>Ga0209614_1001774_pt1 | contig 15298 bp, 11 predicted proteins | sample BlaSprsedimmetaG_FD_185484 | JGI IMG/M metagenome (GOLD analysis project Ga0209614, IMG submission 185484) | Hot spring sediment bacterial and archeal communities from California, USA to study Microbial Dark Matter (Phase II) - Blank Spring... ... | reverse complement strand
ATTTTAATGCCTCGATGGGATTCAACCGGGCTGCTTTTTTAGCCGGTTGGATGCCGGCAATAATCCCAATAATACTTGCAGAAACTACTCCTACCAAAATACTTTCCCATGAGACAGATACAGGCATTTGCATAACTTTACCAAGCACAATGGCACCGGTACCACCCAAAATTATTCCAATGATACCGCCTGAAATGGTTATTGCAAGTGCTTCAAACAAAAATTGCAGAACAATTTTTTTACTGCTGGCGCCAACGGCTTTTCGTAATCCGATTTCCTTTTTTCTTTCGTTGACCGAAATCGTCATAATGTTTGCTATAACAAAACCTCCCGTTATTAACGACAACCCTGCAAGTAATGCAAGAAAGATATTGAAGGTTCCCGAAACTTTTTCCGCCATTTCTGTCACCTCGGTTGGGGTAATTACAGTAAAATCATCGGGTACTCCTTCGGCCAGTTGATGCCTCTCCCTTAAAACCTGTTTGATTTTTTCAGCGGCAGGTTCTATCTGTTTCGAATCGTCCAATATAACTTTAATTCCCGATAAATAATCGATATTGGCAACACGCCTTAAAAAGGTGGTAAGAGGTACCATAATGCGGTTATCCATATTGCCTCCCCCCGGACTTGTGCCTTTCGATTCCAGAATTCCTTTCACTTCAAATTGAATGTTTCCGATTCTGATGAGTTCACCAATGGGATTTTCTTCACCGAAAAGTTCTTTTTGCACTGTTGGCCCGATTAAGCAAACCCGGTTGAGCGTTCTCATATCTTCGTCGGTAATATATTCACCCTGAGTAACATACCAGTCCCAAACGGAAGCATAAGAAGGCGTAGCTCCGATTACTGCTGCCGTGGTTGATTTTTCAAAGTATTTTATATCTCCTGAATTTCCTTTTCGGCTGTATGGTGCCAAATCGATAATTTCAGGGATTTCCCGTGCTAAATATTCCGAGTCTTCAGGTTTTAATGTGGTGCTTCCCTGCGCAGCATCCCGTTGCGACAACTGAATACCTCCCCCGGCAAATATCATCAGGCTGTTGGTCCCAAACTTATCCACCCGTTCCATTACCTGGTCTTTTGCACCAAAACCAACCGAAACAATGAGGGTTAAAGCCAGGATGCCGATAATTATCCCAATCATCATCAGAAAGGAACGAAGTTTGTTTTTGCCAAGACTTTTCAGCGCATTGATAATTATTCGGTTAGTTTTCATCTTTCACCTCCTTTATTAATTTTTCGAGTTCGGTTTTCGCATTTCGCGGTGACTTGTTTAGTTCATCGCTGACAATTATCCCATCGGAAATTTTAATAATCCTTTTCGCATGTTCGGCAATATCCTGTTCATGAGTCACCAAAACAATGGTTCTGCCTTCTTCATTTAATTTCTGAAAAAGGGTCATGATTTCATAGCTCGATTTTGTATCGAGGTTTCCAGTAGGCTCATCGGCCAAAATAATTTCGGGGTCATTCACCAGCGAGCGGGCTATGGCTACGCGTTGCTGCTGTCCGCCCGACAATTCACCGGGATGATGATGAATCCGGTCTTCAAGTCCAACAGTAATCAAAGCATCTTTAGCGAGTTTTCGGATGTTGGTCCGGTCTGAATAAATCAATGGTAGTTCCACGTTTTCCAACGCGCTGGTACGCGCCAGCAGATTGTAGGACTGGAACACGAATCCGATTTTTTTATTCCTGATTTGGGCAAGGGCCTCGTCATCCAGTTTATTCACTTCTGTTTCGTCGAAATAGAGTGAGCCGCTCGTTGGTTTATCCAGGCACCCGAGGATGTTCATTAAGGTGGACTTCCCCGAACCGGAAGCGCCCATTATTGCAATGAGTTCCCCTTTGCGAATTTCCAGTGACCCATCACGCAAAGCGACTACTTCGCCACTGGCATTTTTGTTGTAAATTTTGCTTAGCCTTTCGGCTTTAATAACTACGCGATTCATCTGTTTTCCTCCTGTTTTATGGTAATTTTCAACATTTCAGTAATAATTTTTATTCAGGCAGCAGAACTTTTTCGCCCTCTTTAAGACCTTCCGTCACCTCCGTGTAACTGTTATTATACCAGCCGGTTTTGATTTTTTTCTGTACCTGTTCACCTTCATCTATTACAGTGACAATCCGGTTACCTCTCTCTCTTGCAATAGCCCTGGATGGAACTGTCAGGACATTTTTTCTGGTTTCTAATTGTATTATTACAGTGGTCGTCATTTCGGGCCTCAGTATTTTATCCTGAAAATCATCTATCTCGACCACAACAATATAATTAACAACATTATCCTGAATAACAGCTTTCGGATAAATTGCCGTTACTTTTCCCGTGAAATCCGTTTCAGGGTAAGTATCCACCGTAAAAGTCGCATCCTGTCCTTCTTCAATTTTTCCAATGTCAGTTTCATCTACATACACCTGAACTTCGAGCCGGTTCAAATCGATAATATTAACAAAAGTGGGCGCTGCCAGGCCAGCCATAACCGTTTCACCTTCCTGGGTGGATACCGAAGCAATAACGCCTGATGTTAAGGCATAAATAGTTGTATAAGAAAGCTGTACTTTCGAAACTTCCACATTTGCTTCAGCCTGTTTTAACTGAGCTTCTGCCACTTTGAACGCATTCTCTGCAATGTCATATTGCTGTTGTGGAATGTAATTTTGCTCACGTAACGATTTTTGCCTCTCCAGGTTTAATTGTGCATATTCATAGTCGGCTTTGGCTTTATTCAAATTTGCCAGGTTCTGATTCAGTTTAGCTGTAAGTTCGGCATTATCGAGTTCGGCAATCACCTGGCCTGCTGTAACATAATCGCCTATATTGGCCCGCAGTTTTTCCACAATACCCGAAATACGCGAGCCCACCTTTACTTCGGCGCCAACCTGTGGTTTTATGATTCCTGTGGCAAGTACTGTTGAACCGATATCTCTCCTGACAACCTCGGCAGTTTGAATGTTTTGTTCATTGTTATCTGTGGGCTTCAAAATGTAAAACCAAACAAAAAACGAGGCTGCAATTATTATCAGCAATCCAATTATCCAATACGATTTTTTCATTTTTATATCCTCTTTTTTTATTTCCCAATTGTTCTTTCCAATTCAGCGTATGCAATTTTGTAATCGGCAACGGACCGGATGTAATTCTGTTCGGAAGTTACAAAAGTGGTCTGGGCATCGGTAAGCTGAATGATTGACCCGATACCTTCTTTATATTCCCCTTCAGTAAGGGATAAATTTTCCTGTGCGCTTTCCAGCCCTTTAGCTGAAGTTTCAATTTTTTCCAGGGATTCTTTAACAGCAAGGTACGCGCTCCACACTTCCTGGCCAATTTGTTGTTTTAAGGCTTCAAAATCTTTTTCCAGTCCTTTAAGTGCAAGTTCTTCCCCTGTAACACGGGCTTTTGTTGAGAAGCCTTTGAAAACAGGGATGGAGAGCGTAAATCCCAGCCACCAGTTCCGCTGCATACCCGATAATTCTTCACCGGCGAAATTGTAATTCGCATTTGCACTTACCGACGGATAAAATTCCCCTTTGGCAACATCGATGTAACTGTTTTGTGCATCCATTAAGGAATAAAATCGTTTGATTTCGTTACGGGAATTTAAGGCTTCACTAAAAAGCGAGTCATACGACAATGGCATATTTTCACTTTTAACAGAAAGATTGTCGGTTAATTCCAGTGGATTATTGGAAGAAAAACCCATCAGTTGGTTCAGGTTTCCTTTGGAATTTAACAGGATGTTGGCTGATTGGATGCGGTTCAATTCGGCATTCGATAGTTCAACCTCAGCTTTAAGCACATCCGAACGGGTAACTATTCCTGCCTGGTGCCTTGCACGGGCAAATTCCAGATGCAGATGCGAATTTTTTACCGCTTCTTCGGCACTTCTTAAAATTCGTTCTGCCTGTAAAGTTTTATAATAGGCATAAATAATGTGAAGTGTCAAATCCTGTTTGTTCGATTCATGCTGGTAAACATTGGCATCATAGTTCTCTTTTGCCGCATTGTAAGCTGCTTTGGTCCTGAACCCGTTAAAAATAGTATAGGATGCCGAAATGCCCGTGTTGTAATTGTTGTATTGCTGGCTGCCATTGTTTTTTGAATAAGCGTCTGCATTTGAATTAATATGCACCGTGGGATAAAAACCTGAATAGGCTTCATCCACTTTTGTTTTGTTTTCATCCAAAAAAAATTGAGACGATTGAAACCCGGGATTGTTTTGAAGTCCGGTGTTAATACAATCCTCCAGGCTGAGCCGGTCAGGTAATTCATCTTGTGCAGTCACTGCCAGCACAGAAATGAATAGTGCTGTAAATAATATGAATTTATCCAATATCATCATCCTTTTGAAGTTTAATTTTTAATTTAATGTTTATGGGTTGGGAAAGTTCTGGTTTTCCTCCCTGCATGGCCTGAGGATTACGTCCCATTCCGCCCCCGCGCATGCCGGCACCACCTCCACTGCGGCCTCCCCCCATAGCACTGCCGCCTGGTTTGCCTCCTGAAGGGCCTGCAATTTCCATTTTTCCAGATTCCATCAGAAGGCTCAGCACCTTTTCATTTGTCAGCCTATCAATCCCAATCCGTTCCAATGGCAGGGTCAGCTTATACTGCAGGGCACCATTTTCGCCGAATGCAATATCTCCCCTGATATCCTTTTCGTTTTGTGCAAATAGCAGACTGGTGCTTTTTTTTCCTTCAAAACCAATGAGCTCAATTTCGTTTAACTGATTTATCAGGCTGGTTCTATTCTCCTGATTTGTGCTCCTGAAATCTCCTGAACGGCTGTGGCCGGTGACCGGTTGTATTTTCCGTTCATTTCGGGAAAGCGGATACCTTATTCCCAATAATTTTTTATTGTTTGCCGTTGAATCTACCCAAACCGTAAAACCAAACATTAGCAGCTTTGCCTGAGTGGATTCATCAAAGGCATTCAGATGAATGTAAAGGTAGTTTCTGTCGTTTGTAATCCGGTAAAAAAGTTTGTTTTCCTGGTCGTACTGGTAGTCGTCAACCAAATTAATTTCAGTTTTGGAGGTTTCGCCTCCGGCCCACCTGGATGAAATGTATTTTGGCTGGGAGCAACTGGAAATAAATAAGATAACAAACCATGAAATAATAAATATTTGTGCAAATTTTGTATTTAACAAGTTGTTTTTTATAAGCTTTTTAACCGATGTTTTCATTCTTTTCTAATTTATTTTTTCCAAAATATATGTTTTTCTGATAAACAAGTGAATAAAAAAGATATTCATATAATAACGTTTTTAAAAATTTTTGTAGTTCAAATTTAAGCTGACTGTTTCGAGGATGAAAGTATAAACAGGTTGAAGCGGACAAAAGAGGGGGTGAGTTGTTCATTGGATAAATTTAACAGCCGATGACCATTTTAGAAATATTTACTCACTGTTGATTATTTGTTTTCTTAATAATTTATACAGGCAAGTAACATTTTACCCTAAATTAAATATTGTGCGAAGTTTTTATTCTGTTTGTTTTTAGGGTAAATTCCTGTTTGCCTGTATTATATTTGAAGTTTATAATTTGAAGAATTGTATCTGAAAAATTTATCGATGCCAGGTATTGACAAAAATGAATTTATTGAATTATTCAGGCAAATGTACGGGCCGGTGCGTAATTTTGTTTATTATAAAACAAGTGACGGAGGTTTGGCCGATGATATTACCCAGGACACATTCGCAAAAATATGGGAAATGAAAAGCAAGATAAGGAATGATACCGTGAAATCGCTGCTTTATAAAATTGCCGGAAATTTATGTATCAACCAGCTTGAAAAGAAACAAGTCAGATTTGAATTTGCCAACCAATACAGGCAAAACGGGTCGGTTGTTTCGCCTGAATTTGAACTTGAGTTTAAGGAATTTGATGAACGGTTACAAAGGGCATTGGAATCGTTGAAAGAAAAGGACCGGGTGGTTTTTTTAATGAACCGCATCGACCGCCTGACTTACAGCCAGATTGCCGATAGCCTGGGGTTAAGTGTAAAAGCAGTGGAGAAAAGGATGAAAAATGCGCTGGATGAATTAAAAAAAGTGATTGAGTATAACATTTAAAGGGACATACCATGAACAAAAGGAACGATTCCGCAAATAAAAATATTCCATCCGTATCTTTTGGTAAAATGAATTCCGAAGAACGGATAATGTTTACCGCAGGCGGGTTTAAACCGCCCAAAGGCAGGCCGGAAGAGGAAATACTGAAATCCATATTGGAAAATAAAAGACAGGGAAATACCAGACAGTTATTTTCGGCTGTGTGGCCATTACGGGCGATAGCGGCTGTATTTATTGTTCTTCTTATCGGATACGCAGGTTTCATTGTATTTTCACAGGAAAAAATAACAACCGGTTACGCCGAACATACCGAATTAACGCTTCCCGACGGAACGGAGGTAGTATTGAATGCCGCTTCAAAAATGGTTTGGGCGAAAAAGCCTTTTTCTTCCAAACGTACCCTGAAACTAAACGGCGAAGCTTTTCTGGATGTTAAAAAAGGTAATGAGTTCATAATAAAAACGAAAAACGGGAACGTGGAAATCCTGGGCACAAAGCTAAATGTACTCTCCAGAAACGACCAGTTTAAAGTGAGCTGTATGGAAGGAAAGGTAAAGGTTTCAGCAAATAACCGGCAACAAATTATAACCACTGGCGAGTTGGCCGAATTAACAGAAAATGGATTGGTGAAAAAGCGTGTTGAAAATATTGAGGTTACAAGTTTGTGGAGACAAGGAATTTTTCATTTTGAAAACACGCCACTTGGTGCTATTTTTGCCGAATTTGAAAGACAGTTCAATGTATCTATAGTTTACAGAGGGAATAACAACCGGTTGGCCACGGTAGATTTTTCGAATGAAAATCTGGATCAGGCCCTTGAGGTGGTTTGTGTTCCCATGGAATTAAAGTATGAAATTAAAAACAATAAAAAAGTTATTATTTCCGAAAAGAATTGACATTCGCTTTCCGGTACTTTTTTTATTGTTTTTTTTCATTTCAACCCAGGCAACAAAATCCCAGCAAGTGGAATTCAATTTTGAAAAAACTCCTGTTTCGGAAGCTTTGAAAGAAGTAGCCTATAATTTTGAATTCCGGATTTCGTTTGACGCTGACGAACTCGGCAAATATGTTATTACAAAAAAAATTGCCGGCAGCGACCCGTTGGAAGTGCTTGCATCCGTTTTGGAAAACACACCGTTTTATGCAGAATATAAATACAATACTTACCTGATTGTAAAAAGGGAACTCCAAGTTAAAGCGCCTCAAAACCGTGATTTCATATTTTCAGGAATTATCTATGACAAAAAAACAGGTGAAAGATTACCAAATGCCTCCATCCGGGTCTTTGAAAACAAACAAACCTGTTTTTCTTCAGTCAACGGAATATTTAGCGCGCAAATAGCAAAACCGTACCAAACGTTTTTACAAATTCATTACCTCGGTTATTATTCATTGGATACCCTCATCACGGTTTCAACCAACAACGAAGTTTTTGAATTCGGGTTGGTGCAGAAAACACTGACCCTTGAACCGGTGAATGTTAGGGGCGATAAATTGAGAATGGTGGATGTATCGGAACAGGCCGGTCATTTCGGGCTTAATCCTTCGCGTTTTGCCGATCTGCCCAATTATGGCGAAACGGATATTTTTAAAGCACTGCAATTGCTTCCGGGAATAGGAATGCAGGAAAATTCATCGGGGATGAATATCAGGGGAAGCGCGGCCGACCAGACCCTTGTATTATTCGACGGGTTTACCCTTTATAACCTCGATCATTTTTTTGGCGTATTTTCGGCACTTAACCCCAATATTGTTAAAAGCATCCAGGTTTACCGCGGTGGGTTTGATTCTCGTTATGGCGAAAGAGTCTCCGGAATTATAGATATTTACGGGAAATCGGGAAACAGGCAAAAAATGCAATTATACGGTGGCATTAATTTAATTAGCGGGAACCTGACTGCCGAAATACCGGTCTCGGATAAAATTACCCTGGTAGCTGCCGCCCGAAGGGCATACTCCGATATTTATTCATCGTGGATTGTTGACGATATATTAAACAGGAAAATTAGTTCCTCCGTGCGTTCACCCGGAAGGAGACTGGATGTAATTGAACCTGAATTTTATTTTAATGACCATAACCTGAAACTCACATTCGCACCCAACAAGAAAGAAAATTTTTCTTTTAGTTATTATGGTGCCAAAGATTATTTAACCAGTTCAAACCTTTCGGAAGATATGCAGGTAGCTATTCAAACCGACGATTTGAATGAATGGGGAAATTACGGATTGGGTTTTTCGTGGGAAAAACAATGGAACTCACTCTATTTTAGCCGGTTTCAGGTGGGACATTCCGGATATTTTAACAACTATTTTAATGAATCAGTGATATTAACTGCCGGGCAAAACAACGAAACAACAGAAGCAGAGGAACTTGAACGGAAGATGGTCATTAATGAAAATAACGATCTGACAGACTTTTTCTTTTCATTCCACAATGAATATTTCATCAATAAAAATAACCAGTTGGAGTTTGGTGTTTCGGCCAAATACAACCGGTTTAGATTTTACAAAGATGCTTCACGGGAATTTATTTATAACCAGCTCAGTGATGCGGCATGGCTTCATACCGGATTTTTGCAGGATAAAATTTCTCTGAGCGAAAAAATATTCATTAAACCAGGAGTTAGACTTAGCCTGTATGGCAAAACCGGTAAAATATATTTTGAGCCGCGGTTTGCTGCTTATTACAAAACTGATTTCGGACTTTCATATAAACTGGCTTCCGGCAGGTACTTCCAGTTTTTAAACAAGGCGGGCACTGAACAATCTTATGGCTACAACCGCGATTTCTGGGTTTTGGCTGACGGTAACATGCATCCTGTTGTTTCATCTAATCATTTTATTGCCGGAGCTAGTTATGAAACCAGAAACCTTTTTTTTGATGTGGAAGCCTATTATAAATCGGTTGAAGGATTACAAGAGTATCTGTTTTTTCAGGATCCGGAAAACCGGCGTGCCGACAGACCCTTTCAAGGCAACATAAACGGGTCCGCGTTGAGTGAATTTATATCGGGAAACGGTAAAAATTTTGGCATCGATTTCCTGGCAAAGTATGAAAGCACCCATTTTACAACCTGGCTCGCCTATTCATTGAGCAAAACAGTACAATTCTTCAATGAAATTAATAATGGAGCTGAATTACCCGGAAACTACGATCAACCCCACGAAATTAAATGGACAAACATTTATTCCCGAAACAAATGGACACTTTCATCGCTTACCCTTTTTTCCTCAGGGCTGCCCTACATCGAAAGTTCAACAAAAGATTCAGATTTTTCTACTTCCCGGGTTTACAAACGGTTGCCCGATTATTTCAGGATAGACTTTTCGGTTAATTACAGTTTCAATATAAAAGACTGGACCATCAAACCAGGCCTTTCAATCCTTAATGCAATGAATACCGTTAATTACCTCGATATTTACACGCGCAATCTATCTTATCAAAATCAACCGATACAAACAGCAACCCTGATCAAAGCACAGGACCTTACTTTCAATTTCTTTGTGAATTTCAGGTTTTAGAAAAATTTCAGGTTGTGATTCGCACGGCTTGAGGCAGAACCAAACCCCGTAACTTTAATTTTTTATTCATTTCTGTTAGGGTAAAATTGCATTCGGCTGTATAATTAAAAGATACAAATATTAAAACAATTTAATCATGGAAAATTCTGGAAAAATTTTAGTATTGATTGCAGTAGTTGCAGGTTTGGTTATGTTCAACTCGTGCAACAAGAATGAAGTGGAAAATGAAAACGTATTGTCTCAAACAACGGTTAAGGATTATTTGAGCCTTTTTATCTCTTTTGAATTAGCTGCTGAGGAAGAAATTACCAGCGGAGATGAAGATGCATTAAAATCGGCTGAAGTATGGGATTGCTTAACTGTAACTGTTCATGAAAATGAAACCGGTGAATTTTGGCCGCGAAGCTGGACGTTGGATTACGGGCCGGAAAATTGTGAAACAGTTTGGGGGAACAGCCGTAGGGGAAAAATTCACGTAACACTTACGGACTGGTGGCGCAACGAAGGTTCTTTGCGCGAAATCACTTTTGAAGACTATTATTTTAATGACAACAAACTGGAAGGAGTCAAAACCATTTTAAATACCGGTGAAAACGATGAAGGAAACCTCACCTTCACCAAAAAAATTAAGGACGGCAAATTGGTTTATGCCGATGGGGGCGAAATAAGCTGGGAATGCGAAAAGTTCAGTGAACAGATTGAAGGAAATGAAACCCTGAGATTTGCCGACGATGTGTGGTCGGTTACCGGCTCAGGTTCCGGCAAAAACCTCGACGGTTTTGATTATACCTTCGAAATTACAACTCCATTGATCTATCAAAGCGGCTGCTTTTACCCGGTTAGCGGTGTGATTGAAATTTCGACCCAGGAAAGTGTGCAGGTTATCGACTATGGAAATGGAGAATGTGACAATTTGGCTACAACAACCACCGACGACGGCGATCCCGAAACAATTGAGTTGTAGAAATAACACGATTGAAAAGCAGTTGACTTATTTCCGAATTCAATTATACTTCGCACGGGATAAAATATGCCAACTGCCAATTGCTTTTTGCCTACTTACATAAATGTATAAATTTATCCCGTTTTTAGTATAATACATATCTTATGAATATGAAGAGTATCTTATTTTTTATACCGGTAGCAATTCTGTTTTTCGGATTGAAATCAAATGCCCAAAGTTTTATGTTAACCGGTATTGTAAAAAATGCTGAAACCGGTGAAACCCTCCCGCATGCAAATATTACTGTAAAAGGTACTTCTGTTGGCACCGTTTCAAATGTTGATGGCTTTTTTACTTTATTGGGCCTGAAGGAGAAAAAGTTTACACTGAATGTATTTTATGTGGGTTGCCATCCGGTGGAAATAGAGGTTGACATCGATAAAATTAAAGGGCGGTTAATGATAGAAATGTATCCGTCGAACATTGAAATTGAAGAAATTTTTGTAACGGCAAGATCATATAAAATGATGAAAGCCACTGAAGGCGTAAGCGATATTCGTGTTGCGCCTGTCGATTTGAAAACCCTGCCAGGTTTTGGAGAGGTGGACATTTTCAGATCGCTTCAATTGTTGCCGGGGGTTAGCGGTACAAATGAAAGTTCCTCCGGATTATACGTACGCGGCGGAACTCCCGACCAGAACCTGGTACTGCTCGACGGTATGACCGTTTACAATGTGGATCACTTTTTTGGATTTTTTAGCGCATTTAATGCCAATGCTATCAAAGATATTCAAATGTTTAAAGGCGGCTACCCTGCAAAATACGGGGGACGCATTTCCAGCGTGGTAGATTTAACCGGGAAAACAGGTGATCCGAATAATTTTCACATGAGTGGCGGCATTAATCTGCTGAGTGCGAATACAAGCGTTGAACTCCCGCTGTGGGGAAAAGGATCGGTATTATTTTCTGTACGTCGTTCTTACACCGACTTCCTTGAAAGTGGATTATACAACAAAATTTATGATATGCTGGCACAGAACGAGGCTGAAACAGCACAACAATCCGGTACAGGAATATTGCCGGGCGGTGGCAGAGGATTTGGCGGAGGTGGCTTCGGATCATATAGTCAACCGCAGAAAACAACCGTCAGGCCCACATTTTATTTTTATGATTTGAACGGAAAAATCAGCTATCGCCCAAGTGAAAAGGATAATCTTTCAATTAGCATATACTCAGGAAAGGATAACCTTTTTGAAGATGCAGCAACCGGACGTGAGATTACAGGTACCAGCCGTTTTGTGGACCGTTCGGTTATTAATGAACGAAATGAAGAAACAGACTGGGGAAACCAGGGTATTAGTTTTAAATGGTCACGCCAGTGGAATGCAAAATTCTATTCAAACCTGATGGCTGCTTATTCAAACTACTTCAGCAATTACAATCAGAAAACAATGAACGAAACTTATGATTTGGCAGCAGATACATTAATTAGCAGCCTGATAATGGGAAGTTTTGAGGACAATGATGTAAACGAATTTTCCTTTCGGTTGGATAATGAATGGCAAATTTCAGGGAACCATAAACTTAGAATGGGATTAAATATTTCGAATACAGAAACAAGCTATATATTCACCCGCGATGATACTTTAAGCATTTTGGATAGAAAAGAAAGAGGAACCCTGGCAGCCTTGTACGCTGAAGATATATGGAAAGTTGTTCCTTCTCTCGAAGTAAAAGCAGGTATCCGTACCAATTGGTATGATGTTACACAACAAACTTATGTAGAGCCTCGGTTTTCATTCAAATATTCTTTAAATGACTATGTAACACTTAAAGGTGCCACAGGGAAATATAACCAATTTGTAAACCGTGTAATTAATGAAAACATTACCGAAGGATCACGCGATTTTTGGTTAATGGCTGATAATGATATGGTTGAGGTGCAGTCTTCATGGCATTATATTTTAGGTGGCAGCCTGGAGAATAAGATGTTCCTTTTTGATATGGAGGCTTATTACAAAACCCTGGAAGGATTGTCAGAATTTTCACTCCGCTACCGGAGAAACAATATCGAGCTTGATCAGTTGTTTTTTTCCGGTGAAGGCACTGCCAAAGGAATTGAATTTTTATTGCAGAAAAAGCAGGGTGAACTGACCGGTTGGTTAGCCTATACTTTGGCAGAAACAGAACACCGGTTCGATGGATTGAACAATGGGAATCCTTTTCCTGCCCTTCACGATCAAACCCATGAATTTAAAGTAATTGCCAATTGGGAACCACATAAAAAATGGAGGTTTTCATCAACGTGGGTTTTTGGTTCCGGAAAACCTTACACGTCGCCCGAGGCACAGTATCAAATTGACCTGTTGGACGGAAGACAATTGTCGTATATCAGCGTAGGTCCTAAAAATGGCGAACGCTTACCGGCCTATCATCGTATGGATGTAGCTGCCCATTACCTGTTCAAAATTGGTAAAGTGGATATGGATGCAGGATTCTCAGTTTTTAACCTCTATAATCGTAATAATATCTGGTACAGGGAATTCGACTTACAGGAATTGCCTATGGTGGTTAACGATGTGACTTATTTGGGAGTGACTCCGAATATATCATTGAATTTTAGTTTTTAACTGTTTAATAATTTGATGAAATGAAACCTGGTAGTTTAAAATTAGCCGTATTGTTTTTATTTGTTTTTTTTACTTCATGTGAAGACGAAATTATTTATTCTCCTGAAGAACGATTTGTTCTACAGGCCTATTTATATGCCAATGAACCGGTTTGGGATGTTACTGTACGAAATGCAGTTCCTCTTACTGTAGCCGATTCAGTGGGTGAACCAATTAATGAGGCTGCTGTCATCCTCTACAAAAATGACGTAGCCTATACATTGGTATCAAGCAGCGATTCCGGAACTTATCATTATCCGGGTGATGATTTACAGGTTGAGACTGGTGATATTTTTTCCATTGAAACAACTGTTGGAGAAAAGACGGCTTCTGCAACAACCACCGTTCCGGAGTCACCCAGCGGCGTTTTTATGTCAACCGATACCATTGAGTTACCTGAAATTGACCCGGATGATTACTTATTTTTCGAAACCATGCGTGATCTAAGAGCACTTCAAAGTGAAATACAATTGGAAGTATTTTGGGATAATCCAAAGAATGAATTACATTTTGTGGTAATTGAAAATGCCGAGGAAGAGCAAGTGTCAATTTTTCCTGATTTCGGAGGGAATTTCACGAGAATAGGCGGAAGAGGTTCTTTCCGTAGAATAACGCCTCCTACCAGGGAAAGTTCGCACCAGATCAATTTCATGGAAATTCAATATTGGGGCAAATATGTGGTAAAGGTTTACCGTGTTAACCAGGAATATGCCAACCTGTACGAAAACCTGACACAAGATTCACGTGATTTAAACGAACCTCCAAATAATATTAAAAACGGACTGGGAATATTTAGCGCTTTTAATTCCCAACGTGTGTTTTTTTATGTCGTTAAGCAAGAGTAGAACTTTTAATATTTGAAAAATGTACGGATTAAAAATTTATTTTAAACTTTTGGGTATTGGGATTATCTATGTTTTAACATCCTGCCTTGGTCTTACCGACGAGGAAATCGATTTTACACCAGAGCGTGAAGCAGCTATAATTATTGAGTATATGAATTCTCTTACAGTAAGAGGATATGATATCGATACCTCAGATGTCGGTATTTATTACGTTATTTTGGAAGAAAGTGAAGGAGAATTTGCTCAGCACGGTGATTCTATCGGTTTGTCTTATATTGGTTTTTTCCCCGAAAGCAATAGTATTTTTGATGCAACGGAATACTGGTATGAAGACGGAATTTGGAAATTTACTTACCTTTCCACTGATCTTATTCCAGGTTTAAATAATGCAATCAGCCTGTTGAACAAAGGAGCGGCCGGGCTTTTCCTGATACCATCTGATTTAGCATATGGTTCATCCGGATCGGGCGTTATTCCACCATATTCCCCAATTGTTTTTGAATTGAAGCTGGTAGAAATTTACGAATAGAATAGAATTGTTTTTTTCTACCTAAAACTTCCCCTAATAAAGCTATGGTGAATGAAACTATTTTAACGATTAAAAAAAGAGAGTGAGATATTCGTTTGAAACATTTAACTATCCGATAACCAGTTCAAAAAATCCTTTGACTTTTCTTTGCTAATAATTATTTTTCCTTTGAAAGGGATGATAAGATTTACCGATAATTTCCGGGCAAAATATTGCGATACATTGTTAATGGCTTTTCGGTTGATAAGAAATTGCCGGTTGGCTCGGTAAAAATCATCTCCTGTACCCTTTGTTAATTCCTCAAGTGTTTTATTAACAAAGTAATGTTTTTGGTTGAAAGTTGTTAGACGAGTCACCTCATGTTCAATATAAAACAGGGCAATGTCGTCCACTTTCACCGGGATGATGTTTTCCTTATGGTACACCAGAACTGAACCTTGTTTTTGGCTTCTTCTGCCCTCCAAAAGCTCAAGGATTGTTTTGTAGGAAGATGGTGCATTTCGGATAAAACTATCTTTAAGGGAAGTAAATTTTTTTAGCGACTCCTGAATCGTTTTTTTTGTAAATGGCTTCAGTAAATAATCAATCCCATTTGCTTTGAAAGCTTTTAAAGCATATTCATCGTAAGCCGTACAAAAAATTACCGGAGAGCTGATTGGTATTCTGTTAAATATTTCAAAACTCAGCCCGTCACCCAGTTGGATATCACAAAATATTA
>Ga0209614_1001772_pt1 | contig 15302 bp, 13 predicted proteins | sample BlaSprsedimmetaG_FD_185484 | JGI IMG/M metagenome (GOLD analysis project Ga0209614, IMG submission 185484) | Hot spring sediment bacterial and archeal communities from California, USA to study Microbial Dark Matter (Phase II) - Blank Spring... ... | reverse complement strand
GCGGCATCGTGGTCAATATGAACCGGCTGGCATACGATACCTTCGGGCCGCGGATCACCAGCGGCCTGCGGATGGGTACGCCGATTGTGACACGAAACGGCATGGGCCCGGCCGAGATGGACGCCGTGGCCGATATGGTCGATGAGGTGCTGCGCCGCGTCGAAATCCACAGCCACCGCGAATACACCCTCGACGACGCATTTAGCGCCCAGATGCGTAGCCGCGTCCAAACCCTCTGCCGCCGGTTTCCGATTGCCTGAACACGATCTCGCCCGCTTGCCCCCCATCCCGCGGGCCGTGCCTAGGGCAACGGCCAGCCCGGCGGGCATACATCGAGCCACCCGCTCGCCAACCAGGCGTAGTCCACAAAATTGACATCGCCGTCAAGGTCAAGGTCCGCCCCGGAATCCCACGCCAGACCCGGTATGTATCGCTCATCCAGCGCCCGTGCATAGATGCGGACGTCGTCGATCAGGCCGTCGAAGTACTCTGTGCATGGTCGTATCCTCCAATTGCAGACCCCGAAATCAGCCCTGAAAACGCATTTTCGGCGAGGTGATGCGAGGTCTTACGGGGAAATCTCCGGCAAAATGGCCCGCGATCGGATGCGGGCCGCTGACCGTCATCTGTGCATGCCATCACCTGCCCTGTCGTGCAGCGCACGAGAAACGAGGTGTATCAACCGGCGATGAACGTCGAGGTGCTTACTCAAGGCCCAATTCAATGTACCGAGGCTTATCTATGCGCCGAACTAACCTTGAACGCAAGAATATTATCGGTACTTTGGTTCTATCGGCGGGAAACGCCATTTTTCGTAAAAAACCTTGACAGAAAGTACGTTTCCCATTAAGGTTTACGGGTTTCGGCGCAAGCGTTTTCAGGGCTGCTATCACGGAAACATAGTTTGGAGGTTTTTTGTGGCTAAAGAGTTGGCACGTGAATTGATTAACGCAGGCGTCCATTTTGGCCACGGCGTGAGCCGGTGGAATCCCAAGATGGCGCCGTATATTTTCGACAAGCGCGGAAATATACATATTATCGACGTCAGGAAGACCCTTCGGGGTCTGTTGATCGCCCGCAAGCTTCTTGCTCAGATTGTATCTGAGGGCAATGACGTCGTCTTTGTTGGGACCAAACGTCAGGCGCAGAAGGCCGTTCAGGCGGCCGCCGAGAAATGCGGCATGCACTATGTGTCGACCCGCTGGCTGGGCGGCATGCTCACGAATTTCCGGACGATCCGATCGCGGCTTCAGCACCTTGAGCAGCTGGAGGCCATGCAGGAGAGCGGCCAGCTCGACGCCGAGAGCAAGAAACAGGCCTCGCGCCTCAAGCGGGAGATGCGCAAGATTCGCAGCAACCTGCAGGGTGTCCGCCAGATGTCTCGCCTGCCCGGCGTCGTCGTGGTGGTCGATGCCCGCAAGGAGTACCTGGCGTTGCGGGAGGCAAGGAAGCTGGGCCTCGCGACCGTCGCGGTGCTCGACACCGATTCCGACCCCGACACCGTCGATGTGGCCATCCCCGCCAACGACGATTCGATTCGGGCCGTCGCGCTGATCCTCGATGATCTGGCCGACGCCGTTTCGCTCGGCAAGACCCTGACCCCAACGGCGCGAGAGGCCAGACAGCCGGTCAAGCGGGTCCGTTCCCGCCGCCCGACGCTGGCGCGGGCCGACGATGACACGGCCGCTCCCAGACGCTCCGCCGAAGCCATGACATCGGCGCCCCCCGAGTCGTCCGAAGCGGCCGGCTCGACGGTCGCCCTGGAGCCGCCGACGGTCGAATGACCCGCCGCGGCGATGCGCAACGAGCGATATGACCCGAGCGATGGAAACACTCGGTACGTTCCCATGCGGGGACTTTTCGACTCAATGAAACCGATTACCGCCCCCGGCAAGCAGCACAGAACAGGAGCATGATATATGGCCGATATTTCAGCCGCCGACGTAATGAAACTGAGAAAGATAACGGGCCAGGGAATGATGGACTGCAAGGCCGCCCTGAACGAATCCGGCGGCGACGTCGATAAAGCCGTCGAGATACTCCGCCGCAAGGGTCTGGCCACAATGGCCAAACGCGCTGAGCGGGAGACCTCGGAGGGTCTGGTGATTACACGGGCCGCCGGCGACGGCAGGACCACCGTACTGGCGTGCTTGTGCTGCGAGACGGATTTCGTCGCAAAGAGCGAGGATTTCAAGGCCGCCGCGGCGACCATGGGCGAGTATGCGATGGCCTGCACGCAGGACGAGGGCGCCCAGAACCTGGCCGAAACCCAGCTCAAGGGCAAGAGGTTCGCCGATCTGCTGACGGAATTGGTGAGCAAGACCGGCGAGAAGACCCTCGTAGGGGATTACGCCAAATTCACACTGAGCGGGCCGGGCCTGATCACGACGTATATCCATTTCAACGGGAAGGTCGGCGCGATGGTGCAGATCGACGCTGACAGCGAGGCCGTGTCGGGCAGTGAGGCCATCAAGAAAGTCGCGGCGGACGTCGCCATGCATATCACCGCCGCCAAGCCCCTGGCGCTCGACCACAGCGGCATCGACCCTGATATCGTGGCCCGCGAGAAGGCCATTTTCGCCGATCAAATCAAGGGCAAGCCCGCGGAGATCGTCGACAAGATCGTTGAAGGCAAGATGAAGAAGTTCTATGCGGAGAACTGCCTGCTGGATCAGCCGTTCGTCAAGGACGACAAGAAGAGCGTCGCCGAGGTCGTCGCCGAGGCCGCCAGGAAGGCCGGCGGACAGGCGAAAATCGCCCGGTTCGTCCGCTTTGAGGTGGGCTAAATCGCCTCTTGCCGTTGCTTGCAGGAACTCCGTGGAGGTCGTATACTACGCACGCTATGGGCAAGAGTAAGTACAAACGGGTGTTGCTGAAACTGTCCGGGCAGAGTTTTTGCCGACCCGGCGGTTTCGGCATTGACGGCCCCTGTCTGGAATCCATCGCCGCCCGTGTCGCGGATGTCTGCAAGCTCGGCTCGCAGGTGGCTATCGTGGTCGGGGCGGGCAATTTCCTGCGAGGCGAGGCCTTCTCGAAGACCAGCCACATCCCCCGCAACACCGCCGACTACATGGGGATGCTGACGACGATCATCAACGCCTGCGCCCTGCAGGAGACGATCGAGCGTATGGGCCAGCCGACGCGGGTCCTCTCGGCCATTGAAGTCGACGCCATGTGCGAGAAGTTCATCCGCCGCAAGGCCCTGTGGCATCTGGAGAACGGCCGCGTCGCCATCCTCGCCGGCGGCACGGGCCATCCGTTCTTCACGACGGACACGTGCGCGGCCTTGCGGGCCTCGGAACTCGACGCCGAACTGCTCATCAAGGCCACGAAGGTCGACGGCGTCTACAGCGCCGACCCCGTCAAGGATCCTAACGCCGTTCTCTATGACAGACTGTCCTACGAGGAGATTCTCGCCAAAGACCTCCGCGTGATGGACCACGCCGCCGTCAGCCTCTGCCGCGAGAACCGCATCCCCATCGTCGTTCTGAATATCTTTGAGACGGGCAACATCACGAAGGCCCTTTGCGGCGATCCCGTCGGTACGCTGATCAGCTGATTTTCGGAGTTGCGCCATGCCCACGACCCCGGTCCTCCAGGACACCGAAGCAAAAATGAAGAAGGCGGTTGACGTCCTTACGGACGAGTTCAAGGGCGTCCGCACCGGCCGAGCCTCCACCGCCCTCGTTGAGAACATCCGCGCCGACTACTACGGCAGCCCCACCCCCATCAAGCAGATGGCCTCCCTCGCCACGCCGCAGCCCGACATGATTGTTATCAAACCGTTTGACCCATCGGCGCTGAAGGAAATCGAGAAGGCCATCAAGAACAGCGACCTGTCCATCGCCCCGATTGTGGACGGCAAGCTCATCCGACTGAACATTCCGCCGCTCAGCGAGGAACGGCGCAGGCAACTTGTGGCCCAGGTCAAGCAACTCGGCGAGCAATCCAAGGTCGGCATCCGCAACGTCCGCCGGGATGCCATCAAGCAACTTGAACAGGACGAGAAGGCTAAGACCATCACCGAGGACGACCTCGAAAAGGGCAAGAAGCAGGTCGATGACCTGACCAAGAAATGCACCGAAGAAGTTGACGTCCTCGTCAAGCACAAGTCCGACGAGATCATGGTCGACTAGACCGGGGCACGCCACATTTCTCCACCGATCCCCTCAAGCGATAACGCGAGGGCCGTTTTCACGCCGACAGCGGGCTTTTGCGCTCGTTTGCGACGCTTGGGCGGCGGGCTTTTTCCTTTTACTGGCGGGTCGTGCGGACTATCATTTCTTTCGGGCGCATCTTATGACGCATCAACAACTTTTATGGGAGCACGACTATGAAAGCAAAAGGCAGTGCCCAGGTCGTCCACAAGAGTAAGGCTAAACGACTCCTCATCTTCATTCCAGCAGCGCTGGTTGCGCTGCTGGTCCTGGCGTTTCTGATGGTTCCCCTGGTGGTATCGTCAGGACCGGTGCAGCGCTTCGTCATCAATAAGATCAACACCGCCACCGGGGGCTCAGCCGATATGGCAGACCTGAAGATGGGCTGGGGCAAGGGCGTCCGCGTTTCGGACCTGACCTACAGCGACAAGACCGGCGGTCTGTCGCTGGCGGTCAAGCGGATATCCACGAAACCCCACTACGCCTCCCTGTTGGGGGGCAAGGTCTCGCTCGGCAGGACCGTCGTGGATGAGCCCCAGGTTCGCATCGACATGCGCAAGATGCCGGAAGAAGGCGTCTCAAAGCCCGACCGGGGACCTTCGAAGCCATCGGCTGAAATGCCCATTCGCCAGTTGGACCTGGTGGTCAATGACGGCAACGTCCAGGTCACCGACAAATCGGCCCGGACCACCGAACTGGCAAACATTGACAGCGAACTGAACCTGCGGCCCGCCGGTGTTGCGACGCAACTGAAGCTGGCCATGGCGGTTCCGGCGGCGGCGACGTCCGCCGGCGTCACCGCTCAAGCCAGTGTCAACCCCAGCGTGAGCAAGGGCTGGGCCCTGGAGGGGATCACCGGCAAGGTGTCCGCCCAGGTCAGCGGCCTGGAACTTGAGACCCTTGGCCCGTTGCTGGCTCTGGCGGGCGTCAAGGTTGACGCCAAGGGCAACGTCTCCGGCAAGCTCGACACCCAGATCACCGATGGCCGGGTTGAGAACCTGACCGCCAACGCCACGGGCAAGAAGGTGGACGTCTCATCCGAGGCCCTCAAGGGCGACCGGATCCAGACCGAGAACCTCAGTCTGGACGTCAAGCTCGCGGCCGACCGCAACACGATCGACATCGACAAGCTCGATATGTCCACGGATTTTGCGGTCCTCAACGCCGCCGGCACCGTGCCCATGTCGTTGAATTCGCTCGACAGCCTCCTGGCGGCCGATTCCACCGCCGACATCAAGGCCAGCGTCCGCTGCGATGTCGCGGCCGTTACGGCGCAGTTGCCCCAGACGCTGCGCATCAAGGAAGGCATGAAGATCACCTCCGGCCAGATCGCCGGCAACATCCAGACGTCCACGATCGGCGGCCAGCGCAAGATTCAGGCGACCGCGGGTCTGACCGACCTCGCCGGTATCATGGACGAAAAGAAGCTCGTTCTCGATCAGCCCGTGAATCTCGCCGCCGAAATCGCCGCGAGCGAAGGCCTCACGCGGTTCGACAAGCTCGATATCACATCGTCCTTCGCCAGGCTCTCGGCCAGCGGCACCACCGAACTGCTCAAGTACAACGCCCAGGCCGACCTGTCGCTGCTTCAGGCCCAGCTTGGCCAGTTCGTCGACTTCGGCGCCTACCACTTCGCCGGTTCCGTCGCCGGCAACGGCCAGATGTCCATGACGGAAGAATCCATCGGCGAGGTGGGCCTGTTTACGGCCAAGAACCTGACTTTCAGCGCGAAAGAGGGCATCCCGCCGGTGATTTTTGGCTCGGACGTGACCCTCGGCTTCGACGCCGATTACGATCCCAACCTCGGAGTCCTGGCCGTCAAGTTCATCGAGTTCAACAGTGAACTGGGCAAGCTCGAAACCCGAAACGCCCTCATCGGCATCGGCGAGAAGGCCCCGCCCACGAACGTCACCGTTAAAGCGACCAACCTCGACCTGGCGAAGGCCCAGCCCATCGTCTCGCAGTTCGCGGAATTGCCCGAGAAGTGGACGATGGCGGGCATCGCCTCCTCGAACCTGAGCCTGGCGAAGATCAAGGACGGTTACGCCATCAGGACCGACGACGCGACCATCAACAACCTGAGAGTCACCTCCGAGGGGACCGAGCCTTTTGTTCAGCCGCAGGTGAAGGTCGTGCTCGACGGCGAAATCTATACCGCCGCCGGCGGTTACAATCTCAAGACCTTCACGATGGACAGCCCACAGGTGAAGCTCGCCGCGAGCCTGGCGAAGATCCCGGCCCCTGAGAACAAGACGAATCTCAAGGGCGCCGCCAAGGCCGACTTCGACTGGGCCGCGGCCGCCCCACTGGCCAGGCCCTTCATGCCGGAAGGCCTCGACCTCTACGGGCGGCGGGCGACGACGATCAATTTCGCCAGCCTGTACCCGGCCGGGCAGGACAAGGGCTTCCTGCGGAACCTCAACGCCCGCGCCAAGTTCGGCTTCGACCGGGCTTCGTACATGGGCCTGGTTTTCGACGCGGTCGATACGGACATCACCGTGGACCAGGGCATGCTGACGCTGGCGCCGTTCTCGACAAAGGTCAACAACGGCACGGCCGGCTTCGCGGGCAAGATCGACTTCAACGCCGAGCCGCCCGTCCTGCAGACCCCGGGTCCCATGCAGATTGCCAAAGACGTTCAGATCAACCCCGAGACAACCGCCAAACTGCTCCAATACGTCAACCCTATTTTCGCCAATGTCACTCTTATCAGCGGCGAGGCCAACTTCGACTGTGAGAAGATGGTTATCCCGCTGGCCAAGGGCGAACCGAACGCCATCGAGGTCGCCGGGACGCTCGCCATCAACAACATCAACATCCGAGGCACGGGCCTGCTGGGCCAGATCCTCTCGATCAGCCCCGCCGCGGCCCGAGGCGCGTACCTGACCGTGCACCCGACGGCGTTTACGGTCAAAGACAGTGTCATGCGGTACAAAGACAAGATGCAGATTGATTTTGGCGAGTATCCGTTCGACTTCACCGGGGCGATCAACATCGAGACCCTCGCCTTGGGCAATTACACCGTGACCACGCCCTATACGACCGACTTCAAGCCCGTTCGCTCCAGCCAGGCGGCGGGTGTCAAGCGCGTGGCGCTGCCCATCAGGGGCACGTTGGGCAATCCCAAGCTCGACACGGATCGTTTTCTCCAACAACAGGCCCTCGGCGGGCTGCTGGACCGCCTGCTGAAGTAGAATACCGAGCGCGGCGCACGTCGCCGCCGATGATGGTTGACACGGGCGCCGACGCCCGTGGATGATAGGCCGTAACCGAAGCCGTACGGGCTGCGGGGTTGGTGTGCGCCCGGCTTGCCGAACAGTCGGGCGCCGCGACCGGGTTGTTCTTTGCGCGGAATGAAAGGAAAGGTTATGTTCGAGCGAATCGTCGCCGTGCCCAGGCAACTGCTGACCACACCGACGGCCCAGCTTGGCAAGCTCGGCCGCTTCGCCGTCTTCCAGATCAAGCTCTGGTCCCACTGCGCCCGCCTGCTCCGCGCCAACCGCGCCGGCCAGCAGGCGGCGGCGCTGGCCTATCACACCATCTTCGGCCTTGTGCCGCTGGCCATCGTCCTGCTGCTGATCTTCCAGCTCTTTCCCACGCACCAGGACATCGCCAACCGTATCCAGTATTTCACTTACGAACAGCTCAACCTTACCTACGTCGAGGTCCCAGACCCGCGCGTCCCGGGCCAGATAATCCTCCTGACCGACTCCATCAACGAAATCGTCGGCGACTTCTTCAAGGGCGTCGGCACTGGATCCATCACGATTATCTCCGTCACGATCATCATCTGGGCCGCCATCGCCCTGCTCAATACCATTGAAAGGGCCTTCAACAACATCTGGCACGTCAGCCGCGGCCGCAACCTCCTGCATCGAATCATCAACTACTGGGCCCTGCTGACGCTGGCGCCGCTGCTCATCGGCGTCGGCGTTTACATCAGCGGACGTTTCGCCGTGGCGGATTATCTCAACAGAGACATCTTCGCCAAGACGGGACCCAGCCGATTCCTCTCGACATTCGCCCCCCTGCTCAGCGCCTATTTGATCGCCACGATCGCCTTGTTCCTGCTCTACTTTATCATGCCGAACACCAAGGTCAAGGCCAGGGCCGCCATTTCCGGCGCGCTGGTGGCCGCGGTGGTCTGGGTCGCCGCCAAGAACGCCTTCGGGTACTACCTGAGCGTCTCGAAGTTCTACCAGACCGTCTACGGCGTCCTGGCGTTGATCCCGCTGAGCGTTCTGGCCGTGTACATCACGTGGCTGATCGTCCTGTTCGGCCTGCAACTGACGTACACGACGCAGCATCTCAAGAGCCTCGATGCCGCCGAGATCGCCGCCGCCCGAAAGACCCATCGCCCGTTCATCGCCAATGACATTACGGTCATCAACATCCTGCGTCTGATCGCCGAGGCGTTCGAGCGTGGCAAACCGCCCATCAAGGCGGAGACTATCTGCACGCAACTCGACCTACCGCCAGAGTTCGGCGACCTCATACTGCGCCACCTGGTCAGCGCCGGGCTGATCGTCCTGACCAGCGAACCCGCCAACGGCTACCTCCCGGCGAAAGCCCCCTCGGCTATGCGCCTGGCCGATGTCCTGCAAATCGTCGCCTCCATCGCCCTGGCCCAGAACGCGCCCGACCAGCCCGCCATCATCAACCGGATAGCCGAATCCCAAAGAGCCGCCCTCGCCGACCGTACCCTGCAACACGTCCTCGACAACCCTTCGCCGCCGGGTATCTGACAAGAACCGTGTTGCCTGCGGGCGGAAAATATAATGGAATCTGACGACGGCATCGACTGGATTCGGTCGCTTCGCGTGTTGCAGGACCCCTCCGAAAACAGTTGCGGCGGGCCGGTCGGAGGGTATACTGATGTGGAAACTGAGCCCGGCAGGGTTCTCTCGGAAAGGACGAGACGATGTCGGACAAGGACCACGACATACAACGAATACAGATGCTTCTGGACATCATGAAGGCCAACGACCTGGCGGAGTTGGAGATCAAGCACGGGGATGACAAGATCGTCCTGCGGCGCCAGCAGCCCCAGCCAACGATCTACGCCGCCCAGGCCATGCACCCGGCCGCCGCGGCGCCCGCGGCGTCTGTGGCCGGTCAGAATTCGGCCGGCGGTGCGGCCCCGCCGGTCGAGCAGAACCTCGTGGCCATTACCTCGCCCATTGTGGGCACGTTTTATGGCACACCCAGTCCGGACGCCGACCCCTTTGTCGAGGTCGGAACCGAGGTCGATTCCCAGACCGTCGTCTGCATCATCGAGGCGATGAAGGTCATGAATGAGATCAAGGCCGAGGTCAGCGGCGCCATCGCCGAGGTCTGCTGCACCAGCGGCCAGGCGGTCGAATACGGACAGGTGCTCTTCAGAGTTCGTCCCCATTAACGCCGGTTCGGCAAAGGGCATTCAGCGGGCAACCCTATGCTTTCAAGAGTACTCATAGCCAATCGCGGGGAGATTGCCCTGCGTATCATCCGGGCCTGCCGCGAGATGGGGATCGAAACCGTGGCCGTCTACAGTGAGGCGGACCGAGCGGCCCCGTACCTCAAGCTGGCCGATGAGGCGGTGTGCATTGGCCCGGCCGAGTGCGCCGCCAGCTATCTCAACATCCCGCGGATTATCAGCGCCGCCGAAATCACCGCCGCCGAGGCCATCCATCCCGGCTATGGGTTCCTCGCCGAGAACATCAACTTCGCCCGGATATGCGCCGATTGCGGCATCACATTTGTCGGTCCGGGCGTCGAGGCGATGAGGCTGCTGGGCGACAAGGTGGCGGCCCGCGAGGTGGCAAGGAACGCCAAGGTCCCGGTCGTGCCCGGCTCCGACGGGGCCATCAAGGACGAGAAGGAAGCCCTCAAACTGGCTGAGAAGATCGGCTACCCGGTAATCGTCAAGGCGGCCGCCGGCGGCGGCGGACGCGGTATGAGGGTGGTGCATAACGATATGGGGCTGCGCAGCGGCCTGGCGGCGGCGAAGGCCGAGGCCGAGGCCGCATTCGGCGACGACTGTGTCTATCTGGAGAAGTTCATTGTCGAACCGCGGCATGTCGAGGTCCAGGTCATGGCCGACGCCGCCGGAAACGCCGTGCACTTCTACGAGCGGGATTGTTCGATCCAGCGCCGCCATCAGAAGATGATCGAGGAATCCCCCTGCCCGGTGCTTGATGAGCCGACGCGAGAGAAGCTCTGCGAGGCGGCGCTTCGACTGATCAGGCAGTCCAACTACGTCAGCGCCGCCACCGTGGAGTTCCTCGTGGACAAGGACAAGCAGTTCTATTTCATCGAGGCCAACACCCGCATCCAGGTCGAGCACCCCGTCACCGAAATGGTCACGGGCCACGACCTGATCAAATGGCAACTGCGCATCGCCGGCGGCGAGACGATCAACATCCGGCAGGAGGACATCCGCCTGCGGGGCGTCGCCATGGAATGCCGGATCAACGCCGAGGACCCGCAGAACAACTTTTCTCCGTGCCCTGGCCGTATCGACGCGTACATCGTGCCGGGGGGGTTCGGCGTGCGGGTCGATGCCTTCGTGCATCAGGGCTGGACCATCTCGCCCAACTACGATTCCATGATCGCCAAGCTCATTGTGCACCAGAACACGCGAGCCGAGGTGATCGAGACCATGAAGCGGGCCCTTCGGGAATTCGTCATCGAGCCGGTCAAGACGACCATCCCGGCCTGTCTGGAGATCCTCTCGCACAACCTGTTCGTCAAGAACAAGATCGACACGGGATTCGTGGAGCGGACCCTCTTCTAGCGGTGGCGGCGGTTGTCCGCAATGCTTTTCACGCGCCCTCTCAGCGTTCGAGGCTTACGAGGTCTTCGTAGGTCTCGCGGCGTCGGATAACGGTAAACACGTCGCCATCGGCGAGGACCTCCGGGGTTCGGCCGCGTGCGTTGTAGTTACTGGCCATGGTGAAGCCGTAGGCCCCGGCGGTGAAGGCCGCCAGCAGGTCGCCGCGGGCCAACGGCGGCAACGCACGGTCCTTCGCCAGGAAGTCGGCCCCTTCACAGATGGGCCCGACGACATCCACAACCTCAGTTCCCGGGATAGACAGGTTCTCATCGCGCCGGTCGGGGACGAATCGCTCGGCCGGTGCGACCGGCCAGATAAAATGAAACGCCTGGTACAGCGACGGACGAATCAGGTCGTTCATACCCGCATCGACGATGACGAATTTCTTCCCGCCCCCGGTCTTCGTATAGAGCACGCGCATCAGGAGTATCCCGGCATTGGCGCAGATACTCTTGCCCGGCTCGAGGATCAACCGAAGCCCCTTGCCCTCCAGCAGGGGAATCAGCCCCGCGGCGTAGTCCTCGGCCGATGGGACGGAGTCGGATACGTAATCCGCCCCGTACCCGCCGCCCAGGTCCAGCGCCTCGATGGCGTGTCCGCGGCGGCGCAGCTCCGCGATGACCGGCAGTATCTTCTTGACGGCGTCGACATACGGGTCGATGGTCTTGCCGCCGCTGCCCAGATGGACGTGCACGGCGCAGAGGCGGACATCCGGATTGGCCCCGTACGTGTCGAAGACCTTTAGCGCCCGCTCGATGTCCACGCCGAACTTCGTCTGCTTGCGGCCGGTGGCGGTGTACTTGTGCGTACGGTAGTCCACGTCGGGATTGACCCGCAGGGCCGCACGGGTTCTGCATCCGGCCTGCCCGGCCAGGCCGATCAGGTTCTCCAATTCCGCCTCGGACTCGATGTTGAAGTAGCCGATGCCCGCGCGAAGGGCTTCGGTCATCTCGACATCGGTCTTGCCGACGCCGGCGTAGACGATGGTCTCCGGGTCGGCTCCGGCCTGTATGGCGCGGTACAACTCGCCGCCGCTGACGACGTCAAATCCGCTGCCGGCCCCAGCCAAAAACCGCAGGATGTGGATGTTGCCGCATGCCTTGACGGAGAAACAGACCATGGTATCCAGACGGCTGTAGGCCTTCTGGATCTTCCGCAGGTGGTCGAGAAAAGTGGCCTTGCTGTAGATGTAGACGGGGGTGCCGACGGCCGCGGCAATGGCCTCGACGGCGACGTCCTCGGCGTATAACTTCGATTGGCGGTAGTGGAAGAAGTCCATGGCAGCGTATTAGAAATCGCATTTTTCGCTTACGGAACGGCCCCCGACGGGCCGAACGAACCGGTTAGTATACGCCTGCGCCGCCCTATTACAAGGGCCGTGTAGAACCAGCCCGTCGCTGCGAGAAAAGCCGCCGCTAACGGAATCTCCCCCACGGCGTTCGCGGATGGCGGCCTGTGCCGAAGGCAAGGGCCGGTTCAGACGATCCCGTCGCTCGACGAAGGTATGCCGGTCATACCCAAGAGGCAAACCGAACACGGGGTATGCGAGAGGTCAAAAAAAATGGAAGGCCACGACGGTGTCGGGCCTTCCATGGGTCACACAGACAAACCGCGTGATCTCTGTCACGCGGATCGCGCGCGTGTGCTATTTCTTCTTCTTTGCGACTTTCTTCTTTGCGGCTTTCTTCGGGGCCTTCTTCGCGACTTTCTTCTTTGCTGCTTTCTTCGCCATACTCTGTTACCTCCTTATGGCAGTACTGAAAACTTACGCGTCATCCATTAACGCTGCAAAAACAAGTTGGAGAACGCTTCGTACACTATTCAAGAACGTAATAACTTTTCACGCATTGTTTATCGTCCAAAAATTTTCTGTTTCTTCATAAAAAATTTTGTCTCGCCGGGCTGCCCGTCGGCCCGATCGGATCGGACTTTGATTCCCGGACGGCCGCAAACAACCTGTCCCTATCATGGAAAGTCACCGGGGACGGCGGTGGCGCACCGCCAAAAAACACAAGAATTCGGCCTCTACAGGCTGTTTCGCCGACATGTCAAGTGACATCCATTGCGGCGTCCGGCCCAAAAGTCACCGACGACATCATGTCAAGCAGGATGTCGAACTGCGATTGCCCGGACGAAAAAATTGTTTGCCGGACCGCCCCCAAGAGCATGAGAACGCCGTTTCCAGTCGTTGGCGGACCATTGATTTGCGCACAGTTCTGCTGTTAAGTATTAGGCCATGCGACGACGGATTGTACTTTTCGGCGGCAGCTTTGACCCGATTCATCTCGGCCACACGACGGTCGCGCGGGATGCGCTGGAGCAACTGGGCGGCGAGGGGCTCGTGTTCATTCCCGCGAAAAGATCCCCGCTGAAGGGTTTCATGCCCTTCGCCGGCGATGAAGACCGGCGCATCATGGCCTCGCTGGCCGTTGCCGGCGACGATCACATGACGGTCAGTGACTGCGAGTTGAACCGCCCCGGGCCCAGCTACACGCTGGATACCGTCGCGCATTTCCGGAAGCAGTACGGCGACCCGACGGATATCTGCTGGTTGATCGGCGCCGACACCGTCGACGACCTGGCCTATTGGCATCGGATCACCGACCTGATCGATGCCTGTCGATTGTGTACGATGTATCGGGCCGGCTGCGACGCCCCTTCATTCAGCCGGTACGAATCCTCGTGGGGCCGCGAGCGGGTGGCCAGATTGCGGGCGGATGTGATTGAGACCCCCCTGGTGAATGTCAGCAGCACCGAGATCCGCCGCAGGTTGGCGACCGGCCGGGATGTGGCCGACATGCTCGCTCCGGCGGTGCTTGACTACATCCGCGCACACGGGCTGTACAAGTCGTTGGAGCCACCCTCATTCCTCTAATGGCGTGTTTTGACGCGGTGGAAGGCTCAGCTCAGGAACGGACGCGGGCGGCGAGCCAGTCGTACCAGTTCTCCATGCCCTGGCCGGTCCGCGCCGAGAGCGGGAATATCTCGATGGACCTGTTCAATCGCGAGGCATCGGCCCGCACCCGGTCGGTATCAAAGTCGGCCAGCCCTTCAGCCGCCAGGAGGTCAATCTTGTTAATGAGCAGGGCCGCGGACCTGGCGAAGATGGACGGGTACTTGGCGGGTTTGTCGTCGCCTTCGGCCACCGAGAGCACCACAATCTTGGCCGATTCCCCCAGGGCGAACGATGCCGGGCATACGAGATTGCCCACATTCTCAATAATGACCATATTGAGGTCCGCCAGCGGCAACTGCCCCAAGGCGCCGTGAACCTGCTCGGCCGACAGATGGCATGAGCCCTTGGTCTCGATCTGTACGGCCGGGGCCTGCGTGGCCCGGATGCGCTGGGCGTCCAGGTCCGTCCGCAGGTCGCCCTCGATAACACCGATGCGGAGCCTGTCTCGCATGTCGGTGATTGTTCTGGCCAAGAGGGTGGTCTTGCCCGATCCCGGCGACGAGATCATATTCAGGCAGACGAGATGGTGTGCGGCCAGCAATTCGGCATTGGCCTGGGCGAATTGTTCGTTCGCGCTGAGGATTCGCTTGCCTACGGTCTGTTTATCCATCGGTCACTCCGTTTCGAATTCAATTTCCTCGAGGACCAGCGGAGGATCGGGCAAGAGCGTGAAATGCCGCCCGCCGCAATACGAGCACCGGGGCTGATCGAGGTCAACCCGGAAATCCCTGTCGCAATCCGTGCAGTGGGCCTCCAGAGGCTTCTGCACAACCTCCAGCGTCAGGCCTTCACAGACCGACCCCCGCGAGACGGCCGCGAACGCGAAGACCAGAACGTCCTCATTGACGCTGTTGAGCTGCCCGCAACTGACCCGCGCGGAGACCGGCCGCGCACGATGTCTGTTGGCCTCGGCGGTGATCGCTTCAAACAGGCTCTGGGCAATCATCGTTTCGTGCATCAGCAGATCCTCGGCAATTCCCGGCCATAGGGCATCTGCACAATGCGCCGGCCGCCGATTTTCGTGACGATTTCCACCAGAGGGGCCGCATGACGCTGCGCCACCTCGCCGATGATGGCGGCCCGGGTCCCAAGCGGATCACACCGACAGATGTCCAGGCACTTCGCCGCTTCGTCGGGGGCGACGACAGCCACCAGCTTACCCTCGTTGGCGATGTCCATTACGTCGAAGCCCAGCACATCGGCGGCGGCCTGCACCGTCGGGTCAATGGGGATGTCCGCTTCCCGGATGACGATGCCGCAGCCGCTGCCGGCGGCGATCTCGTTGAGCGTGGCCGCCAGGCCGCCCCGCGTCGGATCCCGCATGAACCGCACACCGTTCGATTCGGTCAGCAGCCTGGCGGCCACGCTCAACGAG
>Ga0209614_1001771_pt1 | contig 15303 bp, 12 predicted proteins | sample BlaSprsedimmetaG_FD_185484 | JGI IMG/M metagenome (GOLD analysis project Ga0209614, IMG submission 185484) | Hot spring sediment bacterial and archeal communities from California, USA to study Microbial Dark Matter (Phase II) - Blank Spring... ... | reverse complement strand
CGATTACACCATCCAGTGGTGTACCGACCACGGGGCGAACTTTGGCCCGGTCTGGCTGACCGACACACTGCCCGTCTCCACATCGGTCGTGGGTTGGAGCGCCGACTGGCCTTGGGCACTCTGGACCGAGGTGATCACCACCGGGGGACAGTTTGTCCTCTATGCGCCGGGCCTGCCGGGCGATTGGTGCCAGCACATCTACCTGCGCTTGCTGCTCGATTCCAATGCGCCGCAGGGCATGACGCTGAGCAACCACGTCGTCGTGGACACGCCCGAAGACGCGCAGCCTGACAACAACGAACACCTCAATCAGGACGCCCACGTGAGCGGGCCGCGCTACGATCTGCACATAGACAAGAGTCTACATCGCGGCGTCCTTGTCCCTGGCGGGTGGATCAATTACTTTATCTCGTACAACAACCAGGGCAACACCGCCACCCACGTCTGGATCACCGACACCGTTCCTGCCGGCCTCACTTTCGATTACGCGCATTGGGGCGGTGGGCAACCAGGCGAAAACGAGCCGTTGCCCGATCCTGACATCGTCGGCGATCAGCTTGTGTGGGATCTAGGCGAGCTGCCGGTGAGTGGAAACCGCTGGTTTCACGTCCAGATGACCATTACCAACGCCCTCGATGCCGGCGACGGCATCACGAACTGCGCCGTGATCGGCTCAGACGGAGCGGAAAGCACACCGGCGGATAACGAAAGCTGCTACAGCCTCATCCTCAACGAATCCGGCCCCAACCTGCGTGTGACCAAAGAATCCTGGTGGAACGGCGACGGGCAGTTGGGCTACCGCGTTCACTTCCACAATCTAGGCGACGAGACGATCTCCGACGCCTGGATCACCGACACGCTACCCCTTGAGACCCAATGGGACGGTTGGTGGAACCTGAACTTCGATCACAGCCGCCTGGCAGAGGAATCGCTCAACAATGACGTCTTGGCTTGGCGCTTCTCCACGCTGGAACCAGGCGATAACGGTAGTATCGAGTTCAACGCCAACCTGGACGAACCCGGCGTCCCTTTGCGCTGGTTCACCAACACAGTGGAGATTACCGCACTGCCCAACGAAAAGACGCCCGGCGACAACACCTACACCGACGTCGCCTTTAGCGGCGGGGAAGTGCAGTGGGTAGATTTCGACGTGTACCGCACCCGCGTGTGGGGTTGCGCACCGCAAAGCCCGATCACCGTGACCACGGCGTTGGCGCAGACAACCTTTTGGGATTCCTGCTGGAACGAAAATGACTTCCCCGACACCTTCGATCCCGGCGACGTCATCACCGTGAGCGCGGGCGCGGGTATGCACCCTGTGGTCATCACCATCCCCGCCCCCTTCACCGGTCGAACCTCCTCGATCACCGACACCGTCTGGGGTCAAATTGACGCGCTGGATCATGAAACGGTCCAGGTGGATTTGTGGGGCTTCCCCACGCAATGGGTGGAAACGGACGATCAGGGTCATTACAGTGCGACTTATCCCGACATCCCGCATGGCGCGCAAGGCGATGTGGGGTATTGGACCGAGATCGATTACGCCCAGGTCGGCTTTCATCACCGGTTGGTCAATGCGGACCTGACCCTCACCATCAACTACGATCACGAATGGGTCCTGAGCCATTACGCGCCGGGCCACACCATCTGGATCACCCTCACCGACAGCGCGGACAACTTCAAGGCCGCAGCGCAACTGACCAGCGGACCAATCCCTGAGTTGAACGGAGACTCTGGTGTTTTCACCCACGGGGATGACTGGTCGCCGCCGCATCCCGACCTCCAGCCCGGCGACTGGGTACATGGCGCAGTGGATAACGGCTACACGGCCACCGTGCAGATCGGTCTCATCACAGGAGATGTGGATGTGGACGCTGACAGCATCAGCGGGATAGTAAAGGCCAACTGGCTGCTGCCAGGGCCGGTAGACATCGAGTGCCACGCCTGGGGAGCGCCCGGCGGTGCGACCAACAAACAGGATAGCGTCACACCCGACGGCGCCGATCCCTACACCTGCGCCTGGGACCCTGACTCAGAATGGAATGTGCAGCCGGCGCAGGATATCGGGGTGAGTTATCGCGAGCCGGACGGCCATACCATCTTCGGCGTATTCCACGCGCCCGCGCCACGTGTGCGCGTGGAGAAATGGCTCGACGGCGGCAACCCCGGCGCGGGCGGCAATGCCGTCTTCTACGTCCAATACCGCAATGAGGGCGACGCCGACGCCGAGAACGTCGTCATCACCGATACCTTGCAAGGAATGACCTTCATCACCGATACCTCCGGCTTCGCCTCCACGGGCGGAGGCGCTCAAGTCGTCTGGGATTTAGGGACGGTTGCGCCGGGCGAGTGGATCCACTTCTACGTCTTCGCCGAGGTGACGGTGGCAGCGGGCGAGCGCATCACTAACACCGTCGAAATCGCCACGAGCAATCCCTACGACCAGGGCGACGAGTGGGAAAAACGCGCTGAATGGAGCGGCGATGTGCAAGCCAACGACACGTATCTTGATGTTGGCAAATGGGCGTGGACCGGCGATCCCGCCACCGGCTATGACGTCGTCTTTGCCGTGAACACCTGCAACAACGGCTCGACCGCCAGCAGCGAAGTCGTCCTCACCGATACCCTGCACCTGTCATTGACGCTGCAAAGTTGGTGGGGGCAACACACTGGCTGGGTCGAGGTAAGTCGCAGCGACCACGAACTGGTCGTCTCGCGGCCCACCATCGCCGGTGGGTGCAGCGAAGTCTACGTCCGCGCCACGGTAGATGCAGAAGCAGGGCCAGGGATGCCGATCTCCAACACGGCTATCATCTACGCCGCTAACGACCTGAGCAGCGATGATAATGAAACCTGGTGGTGGGGTAACGTCAACGATCCACACACCAACCTGAACATCAGCAAAAATTGGGGAAATGGGCAACTCGTCCCCGGCGGCGAATTGCACTACTGGATCAACGTCCACAACAACGGCAATATCCCCGTCGGCGCGTTCCGCATCACCGACACACTGCCGGTATCGACCACTTTTAATGCCGCTTGGCACTGGGACCAATACAATCAGCCAACCGCATTCTCGCCTATTGTCATCGGCGACGGCTACGTGGTATGGGAATTTGCGGGGCTAGATAACGGCTTCAGCGACAATTTCGAAATCGTGCTGGATGTGGACCCCGGCGCGCTGCCTGGCACGGTGTTGGTCAACACTGCCGAGGCCACGCGCCTGCCCGGCGAGGACAGCTACGACGACAACAGCAGCAGTTGGACGGAAACCCTCTTCGCTCACGGCCCGAACCTGCGCGTGCGCAAAGACGGGCAGTGGGATAACTGGGGCGACAATACCCGCCGCGCCTCCTACTGGCTCAACGTCGAAAACGTGGGCGACGTGCAAGTGGACATGGTCACTATCACCGATACTTTCCCGATAGGGATGTATATGGATGGCGGCATCGGCGGCGGCTTCTGGCGCTGGTGGGATTGGCGCGATAATGGCGACCATTTCACGATGACGCTGGAACTGCTGGAACCGGGCTGGTCGGTAGGCTTCAACTTCGGGCTGATCACCGACACCTCACCATTGCCCTTTGGCCTGATCTTCACCAACACGGCTGAAATCATGCTAGTCGGAAACGATAGCAACCCGGCTGACAACATGGGTATCGCCGTACTCACCACCGGCCCCGACCTCTACGTCAGGAAAACGCTGGTCGCCGGCGATCTGCTGCCCGGTGAACTGGTCACTTTTAGCCTCGTCTTCGGCAACGACCGCTATGGTCACGAGGACTGGTGGAATATGCAGGGCGATGCCCGGCTGACCGACATCCTGCCGGCCGGCTTGGAGTACGTCTCCGCCGAGCTACACTGGTGCGGCGGAACCGAGTGGTGCGACCGCCCGCCCGACGTTCAGGTTGGCTCAACCAACCTGTGGCTACTTGCACCGCTTAACGCGGGCGAGTGGAACGAGATCTACCTGACAGTCCGCATCACCGATACGGCTACTGGGCTGGATACCTTCACCAACCAGGCCAGCATCGCCAGCAGCCAGCCCACCACCGACCGCGAACCTTACTACGCCAACAACAGCGACAGCTACGCCATCGCCATTGACCTACCCTACTTCGAGGTCAGCAAAGCCTACGAAAGCACGGCGGTCGCAGGGATGCCCATCACCTACACACTGACGGTCACAAACACCGGCAACAGCATCGGCACGGGTATCATCCTCAGCGACACGATCCCGGCGGGGTTGGAAAACGTGAGCGGGGGGACGATCATCTTGCCGTGGATGTGGTGGTATATCGACAGCCTCGCGGCGAACGGCGGTGTCGCCACGGAGACGCTCGCAGCCACACTGCCCTGCCAGGGCACGGTCGTCAACGACGACTACCGCGTGGTGGATAGCGACCAGGGCGTGAGTAGCGCCGTGGGTGCGCCGGTCAGCCTGGACGTGCTCGCGCCCACGCTGAACGCGGGATTCGATCAAAGCGCCGTCACCGCCCTCGTCAGCACCACCCTGCGCTTCACCGACACCTCCACTACGAATGGCCCGGCTATCGCGGCGTGGGCCTGGGACTTCGATGACGGGCACAGCGCCAGTGGCGCCGATGTCACGCACACCTACACCACCGATGGCGTCTTCACCGTGCGCCTGACCATCACCGATACGTGCGGCTATACGGCAACGACGACGAGCGTGGTTACAGTCAACGCGCCGTCATTGGTCGCCAGCTTCGTCCAGAGCACAGTCTTGGCCGAAATCGGCGCTACCGTCTACTTCACCGACACCTCCACTACCAACTTGCCGCCCATCATCGCGTGGACGTGGGACTTCGGCGACGGCAGCACGCGCGTCTTTACACAGAACGCCGGCCACATCTATGAAACCGAGGACACCTTCACCATCACCCTGACCATCACCGATACGCTCGGCTACAGCGACAGTTACCAATCCACCGTCCAGGTCGAGGCTGGTCTGGAATACATCTTCCTACCTCTCGTTCTGCGGAACTTCTGACACCTTCGCTAACAACCCGGCGACAAAAAAAAGCCCGACACTCGCGAGTGTCGGGCTTTTTTTATTTCACTTCGCGTCGATCAGTCTTCCTCCTGGCGCGGCGTGAAATCCAGCGAGACTGAGTTAAGGCAATAACGCAATCCGGTCGGGGCGGGACCATCGTCGAAGACATGGCCGAGATGCGCGCCGCAGCGGCTGCATGTCGCTTCGGTCCGCACCATAAAGTGGCTGAAGTCTTTCTTTTCAGCTACCCGTTCCGGTCCAATCGGCGCATAGAAACTCGGCCAGCCGGTGCCGGAATCGAATTTGGTCTCCGAACTGAAAAGCTCTTGCCCGCACGCCCCACACCGGTAAACGCCATCTTCCTTATAGGCGTAGTACTTTCCGGTGAACGCGCGTTCGGTGCCCTTTTTGCGCATCACACGATATTGCTCCTCCGTCAGAACTTCCTGCCATTCCGCATCGCTTTTCACGACTTTATCGGTCATGTTACCTCCTCATGCCTCCTTGCGCGTCGAAAACTTGAAAGGCACGTATAGCGGGCAAAAACCGACTGCACTCGTCGCCAGGAAAACCAGCGCCAGAATCCCCAGGATAATGGCTAGGGCGCCTGAAATTACGTTAGCGAAATACAAAATAGCAATGAGTGCCGCGACAACCACACGCACAACCCGATCCACAGTTCCCATATTCTTTTCCATCGTTTGCCTCCTTAAAGACAGTGACTGATTAAAAGTTAAAAGTTAAAAGTTAAAAGTTAAAAGTTAAAAGTTAAAACTACAGAATCCGTTAAATCCGTCGACAAAAACACATCCTCAATCAGCTTTCAGCTTGGCGACGAAGTGTTGCGTAAATTTCGCCAGCTTGGGCGCGATGACCGCCCGGCAGTACGGTTGCTGCTGATTCTGTTCGTAGTATTCCTGATGATAATCTTCCGCTTCGTAGAACACGTCGAACGGCGTCACTTCGGTCACAATGGGCGATTTCCACACGCGCGAGGCTTCTAGCTCCGCGATCAAATCCTCAGCCGTCGCCTTTTGCGCCTCCGAATGATAGAAAATCGCCGAGCGATACTGCGTACCCACGTCCGCACCCTGGCGGTTCAGCGTCGTCGGATCGTGGATATCGAAGAAGACCTCCAGGATTTCGCGGAACGTGATGACCTGCGGATCGAAAGTGATCTGCACCACCTCGGCGTGCCCGGTTATACCGGTGCAGACCTGCTTATACGTCGGATTCGGGGCCGTCCCACCGGCATAGCCAGATTCGACGCGCAACACACCTTTCAGCTTATCGAATACCGCCTCCAAACACCAAAAGCACCCGCCACCCAACGTGGCGACTTCTGTGTTGACCTCTTGTGTCATATTTTCCTCCATCAACAAGAACCAAAATCGGCATAACTGCTTCACATAATATTATAGACGATTATCTTCTTAAAGTCAAGGAGGAAACATTAGGGCCTAACCACGCAAATCCTTGCACAATGAGCAAAAAACGGGCGTCATAAGCCTGTTTGGTTCCGGTTCATCCGGGTTAGGACAACACCTACATCATCGAACTGGCGAAAACGCTCGGCGCGTATACGTAAGTCATGCTGGGAACTGCGCCTGCCGGTTGGCACGTCGCCACGCAAGGCTGTAGAACAACGGGCGTCTGGCACGTCGAACCTCGCGCACCTGCTTCTCCCACGTCTGCGTCGCCACTCCGGCGCGCACAAAGCAGCGCGCCGTGAAGTCGCCCAACGTCGCCTGGCGGTCTTCGGGCGCCACATCACGTTGGCGAGCGACCAACTGCGCTACACCCGCCAGGAATTCTCCTTCCAGCGCATCACGCTCCGCACGATAGACGGCGATGCGGTCGGCATAGTTATCCAACACCGCGCGGTGCAGTTGCTCGTGTTGCCACCAGAGCGTATTGGGATCGTACTCCGCGGTGAGTGCTGGCCCCGTGTCCGGCAACCCAGCTTCCAACCACACCGGCTTGAAGATGCCGGTACAAGGCGCAGACGTTCCCGTGACCCACACGGTCAGCAGTGCCGGGTCGAGATGCACAACCATCGAAGCAACGGATTGCGAATTGCGTGTGGGGCCGAAGCCGGCGTGCATACAGACCCGGTCGGGATTGCCAGGGGCAGGATGCCACGCGCCATCCTGAGCTGCCGGGCCGTGGTCGCGCAGAACGCGCATCAGCGTAGCTTCGTCGATGTGGCCTGCCTGAGCGCGCAATAGCGCCATCGAACGCGACCGGCGCTGCGCACAACAAGCAACACGGCTCATCAAGCGAGCGCCATAACAGCGCGCGAAGTGAAAATCTGCCTTAGAGCTGCACCAACCCTTCTCGATGGCGTGCTCGACGAGTCCCGGCGACGCCAGATCCCACTGCGTGCCAATCGTCAGCCCGTTGGAGATAGTGGCAATCTCGCGCACTTTCACGGCGGCCCAATAGCGTCCTGCCGTTTCCAGCACCCAGGCCTCATCCGGGTCGGCGATAATGAAGCTGTTGTGATAGTAAAACGGATGCGTATAACTTCCACTGCCGCCCTGCCCATAGATCGCCAGCAAGTCGGTGATGAGATCCAGCGCCGCGCGCGCCGTCGTAGTGCGCTCCAGCGCCAGGCGGATCAAATCCATGCCCAGCAGCCCACCCTTCTTTTCATAAGGCTCTTTGGTGAAAACGGCTTCGTTGCCGATGGTGACGCCGTGCTCATTGATCCCCATCTCACAACCCCACATCCAGAAAGGCTGGCTCAAAAGCACAGCGTAAGTTTCGCGAACCTGAGGGACTTCGCCGTAGGTGCAGCGCAGCATCTCCCCAGGCTTGTGCAGACTGCGCGGAACGATGACGAGCGCCTGCGCCTCGTTCGGCTCACGGTCGCTGTTCTTGGCGAACAACACCCGACCATCCACAGTCGCATTGCCCAGGGCCACCATCGTATCGCACATCGCGCTATCTCCTAGCCTTAAGTGACTCCGCTGCCAGTGCTGCGCCGATGATGCCCGCGTCGTTCAACGTTGCCGCCGGCACAACGGGCGTATCCACGGTAAGGTAACGCGAGAATTTGTCCAGTTTCTTGCTGGTCCCACCACCGAGAATGATCAAGTCAGGCCAGAGCAATGCCCGCATCGTGTTCAAATACTGGTCGAAGCGCTTGGCCCAATCTTTCCACGAGAGGTCTTCCCGCTTGCGGGCAGAATCGGCAGCTTGCAACTCCGCATCCTCGCCGTTCATCTCGATGTGACCCAATTCGGTATTAGGGACCAGGACGCCATCCGTGAAAAGCGCCGTACCCAATCCCGTACCGATTGTCACAATCAACACCAGCCCACCGACGCCCTTACCCGCGCCGAAGCGCATCTCGGCCAAACCCGCAGCATCCGCGTCGTTGAGCACGCGTACCGGACAACCGGTCGCTTCAGAGAACAGGCGCTCAGCATTCGTTCCGATCCAGCTCGCGTCTACATTCGCCGCCGTGCGTGCGACGCCGTGCTGAATCGAAGCGGGAAAGCAGCAGCCAATCGGGCCTTTCCACGAAAAATGCTTTACCAGCTTCTTGACGACCTTCGCCACATCAGCCGGTTTGGCGCCCTCAGGCGTCACAATTCTGTGCCGATCGGCTAAAAACGATCCAGTGTCAGTATCAACCACCGCACCCTTGATGCCGGAGCCGCCAATGTCAATACCTAAAATCCCCATCTTGCCCCCCACGCAGAACAGTTTCCGTTTACTGGTTACTGGCTACTCGTTACTCGTTACTCGTTACTTTCTCAGTATAACCTAGCTCTTGAAAAAAACCAAAGCGAGTTGGCAATTCCGCAAAAGCCTGTAGAATAGCAATCCCGTGAGGAGGTGATCATGGCAACGAAATACATCTTTGTGACGGGTGGTGTGGTCAGTTCTCTCGGGAAAGGTATTATGGCCGCGTCGTTGGGCCATATCCTCAAAGCCCGTGGGCTGAGCGTCTCCATCCAAAAACTGGACCCTTATCTGAACGTTGACCCCGGGACAATGGCCCCGTACCAGCACGGTGAGGTTTTCGTCACCGAAGATGGCGCGGAGACCGACCTCGACCTGGGACACTACGAGCGCTTCATCGACGATAACCTGGGCAAGCTCAACAACGTCACCACCGGGCAGGTCTACAGCGAGGTCATCGCGCGCGAGCGGCGCGGCGACTTCCTCGGCGGCACCATCCAGGTCGTCCCCCACGTCACCAACGAGATCAAGCGGCGCATCATCCGCGCGGCGCAAGACCTGAAGGCCGACGTGGCGCTGGTGGAAATCGGCGGCACGGTGGGCGATATCGAGGGACAACCCTACCTGGAGGCCATCCGCCAGATGCGCAAGGACGTGGGGCGCGACAACGTGCTCTACATCCACGTGACGCTGTTGCCCTACCTGAGCGCCAGCGGCGAACTGAAAACCAAGCCGACCCAGCACAGCGTCCGCGAACTGCGCGGCATGGGCATTCAGCCGGACATCATCGGGCTACGCGCAGATTTTCCCATCGACGGCGACATCCGCGCCAAAGTCGCCCTCTTCTGCGACGTGGAACGGGATGCCGTGATTCCGTTGACGACGGCCAACAGCATCTACGAAGTGCCGGTAATGCTGGAAGAAGCTGGTTTGGGCGACCTCGTTGTCGGGATGCTGCATCTGCAAGACAAAGCTCAAGCGCCGGATTTGGACGACTGGCAGAAGGCCATCGCGCGGCTACGCTCTACAAAACCAATGGTGCACATCGCGCTGGTGGGCAAGTATGTGGAACTCCACGATGCGTATATGAGCGTCCGCGAGGCTTTGATCCACGCCGGATTGTATCACGGGTACGCCGTCGAGATTGATTGGATCCACAGCGAGACGTTGGAGCACGGTGAAAACATCGACCGGCTTTTGCAGGCTGACGGGATCGTCGTGCCTGGCGGATTCGGATCACGGGGTATCGAGGGCAAGATCCTGGCCGCAAAGGTGGCGCGCGAGAACCAGATTCCGTACCTGGGGTTGTGTCTGGGAATGCAGGTGATGTGCATCGAGTTCGCCCGTTACGTGCTCCAAACCGAAGACGCCAACAGCACGGAATTCAAGCACAAAACGCAGCATCCGGTCATCGCCCTGATGCCCGACCAGGAAGACCTGCTCGATATGGGCGGCACGATGCGACTGGGACGGTATCCGTGCGAATTGCAACCAGGGACAAAAGCGCACACTGCATACAACGTCGACGAGGTTTACGAACGGCACCGGCATCGTTTCGAGTTCAACAACGCCTACCGCGAGGTTTTAGGAAAGGCCGGGATGGTTTTCAGCGGTCTGTCACCGGACAACCGGCTGGTCGAAATCGCCGAACTGCGCGATCACCCGTGGATGCTCGGCAGCCAATTTCATCCGGAGTTCAAGTCACGCCTGCAACGTCCCCATCCGCTCTTCCGCGGGTTTGTGGAAGCGGCGATAAGAAGAATAAAAGAATGAAAGAATGGGAGAATGGGAGAATGGGAGAATAGGTTGTTGGGCAATCCTGGTCACCGAACTCCGACGCCAACAATCCCGCTAACGCTTCATTCGCTGATTCTTCCATTCGCTGATTTTTACCGCAACGTACTGCACAGGCCGCGCAACAGGCCGGAGAGGGCAGCGCGTTTCTCGACGGATAGTTTCCGGGGAAGCGCGCGCAGTCGCTCGGTCTCCTGATCCAGCTTCGCAATGAACCAGACGAAAACCTCCGGCTCCTCCAACATCAAATCGCCCGGGCCTACCCACACCAGACGTGGCGCGATCCAGACATCTTCGTTCAACGTGTCAGTGATGTAACCATGTAACAGGCCGGCAGCCGCGCGCGCCTGTTTGCCGGGATTGTGCTGCATCCGCCGCCAAGCCATCATCGTGCGGCGATAAAAACGTTGTTTCGTATACCGGTAATTGCCCGTGTAGGCTTTCACTTCCAGTGCGAACACGCCCGGCGGACCTAGAAGCACCATGTCGATATCGACGTCGCTACCCGGTAATTTCACGTTGCGGAACAGCGCCCAATCGGCGCCAAGGCCTAAACGCAACAGCCGCGCAACTTCACTTTCACCAAGCTGCCCTCGACGGAAGTTCAGTTCTTCCTGCCGCAGTTCGACGAAGCGATCGCTCAATGCAAAGAGCGGCAGAAGCAACACCGCTACGAGCGGCCAGAGCCACAGCGCCGGTGTCTTGTGGCCGATCACTGCCGTCACGCCCAGCGCCAACACGACCACCAGCCCGGCCAGCACAAGGATGAGCATAATCGCAGCGAGGAAGAGGTTCCGGCGATACCGGCGCTGCACTTCGTTGACGAGATAATTGGAGCCCTGGATCACGGGCATCGGGCGTGTCATAGCATCACCGGGCGCCGTTCTGGTGCGTTCGGTTCTGCCGGCAGCGCTCGCCTGCACCGCAGGTGCGGGGGGCGGATTGCCCCCCTGTTCCGGCGGTGCTCCAGCCTGCGGTAGCTTCTGCGCAGCCTGTTTACGCTTCTCCGCTTCGCGCCGCTTCAACGCGACCGGCAACATCACGCGCGCAGCCTCGCGCAGCCGCGCGTCCTTCGCATACCAGGCTGCGCGACGCAGGTCCTTCACCTTCACCGTACCCGTATCCACCAGCTTGCCCAGGGGACGGTTCAGACGGCGGAAAGGCCAGGCGATCAAGCGCGCGTCCTCAGGACTCATCGCCACGTCGGTCAGACGGTGAGCAGTCTCCAGAATCACCTGGGATGCTTTGCGGACATCCTCATTGCGCGCTTCTTGCGACGCCCACAGCAAATCCTGGCGCGTGAGCCGGTTCTCATCCAATAGCTCACCTAGTGTTCGCTTTTTCTGTCGACGCGCGGCAAATGGCCACACGATGGCACGCGCATCCCGCAACGCCTGGAACTCCGTGTCCTGGGCAGGCTCAGCTTCGGCGGATGCTTCGACACGCTTCGTATCGGGTGTCCCTTCAGCTTCAGGTTGCCGGACAACTTCGACCTCGGTGTCCATTTCAGATTCAGGAGCCTCGGGGAACGCGACAATCTCTTCTGCTTCAGTTTCACGCTGCGCTTCCAGCGCCGCCAAAGCTTCACGCGCCGTCGCGTTCTCCGGCGCTAACTGCACCGCACGGCGTACCGCCGAGAGCGCGATTTGGCGATTCGGCGCTAATCTGCCAAGAACGACCCAGGCTTCTGTATCCTCAGGATGTGCCTGCACATACGCGCGCAGGCGCAATAAGGCGCTCTCCCGCCGCCCTTCGCGGGCCAGTTGCAAGATATCCAGCAAGCGCGCGTCCACGTTCTTAGAACACCCTGGTTGTTTCTGTTACGCGAACCGCACGCTGAACTTCTCTACCAGGTGATCCGGGTAGTAGGATTCCTTCGCATGCCGCAGACCTGGATCGCCTAGGTCCTGCTCGCGGTTGATATACTCAACCCTTCCCTGCCAGCGCTGCTCCGAGAACTGCTGCGTGATCATCGGGTAGATGCCCTCGAATTCCGGATTCGCTTTCTCAATGTGGACGACCGCCGTGGTTTCGTTCAGCATCTCGCCCAGAGAGAACGCCTGCACTTTGTCATCGATGAGGACGGCCCCACCCTCAAGTTGCAATGCGGCGAAATTGTCCAGCGCGTCGCGGATTCCACGAAATTCGTGGAGCAAGCTGATGTCGTCTTCGCACAATCGTTGCTCGCACCACACTTCTGCCAGGGCCAGGCAATCGTCGGTGAGAGACGGCGTTACCGGTACGTAAGTGTAGGCGTAAGAGCGCAAGAATTGATTGATGTGATTGCGCTTTTTGCTGTATTTACGCCCCGCCAGTGAGCCTAAATCCTCACTGCGATACACGTAGTCGAAGTGTGCACGTACCGGTTCGATCACAAATTCGTGACTGCCTTGCAACTCGGCGGCCAGACGCCGGTCGGCACGACGGATTGACGGCGCAGCTACACCTCGGGTATCTCGCAGCCAATACAGCAAGTCGCGCGCCGCTGCATCACGCCCCGTCAGCCCAATAGGCTGGAGCGCAAACGGGTCTTCTTCACGATCCGCCACGATCAACAAACAATCTCCAACCATCGACCATTGGAAATTGTAGTATTCGCGCCAGATAAACAAATTGATGAACGTCAGCTCGGAAGTGTCCGGTTGATACTGCCACAACCGTTTGTGCAGTATATCGCGATCCTCAAGAGCCAATGGCTTGAAGTCTGGGAAAGTTGGATACGTCGTCATGGATAAAAATTTCGCCTCCTAAAATAAAAATGGAACGTTGGAACGTTAGCGCCTATTATACAGGAAAACCTAAGGGATGTTAGTTGCGCCTCATAAAGCGGCGTTTTCGGTCCGCAGCCAGCGATGCAAAACCGCATACTCCGTGATTTCCAGGTCTGGTTGCGCCTCATGCGGTTCTGCGCCGAAGAAGCACGTACGGATGCCGGCGCGCTGCCCCGCCACAATATCCAGATTGCGGTCGCCGATGAGAAGACATTGACCACGGTCAAGGTCATGCTGCACAATCAAAGCGTTCAATGACTCAGGATCGGGCTTGCGCGGGTACGGATCCTCTTTAGCAATGTAATCGGTGAAATAACGCGTCAGAGCGTGGGTTTCCAACAACGCTTCCAGCGAAGCCTTAACACGATGTGTCACGATAAAATTCCGCCCGCCAATTTCGCAGACGTAGCGGCACACCGCCTCCACACCGGGGAACGGCGGCTGGTACTGCTCCCCGATACTGTCATAAGCGCGCTCGAAATGCTGCCTGAAGTCGTCTTCATCCAGAGAAAACGCATCCGCCAGCGCGCGAATGCCAAAAGACGTAGAGCGTTTGAACAACGCCAGCACCCGCTCCGGCGGCGCTTCTTCGCCAAAATCGCTCAACGCCACCCGGCACGCCTCTACCATCGCCGGATACGTGTCGAACAACGTCCCGCCAGCGTCCCAGATTAGATACTTGGTCATCCCCATAGTCCAAAGTCGAAGGTCACAAGTCGAAGGTCACGGAAAATTCCCCGATTCGGGCAAAGAGCAACAGAAACCAGTCCAATTCCAATGCCCGCACGTGTTGCTCAAGATCGTTGCCGAAAAGATCGCTATACCCAAGGAAACGCGGTGCACCGTTAGCGTAAACTTAACCACCACGGCCTCCTCGGTGTGTTGTTCGCCCATTATAGCAGAGCTAAAAGGTTTCGGGAAACGTTTACGAGAGGGGTGCATTTCAGGACGGGGGCAACTTTTTCTAATTGCACCGCAGAGCACGCAAAGTTCGCAGAGATTTCAAGAATTTCTCTGCGTTCTCAGCGAACTCTGCGGTTAATTCAGAGACTTGCTTGGCTTTTGCCCCCAAATTGAAACGCACCCCTGAGAGGTTTGCTTTTTCACACCGGTATGCTATCCTAACCCGGACAAGCCGGAACCAAAAAGGTTTTTCGCAGCCCGTTTTCTTGCCCGTTGAGCAAGAATTTGGGCGGTTAGGCACTAAAAGCAATCCAGGCAACAAGGAGCACACGATGTACACAAGCGCATTATTGGACGAAACCGATGTCAAAGTGGTCTACGACCAACAAGGCAACAAACGCGAAGTGTTGTTGAGCTACGAGAAATACCAGGAGATGCTGGAGTTTATCGAAAGATACGCTTACTTTTACAGCCAGGAAGTGCAAGAACGCCTGCAACGCGCCAACGAAGACCTGGCTGCGGGACGCTATATAACCGTAGAAGCTGACAACGTTGATGCCGCCCTGGAGTGGCTCCATGGATGACGTCAAAATCATTCTGACTGAGAGCCTCCGTGAGGATTACCGCCGTCTGCCGGAGTCCATACGACGCAAATTCGATAAGCAACTCCGTTTCCTGGCACAAAACCCCAAACACCCTTCGCTGCAAATTCACCGTCTGTCCGACCACTGGGAATTCTACGTGGACATTCACTACCGCTGCATCTTCCAGCAAGAGGGCAACACCTATATCCTCAAACACGTCGGTGGGCATAAGATCGTGGAGCGTTTTGGATAAAGTTAATACGCCAGCAACCAAAGAGGTAATGCCTATGCCCATACCCTAACACGGATTCGCCTATTCACCATTTGTCATTCGCTATTCGCAATTCACTATTCACCCATTCAAAAAAAGGAGGTTTTCCGATGTATTCCCAAACACACCTGGCGCGTCGCGCCATCCTGACCCTGGCGCTGCTCATCAGCCTGTTCTCCGCCATTGGCGGCCCGGCGCTCGCCGCGCCGCGCTCGCTCGCAACAAACGATAGCCTTTTACCCCCCCCGAACATTTAGGATTGCAAAACCC
>Ga0209614_1001768_pt1 | contig 15339 bp, 9 predicted proteins | sample BlaSprsedimmetaG_FD_185484 | JGI IMG/M metagenome (GOLD analysis project Ga0209614, IMG submission 185484) | Hot spring sediment bacterial and archeal communities from California, USA to study Microbial Dark Matter (Phase II) - Blank Spring... ... | reverse complement strand
CGTCCGCCGGCGCCGACCTCTGGGACCTTGCGAAGGCCAACCGGGAGGCTCTGACGGTTTCGACGTTGCTCACCGCGCAGGACGTGCGGGACCGTGTCAACAACGACCTGGGCCTGCGCAGCGCCATCGACTGGTGCAGGGCCACCGGCGTAACGCATGTATTCATCGAGAGTTATCGCGATAACTACACGACGCCGCGGCAGGCACTGTTGCAGGAGATATTCGAGTACGCCTGTCGGCGGCTACCGAGCCCTTGCGACTTCGATGACGATGGGCCAGCTCACAATGTGGACGTTTTCGAAGTTGAAGGTGACCCGGATGGTGTGTTTGCCCGGCTGGATTTTGATGCCGAATCGGCTGTGCAACTGGATGCCGATGTTGTTTAGTTGAACGCCGGGGCCGAAGGGCCAGATCGGGCTGTCGATGCGGATAGGACTGGGCCACTGGCGCCAGATGCCGTCGTACTCGATAAGACACAACTGCTGCTGGTGTTCGGGCAGGAAGGGGAAGATTCTCGCGCCGGTGTTTCGAACGTCGACACGCAGAACCGGTGTCTCATTGCTGAGCCATCGAGTCCGGTCCACTCGCAGGCGGCACTGGACGCCTTCGACCGGTTCGGACCACGCCGGCACGCTCCAGGCCCGTACCTCGCGGCCGGGGGACGTCCGGACGGACTGGCTCTCACACCCGGTCGATGAGCATAGAATCCATGCAATCAGGCTGACAACAACGCCTCTCAAGGCTCCATCCTCCAAGGCGCCCACAGTGTTTCGTGCGGTTGGTACCCATTCATACAGTAGTATTCGGCTGTTGAGGGCATCCGGGCCACCACAATAATCGCTGCGACAAGGGCACGGTTGGCGGGCATCACGACTCCTGCAATCACGTTTTTTTCGGACATGAAAGGAGGGCTGGTGGGGGTTTTATACAGTTTATCCACCGGACGCCCGCAGGCGACACACAGGTCGAACGGTTCCACCGAAACACTGCGGTCTTTGGGTTTCGCTGACGCGTGAAAAATGAATGATTTAATAAGCACCCCTTATGGTTCCGTGTAAGTCTTTTGCTTAAAAACACTTATGGCTCCTATTGTACATTGACTGAGGAGGACTTGACCGGTCTGACTCACCGTGACCACCGACGAACTCCCAGCGTCCACCTTGCTGCGACTTTGGCGTTTCGGTATCGGGGCGGTTTATCCACAGGTTTTCCACAATTCACAGGGCGTTCAGTCGTTGCCTAACTTCAGGCGGGTGGTCAGAGGCCCCTGCTCGATAGTGTCGGGGTGGACCAATCCGGCACATCGAGGTCAATCATGATCCGTTGCGGGCAGGATTTGAGGTGGCGGCGGCACAGTGAATCTGATAATAGTGTCTGCCGAAAGCTCCCGACGGCGGGGCCTTGACTGGTGGTTTCTGTTGAGCATGGGGTGCTATCATGGCTGGACCGTTGATTGCCATTGGTGAGGCGATTCACGCCTCCATTCCCAAAACGGGCGCTGTTATGAAGGAGTTGGCGGGGCTGGGGCCGGGGGCCTACGAGAGGCCGTCGGAGCCGCTGGCCTACATCCGCGGGCTGATCGAGTCGCAGGCCGAGGAGGGAGCGGCCTACATCGCCGTGAACCTGGATGCGTTCGGCGAATCGGACCCGCAGACGGCCGTCGAGATGATGAAGCAGTATGCCCGGATGGTGCGACAGTGGGGCCGGGGGGCGCCGGTGTGTGTCGATAGCAGCAACGACGATGTCCTGCTGGCGGGGCTCAAGACCTGGTACGAAACAAGCGAGACTGTGGCGCCGCCGCTGTTGAATTCCATCAAGACCTACACGATGGACCGGATGCTGCCGATCAAGGCGGATTACGATTTCGCGTTCATCGGGTTGCTCGTGGGCGAACATGCGGCATCCGGGCCGGGCGGTTCGCATTCGGTGGATGAGTTGTTGGCCATGGCCCGGCAGTTGTTCGATGCGGCGGTGGACAGGTACGGATTTGAGCCGGGTGAGATATTCTTTGATTCAACGGTCTTCCCGCTGGCGATCGACATGCCGATGGAGCCGGGCGTGCCGGGGTATACCTATCGGGCGTTTGAGACGATTCGGCGGATCAAGAACGACCCGCGGATGAAGCAGGCGCATTGTTCGCTGGGCGTGAGCAACAGCGTGCGGGATCTGCCGGGTCGAAGAGTGGGTGTATGCCGGGCGTATGTGGCCAAGGCGGTAGAGTACGGGTTGGACGCGGCGATTGTCAATACCGCCCACAAGTACGGCTCCGTCGAGCCGGCCGCCGAGTTGCTGGACCTGGTCGACGCCTTCGCCCGGCTGGATGGCTCAATGGAGCGGCTGAGCGTGGCGATGGAGCGGATGGGGCAGTTCTGCCGGGCCAACCGCAAGGATTCCTAAACCGCGGGCCTATTTGTTCTGACATGGGGAGGTAACCCCTGCCATAGGCAAGGGATGGTGTGGATTGACCGGCCGTAGCGCGTCTCGGTTTGTCTTTGACCGTCTGGGCTGGAGGGGCTATTCTTGGTGGTGTTGGCCGGATGGGTTGTGGGTCGGCGCGGCGGCGTCGGCCGGTCTGAAGGCGGTTGGCCATGGAGGCTCTTGCAATGCCGATGTATGCAATATTCGCCACGTGTGTCGTGGCGATTGGGGTTCTGGCGTTCTTCATCGGGCGCAGGCTCGCGCCGAAGGCCGGGGTCCAGTCCAAGACGACGACTTTTCTGATCAAGAGCATTCAGGCGATCGCGGAATTGGCGATTCTGGAGTATATCACCGAGGGTGTGACGGAGATCAAGGAGAAGCAGGCGAGCCTCCTGACGGTGCGGTGGAAGCGGGGGCTGCTGCGCTACACGGCCAAGCTGAAGGTGGGGTTCGATCTGGATCGGCTGGACTATCGGGTGGACGACCCGGCCCGCTCGATACGGATTGCGCTGCCGAGCCCGCGGATCCTGAGCTGCGAAATCTACAACCGCAAGTTCTACAAACTGCCGCTGGAGAAGGCGGAGAATGTCCCGTGGAAGGTGGATATTATCGCCGATTTCAGCTCGGATGAGGTGCTGGCGCTGGACGATGAGGCGCGGGCCAACGCCCTGAACAACGTCAAGGAGTTCTACGTGCTGGACCTGCTGCGGGACAAGACCCGGCTGGCGTTCAAGAAGATGTTCGCGCTGTCCTACCCGGACTACGAGACGGAGATTGCGATTACGGAGGAGGGTACGGCGTTGACTGAGGACGGACAGGACAGCGCGAACCGGCAGTTGCCGGGGCACGCGAAAGACGAGGGACGATAGACGAGGGACAAGAGGACGAAGCGATGGGGTGGACTCTGGCGCAGCTGACCTGCGAGGAACCGCATGAGACCCGTCAACCCGCCAGAGGCATGAAATCAGTGTCTTTGAGGGTTTTCGTCAGAGGGCGGCGATCTTTTGGGAGGCGTCGGTGATGAACAGCAGGCCGAACAGCAGCAGGGCCAGGCCGCAGACCCGCAGGACGGCCCGCTGGACGACCGGACCCAGGAGCACGGAGCCCTTGTGCCCGGCCCAGGACAGGGCCCAGAGCCAGACCAGGTCACACAACCAGTGGACGACGGCGAAAACGGCGAAGGCCCAGATGCCAAAGGCCCGGGCGTCGGTGGCAAGGGCCAGTCCGATGGTGGCCCACCAGAACAGGAAATAGGGGTTCCCGGCGGACAGGACGATGCCCGTGGTGATGGGGCCGCGGGTGGCGACGCCGGTAGCCTGGCTGTTGCCAGCGGAGACCGATTGGATCATGCCGACGGCCATCATCCAGAGGAAGCCCCCGCCGGCGATGCCGATGGCGATGCGGACGCCCGTCAGGCGGATGAGGGTGGACATGCCGAGCGTAATCAGGATAATCAGGGGAAACTCCACAATGCCGTGGCCGATGGCGATCAGGGCGCCGGCGTGGCGGTTCCTGGGGCCCATCGCCAGGGCGACGGCCGTGACCGGACCCGGCGCCATGACGCCCGACAGCGAGATACCGACGACCTTGGCGAGAAATGCGAGGATGGCCATGAGAGAATCCGTGGGTTGAGATGGCTGGACTTCGATCGAGCGGCGTGTCGCGGTGTGGTGGCCCGGGGGCGTTCCTGCAAGGGCGGGACGCCCTCGCCACGCTTGGGCGATGTTATTCTCCTATGATCTTGACGAGGATGCGCTTGTCTCGTTTGCCGTCGAATTCGTAGTAAAAGAGGTGCTCCCAGGGGCCCAGGTGGAGCTTGCCGTTCGTGATGGCGACGACGACCTCGCGGCCCATGACCTGGCGCTTGAGGTGGGCGTCGGCGTTGTCCTCAAAACCGTTGTGGCGGTACTGAGAATGGGGTTTTTCAGGGGCGAGCCTTTCGAGCCAGACCTCGTAGTCGTGGTGCAGGCCCGATTCGTTGTCGTTGATGAAAACCGAGGCCGTGATGTGCATGGCGTTGACGAGGACCAGGCCGTCGCGGACGCCGCTTTCAGCGACGAGTTGCTCGATCTGTTCATGGACCGAGACGATGGCCCGACGGGTGGGGGTATTGATCCAGAGTTCTTTTGTGAGCATCTTCATGCTGGGACTCCTGATTCGACGGCCCCAGTATACCGGGCCCTCGCGAAAGAGCAAGAACGCCACGGCGTGGGCAGGCCGGCGGGAAGAAAAGAGGACTACGCCGGGTCAAAGGAGAGACCTGCGTCATCGGGGCGGATAGGTTGGTGGAATGATGGTTTCATGGCGGCTGGCATAGAGGGAGGTGTTGTGGTAGGATCACAGCGCTGGACGAGGGCCATCCCGGCCCACCGGAGCCCTGCAGTCACCGGCGGGATGCCCGCGACACAGTTACTCACGGACAGTATGCCCGTGCCATTGTAAGGAGTATTGAGATGAGATCGGTTATGGTTAGTGTCTTGGTGTTGGCGGTGTGCTTTTGGGTCGGTTTGGCGAGGGGGACGGACGAGGGGTTTGAACCCCTGTTCGGGGCCGATGGGATCAGCGGGTGGAAGGTCTCGGACTGGTCGGACCTGCGGGTCCCGCAGAAGGTCGAGGGCACGGCGTGGAAGCTGGAGGATGGGGTGCTATACGGCCTGAATAAGCGGACGTGGATCATCTCACCGGACGAGTACTCGGATTTCGTCCTGCGGCTGGAGACCCTGATTACGCGGGGCTCCAACGGAGGCATCGGGCTGCGGTTCCCACCGGCGGGCGACCCGGCGTACACGGGGATGGAGATTCAGGTCGTTGACCACGGGGTGTATTACTCGGGGTACGCCTCGCAGCCCCAGCAGTACACCGGTTCGATCTACGATGAGATCGCGCCGGAAGGGGCGACGGTGAACCCGCCGGGCCAGTGGAATGCGTGGGAGATTACCTGCCGGGGGACGAATGTGCAGATCGTGCTCAACGGCAAGAAGGTCATCGACGTGGATATGGCCAAAGAGATTCGCGCCCGGCAGAACAAGGGCCCGGCCCTGTCGAAGCGGCCGATCAAAGGCCATATCGGCTTTCAGAACCTCAACGGCAGCATCACGATTCGCGGCGCCGCGATCAAACGGCTGGATGGTGCGGGGCAGGCCACGGCGCTATTCAACGGCAAGGACCTGACCGGCTGGGTGAACGTCAATTGTGCCCCGGAGACCTGGACGGTTGCCGATGGGATGATTGTCTGCAGCGGCGTGCCGACCGGCGTGTTGCGGACCGAACGGATGTACGAGAATTACGTGCTGGAGTTGGAGTACAAGCATCTCAAGGAGGGGGGCAATGCGGGCCTGTTCCTGCACTCCGGGCCGATCCCGGCGCCGGGCCAGCCCTTCACGAAGGGAATCGAGGTTCAGATTCTCGACGGCCGCAATACGGAGAATTACACCAGCCACGGCGATGTTTTTGCCATTCACGGCGCGACGATGCGGCCGGACCCGCCGCACCCGGCCGGGTGGATGCGGTCGCTACCGACGCAGCGACGGGCCAAGCCCGCGGGCCAGTGGAATCACTACCGCGTCGAGAGCCGCGACGGGGCCATCAGCCTGGCGGTCAACGGCGAGGTCGTAACGCGGGCCTTCGAGGCCAATCCGCGAAAGGGCTATATCTGCCTGGAGAGCGAGGGGGGGCTGGTGCATTATCGCAACATCCGCATTACGGAGCTGCCGTCCTCGAGTCCCCCGGCGGAGATGGTGGCGGCCGCCGATGAGGGGTTCAAGAGCCTGTATAACGGGCTGGACCTGCGGGGCTGGAAGGCCGAGCCGGGCCACGAGGGCCACTGGACGGCCAAGGACTGGGTGCTGGATTATGACGGCCGCAGCGAGGCGCCGGACAAGCACCTCTGGACACAGAAGGAATACGGCAATTTCACGCTCATCGTGGATTGGCGCCAGCCGCGCGGGCCGGTGGATGCGGAGGTTCCCGTGATTGGCCCGGACGGCCGGCAGGTCGTAGGGCCCGACGGCACGCCGAAGACGGCTACCGTCAAGGACGCCGGCGACAGCGGCATCTACATCCGCGGCAGGGACAAGAGCCAGATCAATATCTGGAATTGGCCGTGCGGGTCCGGCGAGATATGGGGCTACCGCACGGATGAGAGTATGCCCGCCGAGGTCCGCAAGGCCGCCACGCCGCTGCTGAAGGCCGACAATCCGCCGGGGCAGTGGAACCGCTTCGAGATCACGGCCGTCGGCGACGTGGTGACGGTGGTGCTCAACGGAAAGACCGTGATTGACGAGGCCCGCCTGCCCGGCATGCCCGCCAGGGGCCCCATTGCATTGCAGCACCACGGCGACCCGATTCAATTCGCCAACATCTTCATCAAAACACTCGATTAACCACGGATTGACACGGATTATCACGGATTTGTTTGCAGGGAACGCCGGCCGCATGGGGTAAGATCAAATGGCAAGTAGCCAATAGCAAAACGACAAAGCAAGAAGGCCGGTCCCGGCTCGACGCAGCGGTCACACTTTTTGCATTTTGCTATGTATATTTGATTTAAGACTCTGAGGATAGACATGCGCACACGATCAAACACAAATGCCTCAAGCACTGCGTCCCGCCGCGATTTCCTCAAGACCGCCGGCGCCGCCGCCGGTGCGATGGCCGTGCCCCAGTGGGCCCTGGCGGTCCATACGGCCCCCAAGAAGGTCCGTATCGGCGTCGTGGGCGGCGGGTTCGGATGCTCGTTTCAGTGGCGACAACACCCGGATTGCATCGTGGGGGCGGTCAGCGACCTGCGGGAGGACCGGCGCAAGGCATTGCAACGGACATACGGATGCGAGAAGGCGTACAACCGTCTCGAGGAACTCGTGCTGGATAAGACGCTGGACGCCGTGGCGGTGTTCACCGATGGGCCGCTCCACGTGCAGCACGTCGCGCTGGCGATGAGTAACGGCAAGCACGCCATCAGCGCCGTGCCCGCCGCGTGGGCGACGATGGACCAGGCCGAGCAGTTGCACGACACGGTGCGGCGGTACGGCCTGACGTACATGATGGCCGAGACCGGTTACTATCAGCAGTCCACGATGTCGGCGCGTAAGTTCCATGAGGCGGGCAAGTTCGGGGACCTGTACTACTGCGAGGCGGAGTATCAGCACGCGGGGCTGGAGGTGCTGTACTTCCAGGACGGCAAGCGGACATGGCGGCACGGCATGGCCCCGATGCACTACCCGACCCATTCGACCAGCCAGTTGATCGGCGTTACGGGTGAACGGCTGACGGAGGTGGTCTGCCACGGCTACGGCGACGATGACCCCATCTGCAGGGACAACGCCTGGGGCAATCCCTTCTGGAATGAGTCGGCCATGTTCCGCACCGACCGGGGCAATGCCTTTCGCGTCAACGTCTGGTGGAAGGGGGCGCACCGCGGCGTCGAGCGGGCGCAGTGGATCGGCACGAAGATGAGTTTCTACGCGGGGCACCCCAACGGCCTGGGCCCGGTCATCGTCCGCTCAGGCAAACAGATGGAGACCGATGATGCCGGGTTTGCCCGCGAGGCCCCTGCGTTCGAGCAATACAAACAACCGCACTACTGGCAGACCGACATGCTCCCGGAGCCGCTGCGGCACGATAGCGGCCATGAAGGCTCGCATCCGTTCCTGACGCACGAGTTCATCGACGCCATCACGCACAACCGCCGCCCGGCCATCGACGTCTACGAGGCCCTCGCCTATACCGTGCCGGGAATCATCGCCCACCAGTCGGCCCTGAAGGGCGGTGAACTCCTGAAGATCCCCCAGTTCCCCCGTTCGGCGTGACGGCCGAACCGTCGGTGTCGATTCGGATAATGTCCTTGACAATACAGCGCTGTTTCTGGTACACTGTGTATGTTTCACGGTCTTGATTACGTGCGCGACTGTGCACACGGGTGTTGAGCATTGTCAACATATACTTGTCCAGGCAGGAGGACAACATGATGCACAGAGGACTTCGCCTTGTGCAGCTATCACTCACGTTGGCAATCAGCCTGATGGTCGCCGACGTCCGTGCCGACGATATTCCCGGATGGCTTGAGTCGCGATGGGAGCCCGACATGGTCCTGCCGTCGGTAAGCTGGTGGCGCGATACCACCAACCAGAACGCACTGGCTGAATACTATTATGGCGTGTATCCGCAGCTTCCCCATGTGCAGACGATCATGCCCGGCATTTACGTCGTCACCGGCATCGGCAAATCGAATGTCGTTGCCCTGGTGGGAGCATCTGAATGGGTCCTGGTGGATTGCCTGGAGTCTCCGGCCGCGCTGCAACTGGCAGTGGTTATGCTCAGGCCTTATACGGGAACCAGGACTCTCACAGCGGTGGTCTACACGAGCGAAGACAGCACTCACATCAGCGGAAGCAGTGTTCTGGCTTCGCTGTCTCCTCAAGTGTACGCATCTTCAGAATTCTTCAACGTATCGAGCGATCAAGCCCGTATCGCAGGAGTGGGTTTCCCTCGCACATTGAGGATGTTCGGAGCATTCTTGGCGGCGGACCCCAACGGTTTGATAGGGCCGCCCACAACCGTCGGCAAGTTTCCTGGCCTGTATCCGTCAAACCTGGTCTCCCAGGAAACAACGCTGAATCTGGCGGGGTTCAATATCACCCTGATGCCGGATAACACATCTTCTTATGCCGGACTTAGGGTCTGGCTGCCTGACTACAAAGTGCTCTGCGCCGGCGATGAATGGTCGCCGTGTTTTCCTGATATCGGCCCCTTGAGAGGACCTGCCCGTCCGGCCCGGGAGTGGATCGATACCCTCGACGACATACTTGCTTTGGACGGCGATTATCTTATACCAACTCACGGGCCGGTTCTAATGTCCAATGCCGAAATCACAAATACACTGACCCATTACCGCGACGCCATTGAGAGTGTGCTGAACTCTACGCTGGCTCTGATGAATCTCGGATATACCGCGGAAGACGCCGCCCCCAGAGTTCAACTGCCCCAGCCCTTGGCCGACGACCCGAACCTCCAGCAGTTCGTTGCCGACATTCCGTCGGCGGTAAAAGGCATTTACCGGCATTATCTCGGCTGGTTTAACGGCGAGCCCCCGGAATTGGCCTCAAGTCTGACAACCACCAGACAGGCCGAAATCATGGTCCAACTGGCCGGAGGAATTACGCCTTTCCTGGTGGCCGCCAGAGAAACGGAACTTGCTGCCAATGATCTCGAATCCGCCGAGAAAGCCATGTTCATGGCATGGGCGGCCTATAGGACTCATCCCGGCAGTGTCCTGGCCAACAAGCTCTATGTCCAGTCACTGCGCAAAATCGCATACATGCAACGGAGCGGCCAGTTACGCAATTATTACCTGTCTGTCGCTCAGACTGTCGAACAGGGGATGCCCGATGGATACGGCGGTGTACTGATCCCGGTGATGGTGAAGAACATCAATCCCGATGGCGATTCATTGCCGGGAGACCTTGTCGCCGTAAATGGCGTTCTGTTCTTCAGTGCTTACAGCCCTGAAAGCGGCCTTGAGCTTTGGAGAAGTGACGGCACCGAGAACGGCACCGTATGGGTCAAGGACATAAACCCGGGCGGCGATTCCCGCCCTGCGAATCTGACGGATGTCAACGGCGAATTGTTCTTCTGTGCCGATGACGGGGTACACGGCTGTGAACTCTGGAAGAGCGACGGCACCGAGGCGGGCACTGTGATGGTAAAGGACATTAACCCTTCGGGAGGTTCAGCGCCCGACTGTCTGTTCAACTTCAACAATATGTTGTTCTTCGGCGCCTCCAGTGAAGGAACGTCGACTTATGAACTCTGGAAAAGCGACGGGACTGAGGCAGGCACCGTGATGCTCAAGGACATTGCGCCGAACAGCTTTGCCGACATTAACGGCACTTTGTTTATTGCCGCGGACGACAGCGTCCACGGCTCGGAATTGTGGAAGAGCGATGGAACAGAAGCGGGGACGGTCATGGTAAAGGACATCAATCCGACCGGCAGCTCGTTTCCCGCGGAACTCACGAAATTCTACGACAGGCTGTATTTCACGGCGGAAACCGATACATCCGGGAGGGAACTATGGAGGAGCAACGGCACCACGGCAGGAACGGTTCTCGTCAGAGACATCAACGCCGGTTCAGCTGGTTCAAATCCGGTATGGCTGACCGATGTCAACGGCGTTCTGTTCTTCGCCGCCACGGACAGCACTGGATATCAACAGCTCTGGAAGAATATTCCAACGGTCGGCACATTTGTGGTTAAGAGCGACCTGTACGACCCTGCATTCTTGACGAACGTGGAGGGGGTACTGTTCTTTGCCGCTGCCGGTGAGCTGTATACGAGCGACGGAACCGAGGCCGGAACGGTAATCGTAAAGGATATACGGCCGTGGGATTCTTCAAACCCCGCAAACCTCACAAATGTCAACGGCACGCTGTATTTTGCGGCCGACGACGGCGTCCACGGCTTTGAACTATGGCAAAGCGACGGGACAGAAGCAGGCACGACGATAGTAATGGACATCAATCCGCACGGCAGTTCGTCTCCGGCGCATCTGACAGCCGTGAACGATGTGTTGTTCTTCTCAGCCAACGACGGCGCACACGGCGTTGAACTCTGGAAACATGATCACCGTTGCGCTGAGTATCCTCCGGCCGATCTCAACGAAGATTGTGAAGTCGACTTTGAAGATTTCGCCGTCATGGCTTCACAATGGCTGACGGTCAACAAGAACCCTTAGAGCACCGGTGATGCACGCCCTCTTCGATTGCGTAGGCACCGTGCCTGTTTCTCCTTGCCCTGTCGGTACCGAGAATCCAGCATCCGGTATCGAGACTCGAGAATCTGCCCCCTGCCCCCCGGCCGCTGACCCCTTCTCCTCTTGTGCCTGCTGCCTGCCGCGTGTGGACACGGGCCCTCCGGTTGAGGGAGGTTAGGAGGGTGGGTAGCAACTGAGGGGACAACCAAAAGGGCCCAAAAGCAAAGCCTGCAAATCATAACATACCGCACAGGGGCGGTCGTGTCAAGGATTATCGGGCAAAAAATCACCTCAGGAGCCCGCGCCGTGGCATTTTTTGTACTTTTTCCCGGACCCGCAGGGGCAGGGGTCGTTTCGGCCGACTTTGGGCGTTTCGAGCTTGATCTGTTTGACGACCTGTTCGCCCTGGGGGGCCTGGGCAGCCGCCCGGTCGCGTTCGGCCATGGCGAACTGGCCCACCTCGTCGTGGCTGGTGTGGCTGACGTTCCAAACGCTCCGGGCCCGGGCGCCGGGGTCGAGCCGGACCCGGAAGATGACATCCGTAACGCGGTCCTCGACGTTGTCGAGCATCTCGTTGAACATGCGGTAGCCTTCGCGCTTGTACTCGACCTTGGGGTCCTTCTCGGCGAAGGAGCGGGTCCAGATGCTCTGTTTGAGGTGGTCCATCGAGTACAGGTGGTCCTTCCAGGCCGAGTCGTAGACCTGGAGCAGGACGTATTTCTCCAGCTCCGTCATCTCGCGGCGCAGGAGGCGGCCGGCGGCGTCCGTGACGAAGCCCGCGGGATCGGCGGCGGCCGCGGCGTCCTGTTCGGACAGGTCCAGGGCGAAACGCTCGTTGGCCCACCGAACCAGGGTGGCCGTGTCATAAGAGGCGGCCTTGTTTTTGATGATCTCGGTCAATCGCCCGTCGTGGTACGACTCGCTCAGCTCCAGCAGCGTCCGCTGGATGTCGCGGGGCTTGGTGTTCTGGAGCTTCTCGGCGGACAGGCCCGCGTCATACTTGCGGTTGGCCCATTCGGCCAGTGACTCAAAGCCGTAGATATTCGCCCCCTGCGGCGTGAAGACCATGTTCATCGCGAACTCGACGGGGTATTCGATCTCGCGGCGGCGGTATTTCTCGGCGGTCTTGTCCAGCAGTTGGGCCTGGATGTCATCGACCTTGAGGCCGCGGAGCGTCTCAAGGTCAAGGGCAATGTCAAACTTCGCGCGGGCCCATTCCAGGAAGGTCCGAAGGGCATAGTCATCGGTGAGAAAGACCGCGATATCGGAGGCGTCCTTCTTGTCCACCTGCTCGGCGGCGGCGGCGATCAGTTGCTCTTCGATGTCCTCCGGCGACTGGGTCTTGACCTTGCTGGGGCTCAGGCTCACGCGGAAGGCGCTCATGGCCCACTTGGACAGGCCGTTGACATCCCACGTGGCCGGGTCGCTGTAATCTTCGAGATACTCCCCGAGAGACAGGGTGATGTTGTTGGCGGCGGCGTCCTTGGCCTTTTCCTTGATGAAGTGCTCGATGTCGGCGGCCGAGGCCCCGGCCAGATCGGAGAGTTTCAGCTCCGCCCCGAAATTGACGCGGGCCCATTCGATGATGCACTTCTGCGGGTAGTCGGCGGCGAGGATGCTCCGGCAGGCCTTCTCGACGGCCGACCGGATCATCTCGGCAATGACCTCATGGAGGTTGTCGCCGGCCAGCACACGGCGTCGGCGGGCATAGAAGACCTTGCGCTGGTAGTCCATGACCTCGTCGTATTCGAGCAGGCTCTTGCGAATCTCAAAGTTGCGCTCCTCGACCTTCTTCTGGGCCTTCTCGACCTTGGAGATGCGCGAGTGGTAGATGGGCTGGCCTTCCTCCCAGCCGATCCACGAGAGGGCCTTGACGGTCCATTCGGGGGCGGCGAAGATCCGCATGAGGTCGTCGTCGAAGCACAGGAAGAACTGACTGGAGCCTTTATCCCCCTGTCGGCCGGCGCGGCCGCGAAGCTGATTGTCGATGCGGCGCGCTTCGTGGCGCTCGGTGCCGAGGATGTGCAGTCCGCCGAGTTCCGCCACGCCGGGGCCGAGCTTGATGTCCGTGCCGCGGCCGGCCATGTTCGTGGCGATGGTCACGTTGCCGCGGGTCTCGCCCGTGCGGCTCTTGTGCTGGTGGCCCGCCTTGGCGACAATTTCAGCCTCGCGGGCGTGCTGTTTGGCGTTGAGGACCTCGTGATCGAGGCCGTGGCGGCGGGTCAGGGCGGCCGAGAGGGCCTCGCTCTTTTCAATGCTGATGGTGCCTATCAGCAGCGGCCGTCCGGCGGCGGAGACGTCGTTGATCTCCTCGACGATGGCATCGAATTTTTCCCTTTCGGAGCGGTAGATGACGTCCTCCCGGTCGTCGCGGACGCAGGGGGCGTTCGTGGGGATGACGACCACGTCGAGCTTGTAGATTTTCATGAACTCTTCGCCTTCGGTGGCGGCGGTTCCCGTCATGCCGGCGATCTGGTCGTAGAGCTTGAAGAAGTTCTGCAGGGTGATGGTGGCCAGCGTCTGCGATTCCTCTTTGACCTGGACGTTTTCCTTGGCCTCGACGGCCTGGTGCAACCCGTCGGACCACTGGCGCCCGTGCATGAGCCGCCCGGTGAACTCATCCACGATGATGACCTTGCCCTCGAGGACGACGTAGTCTTTCTCCCGCTCAAAGACGACATGGGCGCGGAGGGCCTGCTCGATCAGGTGGGGCCATTCCATGTTGGCCCCGGTGAAGAACGAACCGATGCCGGCGGCCTCCTGAGCGGCCGTGATGCCTTCGTGCGTGAGGTGGACGCTCTTGCGGTCGATCTCCACTTCGTAATACTGGGTGGTCTGCTCGAGGCGGGGCCGGGCGGATTCGAGCTCCGCTTCGCTTTTCTCGATGACGCCCTGGGCCTTCTGCATTCGCTTTTCGTCCCTGGCCTTCCTGGCGTCGGACAGTTCGCCCTGGGCGTTGGCGGCGGCGCGTTCGGCGTTGTCGATGCGCTTCTTGAGGTTGTCATAGGTCGATTGCAGGCCCATGAGCTTGCGGGCGACGGCGTCGGCCTTCTTGTAGCGCGAGACGTCGTCGACGGCCGGGCCGGAGATAATCAGGGGGGTCCGGGCCTCGTCGATAAGGATGGAGTCCACCTCGTCGATGATGGCGAACTGCAGGTCGCCCTGGACCATCTGGGCCAGCGACGTTTTCATGTTGTCGCGCAGGTAGTCGAAGCCGAACTCGTTGTTCGTGCCGTAGGTAATGTCGCACTTGTACTGGTGGCGCCGCTCATCCCCGATGGTGTCCATGTCGGCCTGGATGGCGCCGACGGTCATCCCCAGGGCGTTATAGATGGGCCCCATCCACTCGGCGTCGCGCTTGGCCAGGTAGTCGTTGACGGTGACCAGATGGACGTGGCGGCCGGTCAGGTGGACCATGTAGGCCGCCAGCGTGGCCACGAGGGTCTTGCCTTCGCCGGTGGCCATTTCGGCGATCTTACCCTCATAGAGCACGTTGCCGCCGATAAGCTGCACGTCGAAGTGGCGCATCTGCACATTGCGGCGGGCGGCCTCACGGACCACGGCAAAGGCCTCCGGCAGGATGTCTTCCGGACGGGCCCCGGCCGCCAGACGCTGCTTGAAATCCGCGGTGCGGGCCTTCAGGGCGTCGTCGCTGAGCTGCTTGACGCAGTCCTCGAACTGCCCGGCCTGGCGGGCCGCCACGCTGTAACCCTTGACAAGGCGTTCATTGCGCGAGCCGAACACCTTGACCAGGGCCTTGCCAATCTTGTCAAAGGGCATAGTCTGCCTTCCGATTCATTGCAGGTCCGCCCCCAACAAGCCGCGGCGGACCCCGATTTTTTCACCTACAGAGCCCTATGCTACCCGCTGTCGCCGCCGCGTTCAAGGCATCTTACCCCGCGCATTTGCCGGAGTCGGCCGCTGAGTCTCCTGGCACGGATCACAACGGATTGACGTGGACTCTCGGGGCGATGGCGGCAATATCGCGGCCAGCGACTTCACCCAGTCGGACCTGGAGTACACCTTCAACTATGATGAGAAGATCCAGAAGGCTTCGTGGGATGGCGGCTCGCAGTACGTCTCGTTCATGTATGACCCGATGGGCAACCGCACCATCAAGAAGTCCGTCATCGGCTCGCCCAACCCGACGACCACGCAGCGCAAATATATTG
>Ga0209614_1001764_pt1 | contig 15376 bp, 13 predicted proteins | sample BlaSprsedimmetaG_FD_185484 | JGI IMG/M metagenome (GOLD analysis project Ga0209614, IMG submission 185484) | Hot spring sediment bacterial and archeal communities from California, USA to study Microbial Dark Matter (Phase II) - Blank Spring... ... | reverse complement strand
CGGCGCTAACCATTGACGGCCCGGTCGCCATCCGCTACCCCAGAGGAGCAGGCGCAGGCGCAGCGCTCCCCGCGCAGACGCGGGTGACCGCGCAGACGCGGGTGACCGCGCAGACGCGGGTGCTCCCCGTCGGGCAGGCGGAGATGCTGCGCGCGGGCGTGGACGTCGCCATTCTCGCCGTGGGCGCGATGGTCTATCCCGCGATGGAAGCTGCGCACGCCCTCACGAGCTTGGGCGTGGAAGCTGCCGTCGTCAACGCGCGCTTCGTCAAGCCGCTGGACGGCGCTCTGCTCAAGAGCCTGGCGCTGAACTTCAATCGCCTGGTGACGGTCGAAGAAGGCGTGCTGGCAGGCGGATTCGGCTCCGCCGTGATGGAGCTATTGGAAGCCCACGGCCTGAACCACATGACGCTCAAGCGGCTGGGGTTGCCGGACGAATTCGTCGAACACGGCGACCGCAGCCTTTTCCTGAAGCGTTACAACCTCGACGCCGCCGGCATCGTCAGCGTGATCCAACGCACGTTCCCTGAGCTGTTCTCCGTGCCCTAGATGGACTGCCAAAGACAGTCAAAATCCTCCACGACACTATCCTGATAGATTTTGAGAGGGTATTTGTGCTATGATGCAAAATGGGAACCCCTTAAAAGGGCATCCTATCTGAGCAAACTATGACCCTTGCCGAAAACTGTGACTACAAGCGTTTCTGGTGAGTCAACGGCGAATTCTAGACAGGACTATGTTACAACTTATTCACGTGGAGGTTATACCATGACCCCGCTCTTAGAGCAGATCCAGGGACCGGCGGATTTGAAGTCCCTGAGATTGTCTGAACTTGAACAGGCAGCATCGGAGATCCGGCAACACATCATCGGGACCGTCCTGGAAAACGGCGGTCACATGGCGTCCAACCTGGGCGTCGTAGAATTGACCCTGGCACTACACACCGTCTTCGACAGTCCCCGAGATAAGCTAATCTGGGACGTGAGCCACCAGTGTTATACTCACAAGCTGCTCACCGGGCGTGTCCACGATTTCAACACGCTGCGCCAGTATCGCGGGCTTTCCGGCTATACCGAGCCGCGCGAAAGCGCCCACGACATGTTCACCGCAGGCCACGTAGGGACGTCGATCTCGTCGGCGTTGGGCATCGCTGCCGCGCGCGACCTGCAAGGCGACGACTTCCACGTAATTGCCATTATCGGCGATGGTTCCGTCACAGCAGGGATGGCGCTGGAAGGGTTCAATCACGCCGGGTACTTGCAGAAGCGCTTCATCGTCATTCTGAATGACAATGAGATGTCGATCTCGCCGAGCGTCGGCGCGATTGCCAACCATCTCGACGCGCCGCCCGCTACATCCCCTACCCTCTGGGAAACACTCGGCTTTCATTACATTGGGCCGGTCGATGGGCACGATCTGGCGGCGTTGCAAGAGCACCTCCGCGCCGCGAAAGCGATCACCGGCAAGCCCGTGGTGGTCCACGTGCGCACGCAGAAGGGTAAAGGCTACCGTCCCGCCGAAGAGAACCCGGAGAAGTGGCACGGCGTAGCACCGCACAGCAACGCGCCACAGAGGCCCGCTTCCAAAAGTACACCCACCTACAGCCAGGTCTTCGGTGACACGGTGACAGCGATGGCGCAGGCCGACCAGCGCGTGGTCGCCATCACCGCCGCGATGCCCGCGGGCACAGGGCTGACCGGGTTTGCGCACGCGTTCCCGGAGCGCTTCTTCGACGTGGGGATCGCCGAGCAGCACGCGGTCACGTTTGCGGCGGGATTGGCCGCGCAGGGGATGCGGCCCGTCGCAGCAATCTATTCCACGTTCTTGCAACGCGCCTACGACCAACTGATCCACGACGTGGCGCTGCAAAACCTGCCGGTGATCTTCGCCATCGACCGGGGCGGCATCGTCGGCGATGACGGGCGCACGCATCAGGGCGCGTTCGATCTGGCGTACCTGCGCAGCATCCCCAACTTCACCGTGATGGCGCCCAAAGATGAGGCCGAGCTGGTGGAGATGTTGTGGACAGCGCTGACCATCGATGGCCCGGTCGCCATCCGTTACCCCAGGGGCGCGGGTGAAGGCGTGGCGCTCCCCACACGACCGCACGCGATCCCCGCCGGACAGGCGGAGATGCTACGCGCGGGTGACGATCTTGCCATCCTCGCGGTGGGCGCGACAGTCTATCCCGCGATGGAGGCAGCACGGGCGCTCTCGAGCCTGGGTGTGGAAGCCGCCGTCGTCAACGCACGCTTCGTCAAGCCGCTGGATAGCGATTTACTCAAGAACCTGGCATTGAATTTCAATCGCCTGGTGACGGTCGAAGAGGGCGTGCTGGCGGGCGGGTTTGGTTCCGCCGTGATGGAGGTTTTGGAGGCGCGCGGCCTGAACTACGTCACGCTCAAGCGCCTGGGGCTGCCCGACGAATTCGTCGAACACGGCAAGCGCGGCCTTTTCCTGAAGCAGTACAACCTTGACGCCGCCGGGATCGTCAGCGTGATCCAACGCACGTTCCCCGAGCTATTCTCCGTGCCGTGGTACTATCACGTCGAAGCGCCAGGTCAGCGCGCGCGCGCCGGTGTGGGTGGGTTTGGGACAGACGTGAAGCACCACACCCTCGCCCGCAGGATGGCCGGATGACGGCAGCCACGGAGAGCGCACCCCAACGCATCGCCATCCTCGGCAGCACAGGCTCTATCGGACGGCAAACCCTGGACGTGCTCCGGGCACTGCCCGAGCACTTCAACGTCGTCGCGCTGGCCGCCGGGCGCAATGTGACACTCCTTAACGAACAAATCCGCGAGGTTCGTCCGGCGCTCGTCGCCGTAAGTGAAGCTAAGGATGCACCGCGCGTCGCCCACCCTAACGTTTTGACCGGCGAAGCGGGCCTGGCGGAGATCGTAACCCGTCCGGACGTGGATTTGGTCGTCGTCGCCACGTCGGGCAAGGCAGGGTTTGTACCCACGCTCGCCGCCATAGAGGCCCGCAAGGCCATCGCCATCGCCAACAAAGAGGTGCTGGTGATGGCGGGGCAGTTGGTGATGGAGGCGGTACACAAACATAGCGTGGAACTGCGTCCCATTGACAGCGAGCACAGCGCCCTGTGGCAATGTCTGCGCGGCGAGGATAGCGCCGCGGTCGAAAAGCTCATCCTCACCTCATCCGGCGGGCCGTTCCGCACCTACAGCGCGGAACAATTGCACGACCTCAGCCCCGCTGCCGCGCTCAAGCATCCCACGTGGACGATGGGCCAGAAGATCACCATCGACTCGGCCACGCTGATGAACAAGGGCTTCGAGATCATCGAAGCGCATTGGCTCTTCGGGAAACCCTACGACCAGATCGACGTCATCGTCCACCCGCAGAGCATCATCCACTCGATGGTGCAATACGTGGACGGCGCGATCAAGGCGCAGCTTTCTGCTCCCGATATGCGCCTCGCGATCCAGTACGCGCTGAACTACCCCGCGCGCACGGCGCAACTCTGCAATCCCCTGGATTTGATCGCCACGCACGCGCTGACCTTCGAATCACCCGACACGACGCGCTTCCCGTGCCTGCGCCTGGCCCGCGAGGCCGGCATGGCCGGCGGCACCTACCCCACCGTCCTCTGCGCGGCGGATGAAGAGGCCGTCAATCTGTACTTGAGCGAGCACATCAAGTTTTCCGACATCCCCCGGCTGGTCGAGCAGGCCCTCAGCGCCCATACCGGCGTGGACAACCCCACGTTCGAGACTATACTCGAAGTCGATGCCTGGGCCAGGGCGTATGTCCAGGTGCAGATCGGGCAATAGATCAACTTTTTGGTCAGCAGATTGAGCAGATGAAGCAGATTTTTTGTTTCTTAATCTGCTCGATCTGCTTAGAACCTATCCGAAAATTCGCCGCTGACGCACCAGAAACGCTTGCCAGCATAATTTTCGGATAGAGACTTAATCTGCTGACTATTTTGGAGGCACACGTGGAAATCCTCCTCGCTAAAGCATATGGCTTTTGTTTTGGCGTGAAGCGCGCAGTGAAGACGGTGGAAGAAGCTGCGGCGACTGCCGGTGAGCCGGTTTACACACTCGGCCCCATCGTCCATAACAATGAGGTGGTGGCGCAAATGCAGGCTCTCGGCGTGGGGGCGAAAGACGCCATAAACGAGATCGACGCGGGGACGGTCGTCATCCGCGCGCACGGCGTCCCGCCGGAGACGCTGGAGGCGGCGCGCGACAAGGGCCTGCGCGTCGTGGACGGCACGTGCCCGCTGGTGGTCAAAGTACAACAGCTTGCCCGCGCGCTCCACGACGAGGACTACCAGGTCGTCATCTACGGCGCGCCGGAGCACCCGGAAGTGATCGGCATCGCGGGATGGGCGGGAGAGGACGCAATCGTCGTCCAAAACCTCGACGATGTGGCCGCGTTGCCACGCCGCAAAAAGATCGGCGTGGTCTCGCAGACCACCAAAATCCCCACCGACTATCAAGTTGTTGTCGGCGCGCTGATGGGCAAATGCCAGGAGCTACGCGCGCACAACACTATATGCAACGCCACCGCGCAGCGCCAGGCCGCCGCCGTCGAGACGGCGCGCCAGGTGAACGTGATGCTCGTCATCGGCGAGGCGCATAGCTCCAACAGCCGCCGTCTGGCGGAAGTGTGCGCGCAAGTCAACCCGCGCACATATCGCATCGCCACGGCGGATGAGCTGGATACGGCGTGGTTTGCCGGTGCGGAGAAAGTCGGCATCACGGCGGGCGCTTCGACGCCGGATACGGCGATTGCGCGGGTGATTGACTGGCTCGAGACCTGACAGGTTTCAGAAAACCTGTCAGGTCTCAAATCCTACCGCCACGATTCACCAAGTTCAGCAGCGAGGGCGCGGAGATCTTGATAGCAAGCGTCGCCGGGATCGACTTTCTCGGCCAGGACGTGCAGCAGGAGATACAGCGCGCTTTCCCCACGAGACGTGCGTTGCTCAAGCAACGCGTCGATGAGCGCATCCACCCGCGCTTCCCGATTGCGCGTGCTGTCGGGGATGCGGTCGCGCCAGGGGTAGAGCCGTTCATCGGTGAACAGGGTACGTAAGGCGGCGTCGCTGTCGAGCGGGCCGCAGCACAGAAGCGTCTCGCGCAGCCGGAAAAACACCCCGCCGGATAATCCGGTGCCGCGCCCGCTGCGCGCCTCCACCCCGTCCAAAAGGCGCTGCACATTGACCGGATCGGTGAGGCCGGGCGGGTAGAACTCCGGGACGCCTTTGCGCTCCAACTCGCGCAGCCATTTGTAATCCACGGCGGGGATTTTGGGATGCCCCGGCACGGGCACTTTCTCGGCGGCCTCCAGCCCCGCGAGGCTGGCGTGGATGCCCCCCAAGTGCTCGCGGATGCGGGTGAGCAGCTCGCGGCGGCCCAGGGCCGGACCACGCACGGCGATGGTAATGCGACTGGCGACAAGATCGGCTTTGACCAACGCCTCGTTGCCGTCGCAGGCCAGCAAAACGCCGGTACGCCAGACGACGAGCCCCTGAATGTGGCGGTGCATCCGCACGATCAGGCGGGTGAGGATGCTGCCGGGCAGGACGGGGTAATGGACTTCAAAGCGTAGTGCGTTATGCCAAGTGCCGGTATCCGGTTCCTCTTTGGGCAGCAGGTCGGGGATGAGGTAAGTATTCGGGCGGTCGGGGAGTTCGTAGCACAGTTCGAACTTCTGCATCATGTCCACGATGAACATGCGCTTTTCCTGGTAAGGTTCGTCGTCCAGGATGCGGGCGAGCATGTCCCAGGTGAGGATGCCCTGTTCGGCGAAGGGCAGGCGGGTGTTGAGGATACGGTAGACGCCCTGCGTGACCCACTCCGGGTTGAGGATGTTCGTCGTTTCCAGGCGCGGGTCGGGGAAGTGGAGGACGACGCCGAGGTCGTGCAGGAAGCCCAGGAGCACGCGCTGGCTGTCGGGATGCTCCACGCTTTTCTCGCGGCAGAGTTCGGCATAGCGGCTGTAGGGGATGTAATCGGCGTCCATCGTTTCGAGATCGGCTTTCACGTCGAACCAGGTCGTGACCAGCGGATCGGCGACGTGGGGCATAAGGCTGATTTGTTTTGCCACTGCCGCCCGGAGGTCGGCGATCCCGGCGCCGGTGGCGCAGGACGTATCGAGGATGGTCGGGACGGCAGGATACTTCGCCAGCAGGCCGCGCCGATCGAGGTCGAGTGGGTGCTGGTCAGTTTTGTTGCCGACGACGAGGATGGGCGAATCGCCGCCGAAGCTGCGGATGAGCGTGAGCCAGTAGTCGAGGCGGTTTTCGGCTTCGCTAAGGCGACTATCCAACACCAGGACGTACAATGCACGCTTTGTCAAAAAGAACTGGTGCGTGGCGTGCATGATCTCCTGCCCGCCGAAGTCCCAAACATTCACCCGGATTTGCCCCTCCTTTCCTTCCCCCCCAGTGGGGGGGGATTGAGGGGAGGAACCACTGATGAATAGCAATCCCCTCCGTCTTCCCCGAATTGGGATCGAACGTGTCGTAGAGCAGGCGGTTAACGAGGGAGGTCTTGCCGACGCTGCCCTCGCCGACGAGGACGAGCTTGACTTCGTTGAGGGGGCGGGGCTCTCCAGCTAAGTAATCGAGCCACGCTTGGATGATGATTTGGGCTTCGTCAAATTTTTCAAGGATTTCGGGCGGGAGAGGGAAATCAGAGTTATAGCGTAGGTCAAGCCTGCTAAGTTGGGTTAACTGGTTAATCTCCGAAGGTACGGAGGCTAACCTATTATAATCGAGCCCAAGGTACTTTAATCGCGCTAATTGCTCAATCTCCGAGGGCACGGCAGTTAATTGGTTAAAGCTGAGGTCAAGCCACCACAATTGCGTTAACTGCCCAATCTCTGAGGGCACGGCAGTCAGCTTATTGAAACTGAGGTTAAGGGTTGTCAATTGCATTAATTGCCCAATCTCTGGGGGCACGGCAGTCAGCTTATTGGTATAGAGATTAAGGGTCGTCAATTGCATCAATTGCCCAATCTCTGGGGGCACGGCAGTCAACTCATTGCCGCGGAGGTTAAGAGTCGTCAATTGCATCAATTGTCCAATCTCCGGAGGCAGGGCAATCAGTTGGTTAAAGCTGAGGTCAAGCTGGCTCAGTTGCGTTAACTGCCCAATCTCTGGGGGCACGATGGTCAGTTTATTGTCGTTGAGGTAAAGGGTCATCAATTGTATCAATTGCCCAATCTCTGGGGGCACGGTGGTAAGCTTATTGGTGCCGAGGTGAAGGGTTGTCAATTGCATCAATTGCCCAATCTCTGGGGGCACGGCAGTCAACTCATTGCTGGTGAGGTCAAGGTACGTCAACTGCATCAATTGCCCAATCTCCGGTGGCAGGGTGGTCAGATCATTGTGGTTGAGGTCAAGGGACGTCAACCGTGTCAATTGCCCAATCTCCGGTGGCAGGGTAATCAGTTGGTTAAAGTCGAGTTCAAGCGATGTCAATTGTGTCAATTGGCCAATCTCTGGGGGCAGAGCTATCAGTTGGTTAAAGCTGAGGTCAAGGTGCGCCAACTGTGTCAAGCGCCCAATTTCTGGGGGCATGGCCATCAACTTGTTTTCGCGGATGTTAAGGTGTTGCAATTGCGTCAACTGGCAAATCTCCGGGGGCAGGGCCGTTAGTTGGTTGTCCCAGAGGCTGAGCTTCTGTAAGGCCGTCAACTGGCAAATCTCCGGCGGTAGTTCGCTCAACCCCTTGCTATGTAAATTTAACTCCGTCCAGCCTTCTTGAGCAGCTTGATCTATCAAGTTGAGAAATTCATCTTGATCCATTAGATACCTCGTTTATGCATTACCAGACGCCCCATGCCCATTCAGCACCGCCACCACCACCCGCCCACGGACCGCCTCCGCCTGGATCCTGTTACTCGGAGCGTTGACGGGCAGCTTCGGCTTTGGCTTGAGTTTTGAGTGTTTGCCAGAATTCGAGGACATCCTGACCGAGTAGCGCGGCGCGCTGGTCAATGTAGGCTTCATCCAAGGGGCTGTCAAGCGTTGATCCTAATCCCAGATAATAGAAAGTCAGCATTTCGTAGATGTCATTTTCGTGCTTGCGGGAGCGGCCCTCAGCCCAGGCCATCAATTTGCCAATTATGACATCCTCTGGTCGCGCGCACCACACCTCGAACGTCGCATCACCCACACCAACAGTTTGACGCACACGGTTTTGGAAAGCGTGACGGTATCGCGAAACCATAGTCAGGGGGATCAGGTCGGCTTTTTCACCGCGTTCCCCGTCAATGATGTTGAACATGATGCCCAGGGCGATGGATTGCCGCATCTGGTAGGGGTCGGCATAGTAGCGCGGTGGGGGATAGGCTTCGGCAAGCGCCTCGATCTGCGCGTCGTTCAAGCTGACCACAATGTCGATATCGTAGGTCACACGCGTGATCCCATACACCGTGCCCGCGAAGGCGCCAATAATCATATAGGGGATCTCAAGTAACTCAAGCGTGTGCAAAAGGTCGAGGAACAAACTTAGATCGGGGTTGCCGGTCTTTGGCATGGTCTAGCTCCTCCAGTAGCTTAAGATTGAGTTCAATCGGGCTAAGGTCGGGATAGCGGCGGCGCAAACGGCCACGCATCAGCCCGACGGCCAATTCGCGCGCGCTTAACATCAGGCGGATACGCTCGCCGGGCGTCAAACGGGCCAGCAGCCGCAGTTGATCCAGGTCTACCGGGTCAAAGGAATAGATTTCGACCATAACATCCTCTTTCTGAATGCTCCAGGTCTTTGCGCTTCAACCCCTGTTGTTCCATACGGAATTCGATGCTTACCGCTCATACAGTTCCTCGCGCTGGAAGTGATAATCCGGAGGTAAGGTAATGGTGTGGGTGTCCACAAAGCGCCAGAAGCGCGCCGAGGCATCCTCAGTCTCAGTAGACGCAGCCACAATTACCCGCACGGTTTGGCCCTCGCGGATGTGCTCCAGACGGCGTTTGGGGATCAGCGCGCCGTTGCGATAGATGGCCTCGATCATCGTCGTCATAAACCCCGCCTTTTTTATACCGCTTCGGTTTGGACGCTCAAGCGCAACCCAATGCTACGCAGCAAAACATTCAAGCTGGAAAGTTGTGGATTGCCGGTAGAGGATAACATCCGGTAGAGATTTTCGCGATTGAGAGAAGTCTCTTGCGCTATGCGCGAAAAACCGCGCGTCTCAGCGATGTCGCGCAGGGCCAACAGAAAAACTTCCTGATCATTCTCTTCGAGCGCGGCATTCAGGTAAGCTGCGGCTTCCTCTGGGTCTATCAAAGCTGCTTTCAATCCAGTTTCGTAGTCGGCCGTGATCGTATTCATTTTATTCTCCGCAAATAATCGGTCCAATATTCGTGAGCCAGTGCGATATCCTGCGACTGTGTTTTCTTGTCGCCGCCATACAACAAAATGACGATTGTATTGCCCTTGCGTCCAAAATAGACGCGATAGCCTGGTCCGTGTGAAACTCGTAATTCGCTGACGCCGCGTCCAACGCTTTTACAATCCCCAAAATTGCCAAGTCGAATCCGGTTGAGCCGTACACGTATCCTCGCGCGCGCCTGACGATCTCTGAGGCCTTCCAACCATTCCCGAAAAGGATTTTGCCCGCTTTCGGTCAGGTATTCGCGTATTTCGATGGGTGTATCGCTCATAAGTCAATTGTAGCACAAAAGCTACAAATAGTAAATACAATTTCATTCATTGGGTACTTATCGTCCATTTCCATTATTTGTGGTCTTCCCCCTCCCCATTGAGCACCGCCTGCAGTAACCGCGCGCGGACCGCCTCCGCCTGGACGACGCCGGCCGCGAGCGCGTCGCACAGCGCCAGCAAGCCCTCGACTGTGGCGACGATGCGCTGTTGTTCGGCGAGGAGGGCGAAGTTTGCCCAATGATGTTTTTATTCGGGGCGCAGTGGATTGATGACTTCCAGAAACTCGAAATCCTCAAAGTCAGCCACATTGGCTGTGTATAGCCCGACAACACCATTGTCCTTCAACATCGCAGCAAGCGCAACGTCGAAGACTCTTTTACGGGTAGATGTCACATTCAACAGGTTTAGAAAGGTACGAAGCTGTGTTTCGTGTTGGTGAACGATGGTAATACCGGTCTCTACGTAATCTTCAACAAGCTGGATCGCCTGTGAGAGGGAAAGCGGGCTTTGCAAGCGCTGCCATGTCACGACGTGAATGAATTCCAACAATACCTGTACCGGTAGACAAACGGAAAGATGACCTTCTTCGTCACGCTCATTCATCACTTTTTCCAGAAAAGCTTTTGCACCTGCGTGGAATTCAGATGCAACGTTATGCGCATACACGAGCAGATTGGTATCTATCGCAAACGCGGTCATAACAGTTCCCGTTCAGCGTAAATCGTATCACGATCAATGTGTACCTCTTGCCCCAAATCGAACTGCCGCACTCTGAACGGCTTGGGGAAGAAGGGGGGTTTGTCGCGCGCGAGATTGAGGCGCATATCCTGTTTGAGAGATTGCAGGATAAGTTCGATGATTTGGATACGCTCCGCTATGGGTACTTGTCGAATCTGCGCTAAATCAACCATGGCTCTGACTCCTTTGGATACACAGATGAACCCTTTTATCTCTATGATACCACAAACTTCCGACCGCATATACAGGTAATTCCTTACGGCCTATTCGTGGCCGGCGATTCCCCATTCAACACCGCCCCCAACACCCGCGCGCGGACCGCCTCCGCCTGGACGACGCCGGCCGCGAGTGCATCGCACAGCGCCAGCAAGCCCTCGACTTTGGCGACGATGCGCTTAATTTCATTAGCTGGAGGAAGCGGGATAAGCAAATTCTGTAAGATTCCCAGGTTAATGTTTTTCTGTGCTGTTGCTGGCGCGTATGCTTCAAGTTGGTTCTTGGCTACCTGGATAAGATATTGAAAATACTCGACTGAACCGACCAGTTCCGATGGCACAAAACCTACAACACTATCAGGAAAGCAAGCGTCAAATTGTAATATACCTGTCTCGGCAATATTCGCCGCTATAGTAATGCACAAAGTGCCCTTTTTCCACATCCGACTCTGTGCAAGGCCAACATCACCGTACATAGTTGTGTAACTTGTTATCTTTCCACCGGACTGAGCTACATCGCCGGTTTGAATAAATGGGTATTTCCCATTCTCATAAAGTTCTGGGGCGTTTCTCGGTCGGTGCCGCGATTTCCCCCTTGCTAATTCACCGATTTCAGGTAGATGTGTCCAGACCCAACCTTCCGGTATCTTGTATGGCTGTTCTTGCTCTGATATAGGTGGAGGGCGCTTTGATTTTTTCGCTTGCTCTTCACTCACGGCATGAGCTTGTTCCGCCTCAATCCGCTCCAACAGCACCCTCGCCGGCTCATCCTCCGAATTCTGCGGCACCAGCTTCCCCTCGACCGCCAGTTGCAAAATCGTCTGCTTGAGCGCCGCGATGGTACGTGGGTCGTTCGTGAGGGCGTCGAAGTGGTCGGCTACCCGCTGCCAAGCGGCGCGCTGCCAGGCGTGGCGCGCGTCTTCTGTCCCGGCGGGCGCGCGGAAGGCGTCCGGCAGGGCCTGGAAGGCAGCCTGGGCGGCGGGGATGAGCGCCGTGTCCGCTTGCTCGAGGCCGGCGGCGAGGGCGCGGGTTTGCGCCAGCAGCGCGTCCACGGCGGCGACGATGCGCTTTTGTTCGGCGAGGGGAGCAAGTGGAAGAAGCGCCATTCTCGCATCTTGTGTGTTGAGTCGAGGAAGGTTCATGCCGTAGGTATTTCCATTGGCGTATGCGATAAAATCCGGTCGCTTCAAACAAAGCCTCAGAAAATACGGATCGATATCCACATAGCCATGGAGTGGAATAATCTCAGTGGTGCAAACCCCGTCCTCATCAGCCACAATCACTTTGTCAAGATAGGGTCGCAACTTGCCGTAGAGAACATCGCCTCTAAAGAATCGGCTTTTGGTGCTCTTGAAATCATATTCGCCAACTCTCTTTTTGCAGAGCAATCGCGAAGTTGTTTTCTCAATGTCCTTCAAATCAAGAACCCATGTACCAACCTCAACCTGGTCTACCCCAACCTTGTCGGAAATACCATACGTTGTTACCTCTCCAAGACGACACCAAACCCAGTTTTCAGGCAAATCATAGAGAATTTCATCTGGCGAGATAGGCGACAGTTCACCAAATGGTTTGATTTCTCCGTTCTCCTCCAAAGATTTTCGCTTGGCTACATTGCGTTCAAGTAGCACAACTGCTGGTTCATCGTCCAGGTCTTGCGGCACAAGCTTGCCCTGCACCGCCAGTTGAAGGATGGCGGCTTCCAGGTGTCTTACGTCGTCGGGGGTTGCCAGCAGGTCGTCGAAGCGTTCAAAGAGCAGGTCGGTCTGCATCGTGGTTCTCACCCCGCCAGCACGCTCTCGATGGCGGCGCTGAGTTCGGCCTTGAGCTGCGCCCGCAAGCCGGCGACGTCCGCCAGGTGTTTATGGTAAACCGCCAGCAGCTTGTCCGGATCGCCGTAGCGCTCTTCCTCGGTGTGCGGGTTCTTGATGTCCAGGCTGTAGTTGCGCGCCTGGATGTCCGCAAGGGGGACTTTCCAGGCGTATTCGGTCTCCTGCCGGTCATCCCACCACGCCTTTTCCAGGTCGAACTCGCCGATCTCGATGGGGCGGGTCTTGGAGTACTGCTTGCGGTCGCCGGGCATCGGATGCTCGAAGTACCACACCGCGCGCGTCGGCTCGCCTTTGGTGAAGAAGAGCAGGTTGGTGTTGATGCCGGTGTAGGGCGCGAAGACGCCGTTGGGCAAGCGCACGATGGTGTGCAGGTTGCACGCCTGGAGCAACCGCTCCTTGATGCGCGTCTTGACGCCCTCGCCAAACAGGCTGCCGTCGGGCAGCACGATGGCCGCCTTGCCCCCCGGTTTGAGCAGCTTGAGGATCAGGACCAGGAACAGGTCGGCGGTTTCTTTCGTCTGGAAGTTCTGCGGGAAGTTGGTCTCGACGCCCGGCTCCTCCATGCCGCCGAAAGGCGGGTTGGTGAGGATCACGTCCACGCAGTCGTGCGGGCCGTAATCGCGCAGCGGGCGGCGGGAGAGGGCGTTGTCGCGGTCGATGAGCGGGACGTCGACGTCGTGCAAAATAAGGTTGGTGACGCACAGCATGTGCGGCAGGGGCTTCTTCTCGATACCACGGATGGACTGGCGCAGCAGCAGTTCGTCGTGCAGCGTGCGCACGTCGCGCCGGCGGACGTGTTCCAGCGCGCAGACCAGGAATCCGCCGGTGCCGCACGCGGGGTCGAGGATTTTGTCACCCAGGCGGGGATCGGTCATATCGACCATAAACTGCGTCACGGCGCGGGGCGTGTAGTATTCGCCGGCGTTGCCCGCACTTTGCAGGTCGCGCAGGATTTGCTCGTAGAGGTCATTGAAGAGGTGGCGATCCTCCTGGCGGCTGAAGTCGATCTCATTGATCTTGTTGATCACCTGCCGGATGAGCGTGCCGAATTTCATGTAGTTGTACGAATCGGCGAACACATCGCGGATGAGCGCGGCGCGCGGGTCGCTTTCCGGGCCGAGCGCCAGCTCCTTGAGCGCGGGGAACAGCTCGTTGTTGACGAAGTTCAGCAGCGCGTCGCCGGTGATGCCTTCGTCATCGGCGGCCCAGGCGCGCCAGCGCAGGCGTTCCGGCACGGGCGAAACGTAATCGGGGTCCAGCTCGTACTCGAACTCGCTGTCGTCGAAGATCTTGAAGAAGATCATCCACGCAAGCTGCGAAATGCGCTGCGCGTCGCCGTCCACGCCAGCGTCCTGGCGCATGATGTCTTGGATGCTTTTGATGGTGGTGGAGATGGACATGGTTTTTACCTCAGAAAGATTTGGTCCAATGTAGACGGTAGACGGTAGACGGTAGACAGTAGACAGGCCCGTCTACTGTCTACCGTCTACTGCGCCGCATAAATTTCACGTCCCAACTGCTGAACCGCCTCGATGTAGAGCTTTTTGCTGCCGAAGGCGCGGGTGATTTCGATGGGGCGTCCAATCTGGTTGAAGGGCGCCACCTGCAAAAAAGTGGCTATATTGCGTTCGTCGATGGCGCGTTCGAGCGCCTCGATGCCCTCGTTCGTGTACTTGTCGAGCAGCGCCTCCAGCACCCGGCGCGCTTTGGCCTGGTATTGAGAGAAATACTGTTGTTTCACCTTGCGCACGCGCTGGCTGCGCGTCAGCGCGGGGCGGTCGTAGGCCACGTGGCAGATCAAGTCGAAGGGGTCGAACTCCCGCCCCACAGCGTCGCCGACCTCTTCCTGGAGCTTGTCGAGCAGCACGCCCTGCTGCAACAGTTCCACCAGGACGATGGATTTGCGGTCGGCGGCGTTCCATTCGGTCAGAAAGTCGTCCAGCGTGGCGTAGGTGCGGCGGATGTTCGCGCCGCTGAAGGCGCTGAAGGACTCCGTGACCAGATCGCCGTGGGCGTCGTAATACTGTACCCGTTGCGCCAGCACCGTGACCTCCACGCCGTTGACGTACAACTTATCGCGGCTGTGGCGCTTTTCGCCCGGCGCGCCGGAGGCTTCCCCTTCTTCCTGCTCCGGGGTGCCGGTCTCGCCCGTTGCGTCATCGGGCGGTACGATGGGGTCATCCGCGCCCGGCTCGTAGACCTGCACCGGCTCGCCGTCGTACTCGGGGTCGTAAAAGAGGCGCGTGGCGTTGCGGAAGTCCATGATCGTGAAGAAGCGCTTGCCGTATTCCTCTTTGATGCGCGACCCGCGCCCGATGATCTGCTTGAACTCCGTCATCGAGTTGATGACGGTATCCAGTACGATCAACTGGCAGGTCTGCGCGTCCACCCCGGTCGTGAGCAGTTTGGAGGTGGTGACGATCACGGGATAGCATTCGGCGGGATCGATGAAGTTATCCAGTTCCAGCTTGCCCTCCGGGCTGTCGCCCGTGATGCGCATCACGTAGCGGCGGTCGCGGGCCACCAAATCGCCATTCTCATTGACGAGCGCCTGACGCATCCGTTCCGCGTGTTCGATGTCGCGGCAGAAGACGATGGTTTTGTGAAAGCGGTTGGTGGCTTTGAGAAAGTCGGTGATGCAACGGGCGACCTGCTGCGTGCGCTCATCGATGACCAGGGTGCGGTCGAAATCGCGCACGGTGTATTCCAGGTTGAGGATTTCGACGCCGTATTGGTCGAGCTGGCCTTCCTCCGGCCGGTAGCCGTCCACATCCACGTCCAGGTTGACGCGGATGACCTTGTACGGGGCCAGAAAGCCGTCCTGGATGCCCTGCTTGAGGCTGTAGGTGTAGAGCGGCTCACCGAAGTAGTCGATATTGGAAACGTCCTTAGTCTCTTTGGGCGTGGCGGTCATCCCAATCTGCGTGGCGGACGCGAAATAGTCC
>Ga0209614_1001763_pt1 | contig 15379 bp, 12 predicted proteins | sample BlaSprsedimmetaG_FD_185484 | JGI IMG/M metagenome (GOLD analysis project Ga0209614, IMG submission 185484) | Hot spring sediment bacterial and archeal communities from California, USA to study Microbial Dark Matter (Phase II) - Blank Spring... ... | reverse complement strand
CCACAAATCTGTGGAGAGCCGTTTTATCCTCATCGGTCACAATGCGCCTCCTGATCCTATGCGCCCTGGTGGTCGAAGAATGTATGCCGGATAGACCAACACAACGTCTACCTCTATAATATTCCAGTGCGGCATTTTGTCGAGAAAGCTTACCGGCTATAGCGCCCTCGACAATCTGTTGTACAATCACGACGATCGGCCTGGTGAGACTGCGTATGTCAAAAACTACAATCGTAACCCATCTTCACGTCCACTCCCAGTATACACTTCTGGGAGGGATAGCATCCGTCGCGGATCTAGCGGACCGCGCGGCCAGCGATGGCCTGTCCCACCTGGCGATCACCGATACCAATGCCCTCTACGGTGCGGTAGCCTTCACGCGAGCATGCCAGACGGCCGGTATCCAGCCCATTCTAGGGATGGCCGTGGCCGTTACCTGGCCTGCGGATTTGCAACCGCCGGATACCCGCGAAATTCCAGGGCTGCTGGTACTCCTGGCAAGCGGCCCGGCCGGCTACCGCTCCCTGTGCCGACTGACCTCGTTATTGCAAGGATACGCTGACCGTGAAGCACGCCTGGCGCGTGGCCTGGACTGGGATGACCTACGCGCCCACCGCGAAGGCCTGCTCTGTCTGAGCGGGGGACGGCGCGGCTGGATCGAACGCTGCCTGCGTGTCGGAGACGTCCAGACTGCGCGGCGGCTCGCCGGAAGGCTGGCGGGCATCTACGAGGAACAGACCTACCTCAGTCTCGAACTGCACACCGCCGAGGACGTAACTGTGGCTCAGGAGATCGTCGCCATGGGGCAACTCCTGGGGATCCCACCGGTCGCCGTCCAGCCGGTGTACTGCCTCGCCCCGGAGGACGCGCCCCGGCTGCGCCTGCTGGCTGCCATCGACTACAACTGCCCCCTGGAAGCCGTACCGGCCACAGCCCTGCCGGATGGTGGCAATCCACGTATCGGCCGGCACTGGCTTTCCCCGGCAGAACTTACTGCGCGCTTCGCGGCCTTTCCCGATGCCCTAGCGCGCACCGGCGAAATTGCCCAAAGCTGCATTCCGGCTTTGCCCGACGGCGCCCCCCTCTGGCCCACACTCGACCTGCCCGACGACCAGACACCAGCAGAAGCCCTGATTTCACAGACGCAAGCCGGATTCGCTGACAGGTACGGCACGACGCCCGCCCCCGCCATCCAAACCCGCCTGACGCGGGAACTGGATGTCATCAACCGCTACGGCTATGCCCCGCTGTTTCTCATCGTCGCCGACATCGTGCGCTACGCGCGCGCCCGCGATATCCCGGTGAGCACGCGCGGGAGTGTCGCCAACGCCCTGGTCGCCTACTGCCTCGGCATCACCACCGTGGACCCCATCGCCCACAACTTGCTGTTCGAGCGTTTCCTCAGCCCGGCACGCGCCGACCTGCCCGACATCGACCTGGACTTTTGCAGCCGCCGCCGCGACGAGGTGCTGGCCTACGTGCGACGCACCTACGGCGAAGAGCGTGTGGCCCTCGTGGCGACGGTCAGCACGCTGCAACTGCGTTCCGCGGTACGCGAGGTTGGCAAAGCCTACGGGTTGGACGAAGCGCAGCTTCAGCCACTGCTGAAAGACCTCCCCCACGGCTGGCTCCCACGCCACCGCGAAAGACGCACGCTGGATGACGTTCTGGCTCCCTTCAGCGATCCACTACAGCGCGAAGTTCTGCGCGCGGCCTACGCCCTCGTGGGACAACCGCACCACCTGAGCATCCATCCCGGCGGTGTCGTCATCACCCCCGGCCCGCTGACCGACGTTTTGCCGGTGCAGTGGTCGCCCAAAGGATTCGTCATCACGCAGTTCGACCACCAGGACGTGGAGGCGCTGGGCCTGCCCAAGCTCGACCTGTTGGGCATCCGCGCACTCACGGTGCTGGCGGACGCCGCCGATCTGGTGCGGCGGGATCACGACCCGGCCTTCCAACTCACTGCCATTCCCCTGGAGGACGCCACTACCGGCGCACTGCTCTCCCGTGGGGACACCGTCGGCGTGTTCCAGTGCGAATCGGAGGGCGCGCGGCGCACGCTGCGGCAACTCAACGCACGGACGGTGCGCGATCTGGCGGTCGCCAACGCCTTCTTCAAGCCCGGCCCGGCCACCGGCGGCCTGGCGGATGTTTTCGTGCAGCGCTATCGCGGCGCGGCGCCGGTACGCTTCCTGCATCCCGCCCTGGAACCGATCCTCGCCCCGACAATGGGCGTGCTGCTCTTCCAGGAGCAAATCTTGCGGGTGGCCGTGGAGGTCGCGGGCCTCAGTTGGGAACAGGCAGGCTATCTGCGACGCGGCATGAGCAAGATGGACGCCTCTGAGATGGCACCCCTTCAGCAAGCCTTCGAACAGGGATGCCAGCGATCTCCACCGGAAGGAGCGGGCTTCACGCCACAGCAAGCGCAGCAATTATGGGAACAGGTGGCGGTCTTCTCCGGCTACGGCTTCAATCAGGGGCACGCCACCGCCTACGCTGACGTCAGCTACCGCTCGGCCTACCTCAAGGCACATTACCCGGCGGCATTCCTGGCAGCTCGCTTGCAGGATTGGGGTGGCTATCACCACCCCGCAATCTATATGGCCGAAGCCGTCCGGTTGGGGATGGCGGTACGGCCACCTCACGTGAACCACAGCACGGCGGGATTCACGCTTGCCTGGGAAGGGGAACAGCCGGTGCTCTGGATGGGCCTTGGACACGTGCGGGATCTGCGCCGGCAGACCATCCGGGAGATCGTTGCCGCGCGCCGGGAACAGCCGTTTGCCGACATCGGCGATTTTCTCACCCGTGTAGCTTTGCAGGAAAAGGAAATCGCTCATTTGATCCGTTGTGGGGCGCTGGACGGCCTCGGCGAGCATCGCGCGGCGTTGCTGGCCGCCGCCGCCCTCGCGCGCCGGGCCGGGAGCGCGCAGCAGATGGCGTTCGCCTTCGCGCAGCCGCCCGCACAGGCTGAGACACTGGCGCAACGCTGGACCTGGGAGAAGCGTCTGCTGGGCTATCCCCTGCACGTCCTGCAAGCGTGGCTGCCGCAGCTTGCTGCGCAGGTTCCCACAGCGACAACGCTGTCGCAACGCCTCGCAGCGCCAGGACAGCCCGGCGTGGTCGCCGGCGCGCGCTTGCCGGGATGGGGGCGCGGCGGTTTCTACGTCTGGGATGGGATCACCTGGGCACTGGCAAAGTGCGTCACCGGATTGGCGACCCCGCCAACGTGGGAGCCGGTGATCCTTCACGGGCGCGGACTGCGCGACACCTGGGGGATGACGTGGGTACAGGTCGAGCAGGTAGAGCGGCCTGTGACGCCATAAACTCACATCGAACGTCATCCCGCTCACCCACGTGATCAACTTGCTGCGCGGGCGAGATGCCCGTGCTACAGCATTTGCGTTCTTTACCGGCTAAGCTATACTTGGACTTAACCATTGATGGTCTCACCAACGAGTAGCGAAGCTAGGTAAAGCAATGGACACACGATTTTCCCCCGCAAATACCATCCGGCTCAACCAGGCGCCGGTGGACTACGAGCTGTGCCTGAGCCTGGAATGGCTGTGCAAGCTGCGCTGGATCGCGGGCGCGGGGGTAATCCTGGTGACCTGGCTGGCGCGATTCGGGTTAGGGCTGGGGCTGGCCATCAGGCCACTGACGCTCATCGGCGCCGGCATCCTGGGTTATAACGTGCTGTTCACGCGCTGGCTCAACCGCTTGACCTGTGGCCTGAGCGGCGCGAACGTCCCCGCGCGCACCCAAGCGCGCGCGCAGATCGCCGCCGATTGGCTCGCCATCACCTTGCTCATCCATTTCTCCGGTGGCATCGAAAGCCCGGCTATGCTGTACTTCTTCTTCCACATCATCCTGGCGACGATCTTGCTCCCCGGGCACGAGGCCTATCCCTTCGCCGAGCTGGCCATCGTGCTGATGGCCAGCCTCGCCGGACTGGAATATGCCAGGTGGATTCCGCACGTTCCCATCGAAGGATTGCTCCCTGTCCGGCTGTACAACTGGTTGCCTTACGTGGGCAGCGCGCTGTTCTTCTTTTCCAGCGCAGTTATGGGATCGGTTTACCTGGCGACCCGGACCACCAGCCGCCTGCGCAAACGCGAGGATGAACGCGTCACGCTGGGTCAGGACTTGCAGCGCGCCTACAATCGCTTGCACACACTCTACGCGAGCGCCAAAGCTGTCAATTCAACGTTGGAGCTTCAAGAGGTGCTTGACCGCCTGACACACAGCACCACCGAGGTCATGGGCGTAAAGGCATGTACGATCCGGCTGCTGGAAGCCGGAGGACAAAGCCTGTGCCTCGCCAGCACCTACGGCTTGCGCGATGCATACTTTCAGAAAGGCTGTTTGGTGGTGGATCAGAATCCGCTGGTGCGCGAAGTACTCGCGGGCAAGGTCGTCGCCGTGGACGACGTCACCACCGACACGCGACTGCAATATCCCGCCGAAGCGCTGGCCGAAGGCATCCACGCGATGTTGACCGCGCCGCTGCTTGGGCACAGCGGACCGCTCGGTATCATCCGGGTATATTGCGAAGAGTTCCATTGCTTCAGTGAAGACGATAAGGAGTATCTCGCCACGGTCGCCAACCACGGCAGCATCGCCATCGAAAATGCGCTGGCCTACGCCGCGCTGCAGAACCTCGACGAGGCCAAACGCAAGTTCATCCTGACGGTGACGCACGAATTGCGCTCACCGGTGGGCGTAGTACGCAGCCTGCTGCGCACGCTGACCGGCGGCTATGCCGGCGCACTCACGGATATGCAGGCGGACATGCTCGGTCGTGCCTTGCGGCGCACCGACTTCCTGCAAACCCTCATCGACGATTTGCTGGACCTGGCGGCAGGCAAGGCCGGATTGCAGATGGACGAGACCCCAAGGCCGGTCGATCTGGTCCCGATTGTCGCCCAGGTGGTAGAACGCTACACCGTCCTGGCGGCTGAGAAAAACATTACACTGACGCTAGAGACATCAAAAGCACCACTGATGACGATGGGGGTTGAGGGGCAATTCGACCGGGCGTTCAACAACCTGATCTCAAATGCCATCAAGTACACACCGGAAGGTGGACGGGTAACGGTAAGCTTACAGAGCGTGGAGGGTCAGGCACAGCTTATCGTCAGCGACACCGGCATCGGCATCCCAGAGGAGGCACAGGCGCATCTGTTCGAGGAATTCTATCGCGCTCCCAACGCCAAAGCGCAGACCAAAGAGGGCACCGGACTGGGGCTGGTCATTACGAAGGACATTCTCACGCGCTACGGCTGCATGATTCGGCTCAAGAGCACTTTAGGTCAGGGGACAACATTTACCGTCACGTGCCCGCTGGTCTAAGCTGCAAAAGCAGGAGCCAGACTACAAAAGTCTCACAAGGCGCCTGGTTGCGCAAATACTTGCGTTGAACACGGGGGCTGCACGTCCCAATACGTGCTAAGACTTTTGTAGTCTTTGCATTTTCGATCTACTGAGATTCGCCTTTCTGCGTATTTTGTGCCATAATGGAGACAGACCTTACACGTTCACACAGCGGAGGAATAAGCAAATGACCCAGAAAACAATTCTTGTCGTAGATGACGATCCAGACATCGTCCTGGCGTACCGCCTGGTGCTGGAAAGCGCCGGATACCATGTCGAAGAGGCCGCGAGCGGCGCAGAGAGCCTGGCCAAAATGCGTGCGAACAAGCCAGACCTGGTCTTGATGGACGTGATGATGACGAACCCACTGGACGGCTACTACACCACGCAACAAATCTCTGACGATCCGCAACTGCGCGCGGTCCCGATCCTGATGATCTCATCCATTACGACGTCGCAGTACGCCGCCGCCTTCCCCACCGATCAATATCTGGACATCCGCGAGTTCATTTCCAAACCGGTGGAACCAGAGGTCTTGTTGGAGAAAGTCAAACAAAACGTGTGACTTGCCTTTTTAGTCCACCGTCAACGTCTTGCTCAAATTTCTGGGGAAATCCGGATCGTAACCCCGCGCCACGCTGACGCGATACGCCAGCATTTGCAGCGGCAGCACGGCCAACAGCGGCGCTAACAGCGATCCGGACAAAATCGGGCCTAGCAATTGCTCTGTTTTGGTCACAATGCCAAAGATTCCGCACATAGTCCCTCGTTGTCAAAATAGATGGTGTCAGCCAAGACTAATGATCCAGTCATAAAAAACTAAACCCATTCCGGTATCTCACAAGCGTATAAGCGTTTAGCAAAATACGGCAGGATCAGTCATTTACGCCATGGCACGTAAAACATTCCCCAGCCGGTGAATCTCATCCACCGTGTTGTAATGCACGGCTCCAATGCGCACCATCCCGCCGCTATCGAGCAACCCCAGCCGCTCAACGACGGCGAGGGCGTAATAGTGCCCATCCCAGACAAAAATCCCCTGCGCTCCCAATGCCGCGGCAATTTCCCGTGGATCGCGTGCGCCCCAGGTGAAAGATACCGTCGGCACGCGCTCGCCCAACCGGTGGCGACCGGTGATGCCGTGAATTTGCACGCCGGGCAGCGTCTCCAGCTCATCCAGGATCGCCGCGCTGAGGACGTGATCGTACTCCCGCAGCACGCTCATGCCCGTCTTGAGATCGAGCCGCCGTCCCGTCAACTCCGGAAATCGTGCCGCGTAGGGTGCACCAAACTGCTGCCCGATTTCGGCCAGATACGCCACTGCGGCCAGCGTCCCGGCAATGCCTTCGTGATTTTGCGTCCCCGTCTCGTATTTGCCCGGCGGCAAGGCAGGCGCGGGGCGCACTTTGTATGCCCGCAAACGCTCCAACAAGGCATAACGGCCATACAAAACGCCCTGGTGCGGCCCGAAGAATTTGTAGGCGCTACACGCCAACAGATCGCACCCCAGCGCCTGCACGTCGACCGGCCCGTGCGGCACATACTGCACCGCATCGACAAAGACCAGCGCATCGACCGCGTGCGCCCAATCCACGATGGTTTTGACGTCGTGGACAGTGCCCGTGGCATTGGAAGCATAGCCCACAGCGACAATCTTGGTCTTGGGGTTGATCATGTCGCGCAGCGCAGCCATATCGAGCGTGTAATCCTCCACGTCGAAATCGGCCCAACGCACCGTCGCGCCGGTATCCTCGGCAACCAGCAGCCAGGGGGCAATGTTGGCGTCGTGATCCATCCGGGTGACGATGATTTCGTCGCCAGGCCCAAGCTCGCGCGCCAACGCGCGGCTGATGCTCAACGTCAGCGTGGTCATATTGGGGCCAAAGACAATCTCATCCGGTGAAGCGGCGTTGAGCAGGTCGGCCATCGCACAGTGCGCTTCGTGCAAGATCGCATCGGAGCGCCGGCTGGTGGCGAACGCCCCGCCGTGATTGGCGTTGTGGTGGATCAGGTAAGCGCCAATCGCGTCGATCACGCTTTGCGGAACTTGTGTGCCGCCAGGATTATCGAGAAAGACGACCGGCTGATCGTCATAGGTCTGGCGGAGTGCAGGAAATTGTGCGCGAAGGGCATGAACATCGAATATATCGGCCATGGTGATCTCCTTTAGCCTTGTCGAAAGTGTATCCGGTGTGCGATCAGTCTAATTCAACTCGCAAAATCGGGGTAGTAAAATTGCGCGCAGTCCAAGCGGCGACACGAGCGTTGTTGACCAACAAGCTCTCGTTCGCGCGTTTCGTTCGCGCGGCGCTGAGCGCAACCATGCGCGCGAGGACAAACGGAGTGACGGCCTTGCCGGTGACGCCCTGCGCGTCGGCCTCGGCGACAGCCTGAGCGATGAGCGGTTCGATCTCGGCGGTGGGAACTTCATCCGCAGCGGGGATAGGCACTGCGACCAGCAGCGCCTGCGGTAGAGGCAGCGCTCGCTGTGCTAGGAAGACGTCCACAACCTGCGCCGCGCTGTCGACGCGTTGATCCACCGGCAGCCCAGAAGTACGGCTGTAGAACGCCGGGAATTCGCCGGTTTGCCAGCCGAGGACCGGCACGCCCCACGTTTCGAGATATTCCAGCGTGCGCGGCAAGTCGAGGATGGACTTCGCGCCCGCGCACACGACGATCAACGGTGTAGCGGCCAGCACGGGCAAGTCGGCGGAAACGTCCTCGGGATGTCCTCGGTGTACGCCGCCGATGCCACCCGTCGCAAAGACGCGAATTCCGGCACGGTGCGCCAGCAACGCCGTCGCCGCGACCGTTGTACCGCCATGAACCCCTCGCACGCCGATCAACGGCAAGTCGCGCACGCTCACCTTGACCGCCGTCGCATCTGTTGCCAGCGTCTCCACCTGCGCGTCGCTCAATCCCACGCACGCCGCGCCGCGCCAGATCCCGATGATGGCAGGCACGGCCCCTTCCTCCCGGATTGTCGCCGCCATCCGCCGGATGATGTCGTGGTTGGCGGGATAGGCGAATCCGTGCGTGATCAACGCGGATTCCAGGGCTACCAGCGGTCGCCCATCGTTGATGGCCTGCTGAATCTCCGGTGCAATACGAAAATCAACCATGCTCTGCTCCACTCAAAATCGGCCACGAATCTTCACGAAGTCCTATTTCTTGCCAAGCAATTGCAGCGCGAGCGCCGCGTAGGTTTGCGCCGCAGCGTAGACCTGCTCAACTTCAACGTACTCGTTGACCGTATGGGCCAGTGAGGGATTGCCAGGGCCAAAACCCACGGTCGGCACCTGCGCTACGGCTGCCGTGTACGCCCCTTCTGTCGCAAAATGCCAGCGCGTCAGTCCCGGACGCAGACCCGTCGTCTGCGCGGCCCGGAGCATCGCCTTCACCAGGGGATGGCGCTCCTCCAAAGCCCACGGCAGTGACGTCCGCCGCACACGATACGTTTTGCCGGTGTGCGTCGTCACTTCTTCTTCGATCACTTTCACGTCGGCGTCGGCGCCCTCACGGTTGATAATGCGTTGCACTTCAAGTAGGGCCATCGCCTCCGTCTCGCCAACGGTGAGGCGACGATCCAACGTCATCTCGCAGCGGTCGGGAATGGCGTTGCGACTCACGCCGTGCGAGCGAATCTCCGTAACGGCCAGGATGCCCGGTCCCAGGAAAGTATCGTCCACCAACTGCCCGGAGAGAATTTCCAAATTGAAGATCAGGTGAGCAGCCGTGTAGATCGCGTTGCGCCCCAATTCCGGAGCCGAAGAGTGCGCCGAGCGGCCTTTGACGTTCAACGTCATCTCCACGTGCCCACGCTGCCCGCGCACGACCTGGAGGTTAGACGGTTCGGCGATCACCACCCAATCCGCGCGAAGATGATCTTCCTCGAATAAAACCCGCGTGCATGTGCCTTCGGCAGGTTCTTCCAGGCCAACGCACGCCACAAAAACAGGCCCCTTCAACGAGACGCCGTGTTTTTTCAGCAGCGCAGCCGCGTGCACGGTCGCTGCCAGACCGCTCTTCATATCGCACGCCCCCAGTCCATAAAGCCGGCCCTCCTGAACCTCCGCACCAAACGGATCAACGCGCCAGGCTGCGGGATCGGCTACCTCGACGGTGTCCATGTGGCTGTTGAACATCAGCGCGGGACCTTCTTCCGGTCCAATACGCCCCACGACATTACCCGCGTCGTCCATCCAAACGGCATCGTAGTCAAGGCGACGCATTTCGGCCATGATCAACGCCGCGACTGCTCCCTCGTCACCAGGAAGACTGGGAGTTCGTACCAGCGCGCGGACAAAATCGAATAAGTCCTGTCGCTCGTCGGTGGTGAGTTCCCACAAATGCATATTTTTTACCTCCAAGAACTCTTGCATCAGCAAAATACACAGATTATCAATATGCACCGTCGCCCAGAAGGACTTTGGGGATAGTGCGCAGTAAGATGGCCAGATCAAGCCACGGTGACCAGTGCTCGATATAGTACAAATCGAGCAGCACCATCTCGTCGAAGGTCAACTCGCTTCGACCGCTGACTTGCCACATGCCGGTCAGTCCAGGTGGCACTGCCAGGCGTTTGAGATGCCAGGACTGGTATTGTTCCACTTCGGCGGGAATCGGCGGGCGCGGACCGACCAGGCTCATATCGCCCTTCAGGACGTTAATGAACTGCGGTAGTTCGTCCATGCTGAACCGGCGCAAGATACGTCCCACCCGCGTCAGGCGCGGATCATCACGCATCTTGAACGTGATGTCGTGATGCTCGGCAACTTCCTTCAAGCTCTCCAACTCGTCTTCAGCGCCCATACGCATCGAACGGAATTTGTAAATTGTAAAACGTTTGTGGTTTTTGCCCACCCGTTCTTGCGTAAACAACACGGGGCCCGGCGAATCGCGTTTGATCGCCAGGGCGACGAGCGCAAACAGCGGCCAGCCGAACAGCAGCGCCATGCTCGCACCCACGATATCCATCGCGCGTTTGATGATCAATGCCGCCTTGCTAAAGGCGATTTCTCGCACTTCGATGAGCGGCACGCCGCCCAGGTCACTCACTTCGACGCGGCTGAGGCTCATTTGGAACAAATCGGGCACCAATCGCGCGTTAACTTGCCGTCTCTCGCACTCGCGGAGGATGCTCAGAATACGTCGTTGATACGTCCAGGGCAACGTGATGATGACTTCATCCACATTTTCATCATCAATGATCGCGGGAAGTTTGTCAAGGTCACCTAGTCCCTTGATACGTCCCAGCCCACCCTCACCTTTGTCGGGGTTATCATCTACGTAGCCGACAATATGATAGCCCAAATCCGGGCGCGCCACCAGGGTACGCATCACCCGGCGGCCCACTTCACCGGCCCCAACGATAACGATGCGCTGTACCCCAATCCCCTTACGTCGCCGGTACGCTTGGACCACCAACGCCAAGGCGCGCCCAACGGAGATGAGTATGACCATAAAAAACCCGGCTTCCAGAAGCAACAGCCTGGAATAAACCAGAGGTCGAACCGCAAATGCGAACGCCAGAGCCAATACGAGCGTCGTGGCTGCGGCCATTGTAATTTGGAAGACCTGATCGATCCAGATTCGTCCGCGCCAGTGGGTATAGGCTTTTTCGATCCACAACACCAGGGGGATAACGACAGAAAAGAAAGCACAAAAAGGCAGATAGGCGGAAAACGGTGCGTCGAAGACGACATCTACGAACCATTGCAACCGGTAGCGAAAGAGGTAGGCCAATCCCATCGCTGCATTGATCATGACGATATCCATCGCCACAACCCACAAGGGCGCTGCATTACGCTGTTTTTCGTTCATGACCGTCCCTTTCTCGCCCCCAAAACCTGGCGATAGAGTGCCTCAGTCTGACAAGCTGTTTCTGCCCACGTGAAACGCGCCGCGTGAGCCAACCCGCGCTGACGCAGTTCGGCGCGCAATGGCGCGTCCGTCAACAGGCGGTGCAACCCTTCGGCAATCGCCGCCTCGGTCGCCGACGTTTCATCGCCTGGATCGACCAGCAAAACGCCATCGCCTCCGGCCTCGGGCAACGAGGTCGTCGCTGCCGTCAACGTGGGCGTGCCACAGGCCAGCGCCTCCGCCACCGGGAAACCAAAGCCCTCGTAGTGCGAGATGTAGGCGAAAGCCTCCGCCGCATTATACCATAGCGCCTGCGTCTCGGCCGGCACGAAGCCCGGAAAATGAACGCGCGGGCCGAGATCAAGACGTTCGACTTCCGCGAAGATGTCCTCGTACAACCAACCGCGCCCGCCAGCCAACACGAGATGGACATCAGGGTCGCGTAGTAGGGCAAAGGCGCGCACGAGCTGCTTGAGGTTCTTGCGCGGCTCTAGCGTGCCCATATAGAGGACAAACCGGTCAGGCAATTGCATTTCCCGGCGGAACGCAGCCACTTCTGCGAGCGGCAGCGGGCGAAAGCGCGGATCGATGCCATGGTAAATCGTGTGAATGCGCGCCGGCGGCACACGCAGGAGGCGCTGCACTTCCGAGGCCGTGAAGCGCGATACCGCGATTACAGCGGCGGCACGGCGACACGCGATACCAGTGAACGTCCCCAGGTATAAACGGTTACCGCGGCGGAAAAACTCCGGATAACGTAGAAAACTCAGATCGTGGACGGTGATGACCTGAGGGCAAGACGAGGACAGCGGGCCAACAAAAGCCGGCGCGTGAAGCAGATCCGCGCCCAGACGGCGCAACACCCAGGGCAGAACACACTGCTCCCACAAAATACGCTTGGCCGGATGGGTCGTGGAAACGCGAGAAAAGCGCACCGGCAAGTCGAAGTCGGTGGGCGACAAACGTCTATCGCCCAGGAGTACTTGATAGCGCAAATCGCTCTCCACAGCGGCCAGATCACGCAACAGATTCGTCACATAGACGGCAATACCGGCGCTACGATACGAGTCTCCGGCGGAAAGCAAATGCGCATTGAAAGCGACCAAGCATTGACGGGCTGCGTTCATAAGCTAATTCATTATAATCTGGTTTGAAGGAATGACAAAACAGACTACAAAAGTCTCACGAGATGCTTGGTCAAACGAGGCGTTGCTATCGACAAGAGATCTACAAACCACCGGTCTGGCTCAGACTTTTGTAGTCTGTGCATTTGCCAGACAGAACGAGTTTGATAGAATAGAAGGCGTAGGAGGATCGTATTATGGATGTCAATCAATCCGAAACAGCCGTACATATCATTGTTCATGGACACGTACAGGGCGTTGGCTTTCGCAGTTTCGTCCAAATACGGGCACTGCCGCTCGAGATTGCGGGTTGGGTGCGCAACTGCGCCGATGGAACTGTCGAAATCTGGGCCGAAGGGCCGCGCAACAAACTGGAGCGCCTGGCACAACAAGTACAAAAAGGGCCACATCACGGGTCGGTCGACCGCCTGGACATCGATTGGCAACAGCCGAAAAATCTTCTTCGCGGCTTCCACATCCGCTGGTGAAAGCCCCTACCTATGAACAAGTTTAAGAGAATCGAGACTGTCGCCTGGGCCATCCTGCTCACCGCTTTCGGCGTCTGTTTGATCATCGCCATCGGCACACCGTGGAGTGTGCGCTGGTTGATCATGAACACGACTCGGCCCATGAAAGTCATCATCCAGCCGCGCGCTGGCGTCATCGCACAGCAGGGACCGGGTAGCACGACCTCCACCCTGCTCAACGCCGATGCCGAAATCACCGGCAAGCAAACGTTCCGGCTCTCCGAAAATGCCGAGGCGTGGTTGCTTTTCTACCATCCGGAAAGCGATGATTCCGATCCCTCCGCACCCCCCATCGTCACCGTACAACTCTACGGCAAGACCGATCTCACCATCGAGAATACGGAGACGCCGCGTTTCTCGGCGAGCCGGCTGCCCAACCAGATCGCATTCACGATCCGGCGCGGGGCCAACACGCAAATCGCCGTAGAAGACAACGAGCGGGCAACGGTACTGCGCGTCCAAACACCCCACGGCGTCGCTGAAATGGACGAAGGGACCTACACGGTGGTTGTTGAGGAAGATCAAACTGAATTCGCCGTCAGCAGCGGACAAGCACACATCCCCGATCCCAGCACCGGGGAAAAGTTCGTCTTGGGCGAATTGCAGCGAGCCGAAGTCACTGCCGCAGGATTGACGGAGATTTACACCGGCGAGCGTGATATCCTCCGCAATCGCAATGGCGATTTCGAACTGCCGCTGGAAGGGACCTGGGAAATCTTCAGTCGCACAGCTTTTTCCGATCAGAGCAGCGGAACGGTACGGCAAACCGCCCTGGCCGACAACCGCCACATCGTCCTTTTCACCCGCATGGGCCAGGGCTTCTCCGAAACTGGCATCACCCAAGAAGTCGACCAGGACATTCGCGGCGTCAAATCGCTGCGGGTGCGGGCGCGCTTGCGGATAGATACACAAACCCTCACCGTATGCGGCTCCCTGGGAACCGAATGTCCGATGATGATTCGAATCAAATACACCGACCAAGCCGGCGCGGTGCGCGAATGGCTGCAAGGTTTTTATGCCATCGAAGGCGACGGCAACCAGCCTATCTGCCAAAGCTGTGAGTGGCAGGCAGCGCACATCAAGGTTGCCCAACCCGGCGTCTGGCACAACTACGAATCTCCCGACCTGCTCCCGCTGCTGCACGCGCAGGGCATCGACCCGGTGACAATCCGCCAGGTGGATATCTACGCCTCCGGTCACGCCTATGGTGCAGCTATTGACAATATTGCCATCCTGGTGGCCGAATAACACCCACTGTAAATGAACAAAAATCGCAGACAACAGAATCATCATGCAGAACGTGGCGATACGCTTCCTGCAGAAGAGGGGGCAAAGCGCACAGGCGCCTATCCCGTCGGCAAACTGCCGCAAGCCGATCTGGTCGCGCTGTTAAATCGCACCCTCGCCGAACCCGACTCCCGCGTGATTTTCGGCCCAGGTCTGGGGCGCGACGCGGCGGTCATCGATTTCGGGGATCGCTACCTCGTCGCTAAAACCGACCCGATCACCTTTGCGACCGATGAGATCGGAGGGTACGTGGTCAACGTCAATGCCAACGACGTGGCTTGTCTGGGCGCACAGCCGCGTTGGATGATCGTCACGTTGTTATTGCCAGAAGCCATAACCGATCGCGCGCTCGTGGATCGCATCTTCGAGCAACTCCACAGCGCCAGCCACGCCATCGGCGTGACCGTGGTGGGTGGCCACACCGAGATCACCTATGGCCTGGAACGGCCTATCGTCATCGGCGCGATGTTTGGCGAGGTCGCGCCGGAGCGGTTGGTGCGCTCCGACGGGGCGCGTCCCGGCGACGCGCTCATTCTCACCAAAGGTATCTGTGTGGAGGGGACGGCGATCCTGGCGCGTGAGGCCGCAGCGCAGTTGCGCGGGAAAGTCGACGCGGCGCTGTTGGACCGCGCCGCGCAGTTCTTGCACCAGCCGGGCATCAGCGTTGTGCGCGATGCTGCCATTGTCGCCGCCTCTCGCGGCGTTCACGCGATGCACGATCCCACCGAAGGCGGCATCGCCACCGGCATCCACGAGATGATGCAGGCGGCGGGGGTGGGTGCAATCATAGACAGAGACGCATTGCCGATCTACCCGGAGACACGCGCACTGTGTGAGGCGCTGCATCTGGATCCGCTCGGCCTCATCGCTTCCGGCGCGCTCCTGGCCGCCGTTACCGCAGACAGCGCGCCAGACGTCGTCCGCGCGCTCGAACGTGAGGGCATTCCGGCGACGGTAATCGGTACACTACGCGAAACGCCGGGGGTGGTACTGCGCAGCGCACACACCGAACGTCCACTCCCCACATTTGCCCGCGATGAAATCGCGCGCTTCTTCGACGAACGATGAAAACGCCTGAATATCCCACCATCCCACCCGACCGCGCGGACGGGCGCAGCTCCTTCGTTCACCTCGCGTTGATCGTCACGGGCAAGTTGGGCCAGATCGCGCCACTGAAGCTGCTTCCGGCGTGGGCAGCACTGG
>Ga0209614_1001761_pt1 | contig 15382 bp, 9 predicted proteins | sample BlaSprsedimmetaG_FD_185484 | JGI IMG/M metagenome (GOLD analysis project Ga0209614, IMG submission 185484) | Hot spring sediment bacterial and archeal communities from California, USA to study Microbial Dark Matter (Phase II) - Blank Spring... ... | reverse complement strand
TGGAGCGGGCGAACGGATTCGAACCGTCGACCCTAACCTTGGCAAGGTTATGCTCTACCCCTGAGCTACGCCCGCAATAAAATGGGTAAGTGGAGCGGGAAACGGGACTCGAACCCGCGACCCTCAGCTTGGAAGGCTGACGCTCTAGCCAACTGAGCTATTCCCGCCTAGATTTGTAAAACATAAAAGGAGCAAAGCACCTATGGCTGCGTTAACACTAGGTTTGCTTCAGCAGCATGCGCCTTGAAAGAAGTTCCCTTAGCATGCTCACGCACTGGTGCGTCTAAAGCGGCTTTCCGCTTGATCTCAACGCTGAGTTGAACACAGTGTTAACGTAGTAAAACGGACTTCGTTCGTTTTACGTCCTATCAAATGGTACCTCGAGTCGGAGTCGAACCGACACGGGCAAGCCCACCAGATTTTGAGTCTAGCGTGTCTACCAATTCCACCATCGAGGCTTCTACACACAAGATGTAGTGCGGAATTTTACGCAGAGAAACCTTAAAGACTGCTTAATAGTTTGAAGCCAGAAAGAAAGGGAGAATACAGCAAGATAATATCTCAATTTGGGATATTTCAAAAACCCCTTATTTTATTGTGCTATAATATCTTCATTAATTAATATCAAATATAAATCAGGGAATAGTTGTGAAGATCGCGCTTATTGTTACCTCTATACTGTTTATCTATGCAGCCTTTTCAACACTCTTTTTAGGGACGGGTCTTGTAGGCAATATCGGTGAAAAGATCGGTCGAACCAATATATTTCTTTTTGGATATCTTGCGTATATCAATCTTTTGATTCTTTTCTATCCGCTTTATACACTCTTTAAAGAGAGCTCAAAGGCCAAAGAGATTGACTTTTATCTGGGATGGATACTGCTCTTTATCGGCTTAATCTTTCTCGAGTCTTTGGTATTTGATCCCCAGCAGGCAGGATTTATCGGTACCCAGATCGTGGAATTTCTGGAGCCCTACATTGGCAAAGCGGGTCTTTGGCTTAGCTGGATTTTGATCACGTTGCTCTCGCTAGTTTTTATCCTTGATGATGACTTCAATCCTAAGGATATCGCCTCCAAGGGTCCTTCTTTTGGCATCTTTGTCTCTTTTTATGCCAGCCTCATGACTGTTGTAAAAGCAGTTTTCAAAAAGCGCTTTACCAACCCTTTTGCCTCGCCGAAACTTGAAGACGAGATGATGCCGGTGATAGATGAGCGGCATAAGGATAGGGGTGAAACAAAAAGAGTGCAACAAAGGACACCCAAGAGTGAGCCTGCACGTATCCCCTCTGTCGAAACAATAGTGTCACACACAGATGAGATCGAAGATCCTGTCATTGAGGAGATCGAAGCACTAGAGCAAGAGATGGAAGAGGTGCTAGAAGTGGAGAGTAGAAGAAAAGAACGCTTTATACCAACCCCAAAAAGTACTTCTCAGGTGATGATTGTCGATGAACTGGAAGAAAACTCCAAGCTCCTTGAGCAGATAGAAAAAGGAAAAGTAGAGAAACCCAAAAACTTTAGATTGCCAAAGTTGGATTTCTTGCAAAAGGCTCCAAAGGGCACCAGAAAGATGAACGAAGCGGAGATCGACCGTAAAATAGGCCAACTTTTGGCAAAACTTAAGCAGTTCAAGATTGAAGGCGATGTGGTGCGTACCTACTCCGGTCCTTTGGTCACGACTTTTGAGTTCAAGCCCGCTCCGCACGTAAAAGTATCGAAGATCTTGAATCTACAAGATGACCTGGCTATGGCACTTCAGGCAGAGACGATCCGTATCCAGGCGCCGATTCCCGGCCGTGATGTGGTAGGGATAGAGATCCCCAATGATACGGTGGATACGATCTATCTCAGAGAGATACTCGAGTCCGAAATTTTCCAATCTTCCAGTTCCCCTCTGACGGTGGCTTTGGGCAAGGATATCGTCGGTAAGCCTTTCGTGACCGATATCAAAAAGCTTCCGCATATTCTTATCGCTGGGACGACAGGGTCCGGTAAATCTGTTGGCATTAACGCGATGATCCTCTCACTGCTTTACCGAAATGACCCTGATCATCTCAGACTGATGCTCATCGATCCGAAGATGTTAGAGTTTTCGATCTATAACGATATTCCACACCTCCTTACTCCGGTGATCATCGATGCCAAAAAAGCGATTGTTGCGTTGGCAAATATGGTAGGAGAGATGGAGCGCCGCTACAAGATGATGGCGAAGAACCGGACGAAGAATATAGAAAACTATAATGAAAAAGTCAAAAGAGACGGTTCTGCTGAACCGTTCTCTTATATAGTCGTGGTGATTGATGAGTTGGCGGATCTGATGATGACGGGCGGAAAAGAGGTTGAATTTTCAATCGCCCGTCTTGCGCAGATGGCCAGAGCGAGCGGAATACATTTGATCGTAGCGACACAACGGCCGAGTGTAGATGTGGTGACCGGTCTGATCAAAGCAAACCTTCCTTCACGTTTAAGTTACAGAGTAGGGCAGAGGATCGACTCAAAGGTCATACTTGATACTATGGGTGCCGAGAGCCTCTTAGGGCGCGGTGATGGTCTCTTTACCCCTCCAGGTGCGACAGGGCTTGTGCGTCTGCATGCTCCATGGAGCACAGAAGAGGAGATCGAAAAGATCGTCGAGTATATCAAAGCACAAAGAGCACCCGAATATGATGAACACTTTTTGGTTGCGGGCAGTAGCGAAGGTGGCGCTTCGGGCAGTGATGAGATCGATCTCGACCCGCTCTACGAAGAGGCAAAGGCAGTGATCCTAAGCGATAAAAAGACCTCCATATCCTACCTACAAAGAAAACTGCAAATTGGTTACAACCGTTCTGCCAATATTATCGAACAGCTTGAGGCTATGGGAGTGCTTTCTGAGCCCAATGCAAAGGGAAATAGGGAAATATTGTAACACTTTTCCGTTCCCTTGTAACCAAGTTACACAAAATTACTTCACATCTTTACATCTTCTTATCTGAACCATAACTTTCAAAACAGATATAGGTATAATCTTGATACAAAACCAACTTTAGGAGACCTGATATGGCCTTAATCGAAGAATATAGAGCACATACGGCTGAGCGTGCTGCGCTTGGTGTGCCGCCACTGCCACTTCAAGCAGCTCAAGTGGCTGAACTCGTGACATTGCTTAAAGCTGACAAGATAGAAGAGGAAGATTATCTGTTGGATCTAATAGAAAATAGAGTACCAGCAGGCGTGGATGATGCTGCTTATGTGAAAGCAGCATTTTTAAATGCAATTATCCAAGATGATGCGTCATGCCATGCCATAGACAAAGTATACGCTATCCAAATTTTAGGAAAAATGCTTGGTGGATTCAATGTGGGCCCGCTTGTCGAAGCCTTGAAGCATTCTCATGTAGAAGTAGCTCAAGCTGCAGCTGATGAGCTTAAAAACACTATTTTGGTCTACAACGCTTTTTATGATGTCAAAGAACTGATGGATCATGGCAATCCTTTTGCCAAAGAGGTCATTGAATCATGGGCAAATGCTGAATGGTTTACAAACAAACCCGAACTTGCCAAAGAGATCACACTGACGGTGTATAAAATCCCTGGCGAAACCAATACCGATGACCTTTCACCTGCTTCTGAAGCATTTACAAGGGCGGATATCCCGCTTCACGCAAACTCAATGCTCTCTTCACGCATGGAAAATCCGCTTGAGACCATGGCTCAGCTTAAAGAGAAGGGGTACCCACTTGCATACGTTGGTGACGTTGTAGGTACAGGTTCATCAAGAAAATCGGGTATCAACTCTGTACAATGGCACATGGGTGTAGACATCCCGGGCGTTCCGAACAAGAGAACTGGCGGTGTGGTAATTGGTTCGATCATCGCTCCGATCTTCTTCAACACTGCAGAGGATTCAGGATGCCTTCCTATCCAAGCACCGGTAGACGAGCTTGAGACTGGCGATGTGATCACGCTTAAACCATTTGATGGTGTGATCGAAAAGAACGGTGTAGTTGTATCTGAGTTTGAACTTTCTCCAAACACACTTCCTGATGAGATGAGAGCAGGCGGACGTATCCCGCTGATCATTGGTAAAGGTTTGACCGCAAAAGCAAGAAAAGCACTCGGTATGGGAGATTCAGATAGGTTTATGACACCGGACCAGCCAAATGATAACGGTAAAGGATATACCCTTGCTCAGAAGATGGTTGGTAAAGCATGTGGAATGGAAGGGGTAAAACCTGGTGTTTACTGCGAGCCTATAGCAACGACTGTCGGTTCCCAGGATACTACCGGTCCAATGACCAGAGATGAGATCAAAGAGCTTGCTGCGCTTAGTTTCGGTGCTGATATGGTCATGCAGTCATTCTGTCATACGGCTGCGTATCCAAAACCGGCCGATATCAAACTCCAGCATACGCTGCCTGATTTCTGGACATCAAGAAAAGGTGTGATCTTGAGACCAGGTGATGGTGTCATCCACTCATGGCTCAACAGACTCTGTCTTCCAGATACAGTGGGTACAGGCGGCGACTCCCATACAAGATTCCCAATTGGTATCTCCTTTCCAGCAGGTTCTGGTCTTGTTGCCTTTGCTGCCGTGACAGGTATGATGCCACTGACTATGCCAGAGTCAGTTCTAGTAAGATTTAAAGGTAAGATGCAGCCAGGTATCACACTCAGAGACCTTGTCAATGCGATCCCTTACCAGGCGATCAAAGATGGTCTGTTGACTGTTGAGAAAAAAGGGAAGAAAAACATCTTCGCAGGACGTGTACTTGAGATCGAAGGTCTTGAGGATCTTAAGTGTGAGCAGGCATTTGAGCTTTCTGATGCATCTGCGGAGAGATCAGCAGCAGCCTGTACGGTTAAGCTCAACAAAGAGCCTATCATTGAGTACCTAAACTCCAACATTGCACTTATCGAAGAGATGATCAAAGACGGCTACGAAGATGCTGCAACACTTCAAAGAAGAGCAGACAAGATGAAAGAGTGGCTCAAAAACCCAGAACTTCTTGAGGCGGATGCGGATGCAGAGTATGCGGCGGTGATCGAGATCGATCTAAATGAGATCACCGAGCCGATTGTTGCATGCCCCAATGATCCAGATGATGTGGCGACACTCTCTGAAGTGCTAGCTGATCCAAATAGACCGACAGAGAAGATCGATGAAGTTTTCGTTGGTTCTTGTATGACCAACATCGGTCTTTTTAGAGCGCTGGGTGAAGTACTCAAAGGCGAGGGTGCGGTGAAGGCGAAACTATGGGTCGTACCACCGACGAAGATGGATGAGAAGACATTGACAGAAGAGGGATACTACGCGATCTTCGGTTCAGCTGGAGCAAGAACTGAGGTTCCTGGATGTTCACTCTGTATGGGTAACCAGGCGCAAGCGACACAAGGTTCTGTGGTTTTCAGTACCAGTACAAGAAACTTCGATAACAGGCTTGGAAAAGATACGAAAGTCTATCTTGGTTCAGCAGAAGTTGCCGCGGTAGCAGCACTACTTGGACGTCTTCCAAGCAAAGAAGAGTATCTTGAGATCGTCAACAAAAAGATCACAGATGCCAACAAAGAGTGCGTATACAAATACCTTAACTTCGACAAGGTTTCTGCCCAAGAACTTGAAGCCATGGTGAAGTAACTCACCTTCTTTTGAGAGGCGTTTTGCCTCTCTTTCTCTCTTCTCTTCCAATCCCTTCCTTCTCCTCCAATAAACCAAAAGCACCATTACGCTATAATCGCGGCATTATTAACTAAACGACGGACAAAACAATGAGCGAAACAACCCAAAACACCGACAACAAGAAGGGCTATGATCCTAAGGCCACGGAAGAGAGATACTACAAGATTTGGGAAGAGCGTGGATACTTTGAAATAGACGGGAACAAAGCGATCCAGGAAAATGGGAAGAACTTTGCGATCATGATGCCACCGCCAAATGTCACAGGAAGTCTGCATATTGGTCACGCACTTACTTTCACACTTCAAGATATCATTACACGTTACAAAAGAATGGACGGATATAAAACACTCTGGCAGCCGGGAACCGACCATGCGGGTATCGCTACTCAGAATGTCGTAGAGAAACAACTCCTAGCCGAAGGCACGACCAAAGAGGCGCTTGGCAGAGAAGCATTCCTCAAGAGGGTATGGAAATGGAAGGAGTACTCAGGCGGTACCATCGTCCACCAGATGAGAAAACTTGGGGTATCCCCGGCATGGTCAAGAGAGCGCTTTACGATGGATGAAGGGCTGAAGGAAGCAGTGAAAGAAGCGTTTGTCCACCTTTATAATGAAGGGATGATCGTACAAAACAACTATATGGTCAACTGGTGTACGCATGACGGTGCGCTTTCGGACATCGAAGTGGAACACGAAGAGGTCAACGGCAAATTCTACCACATGCACTACTATTTTGCCGACGGCAGCGGTCACATCACAGTCGCTACGACAAGGCCTGAGACCTATTTTGGGGATACGGCGATCATGGTCCATCCTGAGGATGAGCGTTACAAAGAGATCATCGGAAAAGAGGTGATCATCCCACTGACTGACAGAAAGATCAAGATCATTGCCGATACGCACGTGGATATGGAGTTTGGAACCGGTATCGTGAAGGTTACCCCAGCACATGACCCCAACGACTACGAAGTCGGAAAGCGTCATGATCTAGAGTTCATCACAGTGTTTGACGAGAAAGGTATCCTCAACGACTACTGTGGCGAGTTTGCAGGGCTAGAGAGACTCGAAGCAAGAAAACCGATCGTTGAGAAGCTTGAAAAAGAGGGATATATCGACAAGATAGAAGAGCATGTACATCAGGTCGGCCACTGCTACAGATGCAAGAATATCGTAGAGCCCTATATCTCTAAGCAGTGGTTTGTGAGAAGTGAAGTGGCAAAAAACTCAATCGAGAAGACCTATGCCGGCGAAGCACAGTTTCACCCGCAACACTGGCTCAACTCCTACAGGGCATGGATGGATGAACTTAGAGACTGGTGCATTTCTAGACAGCTTTGGTGGGGACACAGGATACCGGTATTTTACTGTGATGAATGTGGTCACCAATGGGCAGACAAACAAGACAACCCAGAAGCGTGTCCGCACTGTGCAAGCAAAACAATCCACCAGGACCCTGACGTGCTTGACACATGGTTCTCCTCTGCACTCTGGGCGTTCTCTCCGCTTGGGTGGGGCAACAACGGCAAGATGGCAGATACCTACAATGACACAGATCTTGCCAACTTCTACCCCAACTCACTATTGATCACCGGATTTGACATCATGTTCTTCTGGGTGGCACGTATGATGATGATGGGTGAGCATTTCATGGGCGAGCTTCCGTTTAAAGATATCTATATGCACGCACTCGTTCGTGATGAACATGGTGCAAAGATGAGTAAGTCCAAAGGGAACGTCATTGACCCACTTGACATGGTCGAAGAGCACAGCGCGGATATCATCAGGTTTACTCTGGCGTTTCTTGCAGTACAAGGAAGGGATATCAAGCTTGGTGCTAAAAATCTTGAGCAGTTTAGGAACTTCACCAACAAGCTCTACAATGCATCAAACTTCCTACAGATGAATGTGGATACTTTTTCAGACCTTAAAGATATGGAGATCAAAACGCCGCTTGGAAGATATATGCAAAGCCGTCTGGCAAAAGCGGTGAAAGAGGTACGTGAAACACTTGAGGCCTATAAGTTCAACGAAGCAGCAAGCAACCTCTATCGATTTGTATGGAACGAGTTCTGTGACTGGGGTATCGAGTACTCCAAAGCCTCTAAAGCGTCTATCGCTGAACTGGGAGCGATCTACAAAGAGACACTCAAAATGGTTTCTCCGTTCATGCCGTTCATCTCTGAGCACCTCTACCACAAGCTTTCGGGTACTGCACTTGAAACTGGTGAGTCGGTCATGGTGATGCGCTTCCCTCAAGAGGTGGCTACAGATGAAGAGGCTGAAGCGATGTTCGCGATCATCGAGGAGGCGATCACTGCGATCAGAAGGGCGAAGGTCATCATCGATAGGGGCAACTCAAAGATCCCTAAAGCCTATGTCAAACTGGGCAGAGAGATCGATACAGAAGCAGCAAAACCGTTTATCGAAAAACTTGCGAAAGTCGAAGAGGTGGAGTTTGTCGATGTAAAAGTAGAGCACTCTGTGACTGATGTTTCAGACAACCTTGAGGTTTACATTCCCACTGAAGAGATCGACCTGAGTGCGATCATCGGCAAGCTGAGCAAGCAAAAAGAGAAACTCGAAAAAGAGATCAACAAGCTTAGTGGGATGCTAAGCAACGAGCAATTTGTAGCGCATGCACCTGAGCAGGTCATCGCTCAAAACCAAAAAGCGCTTGAGGATGCTCGGGTGAAAATGCAAAAAGTAACAACTGAGCTTGCGGGATTTGGGGTATAAACCGCAAATCCTGCCATTTCATCCTTTTGTACAAAAGGAGAATGGTCCTTTTCCCTGCTTATTTACACAAATCAAAATTCACCGTAAATAAATTTGACTTCCACCTTTTCATTGTACAGTAAAAGTTAAGATAGTACAAAATAACGTTCAGCATGTGCATGGATGATACCCTTTCGAAAGAAAAAAAGCAAAAAGTCCAATAGGCATGGACGGAGTGACGGGTATCTTTTTGGCAGAGCATCCTATTTGCGGCTGCTCACATCTTACCTGATGAAATACACTAAGAAATGGGAGGGAAGGAAGCGATATTGATCCACAAAAGCTTGAATTGGTTATGAAGCATTCAATCGGTAACCGAGTTTTTTCTTCGATTCAATAATCTCCTTGCCCAATATGCTTCTTAGGTTCCAGATATAATATCGTATGATGCTGGAGTTTCCTTTGCTGTTGCAGGGATAGATATTGTTCTCTAGTTCGACGCTTGATACGAATTTTTCTCTGTTTTTTATCAAATAGTCCAGTATCAATAAAGAGTGGATATCGAGTTCTATTCTTTTTTGATTGATGTAAAGCTTTTTATGTAGGAGGTCATAGCTCACATTGTCAGAGATCTGTATAGATTCCTGATAGGTATGATAGGTTCTCTTCAAAAGTCTTTTGATCCGTAGCAACAGTTCGTCGATGTCGGAGATTTTAGTGAGAAAATCATCACATCCGTTTTTAAAAGATTGCTTGAGACTTTCAGGAAACGAAGATAAGACAAGTTTCATTGTGTCATCATTATAGTCACTGAGTATCTTCAAGAGTTCAAAGCCGTTGTTCTGAGGTATGTTGATATCTATCAGATAGAGATCGTAGATGTCATCAAAGATCTTATTTAAAAACTCTTGCCCATTACTGCAGGTCTCAACGATAAAATCCTCCTCTTCCAAAAAATGTTTGATGCTTTTCTGATAGAGTTTGTTGTCTTCGAGAAAAAGTATTTTGGTACCAATCATTTTAATTTTTTTCCTCAAAAATCACAGATTGATCATGAGACGAGCATCAGGGAAAGTTGCTTTCCTGATGCACATCGACTAAAGTATGTTGCTAAACAGTATCGTCATTCCCCAGCCAAAAAAGACAACCATCCAAAGACTCATAATTCCCAAAGTATAGTTGCCGAGTGTGTTGACTGCCTTATCTTTAGAACCATCAAAAACACCTTGGCTTTTTCCGACTTTCCAGGCCATAGTAAGGAGATAAGCAACACCTACACCGCCCATGATCAGGAATGTCAGCAGGAACATTGTGATTGTCGGTATCTCAAAATTGACCGGATAGTCATAGATATTGTAGCCAAGATCAATCATCAAGTCATATCTTATCAGTTCACGCACACCTGAGATCAGCAGTGCTACGACGACCAATACGCCAGTTGTAATATAACTATTTTTGTTTGTCATCACCATATAAAGCAGCACAAGTACACCTGCGATCGTAGCGATGATCACGGGATGCATTAGGTATCCTATCGTGTACATCCAGAGAACAAATAAAACAGCGCTAATGAGCAGCCCTATGTTTGCGATCTTGGTTCCAAGTGATGCTGTATAATCGATAAGATCTTTGCTGAAATCCTCTCTGGTACTGACAAATCTGCTGTAGTTTTGCAAAAATATTCCAACAACAGGAAGAGACAAGCTGACCATAAATGCCAGTCTTATGATATCGATGTTGAAGGTCCATCCACTGTTGTCGACCACGCCATTGGGTGCATACATATTCATCCACTCGTTAGGCATGATGGAGGTCACAGCAAAGTTGTGCATCAAAATCCCAGCAAAAACCAGTATGGCAAACGAGATCATACCGATCATTTTTCCTCCGCCATCTTTTGCCTTGTTGGCATAGTAGAACCAATAGAACATCATGTACCCTATGACTAGTGCATAGATAAAGATAAATATCCACATACCTGAGAGGGTATTGGTTGTGTACCAGTTGGGATCATAGATCACCTGTGTGAAAAGAAGTGGAGCAACTCCAAGTACGATCAGTAAAGAAACACTGATCTTCCCTGTCTGAATAAGATGTGGCGTCAGTATTTTCCAACGCTGGTCGTCTTTTTGCTTAAACGTCCCATACAAAGAGAGTCCCATGGAACCCAAAGCAAGCAGAACAAAGGCAGCATGAAGTGCCCATGTCAAAATATAGAGTGCCTGAAACACTACGGGATAAAAAGGTATCCCTGCGGGGTCTCGTAAAGCCAATAATACAGATGCGTCCATAATTTCTCCTTAATATTTTTGTGATGCAAGATACTCTGCAAGTGCATCATATTCGTGTTCAGGTAATTGTAAGCTAGGCATGTACGGCATAGCGCCAGATCCAGCTGCGTAGAGTATCGCTTTGATAGCCTCTTTATCCATACCTGCCAATCTCTCTTTTAGAGGTCTAAACTTGCCTGTTGTCTCTAATGAGTGGCAGTTAGAACATGACATTCTTGCTAGGAGTTTCCCTGCTTCAAGTTTATTGTCCGCTGTAATGACTTTCAGATTTTCAGGTACAAAAGGATTGACCTGAAGCAAGCCTTTTTCTGCGATGATAGGAAGTTCACTTTTGATCCCCTTACCTGGTACATCACGGCTGATGATCTGGTTGGAATAGATATATTGCCCTGCCACATAGGGTTTTCTCATCGATTCGCGAAGTTTTTCTCCCGGCCATAACCCCGCGATAAGTATCACGGCGATCATTGTCGATGCAATTGGTACATTGATCAGCTTTGGTTTGATAATGGCGATAAGGAAGTAAAGAGAGAAGAGGATTGCCAAAATAATTCTGTTCTGTATGACAGTATCTTTGGTAAAACTAAAGACCATATGTGCATTTTCTGGCAGTGTTCCCATGTACCACATAAAGAAGAACATTGTGACAAATCCGCCAATCAAACTCACAAAGCCCATCTTTCTGCTGAGTTCATTGGAGAGCGCCTCATTCTCTTTCTTCATGGCACTGGATATCACAAGGCCGATGACCCCTGACATCATGATCATAAATCCTACTCTTAGGAACATATGAGGGAAAGTATTGGTACCAAAGAAGGCATCACTTGCACTTCCCGTCGTATAATAGGCTTCCGTTCCAGGCCACATCATGAAGCTGATAATTCCAATGATGAGTGCAAGGGTACCTACTGAAGCCAGCGCAAAGGTAAAAGTGAGTTTTAGGTGTGTTTTTTTGTCGATCTTGTTCATGAAGTATACAAGGGCAAAGACGCCGATCACCTCATAGACAAAAAATACCCACTCCGTAGCCCATACCCAAACAAAGTTGTGTATCAGTGCACTGATCCCCCTTGGGCTTGCAGCAGTTGCCGTGTACCAGATACCCGGGCCTGTGATAGATCCTATGACATAAGAAAAGATCAGCAGGAACATACCGTATTTTTTCATATACGGGTAGAGGTCCGTTCTATCCTCCTTGTATGCTTTGTAAGCCAAAAATGCAAAAAGCATCGCAGCACCCACGGAGGTGTGTGATGCTAAGATATGTATGGTGCCTGTCACACCCATCATCCAGGCACTTCCGTACTCTGGAAAATAAAACAACGGAAATTGTCCTATTATGTCCATGTTTTCTCCTTTTATTGAAATGACCATTTAATTATAAAACTGCTGTGTTAATTATTTGTTAGTTTTTCATCTTTGACCCAAAAACAGTGATATTTATTATTTTTTTATTATATATCCCCTGATCCGATAGTGTAAAATGATCAGACTTCAAATAGCATCTGATACAATATCTCTCTATAGCGCTTTTGGCGCGAAGGAGAAGAAAATAGAAGAGGTAAGGTCGACAATGAACAAAATAGTATTTAATGGCACGCAAGTCATCCCGTCCAAAGTTGTCTGTATAGGACGAAACTATGTAGAGCATATCGAGGAGCTGGGCAATGAAACCCCCGAAAGCATGGTCATCTTCAACAAGCCCAACTCTGCGATCACCGATACGCTTGACTTTATCAGTGAAGATACGCGCTTTGAGGGAGAGATCTGTTTTTTGATCCAAAGCAGTGAGATAGTTGGTGTCGGTTTTGGGCTTGACCTGACCAAGGCGGGGATACAGAATAAGATGAAAGAAAAGGGCTTGCCTTGGGAGCGGGCAAAAGCGTTTGACGGCTCGGCGGTATTGAAAGAGTTTGTCCCTTTCAGTGGAGATCTCAGGCAGCTTCGTATGGAGCTTTGGATCAATGGCGAGCTTGCGCAGTGTGCTGATTATGCACTAATGATCTATAAACCTTTGGAGATGCTCGCTGAAATAGAGCGCTTTATGTCCTTGGAGGATGGAGACATTGTTATGTCCGGTACACCCAAAGGGGTTGGAAACTACAGTATAGGCGATAAGTTTGTAGGAAGGATTTATGAAGGGGAGAGACTCTTGGTGGAGTCTAGCTGGAGAGTGCAGTAGTGCGATGCTGCGTGTGAAGATACTCGTTGATCTTGCTGGTATCTTTTCTCTTTTTATTGGAGGTGATAGTGTGTTTTTTTGAAAAGGGGGTACATTGATGCGAGATTGAGCGCAAGTAGGTCTTAAAGCTCAGTTGATCCTGTAGTGTACATAGAACATGATCTTGGTTTTTTTCTCTGGTTTAGGGTAATCCTTGTAAGCGGTTTTAATGACCTCTATCGTATTTTCATCCAGCGCCCTATAGCCAATGGAAGATCTCAGGTGAAGATCGGATATGTCCCCATTGGGATGGAGATAGAATGAGACGATATTGGTACCCTGCATCTGCATGCGCGCGGCGATATCGGGGTAGCCCCTACGCCAGAGGGTATTTTGCGTGATACGGTATATCTCACCTAGATGTTGTTTGATGAATTTTTGCTGTGTTTTGCTGTAGGCATGAAACTCTTGACCATAGATGCGGGAGACCATCTGATCTACAAAGGCATCCTTTTTTGGCTGGGGTGTCATGACACTGCCTGAACCCATCAAAGCATTCACAAGTGGATCTTTGGAGGTTTGCACCCGCTTGCGTTGCACCACGTTTTGAAGGGGGTGCGCTTGATGTACCTTAGGTGCTTTTTGGGGAATTGTCTCTTTGGGTTTTGTAACGTCTACGGATTTGACCTTGGCGATCTTAGTGGCATTATTTTCTCCTCTCTCTTCTGCCGTAATCAAACGCTTTTTGGTACTTTGTTTCTCTATTCTGGTAGGCTCAGAGGCATTTAGGGCTTTCTTTAACGGGGAAGGAGTGATCTTGGATGTCGGTACGACAGGCTGGGTGACTGAGGTAGGCTTGGGGGCTGGCGGTACAAAGGTTTTAAGATCAAGAGATAGCTTCTGGGACTGGCTTTGGGGCTTGGGGAGCTTCCATGCTTTGACATTGACAACATAGAGCCAAAACAGCAAGATCAACAGATGCAACAACAGTGACAGTAGAAATGCCATGAGTGTTCTGCTGCGGATAATCGACCCCTTAGTGCCATTGTAGTATAATTCATGCTAGTATCTGACGATTGTTCCACTCCATTGAGGAGCACTTTCTTAACTATCAGAATTATACACAACAAGGATTAATCATATGGCATACGATAAAAGCATTGCAGCCTTTGAAGAGGCATACAAAGTAATCCCAGGAGGTGTTGACTCACCCGTGCGCGCATTTAAAGGAGTAGAGGGGACGCCTCCGTTTATCGAAAGAGGCGAGGGTGGATACCTCTATGATATCGATGGAAACAGATATATCGACTTTGTACAGAGCTGGGGGCCGCTGATCTTTGGTCATGCGGATGCTGACATCCAAAATGCCGTGATGGAAGCAGTCCAAAACGGACTGAGTTTTGGTGCACCGACACTTGTGGAGACAGAACTTGCCAGGGAGATAACGACACTCTTTGATGCGATCGATAAGGTACGTTTTGTGAGTTCAGGTACAGAAGCAGTGATGTCTGCGATCCGTCTGGCACGTGGGTTTACAGGAAGAGAGAATATCTTGAAATTTACCGGATGTTACCATGGGCATTCTGATTCGCTACTGGTAGAGGCAGGTTCGGGCCTGGCAACATTTGGCACACCATCTAGCCCTGGAGTGCCTGAAGATCTTACCAAACATACACTGCTTGCTGCGTATAACAGTATCGAAGAGGTAAAACAGTGTTTTGCCGATGCTAAGGGCGAGATCGCCTGTGTGATCATCGAGCCGATCGCAGGAAACATGGGTCTTGTGCCTGCTACTGAAGAGTTCCTTAGAGAACTAAGAGAGATCTGTGATACGCATGGCACACTGTTGATCTTTGATGAAGTGATGAGTGGATTTAGGGCTTCACTGAGAGGAGCGCAGGGGATCACAACTGTCAAGCCCGATATCGTGACACTAGGCAAGGTGATCGGTGGGGGTATGCCTGTGGGAGCATTTGGTGCAAGAGCGGAGATTATGGCGTACCTTTCTCCTGAAGGCCCTGTCTATCAGGCAGGTACACTAAGCGGTAATCCTGTAGCGATGGCTGCAGGCCTTGCAAGCCTCAAAAAGCTCAAGGCAAATCCGGGTATCTATGTAGAGTTGAGCAATAAAGCAAAAAAACTGATGGATGGATTCCAAAAAGCTGCACAAGCAGTAGGTGTGCCGATGGTTACGGATGTAAGGGGAAGTATGTTTGGTTTCTTCTTCTCCGAGATTCCGGTTAGAAATTTCGATGAGGCACAGCAGAATGATACGGCAATGTTCGCCAAGTTCCATAAAGGGATGCTAGATCGCGGCGTGTATCTAGCATGTTCGTCATTTGAGACAGGATTTATCTCTACGGCTACGACCGATGAGATGATCAACGAAGCAATCAAAGCAGCCTACGAGACACTTAGAGCGCTGAACGCCTAAAGGGTTTGGGTTCTGGTTTTTTGTTTGTCCTGCGTGATCAGTAGGACCTCCTTTGTGTTAGGTAGATGAACACGGTCAATGAACGTATGATCAGCGTGATGCCGCCTATCAGGTAGAGTGCA
>Ga0209614_1001759_pt1 | contig 15386 bp, 14 predicted proteins | sample BlaSprsedimmetaG_FD_185484 | JGI IMG/M metagenome (GOLD analysis project Ga0209614, IMG submission 185484) | Hot spring sediment bacterial and archeal communities from California, USA to study Microbial Dark Matter (Phase II) - Blank Spring... ... | reverse complement strand
CCTTCGAGTGTATCACGTTTCTTTCCTCTTTGGCAAGAGAGACCCAGATCAAAAGAGAGTGACTCTGTCGCAAAGTAGCTTCCACTTAGATCAAATCCCCAGATCCTTGCATCGACGTTGTCAAAACGTGTTTTAGACGAGTTATAGACGATATAGTTATCTAGATAGCTGTGAAAGAGTTTCGCTTTTACCACTGCGTTTTCATACTTTTTCTCCAGACCGATATCCACCTCTTTGTTGGTCACCCTCTCTAGATCAACGTTTCCTATTCTTTGACCCTCTTTATCATAATAATAAAGCTCACGCGGGTCTGGCACCCTGTGTGCAACCCCCGCACCGACAAAATACTTCGTCGCAGGGTCTGCATGATAGATCGCAAGCACATTGCCGCTGAAGGCGTTAAAGTTTCTTGTTGGAACAGTGTTGTTGGTATCTTTCGTACTCACTTCCGTATCGTCATATCTTAGACCAAGATCGATCTCAAACTTACCTACCCTTACTTTGTCTTTGGCAAATAGGGCGATATTTTCTGTATCGACATCCCAGATGCTGGGTTGTGTTGTACCATTTGGCTTGATATACTTCCCATCCCAGTTTCTTAGGCTGTAGTCTAGTCCAACCGTTAAGGCATGGCGCTCTATATCAAACTCGTTTTTGAGTTTCGCCCCCTGCGCCTTAGTGGTCAGATGGTGTGTGATGACCCCATTTGCGGATGACTTTCTATATTCGTTTGACATGGGGTGGTCTACTTCGGTCTGATAGAGGTTCACAGAAAGTTTTTTTGCATACTCTCCTAGATCTTTGGCGATATACTCCAGCGTATAGATGTCGCTATCATCATAGATCGCATCCATTGGTGTGTTGGGGTAGAGTACATTATCGGTTCTGTTTGCTGTGTATCCTAGTCTCAGCTCCTGGGTATCGGTGATATCCCAAAACAGTTTTGCCATCAGCGTCTCTTTTTCAAAAGCATCCATCCCCCGCTTTTCCGGAAGGTAGGCCATACCTGCTGAAGCACTGTGATCAGCGATATAGGCATCCTGCTGCTCGGCAAATGTGTTGCCATCGCCATCTTTGTACTGTCCGCCTTTCTCTTTTGAGGCGCCAAGTAGGAATCTGACACGCTCTCCTCCTCCGCTTATGTTGAAGTATCCTTTTTTGTAGTCCCAGCTTCCGACATTCACACCCACTTCCCCGGTGAACGCTTTGGAGGGCTTGAGTGTATTGACCTGCACATTGGCGCTTAAACTACCGAAATCCTCGACATTGAACGGCCCTTCATTGATCTCTATATAATCGATATGGTTGGTCGCCACATGAGAGAGAGGAGGATCCATCCTGTTTGGACAGGCGCCAAACACCTTAGCACCATCGATCGTGACGTTGATATTGTCCTTTTTTTGTCCCCTGATGATGACATCATTTGAAATCCCGCTTCGGCGTACCAGTGCCACGCTGGGTGACTGCTTGAAAAGCGCATCGGCTAGATCTGCAGATTTGATCTCCTTGCCGCTCACATCACGGAACACCTCGGTATCGATCTTCTCCTCCACCTCGATCTCATCTAGCACTACCGGCGCGGCTTGTACTACCATGGCCGCAAAGAGCGAAAGGCCTATAATCTTCTTCATTTTTATCCTCCATTATTTGATCCTTATGAGTAAAACACAAAAGTGTTAAATGAGTGTTAATTTTTGGTTTAACGTTTCAAAGAGCAATGGGCCTGTTGCGTTTTGGACTATCTGGTGAGGACATAGTGGAGTGTAATGGAAACTTTTTGTGGCAGTGTGGTCGGTAGCGTGTTGACAGAGAGAGGGAAAGCCTTCTCTACGGCCTCTTTGGCTGAAGCATGAAACGCTTTGGGGCCACTTACCTTGATGTCTGAGACAGTACCGTTTGCCAAGATCGTAAAATCGACCCTTACACTCCCTTCCATCCCGCGGCGTTTTGCCATACGCGGATAGCTCTTGTGCTGGTTGATACGCTCTCGCACCTTGGCAAGAAAAAGATTTTTCTGTGCTGCTGTGCTCTGCTGTATCTGGGTACTTTTGCGTGCATCTGTTTTCTCTGTAGGCTGTAGTTTCACTGGAGGCTTTTTCGCTGCCTTCTTAGGCTTCTCTTTTGGTTTCTCCTCTTTTACCTTTTTGACTTCTGGTTTTTTGATCTCCTCTTTTTTTACAAGAGGTGCAGGTTTTGGAGACTCTACGGGTAGAGGCTCCGGTTCAGGTTCTGGTGTCGGCTCTTCTTTTAGTGGTTGAGGTTTCTCTTCCACGACTTCAGGCTGAAATGTATTCAGGCTCATGGCGATCGTTTTGAGAGGGGATTTCTCTGTTGAGATACTGGTCGTCTTTGAAAGATAAAAAAGCACATATCCCACCATCGCATACAAAAAACTTGTTGCTAGAAAGGAGAGTAGATTCCGATATTTAGACACATAACCTCTTTTTTTGAAGTGCATTATAACAAAACTAATCTATGCCGTCATCATTTTCGTTTTGGGATAAGCAAGATGACCATCATTCACCTCCTCCAACTCCCCGATAGAACAACATCCCTCTTCACGATTCATCTCCTTCAAACCGTTGTCAAATGCCCAGTAGTGTTTATAACTTCCATGACGTAACCACTTAAATATCTCTAGTACATCCGTCGCAGAAGATGCCTCTGCCTGTGCGATATACGTATCAAGATCGTTGATATCTGCGACTTCAATGATACACCCTACTTCCAATGCATTTTGCCACATTATACCCCTTCTTTTTCAATGCTCAGAGTATAGCACACGAGTGTTAAATGAGTGTGAACTGATCTTTTTGAGATCGAGCGATACCGTGGTTCCCACATTGACTTGTGATTTTATCTGGATATCGACCCCTTCACTGTCACAGTAGGATTTTACCAGTGCAAGACCTATGCCCTCTCCTTCTTTGCTGCTGTCTGCTTGATAGTAGCGCTCGTAGATCTTCAGCAACTCCGTCTCACTCATCCCAACTCCCTGGTCACTGATGCTCAAACTATCTTGAGTTAGACGCAATGTCACAGGTGTATCTTTAGGAGAATACTTCATCGCATTCATCAAGATATTGTCTATCATCTTCTCAAATCCTATCTTATCTGCCACAACCTTGTAGCTTTCTACCTCCAGCACAAAGGCATTGCGCTCAAACGCTTCAAAGACAGCGATCCTCTCTTTAAGCACGCTTTTGAGATCAAAAGACTCTTTTTCGATCGGCTGGAACTCTTTTTTGATGCTATAGGCAAGTTCTTGGTAAAGCCTCTCAAGCCTTTTGGAAGATGCATCGATACGCGCAATACGCTCCAGACTCTTTGGATCATCCAGTTTTCTGGCGATCAGTTTGGTGTTGGCCTGGATCGTCGCAAGCGGGACATTGAGTTCATGGAGTATCTCTTTGGTGAGCAAAGAGAGATTCTCATCGATCCTTTTATGGGGCGCTAGAAGCGTAGAGATAAAGAGATATCCAAACATAGCGCCAAAAAGCAAAAGTATCAGTGCTACCCAAAGGTAGATTGCTACAAAATCCTCCCATGTGATACACATATGGTAGATAGACCCAAGCAAAAAACCTATGCTGATCACGTAGATCAGTGTCCCCCATACTACCCGCTTATGCATCAGGATCCTCAAATCTATATCCGACTCCTCGAATATTGGTGATGTGATGGGGGAAAAGTTTTTTCAGCTGTGTCACATAGACACGTATCGAACCGTCGCTTGGGACCTGGCTGGCCGTCCAGAGCTGTTCTTTGATAAAAGTATTGGTGACCACATCCCCTTTGGAGTGCACAAAAAGCATCAGCAGCTCTATCACCTTGATCGTCAGCTCAACCTCTTCTCCCTGATAAAAAAGTATCTTGTTCTTCACATCAAGGACATACTCACCGATCCTGAGACTTTGGGTTCGTGTCTGCCTGCGCAGCAGCGCATCGATACGTAGCTGAAGCTCATCGAAATCGATGGGCTTTTTCATGTAATCATCCGCCCCTTTACCAAACCCTTCAACAAGCGACTCTTTATCCTCCCGAGAGGTTAGAAATATCGTCGGCGTCATATCCCCTGCACTACGTAGTTTGCCCAGGAGGTCAAATCCACTCTCATAAGGAAGATTCACATCAAAAAGATAGATATCGTACCTATTCTCATAGGTGAGGTCCAGTGCCGAATAGGGATCCATCACCGCATCCAGCAAATAGCCCTCTTCTTCTAGAAAATCCTGAAGTGTCTCATTGAAAAGCTTATCATCTTCTAGTACAAGCACCCGAACCGCCATCGCTCTCCTTTCAACCCATAAGCATCGTAACATTATAACCAAACTTGTCTCTTAACTGAAAAGGTATTCATACCCGCTGCTTATAAAATCATAAATTTTTACGCACCTGTTGGCTATAATATCTCTAACACATTGAAGGGTATTTGCGAAGTGAAAAAAGAGAATTTTTTGAAATATTTTGAGGGAAAGATCTTGGCATTCGGGTTTTTCCTGCTTGCCATATTTTTGATTCTCCTAGCGATAAGTGCTTACTTTTGGCCGGACAGGCTCAATGTACTGCTGAGTATGACGGCATCAAATATTATTTTTGGTAGAATGGCCGGACTTTCCATCGGTATCTCTTCACAGGTGGATACTGCCCTGCTTATCGCGTTTAACCTACTCATTGAATCGATTATGGTATTGATACTCTATCCGCTTTTTGTGCTCAGCTGGAGAAGCCTTCACGTGGTTTCCTATAAACCGTTAAACGACTTTTTCATGCGCTCCCAAAAGAATGCAAAGAAGTATCAGCCAATGATTCGGAAGTATGGCATCATGGGTCTGGTATTTTTTGTACTCACACCTTTTGCGATGACAGGACCTGTGGTAGGCAGCTTCATAGGCTATCTTATGGGGCTTCCCCATCTAACCACACTTGCAGCTGTCCTCTTTAGTACATTCATAGCCATTATCCTATGGACCTACTTTATCAAAAACTTTGAAGCAACGCTTATTGTCTACAGTGATGCACTCATTATGGTGCTTTCTGTTGCCGCTGTGATTGTCCTTGTCTGGTATTTTGTGAAAGGAAAGAGGGGTTGATTCGCTGTTCCCAGCTTGTAGAGATTGTCGATTTTCCCCGCTCATCACTCTTTAGATCTCCGTTCATGGTGAGCCCGTCAAACCACATGCAACCTGTAGTCAAACTCGAGATAAATTGACTGAAGTAAACATCACCAGTACCTTATCACAAGGGTGCGTCATCACACACCGAAATAGACCGCAATAGAAGTATCGATCTTGTGATGAAGGATAGAGATAGATTGAGAACGTTTGGAAGTGCCAAACCAACAGAGAGGACGGTGTGATAAAAAAGAGATTGTAGATTCCTACCTACACAAGAATGACAGTTTTTTCGTCATCCTCGGGTGCGACCTGGGGATCTACAAGTTGAAGACCAAGTAGCGCTCACAGAGGGTGTAGACACCAAGCTGTTTGCTTGACGCTTCTGCCTCCACGGCTACACTTCGTTGTAACTGTTTCGGTTTTGCACTTACAAAAGCAAAGCAGTTGGCTTTTATTGAACGGGTCTTACATATACATTCCACCGTTTACTTTTAGGGTCTCTCCGGTGATATAGGAGGAGTGGTCAGAGAGCAGGAATGCTACGGCATCAGCGACCTCTTTGGCCTCACCAAATCTTCCCATCGGGATCTTGGAAACAAAGGCTTGCTTGATCTCCTCTTTGAGCACCTCCGTCATCTCTGTGGCGATAAAGCCCGGAGTGATCGTGTTGTATCTGATGCCTCTTGATGCTGCCTCCTGCGCGAACGATTTGGTCATGGCGATCGTTCCGCCTTTACTTGCAGCATAGTTAGTTTGACCTGCATTTCCCGTCTCCCCTACGATCGATGCGATATTGACTACCGATCCAAAACGTTTTTTGCCCATCACCTTCAGTGCTTCTCTACACCCAATAAATGTTGATTTTAGGTTCGCGTTGATCACATCCATAAACTGTTCTGTTTTCATTCGCATCGCTAAAGTGTCTTTGGTGATCCCGGCGTTATTGACAAGATAGCTCAGCTCCCCATCCTCTTCCAAGATACGCTTGATCGCATCGACAAAAGCCTCCTCATCGCTCACATCAAACCCGATCACCTCAGCCCTGCCGCCTTCTGCTTGGATCGCCGCTTTTATCGTATGTGCTTCGGCTTCTTGGCTTCGGTAGTTGATCCATACCTTCAGTCCCATCTGCGCCAGTGTTTTGGCTATCTGTGCACCAATCCCCCTGCTTGCTCCGGTCACAAGTACATTATTTCCGCTAAATTTCATCATACTTCCTTGCAAATCTTTGCGATATTGTAGCATGAAGCGCTTAATGAGACTCAAATAACTCATTTTTGAGTTTCTCAAAAAACTCGTAATCCTCCGGCGTGATCTTGTCCGAGTAGATGATACGGTTCAGCTGCTCCATCAGATGGTATTTAGAGATCCTGTCTTCGCTGAGTGCCTGTTTGATGATCCGGATATGATGGTCCAGGTCATACTCCTTATCCATCAGCTCCTTAAGAAGTATTTTTCCTTCGGCTTCGCTGCACTCAAACTCCTCTCCAAGTATACTACAAAAGAGCGGTGCTTCTTTCTCTATACTCCTGCCATCGAGCTTAATAATGTGGGCTAAAAGTGTGGCGACTGATTCCTTGATCTTTTTTTGCATGCGTACCACCTTTCTTGCTCATTCGCTTTCTAAATATTGTAACATAATTTAAAAGATGCGGATACGAGATGTTGAAAAAGAAGATCTCGCAATAGGCGACTCCCTCGCCCTTTGCCCATACATCGCCTAAAAGTGTTGAATGGAGCGCTTCAAAGAGGCTAAAAGAGCGGTTCGTCCATCTCTTCGGGTATCTCCAGCCCCATCACTTTGAGCACAGTCGGTGCCACATTGTTAAGTCCGCCTCCTTCTTTGAGTTTCTCTACGCCATCAGCCAACACCCAGCACCACACCTCTCCTACAGTATGATTGGTTAGGATGTTTCCTTCCTGATCTCGCATCTCTTCACAGTTTCCGTGGTCAGAGGTTAGCACGATCGCATAGTTTTGCTCTTTTGCCTTTTGGATGATCTTTCCTAGTTCGGTATCTACCGCGCTGACTGCTTTGCATGCGGCCTCATAGTTGCCTGTATGCCCCACCATATCGCCGTTTGCAAAGTTCACAACCACAAGGTCATACGCTTCATCCATTGCCGTGCGTACTACTTTGCCTACCTCGGGAGCGGACATCTGGGGTTTCCTATCATAGGTTTTTACATCAGGGCTTGGGATCAGCACACGGCTCTCACCCTCCATCGGCTCCTCTACCCCTCCATTGAAGAAAAATGTCACATGCGCATATTTCTCAGTCTCTGCGGTATGAAGCTGACGCAATCCTGCCTTGCTTACCACTTCAGCCAGTGTGTTTTTGGGCACCTCTTTGGGGAAGAGTACCGGATAGGGAAATGTCGCATCATACTGTGTCATCGTTGCGATATATAGGGGTTTGAATCTTCTATCAAATGCACTCCATTGCGCATCACCTAGTGCTGTAGTGATCTGGCGCATCCTGTCTGAACGGAAATTGGTCATGATCACCGCATCTCCCTCAGCGACACCTTCGTACCCTTCAAAAGCCACAGGCACGATAAACTCATCGGTTTCTTTTTTTGCATAGCTTGCATCCACGTACTCCAACGCAGAGAGTGTCGTAGTAGGAGTTGCTTCTACGATGGCTCTGTAGCCTTTTTCGATCCTCTCCCAGCGGTTATCTCTGTCCATCGTATAAAAACGCCCGCCGAGCGTAGCGATAGAGATATCCTCATCAGTGATCGCCTCGATCTGCTCGATGTAGTGTTTTGAAGAGAGAGGGCTGACATCCCTTCCGTCGGTGATCAGGTGCAAAAAGACTCTCTTTCCTCTGGCCTTCGCAAGGGTTGCTAGCCCGATCGTATGCGTGATATGTGAGTGTACCCCGCCATCACTCAACAATCCGATCAAATGCACTCTCTGGCTTTTGCCTAGTATCTCATTGAGTGCTCTATTCTCTTCAATACTTCCTTCTTCAAGCGCCAAAGAGATCTTGACAAGATCCTGATAGAGGATACGGCCACTACCGATCGTCATATGCCCCACTTCGGAGTTCCCCATTTGACCCTCAGGCAGCCCGACACTGAGCCCGTGTGTGGAGATCAATACTTTGGAGGACTTTTTAAAAAGTCTTTCATAGGTTGGCTTCTGCGCATCTTCAAATGCGTTGCATCTGCTCTCAGGTTTATGGCCAATCCCATCAGTGATGATTAAAACAGTTTTTTGTATATCCATAACGTATCCTATTGTGCAAACATGTTACATTTTATTGAAATCATAGTAAAATAACCTTTTTTAATCCTAAAACCAAAAAAGAGATCCATGCTATACGAACTCTCACACCTTTTAGATATCAACCTCTTTGGATACCTTACTGTCCGGTCAGGTTTTGCATTCTTTATCGCATTTGTTTTGACGCTCATGATCATGCCCAAATACCTGGCATGGGCGATCTCAAAAAAAGCCAACCAGCCTATCAACAAGTATGTCCCCGCGCACGAGGGGAAACGCCATACGCCTACTATGGGTGGTGCAGTGTTCCTCTTAGCTACACTCATAGCCGTACTTTTAAGTGCCGATCTAGGCAATCTCTTTGTCCTCGCTGGGCTTGTCACGCTGATGGGTTTTGGGCTCGTGGGGTTCAAGGACGACATCGGGAAGATACTCTCAGGTAACAACCTTGAAGGACTTTCGGCAAAAGAGAAGATGGCAGGAGAGGTGATCGTGGCACTTTGTGCGATAGGCATTCTTTTCTCTGCTGATTTTCCAACAACGTTCTATATCCCTTTTTTCAAAAACGCACTCTTTGATATGGGCTATTTTGCCGTCGTCTTCTGGATAGTGGTATTTTTGGCTACCACCAATGCGGTGAACCTTACCGACGGGCTTGACGGGCTTGCAACCGTACCTTCTATCATTGCACTCGTTACACTAGGAACGATCATCTATGTCACCGGCCATGCCATTTTCTCAGGCTACCTGCTTGTCCCCAATATCAAAGGAGTGGGAGAGGTGACGATCATGGCCTCCGCTCTTGCAGGGGGGCTTTTGGGGTTTCTTTGGTACAACTGCTACCCAGCTGAGATCTTTATGGGAGATACGGGGAGTTTGGCGATCGGCGGTTTTCTCGCCTACCTAGCGATCCTCGGTAAAAGCGAAATACTCCTTATCTTGATCGGGCTGATCTTTGTGATAGAGACGGTTTCAGTGATCCTACAGGTGGGAAGCTTCAAACTGCGTGGGAAAAAAGTCTTTCTGATGGCACCGATACACCATCATTTCGAGATGAAAAAATGGGCAGAGAACAAGATCATCGTACGCTTCTGGATGATCTCTCTTATCGCCAACATTCTCGCACTGATCTCTTTTAAGTTTAGATAGCCGTTGAAGCGATGCTTCAACGGCAAAGCATTGAGAGCAAAGAGGAAGCGTTGTGGTAAGCGTTTTTCAAAAAGCCTCTACGATACCTTGATAGATTTGGATAAAATAGAGAAAACCATGAAAAAAAACAGACTAAACGTTTTGTCACACCAGATATACCGACCCTTCTTGCTCCTTGCTAGAAGGGCACTTGTCGTTTTGTTTAGGGACACTCCTCGCTCCTCATTGAAAAAATGGAGTTTTTTATGAAACCTACGCTTTTTGGATACGGTCTCACCACCAGGGCGATCGCAAAACGCCTTGGCGGAGGCTGTACTTTTTTTGACGATACGATCAAAGAGGCTTCTGTCGATGAAGCGGGCAACCAGATCCTCCCTTCGCATCTTTTCAACCCAGAAGCAAGCACCTTGGAGGTCACTACCCCCAGTCTCAAGCCCACTCACCCGCTTATCAAAAGTGCTCAAAACCTTATGAGTGAGTATGACTACATCTTAGGAAGCAATAAGCACGGAGCCATAAACAAATGGAGTGAAGCAGTGCAAGGCGATGTCAACCGCGACGTTTCATGTGCAAGACCAAGGCCTTTCACTATCTGGATCTCCGGTACCAATGGCAAAACCACCACCACGCAGATGCTGACACACCTACTTAAAACACGTGGCGCAGTTTCCGGTGGCAATATCGGTACCCCGCTAGCAGAGCTTGATAAAAAGGCGCCAATCTGGGTGCTTGAGACCAGCTCTTTTACCCTGCATCATACCAAGAGCGCCTCCCCAAACATCTACCTGCTCCTCCCTATCACACCCGATCATCTTGACTGGCACGGTACACCCCAACAGTACGAGGCAGACAAACTCTCACCGCTTAGAACAATGCAAGAAGGTGAGCTTGCATTGATCCCTAAAGGTCTCAATGTGCCCCCTTCTCATGCCTATGTGGTGGAGTATGACGAGAACGCCTTTTTAGAGGAATACTTTTGTTTGGATGCTAAGCAGGTTGCATTCAAGGGGGCTTTTTTGCAGGATGCCCTGCTCGCACTGGCGATCACCAGAGTGCTCTTTGATGAGGTCGACTATGATCTCATCAATGCGTTCAAACTCGATGGACACAGACAGGAAAAGATAGAAGATGCTCAGGGAAGAGTATGGATCAACGACTCCAAGGCAACCAACCTAGATGCCACAATCCAGGCGATCAAAGGGTTTGAGGGACAAAGGATACATCTGATCCTCGGAGGAGAAGATAAAGGAGTGGACCTTGTTTTGCTCTTTGAGGTCATGCAGGGATGCGATATCAAGATCTATACGATCGGAGCAAACAATGACAAGCTTCTGGATCTAGCAAACACCTATGCGATCGAAGCCCATGAGGCAAAAACCATCGATCAGGCAGTCGCCGCGATCGATCAAGAACATACCCCAGATTCCATTGCGCTGCTCTCCCCAGCTGCCGCCAGTTTCGATCAGTTTGGCTCCTACAAGGAGAGGGGAGAGACCTTTGTGAAGCTGGTTAGGGCTTTGTAGTGTCACAACAAAACCTAATCAATTTTTGACTATAATCAACCATGGTCAAAATCTGAAAGGATGCTTTTGGTATGCGGATTTTATTGCTCAATACAAACCCTGTCGTCTCCAGACTTATCACTCTGTGCTTAAAAGACACGCATGCAGAGCTTTATGAATTTTCTTCTCTCGAAGCGATAGAAGAGAAAGCCTATGATCTTGCATTTATCGATGATGCACACTACGCGCATATCACCCTTAGTGCATTGAAAAAATTCAATATCTCAAAGCTCATTCTGCTTACAAGCCACCCTGAAAAAAAAGAGATCCCGGTCGATATCGTGATCAAAAAACCTTTTCTTCCCTCCAAGATCATAGAGGTGATAGCGTCGCTGCATTTTGCAGAAAACACGGAAGCCTCTTCTGCGGAGCCACCTCATATCTTTCCACTCTCAGCGGAAGAAGAGACGCTTGAGGATGCACAGAAAGAGAAAGCGGAAGTGGCACGCTCTGCTCCGATTTTGGATATCAAAGAAATTGAGCGGATCAAATCTCTCTTGGAGATGGATGAGACGGTACCTGATGAGATGCTTTGGGAAAAAGATGAACAGACACTAGAGAGACTAAAAAGAGAGGTCATTCAACACAATCTTATCGATGAAGGACTCAAGATCGTAGAGGAAGAGGAAGAGGTCAATGCACTCCAAAAAGATGTCACACTTCACATCACCCATGATGTCAAACAATCAGAGGAACAAAAAGAAGCGTTTGAAACAAAACTGCTAGATGCTATAGAAAAAATGAAGATCAAAAAGTTAAAAAAACTTCTCAATGGTGCAGAGGTGGCCATCACCATCACGTTTAAAGACAGCAAAGAATGAGTAGAAGAGTATCAAACAATGGCGCAATCTTAGTATTGTCCGGTCCAAGCGGTGCAGGGAAAAGCACCATTATCCAAGCAGCATCAGAAGAGATCGGAGAGTACTATTTTTCGATCTCTACAACAACCCGTCCGCCACGGGCAGGCGAAGTAGACGGAAAAGAGTACTACTTTGTAAGCAAAGAGGCGTTTGAAGCAGATATTAAAGCGGGGAACTTCCTTGAGTATGCCCAAGTACACGGCAACTACTATGGAACCTCCCTCACACCGGTCAGAGAAGCACTTCAAGCAGGAAAACTGGTCATTTTTGATATCGATGTCCAGGGACATCGTCTGGTACGTGCACAGCTCGATGCTATCACCACATCCGCCTTTATCACGCCGCCTACGCTGAGCGACCTCGAACACCGGCTGCGTGCAAGGTCCACCGATGAAGAGGCGGTGATCAATAAACGGATTGAAAATGCCAAAAAAGAGATATTGGCAGTGAGTGAGTATGACTTCACGATACTCAATGACAGGGTAGAGGATGCAACAAAGGAGTTTATCATTATTGCAAAAGCTGCTAGGCTCAAACAAGATGAAAAAGATCAGGCTGCATTTGTCTCACGTTGGTTGAGCCACTAGGAAAAATTAAATATTTTCATGTATAATGATCATAAACCAATGCTCAATGTAGCAAAATGAAAGGACGGATATGGGTATGCCAAGTATGCCGGAATTACTGATCGTCTTAGCGATCGTTGTACTGCTTTTTGGAGCGAAAAAGATTCCTGATCTTGCCAAAGGGATAGGAAAAGGGATCAAAGACTTCAAGCAGGCAGTAAGAGAGGATGACGAAAAAGAAGAGAAAAAAGAGATCGCTTCCAAAGAAGAAACTCCTACCCAGACGAAGATCGAAGAAAAGAAGCCCGAAGAGAAAAAAAGCGATATCGCTTAAAACCGTTGCTTCGGTGCCATGCACCCAAGACTTCTCTTTTGACGCACTTCTGCGCCAAAAATTTTTGCTACAATTTCATCACTTAACAATTTTGATCATATGGGAATCTTATGAAACTAAAATCACCACTCAACGAACTTATCAAAGAGGCATTTACCAAAGCTGGGATCGATGAAGAACCCCTCAGTGTCACCGAGGCAACACAACCGCAGTTTGGCGACTACCAATTCAACGGTGCGATGGCATTGGCAAAAAAACTGGGTAAAAATCCCAGAGAGATCGCCGCAGAGATCCTCAATGCACTGAACACCTCTACCCTTATCCGTAAAGCTGAAATTGCCGGACCGGGCTTTATCAATCTTTGGTTACATCCAGAGTGGATCGCTTCAGCCTGTCACCATGCACTCCGTGATGACAGGCTTGGTGTCAACAGACATGAAACACCTCTCAAGGTAGTCGTAGACTACTCCGGGCCAAATATGGCCAAACAGATGCATGTGGGACACCTTCGTTCGACGATTATCGGCGATACCCTCGCTAACGTGCTGGAGTTTCTGGGGGACGAGGTGATCAGGCAGAACCATATCGGAGACTGGGGGACGCAGTTTGGTATGCTGATTGCCTACCTTGAAGAGAGCGGCAACGAAGGCATACAACAGCTGTGTGACCTTGAAGCGTTCTACAAAGAGGCCAAAGTGCGCTTTGATGCCGATCAGGCATTTGCCGACAAAGCAAGAGAGTATGTCGTCAAGATCCAAAACGGTGACCACCACTGTCTGAACCTTTGGCAGAAGTTCATTGATACCTCACTGGGACACTGTGAAGATGTCTACGGCAAACTCTGTGTCAACCTGACAAGAGAAGATGTCAAGGCGGAGAGTTTTTATAATGAGGATCTCCCCCAGGTGATCGAAGACCTGATAGAAGAGGGGCTGCTTCAGGAGAGCAACAAAGCACAGTGTGTCTTCCTTGAGGGGGAAGAGATCCCGGTGATCGTACAGAAGGGAGACGGAGGCTACCTCTATGCCACCACCGACCTTGCTGCACTGCGCTACCGCGCCAATGTACTCCACGCCAAACGTATCTGCTATGTCGTTGACGCCAGACAGTCTGAGCACTTCAGGCAGATCTTCACTGTGGCAAAAATATCGCGTTTTGTCCCGGAAGATGTCAAGCTAGAACACGTGGCATTTGGAACGATGATGGACAAGAGCGGAAGGCCTTTTAAGACACGTGATGGGGGTACGGTAAAGCTTATCGACCTACTCGATGAAGCCATCATTAGAGCCAAAGATGCGATCAAAGAGAGAGAGCATTACACAGAAGAAGAGCTAGAGCGCCTTGCAAGGATCGTAGGGATCGGTGCGGTGAAGTATGCAGACCTCTCCATTAACCGAGAGTCAAACTATGTCTTTGACTGGGATAAGATGCTGAGTTTCGAGGGGAACACCTCACTGTATATGCAGTATGCCTATGCAAGGATTCAGAGCATCTTTAAAAAGCATCATGCCGAAGTCAAAGGCGACATCATTCTTACCGATGCGTTGGAGCACCAACTCGCAGTGATGCTCCTGCGCTTTGAAGATGTCCTAGAGCGTGCAGCAAAAGAGGCCTCACCCAACCAGATCACGACATACCTCTATGAGATGGTGACACTCTTTATGCGTTTCTATGAGCAAAATCCCATCCTCAAGGCGGGAGTGGACGAGGCGATCAAAATGAGCCGTCTGCAGCTGGCAGACCTTACCGCAAAGACGATCAAAAAGGGGCTAGAACTTCTTGGTATTGAAGTAGTAGAGAGGTTATAATAGCAGAGCACACAACAAGCAGAAAGAGGAAAGGTCTTATTCTTGCAGCACTTCTCTTTACCCTAAGCATCCACTTGCTCTTCTACTAATAAATTTTGTATAATGACAAGTAAAGAGATAAGGGCATCTCTAAACACTCTCGTTACCTTTAGAGGGAGTCAAAAAAGAGGAGATGGTGCAAAACCTTTTTTGAAGCGTAGCCGTAGCTACGATGATAAAACGTTTGATGCCATATCGCTTTTTTGAACCCTCCCGCAGGGCGATGGAGAGAAGCCCACACTCTGTGCTGCCTCTTTTGCTTTAGCTTAGGCTAGGGCTTCAAAGCGTCGCCTTGAAAAGTGCACTTCTCTCTATCGCTGAAGGTGGCTAGAGTGTTTAGAGGTGCCCATAAGTAAGATGATCGCATTTTTTAGATCAACGATAGAACTTTTTAGAAAGTTTTCTTAAATCTCCAAGGAGTCTATCGCTTGCTTTTTAATCCCAATTGGTTGATTGGACTCCTTTTACCGCTACACACCATGAAGATGAAGCACATTATATCCAATCTGCCATCTGTTGACATCATCCAAATCATCAAACCAAAATATCCGTTTTAGGATTAATTTTAAGCTAGATGCACCATAGTACCGGTATTAAAAATCGGTATGATTGTAGTGCCAGACGTGTTGTGAAGCAAAGACTTAAAGCCGCGGGCCTCATGCAGATAGCCGGGTTGCCAGATAGGATAGATCCATCTATCATTCTACACTCCTCCACTTA
>Ga0209614_1001755_pt1 | contig 15389 bp, 11 predicted proteins | sample BlaSprsedimmetaG_FD_185484 | JGI IMG/M metagenome (GOLD analysis project Ga0209614, IMG submission 185484) | Hot spring sediment bacterial and archeal communities from California, USA to study Microbial Dark Matter (Phase II) - Blank Spring... ... | reverse complement strand
TTCTCGGTCTTTCAGCGATTCCGGCGCGTTTATGTGGGAGCGGTTTTTGCGCGGGGGACAACCTATTCTATACTATAGGTAGGAGTATGATGGTCCGGTGACGGAGCACCGCGATGTGACTTGGGGAGCAACTTACAATGACGAACGACATCACGGTGGTTCACGTCACCCACGAAACCGTCGGCAAGGTGGGGGGCATCGGGGCCGTTCTGGACGGCTTTTTTACCAGTCCCGCGTATCTTGAGGCGGTGGACCGCAACATCCTCGTCGGGCCTCTGTTCACGACGGAGGGGTCCGTTCTGGACCGGCTCGGACCCGGCGGCGAGGTCTTGTACTCGTCCATCGACGGGTACATCAACCCCGGCTACGTCGCCGCCTTTCACCGGATTGAGAACACCTACAATGCGGGGATTGTCTACGGACGTCGGACATTCACCGACCCGCGGACGGGCGTGACCAGCTCGCCGGAGGTGCTGCTGATCGACGTCCGACACATGGAGCGGGGCATTCTCAACGAGTTCAAGGGGCGGCTGTTCGAGGAGTTCGGCATACAGAGCCATCTGTATGAGAACCTGTGGGAATTCGAGCAGTACATCCGCCTGGCCCCGGTGGCGCTGGAGGCGCTGAAGGCCCTTGGCGCGGCGAAGGAGTCCAGTGTCATCATCTCGCACGAGTTCATGGGCATGCCCACGGTTCTGGCGGCCATCATGGACCCGACGTGCGATTTCCGTACGGTCTTTCACGCCCACGAGGTGGCGACGATGCGCCGAATCGTGGAGGAATACACCGGTCACGACACAATGTATTACAACGTGATCCGCCGGGCGCGCGACGAGGGACTCCATGTGAACGAGGTCTTCGGAGACCAGGGCGGCTATTTCAAGCATTGTCTGGTGGAGGCGGCGAAGTACTGCGACCACATTTTCGCCGTCGGCGACTTCGTGGTCGATGAGATGTGTTTCATGGGGCCGGAGTTTGCCGGCCTGGACATTGACATCATCTACAACGGCGTGCCGGCGTATGCGATTGCGACCGCCGAGAAACTGCACTCCAAGGCGAAACTCCAGCAATATTGCGAGAACCTGCTGGGCTACCGGCCGGACTACGTCTTCACGCACGTAACGCGGCTGGTCCGCAGCAAGGGGCTCTGGCGCGACCTGCGGGTGCTCGGCACGCTGGAGAAGGAGTTTGAGAGCCAGGGCAAGACGGGCGTGTTCTACGTATTGTCGACCGAGGTGGCCCAGCGGCGCAGCGCCGACATCTTCGATATGGAGCGGCGTTACGGCTGGCCCGTGTCGCACCGCGAAGGCTGGCCGGACATGTCCGGCGGAGAAACGGAATTCTACACCGCCGTCCAGGCGTTCAACGCCCGCAGCCGCAACATCAAGATCGTGTTCATCAATCAATTCGGATTCAGCCGGGCCCACTGCGGCTCACGGATGCCCGAAGACGTGGAGTTCATGGATATCCGCAAGGGCACCGATGTCGAGTTCGGCCAGAGCATCTACGAACCGTTCGGCATCAGCCACTTCGAGCCGCTCACGTTCGGGGGCATCTGCGTGATCAGCAGCGTCAGCGGATGCGGAGGCTTTCTGCGCGACGTACTGGAGCGCGAAGATGTGCAGGAGCAGATGGCCCAGGTGCACGGCGGGGAGGTTCGCAACGTCATCGTGGCGGACTATACCAATCTGGGTGGACGGCCGCTCTCTGACATCGAGGACCTGCTGACCATCAACCGGGAGGTTCGCGATGAGATCGAAGCGAGAGTGGCGCGGTCCGTGGCCCACCGCATTCTGGCCAACCTGCCGCGCAGCGAAGCGGACATCGAGAGCATGATCCGGACCGGGTATACGCTGGCCCGGGATATGAGTTGGAACGCCGTGGTCGAGAACTACCTGCTCAGGACGCTTCGCAAATGCCCGTCGCGGCTTCGGATACGTTGAGCCGTCCCTTCAGGCAGCGAAATCACAAGGCCGTCGGTTGACGGCCTTTTTTCGTGGGGCTGAAAAAATGGCGGAGGGCTTGACAACCCGTCCTGGACCTGTACAATAGAATGTGCCTTGATCGGCTCTCTGGAGACGGTTAGACTCTTGCGTTGTTCAGTTGTGGCGCATTCCCGGAAAAAACCTGTCATCGGCCTGCTGGGCGGCATCGGTTCGGGCAAGAGCACGGTTGCTCGGGCGTTCGGACGGCTGGGATGTGCCGTCATTGACGCCGACGCCCTGGCCCACGCGGCACTGGAACAGCCCCAGGTGAAGCGTCAGGTCGTCGAGCTTCTTGGGCCGGGGGTGCTGGATGAGGACGGGCGTATCGACCGCGGCCGTGTCGCGGACAGCGTTTTCGCCGACGCGTCAAAACTGGCCGGCCTGACCGAGATCGTCCATCCAGTGGTCCTGGCCAAGGCACAGTCGTTCATGGAAACATACCGGCGGAACCTTGCCGTGCGGGCGATTGTCCTGGACATGCCCCTGCTGGTGGAAGTGGGCTGGCATACGAAATGCGACCGGCTGGTTTTTGTGCGGTGTGACCGGGAAAAACGGCTCGCACGGGCCAAAAACAAGGTTTTCGGCAAAAAAAATGATGCCGAAATGCGTGAGAATTTGCAGATTTCGCTGGACAAGAAGATTCGCCTCGCCGATAATATAGTCGAGAACAATTCCGACGAGTCGGCGTTAGCCAGTCAGGTCGCCGATATCTTCTCCAATATAGTAGCGAATACATAAGTGGGGTTCCCACGGTTTGCACACAGTCTCAAGCCTCTTGCATGTTCCTGTCGGTTTGCGCGTGTGAGGTTTGAGCCGACTCGGTATCGCCCCGTTTGAGAGGGTGACCCAGAAACATACGCGACCCGCCGGGGCTTTCGCGGGAGCGTCTTCACCGGTCTTTCCATCGGTGGAGCGACTACAGCACGTTCACAGTGACGAAGGAGTAACCATGGCAAGAGCTGCAGCAAAAGGCGACAAAGGCGCAGCGAAGAATCGTAAGAAGCGCAAAAAGAAGACCTCCGGCGCCGCCGACAAGGCGCGCCAGGCCGGTCTTCCCGTAGATATCGACGAAGAGATCGAAGCGGCGGAGATGGCGGCGGCCTCGGCGACTACGGAGGCCGCGACCGCCACGGCCGAACCGGGCGAGCCAGGCGAACCAGGCGAGGGCGCTGAGCCGGCGGAAAAGGAAGAGTCCACGCATCAGAAGTACGAACGGATCAAGAAGGGCAACCTGTACCTGACCGACCTTCAGAAACTGACCGTGGCCGAGCTGCACGAAATGGCGAAGAATGAGGGACTGTCGGAGTACAGCGCCCTCAAGAAGCAGGACCTGATCTTCCGAATTCTAAAGGAGCGAATCCGCGCCAGCGGTCTGATGTACGGCGAGGGGGTCCTCGAGGTATTACCCGACGGGTACGGCTTCCTCCGCAATACCCAGTACAACTACCTGTCGTCGTCGGATGACATCTACGTCTCGCCGTCGCAGGTTCGTCGTTTCGGGCTTCGCACGGGACACGTGGTGTCGGGCCAGATTCGCCCGCCGAAGGAGTCGGAGAAGTACTTTGCGCTGCTTCGGGTCGAGGCGATCAACTATGAGGGCCCGGACCTGCTGGCCGACAAGGTGGTCTTCAGCGATCTGACGCCGTTGCATCCGGAAGAGCGGCTGGTTCTGGAGACGACGTCGGAAGAGATAAGCATGCGAATCATCGACCTCGTGACGCCGGTGGGCAAGGGCCAGCGCGGACTCATCGTGGCGCCGCCGCGAACCGGCAAGACCATTCTGCTTCAGAAGATCGCCAACGCCATCAGCACGAACCACCCCGAGGTCAAGCTGATCGTCCTGCTGATCGACGAGCGGCCGGAGGAAGTAACGGAAATGATGCGCAAGACGGCCGAGGACGTCGAGGTCATCAGTTCGACGTTCGATGAGCCGGCGGCACGGCACTGCCAGGTGGCCGAGGTTGTCATCGAGAAGGCCAAGCGGCTGGTCGAGTACGGCCACGACGTGGTGATTCTGCTGGATTCCATCACGCGGTTGGCCCGTGCGTACAACAGTGAGATGCCCCATTCGGGCCGCATTCTGACCGGCGGCGTCGACGCCGGCGCAATGCAGATGCCCAAGAAGTTCTTCGGGGCGGCCCGAAACGTGGAGGAAGGCGGGTCGCTAAGCATTTTCGCCACGGCCCTGATCGACACGGGCTCAAAAATGGACGAGGTCATCTTCGAGGAGTTCAAGGCCACCGGCAACATGGAACTGCACCTCGACCGGCGTCTGGTGGACCGGCGGACGTGGCCGGCCATCGATATCAGCAAGAGCGGCACGCGGCGGGAGGAGTTGCTGCTGGATCCTCGAGAACTTCAGCTGGTGTACCGGCTGCGGCGGGTCCTCAGCGAGATGAATCCCGTCGAGGCGGTGGAGCTGATCAAGAGCCGGTTGGGCAAGTGCCGCAGCAACGCCGAGTTCCTCATGACGATGAACCTGGATTAGAAATCAAATAGCAAATAGCAGAAATCAAACATGTCTGGTCGCAAGCCGTAAGCAGGGAGCCGTAAGCAGTAGACGGTACGCCCCAGGCCTCGGGCGGGGCTGCTCGCTGCTGACGGCTCGCTGCTTTTTCGATTTCTTCCTTGTCGTTGTACATTTTGCTGTTTGATGTTTGCGTTTGTTGAGTCGGGGCGTCATGGCCGAAGAACTGTCGAAGGTGTATGAACCTCGGACCGTGGAAGGCCGAGTGAGCGAATTCTGGTTTGCGCGGGGACTGTTTCATGCCGAGCCGGAGGATTCGGGCCGGGCGTATACGATTGTGATCCCGCCGCCGAACGTAACGGCCCCGCTGCATCTGGGCCACGCGCTGAACAACACCCTGCAGGATATCCTGATCCGCTGGCGGCGGATGCAGGGCTTCAATACGCTCTGGATGCCTGGGACGGACCATGCGGGCATCGCCACGCAGACGGTGGTGGAGAAGCGCATCCTGGCCGAGGAGGGACGGCGGCGGACGGACTTCGAACGGGAGGAGTTCGTTGGTCGGGTGCAGGCGTGGAAAGATGAATACGAGGCGCGGATTATCGAGCAACTCAAGGCGATGGGCTGCTCGTGTGATTGGCAGCGCGTGCGGTTTACGATGGATGAGGTCTGTGCGCGGGCCGTGCGGGAGACGTTCTTCCGTCTGTTCCGCGATGGGCTGATCTATCGCGGCAAGCGGCTGGTCAACTGGGACCCGGCGACGCAGACGGTGCTGGCCGACGACGAGGTCGAGCATGAGACCGTCCAGGGACACTTCTGGTACTTGAACTACCCGCTGGTCGAGCCGGTGGAGATCCCCCGTGTCGAGGCCGTCCAGCCTGTGTGTGGTCAGAGCGTCCCAGATGGCGAGGGTGTCCCGCGTGGCGAGGGCGCCCCGCCCTTGCGTCCCGAGAGCGTCCCGCGTGGCGAGGGCGTCCCGCCCTTGCGTCCCGAGAGCGTCCCGCGTGGCGAGGGCGTCCCGCCCTTGCGTCCCGAGAGCGTCCCGCGTGGCGAGGGCGTCCCGCCCTTGCGTCCCGAGAGCGTCCCGCTCTCGGAGCCAACCGACGAGATCCTCCAACGCCAGGGGCACAACCTCCCCCACTGGACCAGGCAGGGGGCGACCTACGCCGTCACCTTCCGCCTGGCCGATAGTCTTCCCGCAGACGTCCTGCTGGCGTGGAGACAGCAGCGTCAAGAGATCGTCCAGCGAGCCCGGCAACAGGGACGCCCGTTGACGGCGCACGAGGAACGAGAACTCCGCCGCCTGTATACGACCCGAATCGATGCCTTGCTGGATTCCGGTGGAGGCCTTTGTCACCTGGCCAAACCCGAGATTGCTTCGTTGGTCCAGGAGGCTCTGCGGCACTTTGACGGCCGGCGGTATGAGTTAATCGCCTGGTGCATTATGCCCAACCATGTACACGTGATCGTGCGTCCCTTCGGCGATTATGACCTGGCGGGCATCCTGCACAGTTGGAAGTCATTCACCGCCAAGCAGGCCAATCGATTACTTGGAGCGACCGGCGACTTCTGGCAGGACGAGTACTATGATCACCTGATTCGTGATGAGGAGGATTTCAACAGTCACTTGAATTACCTCTTACAGAATCCGCAGACGGCCGGGTTAGAGGCTTGGCCTTGGGTCGGGTTGAGGCCACAAGGCGGACATGAGGTGGTGCACGGGCAAGATGTCCGTGAGACGCAAGGGCGGGACGCCCTCGCCACGACGACCGTTACGCACGTGACCGTGGCCACCACCCGGCCGGAGACGATGCTGGGCGATACCGCCGTGGCGATGAATCCACGGGACCCGCGGGCGGCGTATCTGGTCGGTAAAAAGGTGCGGCTGCCGATTGTGGGACGCATCATTCCCATCGTGGCCGATGAGCACGTCGTCCTGCCGGACCCGGACAGCGAGGATGAGAAGGCGCGGTTCTCCACGGGCTTCTTGAAGGTAACGCCCGCCCATGACCCGGATGACTGGGAGATCGGGTTGCGACATAATCTGGGCATCATCAATGTGATGGCGCCGGATGGAACCATCAGCGACAAGCACGGCTGGACGGACGCGGATTCGCCCGAAGCGCAGGGCCTGCTCGGCATGGACCGGTTCGAGGCCCGCGAGGCCATTGTCGAATGGTTCCGGCAGGAGGGGCTGCTCGAGGACGTGCGGGAATACACACATGATGTAGGACACAGCTATCGCAGCCACGTGCCCATCGAGCCATATCTGTCGGACCAGTGGTATATCGCGGTCAAGAAGCCGATACCATCGCTGGCTCAACGTAGCACGGGCTTCCAGCCCGTGGCCGACAACACGGGCAAGACACCCGTGCCACAGGAACTGGTCGAGGGAACCGATGTGCCCATCAATTCGCTGGCGGGCCTGGCGCTGAAGCCGCTACTGGACGGGCGCCTCCGGTTCGTGCCGGAACGATACGCCAAGACCTATCAGACGTGGCTGGAGAACCTCCGCGACTGGCCGATCTCCCGTCAATTGTGGTGGGGACATCAGATACCGGTATGGTCGATCACGTTCAGTTCGGCAACGTATCGAAGGCCAAATGAAGCTCAGTGGGAAGCGCGTGATCGCCACAAGGCCGAATGTGAGAAGGCAATCCTCAGCTATCTGCGAGCGTGCGGTTTGGAAGGCAAGTTTGTGCCGTCTTGGAGTGACGCCTTAGTCGAAGGAAAGGCTCCATTGTATGTCTGCACGTTGGACCAAAGGGGTGATCTGGCGCTGAGACTCCTCGCTGGCATTCTGGGAAAGCCGCCTCTACGTGCGGCGAAGCAGACACACGATACCTTGCGAGAGGAATTCGGTAAGCAGGGTCTCGCCGCTGCCCAGCAAGTGCGCAGTCTCGTTGAATACTGTTGTCGGGATGCGGATGTGTTGGATACGTGGTTTTCATCGGCGTTGTGGCCTTTCAGCACAATGGGCTGGCCGGAACCGACGCCGGAGATGAAGCGGTATTATCCGGGGGATGTACTGTGCACGGCGCGAGAGATTATCACACTGTGGGTCTCCCGGATGGTGATGATGGGCCAGTATTGCGCGGAGGGTATTCCGTTCCATGCGGTGTATATTCACGCGATGATCCAGGACGGCCAGGGACGCAAGATGAGCAAGAGCCTGGGCAACGGGATCGACCCGTTCGTGGCGATTGACAGCCACGGGGCCGACGCGATGCGGTTTACCCTGGCGGACATGACGACCGATACGCAGGACATCCGCATGCCGGTGGCCGAGATGGAGCTGCCCGATGGGCGCAAGGTCAATACCTCGCCGAAGTTCGACGTGGGGCGAAACTTCTGCAATAAGCTGTGGAATGCGTCGCGGTTTGCGATGATGAACCTGGAGGGCCTGGACCCGGCGGCGTTTGACCCATCCCGGATGGATGTGACGGACCGCTGGATTCTGTCGCGGCTGGCGCGTACCGTGGATGAAACGACGCGGTCGCTGGAGCAGTTCAAGTTCAGCGAGCCGCTGAGCGGGCTCTACCGCTTCTTCTGGAACGACCTGTGCGACTGGTACCTGGAATGGGTCAAGCCCCGGATACAAAAAAGTAGCACGGCCTTCCAGACCGTGAAGCAAAAAGACCACGGGCAGGATGCCCGTGCTACGGCCCAGAACGTATTGGCGGTGGTGCTCGACCAGGTCATCCGGCTGCTGCACCCGTTTGTGCCGTTTATCACGGAAGAGATATACCAGAAGCTCAACGCCGTTGCTCCAATACGCGGCCTGGCCGGGCTGGTCGACCTGAAAGTCGCGGATTCACTGGTCCGATCGGCGTGGCCCGGCGGCCTGGAGTCGCTGGTCGATCCGGCGGCCGAGCGTGCCGTGGAGGCGATTCAGGCTCCCATCCGCGCCATACGCGATATTCGCAACCAGTACAATATCGCCCCATCGGCCAGGCCGGAGGCCTCCGCGTCGGGACCGGCGACAACCTGTGAGTTACTTAATGCCAACGCGGCGCTGTTGTGCCACCTGGCGGGATTGGGCCGGTTTCATGCCTCGCCGGATACGGCCAAACCCAGGACGGCCGCGGCCACCATCGTGGGCGACGTGTCCGTCTTTATGCATGACGTGATTGATGTAGCCGCCGAGCGGACCCGGCTCGAGAAGAAACGGGCCGAGATCGCGGCCGCCAAGGCGGGTGTCGAAGCCAAGCTGGGCAACGATAATTTTGTGAACCGGGCCAAACCCGAGGTCGTACAGCAGGCCAGGGATCGGCTCGCTGAGTTGACCGAGCAACTGCGGGCGGCCGAAGGTCTGTTAGCCGAACTGACGGATTGAAATGTGGCCTCTGTTATCCGGTCTGGTGAGGTGATGGCTGAGCCAAGGGGTGCCATACGATGGAGATTGAAGCCGAACTGGCGCGAATCATCATCAATGAGATGAGCGACCAGCAGATTATTGTGATCCGGGAGAAAGGCGGCGAGCGCAGCTTCCCCATCGTTATCGGGATCGTGGAAATCTTCGCCATCGACCGGCGGCTCAAGGGCCTGATGCCGCCGCGCCCGCTCACGCACGACCTGCTCGACAACGTCATCCGGGAACTGGGCGGGTCCATCGAGCGGATTGTGATCAGCGACCTGCGGGAGCACACGTTCATCGCCACGATCCGGCTGAGCATCGACGGGCGAACCGTGGAGGTCGATGCCAGGCCGTCCGACGCGATTGCCCTGGGGGTGGCCTCGAACGCCCCTATTTTCGTTGAGGATCACGTGTTTGAAGAGGCCGCTGGGGCATAAACGAGGAGACCAGCAGCAGGCCGACGGCGGTGCATAGCAGGGCATCAGCGACGTTGAATGTATACCAGTGCCACGAGCGATAGTAGACGTCGATAAAGTCGCGGACGCAGCCGTCGTTGAAAACGCGGTCGTAGAGGTTGCCGGTGATGCCGGCGGCAAACAGGCCCATGGCCAGTTGGGTCAGGCGCTGGTTGGTTCCGCCAAAGAGGAAGAGTCCGAGGATAACGAACATCGCGACCACCGCGACCGCAATCAGGACAGGCTGCTTTCCAGCGGCCATGCCAAAGGCGGCCCCTTCATTCTCCGCCAGGACCAGACGCAGCAGCCCGTCGATGACGGAGTAGGAGTAGTCCGGGCGGGTCTTGAGGAAGGCAAAAACCGCGTTCTTGGACCAGAGATCGAGGGCCAGCCCCCCCACCGCTACCGGCCAGAAGAGCAGGTGGCCGATACGGTCGGGGCGATGCTTAGACGATCTGCCGGGGCCCGGTACCTCGGATTCGGGGGCATTCGCAGACGCCACGCCGCCCGGAGGGGCCGTGACTTGGTTATCGTGCGGATCCTTCATTGCGGGGGATTATAACAGGGACGAAACGACGGTCAATACACAATACCTGGCCTCCGGGCGTCTGTCGGGGGATTCATTGACAGGGGCCGGCTGGGGGTGTATTATGCCGGACAGATGTGATTCCAGGTGATATTTGACGGGCGAGGCGCTGCCTCGTCCGTGTTTTTGAATGTAAGGACGCAGATATTATGGCCAAGAAGACCGTAGAACCGGCCAAACGGCCGGTCGTGTTAATCATTCGGGATGGTTGGGGGTACAATCCGGACCCGGCCGAGGACGCCTATAATGCCATCAAGCGGGCGAACACACCGACGGATGATATGCTGATGAGCGAGTATCCGAACGGCCTGATCCACACGTTTGGCGAGTGGGTGGGGCTGCCGGATGGGACCATGGGCAACAGCGAGGTCGGCCACCAGAACATCGGGGCCGGGCGGATCGTGCCCCAGGAGTCGGTGCGGCTGAGCCATGCCATTCGGGATGGGTCGTTCTTCGAGAACCAGGTCTTCCTGGAGATGATCGCGTTCCTCAAGAAGCGCGGCGGTAAGCTGCACCTGATGGGCCTTTGCAGCGACATCGGGGTGCATTCCCGTCTGGACCACCTGTACGGACTGCTGGAGTTAGCCAAACGCAATGGCCTCAAGGACGTTTTTGTCCACTGTTTCATGGACGGGCGGGATTCGCCGCCGGACAGCGGGGCCGGCTACATCGGGGCCGTGCAGGATAACGCCCTTCGGATCGGCGTCGGCCGGATCGCCACCGTCATGGGGCGATTCTACGCGATGGACCGGGATAGCCGCTGGGACCGGGTTCAGAAAGCGTATGAGTGCCTTCGCGTGGGCAAGGGCCTCAAGGCCGCCAGCGCCGCCATGGCCGTTGCCCAGAGCTACGCCAAGGGCGTAACCGACGAGTTTATCGAGCCAACGTGTGTTGTGGACGAGGACAATTCGCCGATTGCAACGATCCAGGACGGCGATGGCGTGGTGTTCTTCAATTTCCGCGGCGACAGGCCCAGGGAAATCTCGCGGGCGCTCGTCGATCCGGACTTCAAGGAGTTCCCGCGGACGAGCAGGCCGGATGTGTTCTTCGTGTGCATGACCGAGTATGACGCGACGCTGCCGGCCCCGGTAGCCTTCACCAAGCCGCCGAAGATGAAGAACATCCTGGGCGCCTACTGGAGCTCGCTGGGCCTCAAGCAGTTTCGCTGCGCCGAGACGGAGAAGTACGCCCATGTGACGTTCTTCTTCAACGACTACACCGAGCAGCCGTATCCGGGCGAGGACCGCCAGATTGTGCCCTCGCCGAGGGTCCGCACCTACGACCTCAAGCCCGAGATGAGCGCCTACGAGGTGGCCGGGGTTGTTGCCGAACGGCTGGACAGCCGCCAATACGACGTGGTGGTGGTCAACTTCGCCAATCCGGACATGGTCGGACACACGGGGGTCCTGGAGGCCGCGATCAAGGCCGCCGAGGTGGTCGATGAGTGCGTGGGCAAGATCCTCTCGAAGGTGCGGGATCTGGGCGGGGTGGCCATCGTGACGGCCGACCACGGGAACTTCGAGAAGATGATCGACGGTGATCCGGATCACCCGCATACCGCACATACGGTCGGCGATGTGCCGCTGGTGGTCTACGACGACCGCTACAAGGGCCGCGCCCTGCGACAGGGCGGAACCCTGGCCGATATCGGGCCGACGATGCTGGATATGATGGGCCTGCCCCAGCCGCCGGAAATGACCGGCCGGAGCCTGTTGCCTTGAAGTCAATCGGAGGCGAATGCAATGAAGCTGGATCTGAGCAGTCTTCGCAAGGCGATTGATTCTCTGGAAAGAACACTACGCGTTGCCGAGGACAAATCTCTGGCGGCCGAACTGGACGATGATGTAACGGATGCCATAAGGGCGGGTGTGATCCAGAACTTCGAGTTCGCATACGAATTGTGCTGGAAATTCATGAGGCGGTGGCTCAAGGAAAACGCCCAGGCCGAGGAAACCGAACACCCGCGCACCCGCAAGGAAGTCTTTCGTCTGGCGGCACGTTACGGTCTGGTGAGAGACCCTCTCTCGTGGTTCGCCCATAGCGATGCACGCAATCTGACTTCGCACACCTACGATGAGGCTACCGCCGAGTCGGTGTATAGGTCGGCATTGGATTTCCTGGAAGATGCGAAATACCTTTTGGTCAAGCTGCAAGAACACAATGAATGATTGACGTCGAGGAGAAATACTTGGCCGTAGTCCGCCGTATCCTGGCCGAGCACGTGCCGGATTGCGAAGTCCGCGTTTTTGGTTCGCGGATTGAGGGCAAGGCGCGTGAATTCTCCGATCTCGACCTCGTGCTGGTGGGCGGCGAGAAGCTGAATTGGCGAAGAATCGAGTCGCTCAAAGACAGCTTTGCCTCATCCGACCTGCCGATGATCGTGGAGGTCATTGACTGGCACGCCATATCGGACGAGTTCAGGGCGGTTATCGAGAATCACTACGAAGTCATACAAGATAGGACACTGAGGCAGTCGGATGGCTAGAACGCGACCCAGTAGGTTTGCGCTGGACGCCGGGAGATGTCTGCAAGAGGCGGTGCGGGAGGAGTTGAGGCCCAAGGCGTTGCTTGGGCAGTATGTTATTATCAGTCGTAAGGGCAGGCCTTGCCGGGTTTCAGCCAAAGAGGCGATGAAGATGGCTGAAGGAAAGAAACAGTCATAGGGGTCAGAAGAGAATGCTTGATGCAACGGACTCTTCATTTTTGAAGGGGCAATGACGATGAGCGGCATAACGAGGCGGCGGTTTATGGCGGGTGTGTCGGCGGGGATGCTGACGGCGATGTCGGGCGTCTCGCTCGGAGGCGGCGCGCCCAGGGGTCGGGCGGGCAAGCTGGCCTTGCTGGGCGGCACACCGGTTCGCGGCAAGCCCTTCAGTGCATGGCCCATCTGGAGAGATAAGGATGACCAGCCGATCATCGAGATTCTCCGCAGCGGCAAGTGGTTTCGCGGCTGGGGCGATGTCGTCAGGCAATGGGAGGCGAGGTATGCGGAGTTGACCGGGGCAACGGCGTGCCTGGGCACGATGAACGGCACGAACGCCCTGCTGACGGCCCTGCACGTACTGGACGTGGGCGTGGGCGACGAGGTCATCGTGCCGCCGTACACGTTCGTGGCGACGATCAGCGTGGTGCTGATGTCAAACGCCCTGCCGGTCTTCGCGGACGTCGACCCCGAGACCTTCCAGATCGACCCGGAGGATATCGAAAAGCGGATCACGCCGCGGACGCGGGCGATTATTCCGGTGCATATCCTCGGCGGCGTGGCCGACATGGACCGCGTCAACACGGTGGCGAAGAAACACGGCCTGGCCGTCATCGAGGACGCCTGCCAGGCGCACCTGGCGCAGTGGCGGGGCAAACATGTGGGCACTCTGGGGGATCTGGGCTGTTTCAGCTTCCAGAACTCGAAGAACCTGCCCTGCGGTGAAGGCGGGGCCGTTATCGGGATGGACTCAAAGCTCATGGACCAGTGCCACTCGTTCACCAACTGCGGGCGGCCCTATGGGAGTGTCCAAGGCGGGGGCGGCAACGCCCGACTGGGCACGAACCGGCGGATGACGGAGTTGCAGGCGGCGATCCTGCTGGCCCAGATGCAGTATATCGAAGACTACGCAAAGCAGCGCACGGAGAACGCCGCGTACCTGACCTCGAAGATCGAAAAGATTCCCGGCATTTCCGTGCGCAAGGACTACCCGGGGACGACACGGTGTGCGTATCATCTGTATGCGTTGCGGTACTTTGCGGACGAGTTTGGCGGTGTGCCGCGAGGCAGGTTCCTCGAGGCGCTGCGGCGTGAGGGCATCGAGGTCTCCGGCGGGTACGGGCCGCTCAATAAGGAAGGGATTATCGCAGGTACACTGGCGTCGAAGAGTTTCCAGCGGGCGTTCTCGAAGGAGCGGCTGGATGCGTATCACCGAGACAACGAGTGCCCGGCCAACGACAGACTGTGCGAGCAGGCCGTCTGGCTGCCTCAGTACCTGTTGCTGGGCAGCAAGGCGGACATGGACGACATCGCCGAGGCCTTCTGGAAAGTCTATGAGAACCGCACCCTACTGGCGTAGGGCAGGTAAAAGGTGAAAAGCACAAGGTGAAAAGGATGATGCCGCCGGAGGCGGTAACGCTTTCATGGGTCGGATAGCGGTTCTTGACGCGAATATGGTCAACATGATCGCGGCCGGCGAGGTGATTGAACGTCCCGCCAGCGTGGTCAAGGAGTTGATGGAGAACAGCATCGACGCGGGAGCGACCCGGATCCGCGTGGAGGTCGAGGATGGCGGGCGAAAGCACATCGGCGTCGCCGACAACGGCTGCGGGATGGACCCCGAGGATCTGGAGCGGGCCTTCGAGTCCCACAGCACCAGCAAGATACGGGTGCTCGACGACCTGGACGCTATCGCAACGCTGGGATTTCGCGGCGAGGCGCTGGCCAGTATTGCGTCGATTGGCCTGGTTCGGGCGGTGACCCGTCCCGCCGGGGCCGAGTCAGCGTATTGCCTGGAGATGGACTGCGGTCTGCGCGGGCCAATCACCCCCTGCAGCGCCGACGTGGGCACCACCATCGAGGTGCGGGATATCTTCTACAAGTTGCCCGCCCGGCGCAAGTTTCTGCGGACGGCCAATACGGAACTGGGGCATGTGACGGAGCAATTCACGCGCATCGCCCTGGCGCATCCACGGATGGAGCTGACGCTGACGCACAAAGGGCGGGAACTGTACCGGTTGGAGTCGGATGAGCCGCTGCGGACCCGAATCAGCAAGCTCTTCGCGATGTTGTCGGCGGATGTGGCCGGCGAGTTCATTGAGGCGGCCGGTGAGGAAAAGGGGATGCGCATCACCGGCCTGCTCGGCGGGCCCGGCCTGTCGCGGACGACCAACCGATTCCAATACGTCTTTCTCAACGGCCGCTACATCCGGGACAAGTTCATCTCCCATGCCGTCCGGGAGGCCTATCGCGGGCTTCTGGAGCCGGATCGCCATCCCGTCGTCTTCCTGTTCATCGAGATGCCCTACGAAGACTATGACGTGAACGTGCATCCGACGAAGATCGAGGTGCGGTTCTACAACTCCAACCTGGTGCATTCGCAGGTGCTGGGCTGCCTTCGGGAGCGCCTGCTGGCCTCGCGAATGGACGCCTACGGCCAGACCCCCGCGGCGGTGCACACCAGCCCGCGGGTGGGCATGGCCGCCGGCGGACCCAGACGCCAGGAAATCGCCGACGCGATGGCGGATTTCTTCCGGCGGCACAAACCGATGCACGCGCAAGGGCGTCTGCCGATGCGCTCGGGGGCCGGGCCGATCCACAGGGTCCTGGGAATGGCGCCCGTAGAGCCCGATGTGGAGGATATGCCTGCCGCCGCTTCGCCCGGCCGCCGCTTCATCCAATTGAACGACAGCTACATTGTGGCCCAGGAGACCGACGGATTTGTGATTATCGACCAGCACGCCCTCCACGAGCGGATCATGTATGAGAGGCTCTCGGCGCGGATCGGCGAGGGGGCCCTGGAGTCCCAGCGACTGCTGATTCCGGAGAGCTTCGATG
>Ga0209614_1001754_pt1 | contig 15389 bp, 14 predicted proteins | sample BlaSprsedimmetaG_FD_185484 | JGI IMG/M metagenome (GOLD analysis project Ga0209614, IMG submission 185484) | Hot spring sediment bacterial and archeal communities from California, USA to study Microbial Dark Matter (Phase II) - Blank Spring... ... | reverse complement strand
GGGTCATGATCGTGGTGTCCACTCGATCCAGCGCATCGTGGCAACTGCGATTGGGCCGAAATCCGTACGAGACATCGCAGAAATCCACTTCAAAGATCGCCTCAAGGATTTTCTTGAGCGCCATCTGAACTATCTTGTCCTCGACTGCGGGAATTCCCAGTGGTCTTCGTTCTCCATTCGGTTTCGGGATATAAACTCGCTTGACTGGCTGTGGTCGGTACTGCTTCGCCTTCAATCTCGCTACCAGATTGCCGATATTCTCATCCAACTTCGCTTCATATTCCCTAACAGTTACCCCATCAATGCCGGGAGCTTTGTCCCTCTTCAGCTCCCGGAAGCATGCCGTGAGAAAATCCGCCGTGAGTAAGTGCGCTAATGACGTAAACTTGCACGCTGGATCTCCTCGGGCACGCTGAGTTATGGACCGCAGTTTTGTTGACACCCCGTCCCCATCTCTGGGTATGGTGGGTGGCTCCCCGCCGGTCCATCGCGCTCCTGCCAGCTCCTTCCCTCTGCAGGCATTACCCTGCTTCTTCGGTACTATGGGCTGGTCCGACTCCCAGCGTGCCGTCTGCACTATCTTGCCGTTTATAGGCTTGATACCGCATACTCCCGTAGGGAGAGCACGCTGGGCCTCCCGAGTTACCATACTATCCCTTTGATACCGTGCTACGGTCTCAGACCCCGTCGGGCTCGCATCGCCTCGCCACGTCCCAGAGCTCCCTGCTCTATTCCAAGACTGGAGATTCGGACTAACGGCGATGAGAGTGCTGCCTTCCGCTACCAAAACAGCGTCGGCCGCCGACACACTAAACATTTCGGGGCTCAATCCCTTCACTTGCGTTGCGGCCCAGTATCCCATTCCCCTGGCTTCATCACAGCCCGTTACCGGACTGGATGCAGGGTTCAGTTCTGAGGTGGTGGCTAGCCGTTCCTCAGGTTGGACTTTCACCAAACTGGATAGCATGGTCTTTCTCGGCGCACTTTGGTGATTTTTACACATGGCGATAGAACCGGGAAAGATATTTGGTAAGTTTGAGCTTCACGAGCCGCGCGCGCTCCGCGACTGGGAGATCTATTTCGGGATCGAGGACCGTGAAGGCGTGAAGGCCTGGAAATCTACCAAGACATCTGTGCAGAATCTGCTCCGCCATCTCAGACGTTACACGCAGAGCACGAGCACGAGGAGCGTTTATCTGAGGATCCTTTACCGGTTCTGCAAGTATACAGGGTACGATCCCGATCAGCTGGTAGCGCTCCCGCCGAAAAAGTTGAACGGGCTTATTATGGATTTCGTGGGTGAGCTTGGCGAGCAGGATTACAGTAAAGCGTACCTGAACAGCATCATCCGGCGGCTCCAGAGCTTCTTCAGGGCGAACGAGTACGAAGGCCTAAAAGTGAAAACGTACTTCTTGCCGGCACGCTACCGGAAGAAGATCGAGTACATCCCAACAAAGGACGAGGTATTTCGGATTGCGGATGCCGCAGGGAGCATGCGTAACAGAGCTTTAATCCTGAGCCTCTGGAGTGCGGGCTTGCGTATCAGCACATTGATCGCACTGAACGTTGATGACGTGCAGAAAGATTTAGAAGACGGAAAAGAGTGCATCAAGATTCCGGTCTATCCGGAGATGAAAGAGCGTGTGCGAGATGCTTGTAAAGGCTCGATACCGTACTTTTCCTTCATCTGTGCAGAGGCGACGCAGGGGGTGAAAGCATACCTCCAGGAACGGACGGAGCGCTTTGGTGCCCTCAACCCAGAAGAGCCGCTGTTCTGCTCCGACTGGACGCTCTGGAATACAGAAGAGCGTGTCCTGCGAAGGCCCGCGCCGCAGACGATCAACAAGATCATTAAGACGGCGGCCCGACACGCGGGAATAGAGCAATGGCAGCACATCTCTGCACACTGCCTACGAAAAGCATTCGAATCCGTGCTCAGGGATCCAACCGTGGACGGCGGGCGGATGGATTATGGCACGCAGCAGTTCTTATTCGGGCATATCCTCCCCGGCTCGCAGGATGCATACTACGATAAGGAGAAGATAGAATACCACCGTGTAGAATATTCGAAACTGAACTTTGCGCGGAGCCCGATGGAGACGAAGCTGACGGATATTCTGCTGGCTTCCGTGAGGGCAGCCTCGGCGGGTATAAGCGAGGACCCGGAGCAGATCATTGAGGCGTATATCAAGGCGAAGCACGGCGAGGGTCGAAGCGTACTGTGGCGGTTGCTGCCGCAGGAAGAGCAGGTCACGCTGATCAAAGACGCGATGGAATGGAAGCGCGGGCAGCTGCTGCCCAAGGTGAAGACCGCGGAAAAGGTGATCCCGATCGAGAAGGTGGAAGGCTATCTGAGCAGAGACTGGAGCTTTGTCGCGAAGCTCGATGATAGTCGATGCGTCGTAAGGCAACGGACGGTTTAAAAGAGGGTTCGTGACGAGCAAACGAGAGGTATCCGAAGATGCGAAGTCCCTGGGTCGGGGTTTGAGGACCTACCAGGCGAGTACTCCTGCGATGGTAAGCTCTTCAAGCGCCGACTTGTATTCCGGCTCCTGGAGAATCGCGCGGAATGGAAGAAGACGGACGAAGGTTTGATGACCTGGATGATGTTCAATGCGCTCCGCTCGCCGATGCCCTACGTGCTCTCAACGCGCGCGGTCCAGAAGCGGCTTTCTACCGACCATGAGTTCCAGCATTTCGCACTCGGTAGCAATGAAGAAACGGTCATCTACGAGGAGGAATACCCGGAGTATACTGGAGGGCACATCGATACTGAGAGCCGACGCATGATCAGCAATATCGGGTGCGAGGATTGCTGCGGCGCGCTGTACCAGTGGCAGCTCGATCAGTCGTTCTCGTACCAGGGCGGGACTCATACTCATCCTGGCGGCATAGCCGTCGATCCAAAGCCGCCGTGGACCTGGAAGAATCTGGCTGCAGGGCGCGGCGGGATCTATCATCAGGGCGATATGGGCGATGTGAAAGCGATTGCCGGCGGCTCGGATGCCTACGAGTCTGCGGGCTCGCAGGGGCAACAACGCTCATTTCACTGTATCATCTCTGACCATGCTCTCCGTGGAAGAGGATCAGAAGGAGATGAAGCGCTGGGTGGAAGGGTGGAGGGTTGGATGTAAACGCATTAGAGATAATATGAGGCATTAACGTGATATTGCATTACGGCATATAGTTTAGACATCAGACTGACATAATAGAAGAAGGTGGTAAAAATGCAGTTGGTCATTAACACCTATGGCTCTTACCTGAGGAAGAAGGGGAACTGTTTTTTAGTGCGGAAAGAGGACCAGGTTTTTGAGGTTTCGGTGAATAAAATTGATAGCATTTTGATCACCACGGCGGCATACATTTCTACGGACGCCATTAAGTTCGCGGTGGAGAACAATATCGATATTGTATTCCTTGATTCGTATGGAGATCCTTACGGGCGGGTATGGCACTCCAAGCTCGGAAGCACAACGCAGATAAGACGAAAGCAACTGGAACTATATGAGCAGGCGGAAGGACTCAATCTGGCGAAGAGCTGGGGCGTTCAGAAGGTTGATAACCAGGTAGAGTTACTAAAGCGACTGAAGAAGACGAGAGCGGAGAAGAAAGAGGAATTGGAAGGAAGCATTAGAGAATTGGAGGAATCGAAAGAAAGATTGAAGGGATTGAAGGGGACTGTGGAAGAGAAAAGGCAAACGATCTTAGGGATAGAGGGAATGGCAGCTAAGACATATTTTGGCGTGCTCTCGTCGATTCTTCCCGAGATATTTAGATTTGAGGCGAGGAGCAGGAATCCGGCGAAGGACGAGTTTAACGCCATGCTGAACTACTCCTATGGTGTCCTGTATTCGATGGTTGAGAAGGCGTGCATCATTGCCGGGCTGGACCCCTATATCGGCTTTCTTCATACGGACAACTACAACAAGAAATCACTGGTATTCGACATTATCGAGCTGTTCCGGACATTTGCAGATGAGACGGTGGTCCATTTGTTTACCCAGCGAAGGGTGAAGGAGGAATACTTTGAGAAGCTAGAGAACGGCATGAGCTTGAACAAAGAGGGTAAGGCGGTGCTGATCGAGGCATTGAATGAAACTTTTGAGAAGACGATACGGTATAAGGGGCGAAATATCAAGACGAAGAACGTGATCCAATTTGAGTGCCACAAAATTGCGAACAAGCTTCTAGGAAAGAGTTAAAGAAGATGCTGGTTTGGGTGATCTATGACATAACGGACAATAAGATCCGTGATTCTGTAGCGAAGCGGTGTAAGGGCTACGGGCTCTACCGGGTGCAGAAGAGCGCTTTTTTAGGTGATCTGAACCGCAACGAAGCCGATTCGCTCGCGTTGGAGTGTGAGGAGCTTATCGAAGAGGCTGATTCGGTCTTCGTCTTCCCGATGTGCGACGAGTGCTTCAAGAAGATTCAACTGATCGGCGAGGGGTTTGATAAGGAGCTGGTGAGCGATCGGAAGATCACCAAGGTCTTCTGATTCAACCCTTTTCTTTGCTAAAGAAAAGCCTTGACGGAAAAGAAAACCAGATGAGTACCGGAAAGGAGGCGGGTGATGGCATGGACTCGGACAATGCGGCGGCTGAGCAGGCCTGGGGGGCTGAGGTATTCATTACCGTCTCGGACGTCATGGAGTACCTCTTCTGCCCGCGGTTCATCTATTTCATGCACTGCCTGGGGATACCGCAGCACGAGGAGCGGCGATACAAGGTCCTGAAGGGGCGTGCGCTGCACGATGCACGTGAGAAATTGAACCGGGAGTACCTGCGAAAGAAGTTGCAGTGCGTGCGGAAGGAGCTCGCGGTCTATCTGGTCTCGCAGAAGTACCACCTGAAGGGTGAAGTGGACGAGGTGCTCTTCCTGGAAGATGGCACGGCGGCCCCGCTCGATTACAAGTTCGCGGAATACAAAGAGCTCCTGTATCGAACGCACCGGTACCAGTCGGCGCTCTACGGGCTGATGATTGCAGACACCTACGGCGTGGCGGTGAAGCGGGGCTTTGTCTGCTACACGCGGAGCAACCATCTGGTGAAGGAGGTGAACCTCAGCGCGACTGACTTTGAACGCGCAATCGCGCAGGTGAACGAGGTACTCGCGATAATACAGCAAGGCTTTTATCCTGAGGGAACGAAGTATAAGACGAGGTGCGTGGACTGCACGTACCGGAATATTTGCGGGTGACGGACGGTGAGGCGAGAAGAAGAGAGATGAGTTTATCGGTGAGGGCGGTTTTACCGCGAAAAATATACAGATTTGTATGTATACAGATTTGCATTTTCCCAAGATGAGCAACGAGGGTGATACATCGTTCCGAGACGAGGAAGGTGAATGATTGAGGCGATACGGGATCTTGGAATTTTAAAAATGATTGACACGCTTAAGGAGTTTGATTCTAATGCTTTAACCTCGGTGGATGCGTTCCTTGAACAAAGAAGAGCGGCTATTGAAAGAGGATCATATGCACGCCTGCAGTTTGAACCCATAAATGCAGAACGTATTGGCATTTTCTCAATTGTTGAAGACAGGATTGAATTTTTGGAGGAGCCAGTTCTGGATGATAGCTGGAATTATTTATTTCTCAAAACCCCACCTCAGGGAACGTATATAACACCCACTTGGAAAGAAAGCTCAAGTAAACTTGAAACGACAGTAGATAGGTACAAAGAAGACGCCAAAAGATTAATTGGGATTGGCTGCAGAACGTTGTTAAAATATTCGTGTCTAAATCTATTGAGATTGGTGAGTTGAATGAAGAAGGGGAATTAGAGAAAAAGGGATTCTTTGAAACAGTCGAATGGGCAAAAAAAAACTAAACAGATAAAAGTCTTTTCTGTCAAAATCAATGGTAAATACAATGCCAAAATACGAGAACTTCTTAACTATTCGCTACGGGAAAAACCCAAAATTATCTATCAAACTAACGATGCAAAATCATTTGATCTGCCAGATATAACCTGCAGTCTATGTGGTAAGGGCGGAGAGTTGTTTCCCAATGTTCTTTCTCGGGATGGTTCAGGAATAAATATAGCAAACGTTGATAAACCGGGATTCTTTCCGGGGGTTACTAAAAAGAATGCAGGTAAAGCTTTCCCGATCTGTGCACCCTGTGCCGAGGCGCTTTATGCTGCTAAATTCCACGTATTCCAAGACCTTAGACAGACGATTTCTGGACATCAGGCATTAATTATTCCTAAATTAGTTGAAAGCGAAAATAGAGAAGAAGGACTGCAAATTGTTACGTGGGCTTTAAAGTTGTTGAAACGGGATATTGAGGGAGCAGAACGTACCGAAGCAGGAATTTTGAAAGAATTGGCTGATAATAAAGGTGTTGCTACTGTTACATTTTTGATTGGCGATGTAGCAGGTCAGAGTGTAGAGAACATTAGAAAAGTCATTCCTGATGTTTTGCCCTCGCGCCTTTCCGAGATTTCAGCCACAATAAACGAAACTAATAAAGTTCATGATGATTATCCTACCGGCCATCCATGGAAATTAAAAAAGCGCCCTCTTAATGGTGATTTTAGGATAATTGAATCTGTACTTGGTATGCCGAAATACCGGAAACCACTAGCGGGCAAGAGGTCTCCATTTAAGGCCACATCTGTTAATAGCCTTGATCTCTTGAGCGCAATCTTCCTCGAAAGGGAATATCCTTTGCAAAGTTTAACAGCAGAATTTTCCTCAAAGCTCTCTTATGATTTCCTAGGTGCTTTATCGAAAGAAGACCAGAAAGCACCCATTTACTCGATTAGAGGTAATATTGCTAATATGGTGCATTTACTCTTATTCTTGGACAAAATAGGGGTGATAAAAATGGAAGCGGGGAAGAATTTTGTAAGCAAATATCTCGAAAAGCACGAGGGTTTGAACCCCTTAGACGAATTTTTGAGCGAAGAAGCGAAGGGCTTGGATAGTGAAGAGAAGCTATACACGTTTTTGGTCGGATTGCTCGTCGGAAAGTTAGTGAGTATCCAACTGGCACGAGGTGTTTCAGCTAACGCTTTAAAGTGGCTAAAAGGGCTTCAGTTGAGTCAACAAGACCTGAAGGATGTGTTTTTGAACACGATGAAGAAATTGAACGAATATAGCACGCCAAAAACTGTGTGGTCGGTGGAGATGAAAGGGGTGACGGAAGCTATTGGAGCACTTGGCTCGAATATAAAAGACTGGACTCTAAGTCGAAAAGAGATTCCTTATTATCTCTGCCTTGGACAGAGCCTATCGGGCTATTATTTGCCGAGTAAGAGTAAAGAGGGTAAGAACGGAAAGAAGGATGTGGATGAAAATGACTGAAGAGAAGGTAGTAGGAGAAGAAGAGAACAAAGGAAATCCAGCTATAAAGAATAGAAACGAGTTTCTCTTTTTGTACGACTTAAAGAACGGGAATCCAAATGGTGATCCCGACGAGAATCGCCCACGTATAGACGAAGTGACCCGACGGTGCTATGTGACTGATGTAAGATTGAAACGGTTTATAAGGGACTATTTGGTAATAAGTGAAAGTGAAGATTCCATATTGGTTACGGAATTAAACAGAAAGACAGTAAATTTGACAGAACGAGTGAAACAGCGACTTTTGAAAGACGGTATTGATGAAGAAAAACAGAAAAAACTGGAAGGGCAAGAATTGCTAGAATACCTTCTAAAAAAATTCGCTGATTTGCGTATGTTTGGAAGCCCTCTAGCGTTTGGCTTTCCAAGAGGTCAAGAATACGATGAAATTAAAAAGAATTGGGGTGAAACTGGGACAATAACAGGACCAATTCAGATTAACTTTGGCGAGACGTTGCATCAAGTGGAAGAAACTACATTTCATGGGACAAGCACATTTGCTTCTAGAGAGGAGAGAGAACAGGGTACATTCACAACTTATTACGGCATTCCTTACGGACTCATTGCATTTCATGGAGTTGCCAACGAAAATGCTGCCATAACGACAGGACTAAGAGAGGAGGACCTCCATAAATTCAAAATTGCACTTTGGAAAGGTGTTAGGGAAAGTACTTCCGCTCACACGCGTACGAAGAGAGGACAACAGCCGAGAATGCTCTTAAACATGATATATAAAGAAAAAATAGAAATCGAAGAGAACGGTGAGAAAAAAGAAGTTCCTACTGAATACCACATCGGCGCTCTAGAAGAGAAGATTAAATTGACTCCAAAGGGAAATATAGAAGAAATCAACATCAGAACGATCGGGGATTATGTCCTTGATTTCAGTAAATTGGTTGATGCTATTAAAAAAGTTAAGGATAAGATAGAGAAGATAGAGTATTGCTTTTCGCCAGAATTCGCAGAACTTTATGGGAATGGACTAATTTCGCAGTTAGAGATGGTAATTGGAAAGGAAAAAGTAATAGACCTCGACATAGATATGATAGCTAAAAAGAAGGAGTAACATGGATTCAATCCCAATTATTGCCTTTAGGTTCTACGGACGATATGGCCACTTTCGCAAACCCTACTCTAACGTATCGTCACTTACCTACCCGTTCCCACCGAGGACAGCTATAGCAGGGTTATTAGGAGCTATTCTTGGCGTTCCAAAAATAAAAGTTGCCGAGACCTTTGCTGAAGGTGAAATGAAAGTAGCTGTTGCAATCGATGATAAAATCAAAACAATGACTCACGTAACAAACTTCAGGCAAGATGGCTTTGGGAATATAGATTATTCTATCAAGGTGCCAAAGAAGGATTGGACACCAAAGGCTTTAGAGAATGTACGCCCTTGGAACGAGGCTACCCAAATCCCTATGGAACTCCTGAGAAATCCCTCATATTTGCTCTATGTCAATTTAACAAATAAAATGGACGAATTGATCACCCGGCTCAAAAATAAGAGGTATGTTTACACGCCATGTTTGGGGTTGTCGGAATTTCTTGCAAGAGTGGAGTACATTCCCTCCGAAGGAGTAGCAAAACGTTTGAGTCCCGGTAACCATGAGATATGTACGGTGGTATGCAAGGGAGATTGCTCGCTGCTTTTAGACAGATTAAGACCAGAAGAGGAGCATAATATTCAAGAATTAAGAGTCCCTTATTTGGGAACGGCGGATAGAACCTTTACCTACAAGCGTTATCTCTTAAACTTGGTTCCGAAATCTTTGCCAGTTCGAATGAAGGTCGCACCGTATCAATTAGCTGATAAGATTATTACCTTCTTATGATGCAAAGATGGAATACAAGCTCTTATCCCATGCATTGGATCATAACCCTCTAAAATTATGGAATCATTTAGATCAAGTTATTAAAGCTACTAAGTATCTTATTTCCAAAAAAGAACTCAATTTTGATGGGATATCCAAGAAGCAGATAGAATATTTGTGCGTTTTAGTTGCTGCCTGTCACGACTTTGGCAAAAGTACTTCATTTTTTCAAGAATATATTCAGAGTAAATTAGAGGAGACGGAATATCAAGGAAATGCAAGAGAGAAATCACATTCACTTCTCTCTGCTTTTTTTGGCTGGTACATGACCGAAAAATGGCTTGCAAGGAATCAACTTGACGAGCACTGGTCTTTATTTTTGCCACTCGCGATCTTTTTAGCAATTGAAGGACATCATGGAGAGTATAAGAGTTTAAAAGAAGCTTTGAATAATGTTGATAAAAATTTTGATTTGTTGAAAAAGCAGGTAGGCAAAGTCAGCAATGAAATATTCAGCTATGAGTTCGATGATTTTAGATTTGCGGACGGAGAAGATTTTAAAGTTGATACAATGGATATTACAATGGATATAATAGTGAGTAAACTTCGAAAGTTGCACAGAAAATATTCTAAACCACTTAAGGGATTTGACGAGAGTAAATGGCTTGATATTCAAATCGAGCATAGGCTTTTGGCATTACTTCTTTATTCCATTCTTCTGGAGTCGGATAAGGCGTATCTCGCTTCGGACAATCCAAAACAATATGAAAGAGAAACCGTTGACATTCCTGATAATCTTGTTGATTTGCATCTCAAAAATTTTAAACCATTTAGGCCGATAGACAGCGAAAGAAATAAAGCATACAAGGAGACTATCGAAGGCATTGATGCAACACCTTTAGATGCGAGAATTCACTCTATTACGTTACCTACGGGACTCGGCAAAACTTTATTGTCCGCATCATGGGCGTTAAAGCTTAGAAAGAGAATTGAAAGGCAATGTGGCTTTACGCCAAAGATTATCGTCTCACTTCCCTTTCTTTCTATTATTGAACAGACAGATCGTGTTTACAGGGATTTTTTAGGTGAGCTTTACGAAAAGTATCAGGACAGGCTTTATATGCCAAGATACTCTATCGCTGATTTCAAATACCGAGATGGTGTTGACGACAAGGAGCGAAGTGATAATTCGGTGGATTTTTTCTTGAATATATGGAACTCTGAGATTATTGTTTCTACATTCGATCAATTACTCTACTCACTATTTTCTTTAAAGTCAAAACATCTTGTGAGGTTTCATAATTTATTCAATTCGATACTCATTTTTGATGAGATTCAAGCACTTCCATCAGAGCTATGGAAGCCATTTGAATACTTTTTGAGAAAACTCTCTGAGGTTGGGAATACTCATGTTCTCCTAATGTCTGCAACACAGCCGGGATTTTTTCCGGGTGTGATAGAAAGGGTCCCAAACCATGAAGGATATTTTAAAGATCGAGAGAGGATAAAACTACGTATAAATCCAAAAATTATATCAGTTGAACGTTTTGTAGAAGAATTGCCCGATTTTTTGAATGCGCAATCTAATAGGTCAGTAATGGTAGTGCTGAACACACGAAATTCTAGTAAATTTGTATTTAAAGAAGTAAAAAAAATGGTGGGCGAGAGTATAATTTCAGAAAGACCCGTAATTTATTTGTCTTCACTTGTTGCACCATCACAGCGAACTGAACGGATTTTGGAAATTATGGATTGTATTAAAAAAGGAAAAAATCCTATAGTTGTTACGACCCAATGCATCGAGGCTGGTGTCGACATTGATGTGGACTATATAATCCGAGATTGGGCACCGCTGGATTCTATCTTTCAGGTTTGTGGTCGGTGTAATCGTAATGGAGAAAAAAAAATGGGGACCATAAACCTCATAAATCTTAAATCGGATAAGGGAATATCCCTTTCTAAAATGGTTTATGACGGAGTTCTTTTAGAGTGTACAACCTTTAGCATTGCTGGAAATCAGGAAATAGCTGAAGAGCATTTCTACAATTTTGGCTCTCGTTATTTTGAATCAGTAAGAGACAAATTGGGGCAATCAATGAAAGTTTTAAGAGCTTATTCAGAATACAGTCATGAATATGATGAGAAAATTATTAACATTAAGAAATTGTTGAGAGGAGATGAATATCAGGAGCAGTTCATAATTCCATCATTAGATGAAAAACTTCCAGCAGAGATTAGACAAGCATTGGATATAGAGGATAGGTGGAAGAGGCGATATGCAATAAAAAAACTCGCTAAACGAATAGCAGCGAATTCTGTAAGCATGCAATTTGAAAAGTGGATGGCTATTAGACCTGATGATTTAACCGTAGGTAAGCCGATAGGGAACTTCAGAATGCTCGATGAACAATTTTATGACAAAGAAGGAGTGGGGCTTGATGTATATCCAAAAAGTTCCGTTGGTGGAATCCTTATGTTTTAGAACGACTCATGGCCCTCAAAACATTGCGGCTGACCTTGAAATCGGACAGGCCTGTGGCAGAAGACGCGACGAAACTCAGGGGCTTTAGGTAACCAGCTCGATGAGCTCCTCTTTCTTCAGCTGGGTGTGATGAAGAATGTCGATCAACGTCCCCCTTGCAAGTTCTCGGTGCAGCGGAACAACGGTCTTGAACGGTTTCTTGACGGTCACTTTTTGAAGCGAGCCCAAAACTCTCGATAAATAGCTCGATCGCCTCTTTGAGATTCTTCTCGAGGTCACGTCAAGCTCCGGACTCTGAGCCACGAGGAATTAAAGTATTTATGTCGTTACTATCATATCGTAACATAATATACCGTAGCATGGCAAAGGCAATAGAGGTAATTTATGAGGGCGGGGTGTTTAAACCCCTGGAACGGGTAGATTTTCAGGAGAGCACGAAAATGAGGATACTACTAGAGCCCGTGAAGCCAAAAGGGTTGTTGAAGCTTGCGGAAGAATTGGAGCAGAAGCAAAAAGGAGAAGGTATTGAACTAGACGAGGACCCTTTAGAAGTTCTAATTAGAATGAGAGAAAGATAATGGTAACGCTCGATACCTCGGTTTTAGTTGATTTGTTTCTGCCTGTTGAAGAAGGAAGAAAGGTTAAGGCACGGGTGATCATAGAAATTGTGGAAGAGAGAGAAATAGAGATATACAACCCGAAGATATTCATTATAGAGTTTTTGAGCATTTTAAGAAGATTTTTATCAAAAGAAATGGTAGAAACTGCATTACAAGTATCGAGAACTATAAATCTTCTTGACGAGCGCGAAATATTCGAGATTGCGAGAGAATTATCCTTAGATATACATCCTCGCGCTATAGATGCCTACTTTATTGCTACTGCTAAATTAACTGATTCAATCCTCATTTCAAACGACAAAACGATGGTAAATAATAGCCGAGAAGCGGGAATAGAGGCTTATTATTTGATTAAAGAGCATAAGAGAGTGGTGGAAAGGTTAAGAGAAATATGAACTTCTCTGCACAGAAAAAAATCTCTGGTCATTCCCGTAGTTATATCCCCCCCTTTTAGTTTTTAGGCAATCACATGCCCCTCAAACTCCTCCTTCTGACCTTGAAATCCACGAGGCCGGTGGAAGAGGATGCGGCGAAGCTCAGGGGCTTCTTCGCCACTCGGTTCACCGAGTATGCCTTACTGCATCACCACGTTGAGGTGGACAAGCTGCTTTACACGTACCCGAGGATCCAATACAAGATTGTGGATGGCACCGCGCTCGTGCTGGGTATAGAAGAGGGCGCGGACGTGCTGAAGGAGATCTATGACCAGTTCGGCGAGCTCACGTTAGGTAATAGCACGTACACGATCGTCGAACGCGGCATCACGATCAAGGAGGCAGAGTTTGGCATCGTGCCCGAGATTGTTAGTTACGAATTCCTCACGCCCTGGCTCGCATTGAGCCAACAGAATTACGAGCGGTATATAGACTCGCAGCGGCAAGAGCGGCGCGAGCTGCTGCGGCGCACGCTTATCGGCAATATCCTTTCGGCCTCGAAAGGGTTGGAGTACGTGGTATTGGAGGAGATCAAGCTTGAGCTCGGGCGGCTGAGGCGGCTGAAGTGTGAGGTAAAAGGCACGCCGTTCATTGGGTTCCTCGGCGAGTTCATGGTCAATTTCGCGATACCCGATTATTTTGGGCTCGGGAAGTCCGTCTCACGCGGCTTCGGCACGGTGAGACGCTTGCGTGCTCCCGGATCAGCTTGAGCTACGCGAGCATGTATTTATATAGGGTCCGATAAAAATGATAGGTGAAAAAGGAGTCGAAAAAAGAACGGTTGTAATAAGAGAAAAGGGGCAAAAGGGGCAAAAATCGCCGCGGTCGAAGAGACCGATCCACCAAAACAAGGATTGAAACTTTCAGTTACTGCCCTGAGCGTGTTCACGGTCGAGTGTCGAAGAGACCGATCCACCAAAACAAGGATTGAAACACACCTCCCCGAAAGAGGAGTCCAGCGCGAAAAAGCAGTCGAAGAGACCGATCCACCAAAACAAGGATTGAAACGGGGAAGGCGGGCAAAAAAGTGCCCGTTCATTCTGGTCGAAGAGACCGATCCACCAAAACAAGGATTGAAACTCACCTCCTAAGATCTTTGATGGCCACCCCATAATAGTCGAAGAGACCGATCCACCAAAACAAGGATTGAAACATCTTCTTTTCGGAGCTCATATTAGTACAGCCTCATGAGTCGAAGAGACCGATCCACCAAAACAAGGATTGAAACCTACGCCTCCTGATCACGTAGAGGCTTGCTTATTCGCGTCGAAGAGACCGATCCACCAAAACAAGGATTGAAACTCGCGAGTACACTTTACGGTCATGCCACAGTTGATGGTCGAAGAGACCGATCCACCAAAACAAGGATTGAAACGCTCTCCCCAGGATGCTTGCACTCGCCCGTCTCGCGCGTCGAAGAGACCGATCCACCAAAACAAGGATTGAAACCTTATAAAGCCGAAGCCAAGGGGATTCGGGTAGAAGTCGAAGAGACCGATCCACCAAAACAAGGATTGAAACGCATTAGTAGCTTTGACATTTGTTATACTATAGGGTTGTCGAAGAGACCGATCCACCAAAACAAGGATTGAAACTGGTCTTATTACAAAGAAGCCATTCGGATACTACGAGTCGAAGAGACCGATCCACCAAAACAAGGATTGAAACTGGTCTTATTACAAAGAAGCCATTCGGATACTACGAGTCGAAGAGACCGATCCACCAAAACAAGGATTGAAACCGGATTCTTCCGTTACTGGTGCGCCCGTGAACGAGAGTCGAAGAGACCGATCCACCAAAACAAGGATTGAAACTTGTCAAGGACACTAATGATCGCAGCGTGAAGGAATGTCGAAGAGACCGATCCACCAAAACAAGGATTGAAACCGGTGATAGACGGCGATGAGTGTGAAGATTCATAGATGTCGAAGAGACCGATCCACCAAAACAAGGATTGAAACCATATCAATATTTGTCAAGCGGTGATATTAAGATTTGTCGAAGAGACCGATCCACCAAAACAAGGATTGAAACTTGATCGCGGCATCCTTTCTGATTACACGAGATACAGTCGAAGAGACCGATCCACCAAAACAAGGATTGAAACCCTCCGAATAAGATATCGTGGAAGATCTGCGTGTAGGTCGAAGAGACCGATCCACCAAAACAAGGATTGAAACTCATTGTACACATACCATGCCTGGAGAAGTGGCGTGGTCGAAGAGACCGATCCACCAAAACAAGGATTGAAACGTGCTCGATGAGTTCCAGCTTATGAATGAGGACACCGTCGAAGAGACCGATCCACCAAAACAAGGATTGAAACACGCGTGCACATACGTTTTGGGTAAGAAGACGTTGCGTCGAAGAGACCGATCCACCAAAACAAGGATTGAAACAATAATACCGAATACTACAGAATATCATACACATGGGTCGAAGAGACCGATCCACCAAAACAAGGATTGAAACAATAATACCGAATACTACAGAATATCATACACATGGGTCGAAGAGACCGATCCACCAAAACAAGGATTGAAACAGTATCTGATATACCGCTTCGCGCTCGTCCTCGCTGAGTCGAAGAGACCGATCCACCAAAACAAGGATTGAAACGCATTGTACCGGAAAAATCATCTGCAAAAATAAAGGGTCGAAGAGACCGATCCACCAAAACAAGGATTGAAAC
>Ga0209614_1001750_pt1 | contig 15432 bp, 11 predicted proteins | sample BlaSprsedimmetaG_FD_185484 | JGI IMG/M metagenome (GOLD analysis project Ga0209614, IMG submission 185484) | Hot spring sediment bacterial and archeal communities from California, USA to study Microbial Dark Matter (Phase II) - Blank Spring... ... | reverse complement strand
GTCTACAAGAACAGCGACGACGAGAAAACCCTGGAAAACGTCGACTATCGCCTCTACGCCGCGCGAGAGGCACTGGCCGCTGCTCAGACCCGGTTGAAAATCATCCAACAGACGTCCGGTGTGCGTGTCCGTGAGGCCCAGGCCGGGGTGTTGGCAGCTGAGGCGCAGAAGGACATCGCCCAGGCGGAACTGAATCTCTTGAAGGTCGGCCGCGCCGGATGGGAGATCGAGATCGCCGAAGCCGCAGTGGCCCAGGCTCGCGTTGCCTTGACCCAGGCGGAGACGGCGCTCCAGCGTACCGTTCTCACCGCGCCGTTTGCCGGGACGATCACCAGGGTCAACGTCGAGGTGGGGAACATGCTTTCTCCAGGACAGGCGGTGGGGGTGCTGGCAGCCCTGGATTCGCTCCAGGTCCGCACCATCGATCTCACCGAGTTGGACGTGACGCGCGTCCAGGAGGGCGCCCCGGTCGTGGTCTCGGTGGACGCGTTACCCGATCAATCCTTCGACGGCGTCGTGCACAAGATCGCCCACCGTCCTGGCGATTACCGGGGAGACGTAGTCTATGCCGTCATCGTCGACCTGAATCACGTTGACGATATGCCGCTGAAGTGGGGGATGACGGCGATGGTGGAGATCCAGACCAATTAGCCTGTCTGCCAATCCACTGTGATGCCAATGTCATGAAGTCAAGGGCAAACCCGACTTCGGAAGTTTCAAAAGCACATCGTCAAACGACATTTCGAGGCCAATCGAGACGGGTTTTGCTTCCCAGATCCTTGGCGACCTGTATGCCAGCAGGATGCTGGCGCTCCGAAGTTTTATCTTTGAATGACATTGTCTGCTATGCAGGATCGAAAAGGGCCCTTGTTCAAGGGGACGCCCTTTCCTCTTGTCTATCCGCCCGGTTGTGCTACAATTCTTCTGGCAGACGCCCCCGGGCTATGAGAGGCACACGTTTGAGCGTAGAGAAAAACTCGGTGAATCTCTGTGTCAGCTAAGCCTTGGTGGTCTGTGCGTTCCTCTTCGGTCCTGCTTCTGTCAGTTCAGGGCCTAGACGAAACGAGGTTAAAGATCTATGCCATTATACGAGTATCAATGTTCAAATTGTGACACCTGCTTCGACGCGTTGCGTTCGATGTCAGAGGCCGACGCCCCCATCGCGTGCCCCCGGTGCAGCAGCGAAGAGACCCAGCGCATCATCTCACTCTTCTCAGCTGTCGGTGGTGGGCGAGTGATCGCCGGCGCCGGTGCATCTTGTGCTTCTTGCTCTCCTTCGGCTTCGTGTGCTACGTGCGGTCAAAAATCCTGAGATCAAGTAGTAGCGAAACAGTATCTTCTCAATAATTCGACAATGGCATATTAGACTTCCGAAGTCTACAACGACTCATTTCATCGGCTGAATCTTTGCAAAAGCTCGGTTTCCTGCGCTCCAAGGCCATTTTCTAGACTTCGGAAGTCTGAGATCAACTAATGTGCCATTGTCAAGGTAGGGCGGAATGCCATCTGCCTTACGGTATCTTCTCAATAAGTTGGGGAGCTGTGGCCGGTCTCCCGACCGAGCCACAGCGGGCACGGTCAGGAGACCGGCCCGAGCGAGTTTGCCCCGATTTTCTGAGAAGATACGCGAAACAGCAAATCTTAAACGAAACCGGGCCACCGTTAGCAAAACGGTGGCCCGGTTCTTACGTTTCACTTTAAGAGACAGCTACATCTGTTTCCATTTCCGGATGGTATCTTGAACGAACGCGCGAACTTGTGCATCAGTGATTTCTTCCGGCGAGCTAAACGTGTGAAGTCCAACGTGAAAGCATAGGCTTCCATCCAAATTGGTCGTGAGATGGATATGGTGTTTTTGCATCTGCGGGTATCGGCCCACCTGTTCCTCGATCAATTGATTGATCTCGTCGGCCGGTGTGGATAAAGGCTTCACAGGCGCAGAAGACACACTGGGACGATTTCGGCTAAACAGGCCCGAAGGTCTACTCGTCTCTCGGGGAAACAGATCGGCGCTCTGTAGCTGCTTCAAGAATGTCTCGGGGTCCACAGTGGATTCGGCGCCAATGTGTTCCTCCTGCTCATCTTTGCGCAAAGCAGGCAACCAGCCCTTGGCAAATAACGTGATGGCCTTGATCGCCGCGATGGCCTCTCCGCCAACGCGCTTGTCTTTGATCTCGCGAAGATGGCTATAACGTTGGCCCAAGACGAAAATGACGATATCGCCTTTTGGGGTCCGGCAGACTCGCAGTAGCTCCTGTTCCTCGCTTGGTCCCCCACCGCTCGATTTCTGGGTTGGCGATGGAGTGATCGAAGAAGAAGCAGGCTGGGAATTGCTTTGACCTTTAGCAGTGATGTAATAATATAACCAGAAAGTCAGACCTCCAGCCAATGCCAACAGAGCAACGATCAAGACTAAAATAAGCCATGTCGGTATGATGTCCATAGCAACCTCACTCCCCCTTGACACACAGACATTCTATCAGTTAGACACCATTCTATCATACCATATCCGGCCCAAACTGTCTATAGGAAAAAGGTAAGTGTGAGATGAAATCCACGTATCATCTCAATAAGTTGGGGAGCTGTGGCCGGTCTCCCGACCGAGCCACAGCGGGCACGGTCAGGAGACCGGCCCGAGCGAGTTTGCCCCGGTTTATTGAGATGATACAAATCCACTTCCCTCTATTGCCGCCCGATGGTATAATCTCGCCAAATGAGTGTTATGATTGCGCGGTCACAGAGGTTTTTAAGTCGTTTTCCCGGCCTCATCCTGGGAATATTCATTGCCCGTCTCCTGTTGGAGTTATCCGGGGGCCTTGGGTCGGGCCTGTGGTCGAGCCTTGTCGTCGCCATCGTGGTGGGGATTGGCGCCTGGAGCGGCTTGGTCCTCGCCCATCGCCCTGCGAGAGGCCCATTGGCCCTGTTTGCGTCCTGGCGCACGTCGCCCCTCCTTATTTACGTCGTCTGGCCCTATCGCGCGCCTGAGATCGCCGGTGCCGTCGCCATTCTCGTCGCTTTGCTCTGGTGGGGGCCTGCCGCGCTATCGGCATTGCGAGAGGGCGAGAATTGGGTGGATGGCGGTCTCTTCGTCGGCGCATTGATTGTCTACAGCGTGACGAGCGCTCCGGGGGTGCTACCGGCCGATGCAGGCGAATTTCAGTTGACGACGACGCTGTTGGGCGTGGCCCATCCTCCCGGTTTTCCATTGTACACGATGGTTGGTCATCTGTTCACGCGCCTGTTTCCCTGGGGAACGCCGGCCTATCGCTTGAATCTGTTCAGTGCTGTGACCGCGGCGACGGCGCTGCTCTTCTTGTCCCGGGCGACCCGCCAGTGGGCCCGGCATCTTGGAGCGCCCGGTCGATTGGCCATCGCAAGCAGCTTGATTAGCACGTTGACGCTGGGAACCGCCACCACCTTCTGGGCCCAGGCCACTATCGCCAGCAAGCGCCCCTTTACCGCGCTCTTCCTGGCCACGACGCTTTATTTTCTCTCCCGTTTCGCCACTGCCAGGATAGCCAAAGAAGCCGATCTAGCCCTCGTCCTGCTCGCGTTGTCGTTGAGCCTGGGGTTGGGACATCATCCGGCATTGATCTTCCTGGCGCCTTTTTTCGTCGCTTACGTCCTGCTGCTCGATCCTCGTCTGGCCCTGCAGCCCCGTCGCTGGTGGCGCCCCGCGTTGGCCGGCGTCGTGGGATTGGCGCCGCTGGCTTATCTGCCGATCCGGGGCGCGATGGGCGCTCCAATGGCCCCTGACAACCTGGATACGGTGTCCGGTTTCCTGCACCATTTCCTGGCCCTGGGCTTCAGGGGAGATATGTTTGCCTTCGCCAACTTCCAGGATCTGCCCCATCGCCTGGCCCTTCTGCCGACCCTGTATCCCTTCCAATTCAACGTCGTGCTCCTGGTGCTGGCATTGTTGGGGTTTGCGGCGATGTTGCAGCGAGATTATAAACTCTTCGTCCTGCTGGGGGGAATTTTATTGCTGCACACCTTCATTTCCATCACCTACCGCGCGCCCCAGACGGTCGAGTATCTCATACCGGCCTACTTGCCCCTCGCCGTCGCCGTTGGCCTATCGCCGGCCCTCGTCGCCAGCCCATCGCGCCGCCATTGGCCCGGGCTTCTGACAGTGCTGGCCCTGTGGGGAGGGTTGCTCAACGGGTGGGCCCACGCGCCCAGTTTCGTGGAACTGGCCAACGACCATAGCGCCCGCCGGGTGGTCGAACCTCTGTTGACCAGCGCCCCTGCCGACGCGCTCATCCTGGCCGATTGGCGCTGGGCAACACCCCTGCTCTACCTTCAAGAGATCGAGGGGTTGCGCCCCGACGTAGATGTGCGCTACGTCTATCCCGTCGCCGGTCGAGATTACGCCAGCGTCTGGCTGCAACGGGTTCGAGAAGCCCCGCCTGGCCAATCGGTTCTGCTGACCCGCTTTTTCGAGTTCGACGGTTACGTCATCGAGCCCTGGGAATCGGGGTTTCTGGCGCGCCCCTCTCCCGTGGATGCGCCACAGGCACCCCTCACGCTCTCCCCGGCTGTTTTCGGGGACTCCCTGGAACTTTTGGGCCATCGACTTTACGGTGAAACCATCCAACCGGGTCAGACGAGTGAATTCGTTTTGGCCTGGCGCATGTTTGATTCATCACCTGCGCTGCCAAGCCCACCCTCCTTGACCCTGCGCCTGGTCGACGATGAGGGACGGCAATGGGCACAGACAGACCGGCGCCTGGTCGCGGCCGGTCGGGCCGGCGAAAGCGTCCACTTCACGCGTATGGCGCTGCCGCTCTACCCACATCTGCCCCCCGGACTATACCAAGTGCTGCTCGGTGCCTACGTCCAACCCCCCGAGGGCGGGTTCGAGAACCTCCTCACAGAAAATGGGGAAACGAGCGTGACGCTAACCGGGCTGGAAGTCGCCGCGCGTGAACGGCGCCCCTTCACCCTTCACCGGCGCAACCTCCCCTTCGAGAACGGCCCGACGTTGCTCGGTGTGGATTACGACCGCAGCGCGCCGGACGTCCTGCGCGTCTACCTGCACTGGCGGGGCCAGATCCCCACCGGGTGGCAGGCCCATCTGGATGCCGGCGGATACCGGACGCTTTTGTCCACGTTCGCACCGGATGCGGGGACCAGCGTCCCGCTTCCCGCCATCGCGCTCGACGCTTATCAGACAGTGTCCCTGGATCTGGCTGGCGTTGGTCGAGCCCCCCTCCGGCTCACCGTGACGGATGAGACTGGCACGCCGGTACGGGCAGCCGGACCGTGGGGATGGTCAGTAACGGGAGGATGGTTGTCGCCCGCCTCACCTGACGCGCGTTTCGTGCCGTTGGGCGACGAAATGGCCATCGTCGACGTGGTCGCGCGACCGGCCCCGCCGGGAGAGACGATGACGGTGGACGTATCGCTGGTCGCGCTGCGGCCCCTGTCTGTCGACGTCGCGACCAGCGTGCGCCTGATGGGGCCGGAGGGCCAGTGGTTGGACGCCCACGATTGTCAACCGGCCCTGGGCGCCGTCCCGACCCTCAAGTGGATTCGGGGTAGCCGGATCGTCGATCGACATCCCTTGCACGTCCCGCTCGATTTCACGGGGCAAGAGGTGCAAGCGACGTTTCTGGCGTACGAAAACTTTCGGATGACGCCGCTACCGTCGATGGATGATCGATTCGATCAGGCACCGTTGGGCTGGTGCTCGTTACCATAACGCGAGTATCACGCGCACCTGATGGGATAAACTTGCTATGACAACTCAGGATTTAATCTATCGCATTATCACCCAGATATTTTCCGACCGGATGGTCGGCGACCACACGGCTGGCGCTCGCCTACGCCATCGCTGGCACGCCGTTTTGGCCACGTTGGCCCTGTGTGTTATTTTGGCAATGGGCGTTGGCTACTTGCTGGCCGAACTGGGCGCCTTGATCACCAGCGTGGGATTGGCGAGCATCTTCCTCATTGTGTGGGTACTGCGTGATATCGAAGTCGCCTACCTGGGCGTCATCGGCGTCATCTGCCTGCTGCCTTTCGCCTCCTTTCCCTTCAACGTCGGTTTTACGCTCACTTTTCTCGACGCGGCGTTAGGCGCGCTCTTCTTCATCTGGATACTTCAGATCGCCACCGGTGCCCAGGAGGATTTCGTCGGCACGCCGTTGGGGTCTTTCATCACCGTCTTCGTCCTGTTGGCGATTGGCGCCTTCATCGTCGGGCTTTCTCACGCACCGTTGACCCCCTACGTCCTGCGCCACTTCGCCGAGGTCGTGTTGAGCATCCTCCTGTTCTTTCTCATCGTAAACACCGTGCGCGACGTCGAGCGCCTGAAACGCATCGTGCTGATGCTCATCCTCGGCGCGTGCGGCGCAGCGACCGTGGGTATCGTCCTCTACGCCCTGGCAAGCTACGTCTCCGACACCCTCGTCGTCGACATGCTCTCCAAGCTGGCCCGACTGGGTTATCCCGCCGGGCCGGGCGTCTTGCGCTACATCCGGGACGACCCCTCGCTGCCTATGCGGGCCACATCCACCTCGGTCGATCCCAACGTATTGGGTAGCCTGCTCAACCTGACGTTGGGCATCAGCATTCCCCAGCTTTTCGCCCGACGCCCGCTCATTCGACGTCGCTACCTGGTTCCCATCCTGGGCGTTATGTCGTTGTGCCTGGGCCTGACCATCAGCCGTGGTTCGATGGTGGGTCTGGCCGCAGCGTTGGCCCTCGTGGCCACCCTTCGCTACCGCAAGCTGTGGATCTGGTTGATCGTCGCTCTGGCGATTCTACTCCTGTTGCCCCAGACCCAGGATCTGGTCAGTCATTTCGCAGAGGGATTCCAGGGCACCGACCTGGCGACCGAGATGCGTATGGGCGAATACAAGGATGCCTTGACCTTGATCGGCCGGTATCCGTTCTTGGGCGTGGGTTTTTCTGGCTCACCCGACATCGATACCTACATCGGCGTCGCCAACGTCTATCTCCTGATCGCTGTGCAGATGGGCCTGATCGGCCTGACCAGCTTTCTGGTCACGATGGCGGCCTTATTCGTCGACTTCTGGCGCACGCGCGCGCGTGCGCGCGCGCGCGATCTGGTCGCCCCTACGTCGCAACTCGAATCCCTGTGGTGGGGGTTGCACACCGGCATTGTTGGTGCACTGGTAGGCGGCGTCTTCGACCATTATTTCCTCAACATGGACTTTCATCATTCGGTCACCCTCTTCTGGCTGATCTTCGGACTGGCAGCAGTGGCGACGAGACTTGTCAAGCAGACGGAAATGTGAAAAGTAGGTAAATATGGCGCCTGAAAATATCATCTCAACGATCGCTATTGTTCTTTATCCCCTGATCATCGGCGTCTTTTTGAAACGGCGTGGTTTCCACAACCCGATGGCGTATCTGTTCATTCCTTACATCATCCTGTTTTGGCTCCGGGATCTCGGATACGTGGCGCTCGATCTGGAATGGCTGCTCGTTCCCGACAGCGTGGCAATCCGCGCGTCGTTCTACATCCTCTTTGTCCTGGCGGTGTTATATCTGCATCTGAGCCGGGTCTTTCTGGGAGCCGAGGGTAAAACCTGGCGGTGGCATCTGGTGGGGCTCGCCGGGCTGCTGGGACTGGTGATCGTCGAGGTCTACGCGCCCAGGATTCCCGAAACGCGCTCGATCGCCGGGCGTTGGACGATCACGCGCCAACAGATACCGGTCGGCGTCGCGCTCTTGAATTGGGGCGTCTTTATGGGCGGCGTGGTGCTCCTACTCCTCGCGACTCGTCGGCGCGTCCACCAGCCGCTCCACAAGAACCGGATGACCTATTGGTTCTTGACGTTGACGCTATCCGTCTTGGGCACAGCCCTGCTCCTGATCCAGCGTCCGCAACTGGCTAGCGGCCTCTATCTATTGCACGTTCTAAGCACGACTGGCGTCATCCTGACCCATCAATTGCCCGATGTACGCCACGCAATACGCCAGTTCGTCGGTTACTTGATCACGACGCTCGTGAGCATCGCCCTTTACGCCGGCGGCTTCTTGGCTGCGCAACACATCCTCCGAACTGCCCCGGCGTACGATCTCGTGGCGGTCAGTGTCGGGCTGGGCCTGGTCCTGGCGGTGCTCTTCAACCCCCTCCTGCAAGTTGTTCGTCGCTTCGTGAACAGCCGGGTCTTGGGCGCAAAATACGATCACAGCCAGACGTTACGTGAATATAGCCAGCAGATCAACAACGTCGTCGAATTGGAGCATCTCGCTTCTACCGTGGTGAATTTCATCCAAGGCGCCCTGAACGCTCAGTACAGCGCGCTCTTCGTGGTCCACTATGAAGCACCGTCCAAGGATGAGATATCGGAGGAAGATGGCGAGCCGGTAGAAGGCGTGTATCGCCTGCGAGGCGTGCTTGAGAGAGGAAAGGAAGACGAGGGTGCGCCCACCATCGAGCTGACGCCATCGAGCGCTGTGGTCGATTGCCTGCAACGGGAACGAGCCTGCTTGACCCAGTACGACGTGGATCTACACCCCCGTTTTCGGGGCATCTCGACCGCCGAACGGGCCTGGTTAGAGCGCCTGGATATGGACCTCTACGTCCCGATTCACGCTCAGGACAAATGGGTGGGTCTGCTGACGTTGGGCCCCAAGCGATCTGGGGATCGTTACTTTGAGCCAGATCTGCTTCTTCTGGCCACCCTGGCCGATCAAACGGCCGTGGCGCTCGATAATGCACGTCTGTTTGACGACTTGAAAGTCCGCAATGAAGAAATCAGGCGCCTGAACGAAGACCTGGCCCTGGCGAATCGAGAGCTCACGCGGATGGGGCGCGCCAAGTCTGATTTTATCGATATCGCCTCCCACGAACTGCGGACGCCCCTCACACAGGTAAAAGGTTACACCGATATTATGAAAGAGATGGTCGAAACCGACTCGCTAAATCCATCGGTGGCCGAGAATATGGTGCGAGGGCTAAAAGTTGCCAGTAAGCGATTGGAAGAGATCGTGGATATGATGTTCGATGTGGCGAAGATCGACACAGAGACCCTGTCACTCAATCTGTTGCGCGGGCCGGTCGCGCCCATCATCGAGGCCGCAGCGGATAAGTGGCGTCCGGCATTGGAGGAGCGGGAACAGACGCTCACCATCAACGGGTTAGATCGCCTGCCACCTATCCTGTCCGACAGCAGACGCTTGGAGCAGGTCTTCTCCCATCTCATTCAAAACGCCATCAAGTTCACGCCCAACGGCGGGCGCATTCGGATCACCGGTCACATGCAAGCATGGACCCTGCCCCGAGATCAGAAGATTGAAATCATCGTATCCGATACCGGCATCGGCATCGCCCCGGAGGAGTTGGAAAGTATCTTCGATAAGTTCTACCGGCCCAGTGACGTGCTATTGCACAGCACCGACAAGACCAAGTTCAAGGGGGCCGGGCCAGGATTGGGCTTGACGATTGTCCAGGGCATCGTCGAGGCACATGGGGGCCGCATCTGGGCCGAGAGCCCCGGTTACGACGAGGAAACGTGTCCCGGGGGCAGCTTTCACGTCGTCCTGCCGGTGCATCCCCACCAGAGTTTTCCAGAAAGAATGTGGACTGCCTAGCAGGCTGCTGGAGAGAAATACAAAAGACTTTGGAAGTCCATTCATAAGCGCCATCTGACAATGTTCGAAGCGATTTTGGTGTTTTTACACGCGTAAAACGGATCGATCGAAACTTTCGAAGTCTGGATTTTGTTCTCTCCGATAGCCTGCTAGACTTCCTCGCCGAAGCGCCCGCTGAAGTGAGTGAAGATGACGTATCCCACGACGAGGACAGCCACCGCCGTGACTGCGGTCCGCAGGAAAAAGTCGAGCCCGGAGGGTATGCCATAATAGAGTAACTCGCGATAAGAGGCAATGATGGACGCCATTGGGTTGAGACGCCGCAACCACAGGTGCGCGTTGAACGTGATGCCCAGGAGGCGGGCCTCTTGCGGCACGATGCGGATGGGATAGAAGACCGGGGTCAGGAAAAACCAAGCCTGCATCGCCACGCCCAGGAGATGCTGCGTGTCCCGGTAGAACACGTTCAGGGTCGCCAGCATGAATCCCAGCCCCAGGATGAAGGCCAATTGAACCAGCATAATGGCGGGCAACAACAACACGGTCCATGACAACGAAGCGCCCGAAATGAGCGCTAGCGAGAAAAATATCGGCAGGGCGATGAGAAAGTTGACCAGTTCAGATAGCACGATGGAAATCGGCAATATCTCGCGCGGGAGATAGACCTTTTTGATCAGGTGGGCGTTGCTGACGATGCTGCCCGTCGTCTGCATCACCGCGGTGCTGAAGAATTGCCACGGTAGCAAACCGCACAGGAGAAAGACGGGATAATGCTCAATGTCTCGATTGCCCCAAAACACGGTGAAGAAAATCGTGTAGACGATCATCATCAACAGGGGGCTGATCCACGACCACGCGACGCCCAGGGCGGAGTTCTTGTAGCGCACTTTCAAGTCGCGCACAACCAGATTGCGGATCAACTCCCGGTATTGCCAGATTTCGCCGATCTGCCGGATTATTTTATTCATATTTTCTCCATTATGCGCCTGTAAACTTTATAGTCATTTAACGATCCTGACTTCCGAAGTCTCAAACGCCTATCATGTCTTGTGTAAAACTTTCTGGTAGATATTCAACAATTGTCTTCCCGATCGCTCCCAGGAAAAGTGGCGATCTGCTCGCGCGCGTAGTTTTTTCCCCAGTTCCTCCCGCCATTCAGGAGCGTGCAACAGACTGAGAATCGCGTCAGCCAACCCGACGGCGCCATCCCGTCGCCTGGCGTAGACGCCCAGCGACCCCAGATATTCCCGGTTGACGGGCGTGTCGAAAGTCACGGTCGGCAGCCCCATCGCCATGTAGTTGAGGATTTTGCCCGCCCCCTCGGTGGCCGAGATTTTGGGCGCAATGGCGACGTCACCCAGGGCCAGGTGTTCGGGGGCTTGTTCGTAGGGCACCTTGCCAGTGAAGGTGATCCGATCGGCCACATCCAGATCGCGGGCCATTTGGGCGTAATGAGCGACGCCAGGGAATCCCATCACCAGGAAATGAGCGTCGACCCCACACTGTTTGAGCAATCGAGCGGCCTGCACCAGCAGCGGCGTCCCCTGATAATCGGCCAGCAGTCCCAGGTAGGCGATGACGAAACGGCCCTCCGGAACACCCAACGCCCTGCGCCGGATTGCGACTTCCTTGGGCGTCAGCACGTCGGGCCGGAAGAAATCCAGGTTGACGCAATCCGGCAGCGGATAGACCCGCCAATCGCTGCAATTGAACTCCCGTTCCAGCATATAGGCCGCCCGCTGGGTGCTGGTGACGATGACGTCGGGCATTTGCGAAATACGCAGTTCCAAAAGACGAATCCAGCGGTACCACCGTCCGCCGGGATCGAGAAAATTATGATCGACCATTTCCCCCGTCAGGCTGCCCTGGAAGTCGGCGAGCAGCGGGATACGTTGTAACCGGCTCAGGAAATAGCCGATGAGCGCGCCCTCGTGCAGGTGCCCGTGCACCAGATCGAAGCGCCGGCGAAGAATGGTCTTCAACCCCTCCCAACCCAGGAACACATCGAAGGCGAACTTGTGCAGCGAGGACCCCACCTCGTAATCGGCCCGCCAGGGAGTGGGCCGGGTGCGGATGATTTCCAGGTCGGGTAAATCGCGCCCCAGGTAGTAGGTGAGCAGCGTCACCCGGTGCCCCATCTTCTGCAGCACACGCGCTTCTTCCAGGATACGCACGTGGCAACCGTAATCCAGGAAGAAGGAGGTGGGTGCGATCATCAAGATGCGATACGATTGAGTCAATGGTCTTCGTCTAATGGACGTCTTGAGGGGACAGTGCGCGCGGCGAGCAAGCATTCAGGTGCGCTGCCAGGGCTTGTAACCTCAACGATGGCGCGCATAGGCGTGGCGAGGCGAACGCTCAAAGCTGCGCTTCTACCTGTCCTTTTTCTCTGCTCGCTGCTCTGCTCGCTTCTCTGCTCGCGAGGTACGGTCACCGAAGAAGATCTGTTTGATCTGCTGGCCCAGTGGGGGAACGCTCTCGACATCGGCGCTATGTTCCCCGACCCACATGCCCTGGGCGCGCTCGCGGAGCCAGCGGGACCGACCGCGCATACTCTGGGCCAGGCATTGTTCCAGCGCTTCGTCGTCGTTGCGATCTAATAGGTCGCGCAATTCGAGTAACTCGCTGATGAGCGCGTTGAGCCGCTGCACGATATTCTCTCGATTAAGCAGCATATCGGTCTGGCGCTGGTCAACGTCCACGGCTGCCTCGGTCGCCGAGGCGAAACGATGGTCGGCGAATTTGCGCATCTCCTCCCAGCCAGGCGCGTCGATGGTCGAACGCAGCAATGCGATAGCCAGCAGATCGGGTAGTCCATCAATTCCCGATTGCAACCCATCGTGCTCGGCCGCGTCGATGAAAAAGGGTTGCGCATCGAAGGACTTGATCAAGTCAGCGAAGACGTCGATCAACCCGCGAGGGGTTTCGTAGGGCACAGTCACACAGTAGAGAGCCTCTGTCAGCAAATCGGCGCTGGCCAAGTCCAGCCCCATCTCGGCGTTCAATCCGACGAGAACCGGGTTGAGAACGATGTGTCCTCCGGCGAAATAGACGTTGTCCGGCAACAGTTCCTGGGCCCAACGCATCACCGGGCGCTTCAGGCGGGCCGTATCGGTCACGAAACAACCGGGTTTGAGGGCCGGCGCGATGGCGGAGAAGATATCCCGGATGGACGAAAGCGGCGCAGCAACGAGGACGAAGTCGGCGTCTCGACAAGTCCGGTCCACTTTCAACTCTATGTCGTCGAACGCACCCATCGACCGCACCAGGTCGGCGGCCAACGCCTCCTTGTCGTAACCGACGATGTGGGGCGGATCTTTCCGCTCCTTCAAATTCAGGGCGATGGACGTGCTGATGCAATCGGCGCCGATGATGGCAAATTTTTCAAAACCCATTTTTGAACTCCTTGTCGATCTCCTTCGAACGGTTCTGGGACTAATTGGCGTCGTCGGCGGCCTGGAGCGCCGCCAGCAGATGTTCCTCCGGCGTCAAGCGTCCCTGTTCCTCGCTGATTACACGGTGGTGGTGACGGACGAGAAACACGGTCAACGGCGAGCATCCAGCCTCCTGCGCCCACCGCGCGCCGAGCGCGGGATGATGGACGTGGGTCGCAAATGAGCGACGCCACCCGCCGGGGAGATCCTGGCTATCGAGCACAGGCTTTTCCGCCCACCCCAGGCTGTTGAGCACGCGCGGCGTGAAACGTTCCATCAGCACGATGGCGACTCGATACACGATGGGCATCGGTGCAGCAGCCTTGCCCACGTCGTGGAGCAACGCGGCCGCCAACAGATGTCTATCGGTGTAACCGGTCCGGTGCAAGGCCCGATAAACGGCCAAAGCGTGGCGTTGGTCCTGGGTCGACTGGCGGCGGAACAGGGTCCGAGCGGCCGGCGTCAGCCCGCGCGTGGTCTGGGCGATCTCTTCATCGGTAACCCGGGTGAAAAGTGCATGGAAAAACTGCGTCGCCCGGTAGCGAATGGCATCGATCATCTCTCAAGTATTACTAGTAAAAGAGAAGCCCATGGAGCATAACCCCCAGCACAGGCCTGACGACCATGCCGAAAAAACCGACTCGCGACAGCAGAAACAGGAGCAACATCAACCCGATACCGCCAAATTGCTCCAACTGGTCCATCACGTTGGCCCAACTCGCCGGCAACAACCAGGCCAGGATGCGTGAACCATCCAGCGGGGGGAAGGGGATCAGGTTGAAAATCATCAACGACAGATTGATCACGATGAATTGGAGCAAAATACCTGGGAGACTGATAAGGCTGAAGTTGCCCTGATATACACTGACCCATCTCATACGAAAAGGGATCGCCGCCAACATCGCCATGAGGAAATTGGAGAAAGGCCCGGCAAAGCTCACCAGCGCCCAACTGGCCCGCCGGTTGCCCCGCAAGCGATACGGGGAGACCGGCACCGGCTTGCCCCATCCAAAACCAAAGAAGATCATGGAAATCGTGCCTATCGGATCTATGTGAGCCAATGGATTGAGCGTCAACCGCCCTTGCAACGCGGCAGTATCGTCGCCCAGTTGGTACGCCGCCCATGCGTGGGCCCACTCATGGACGGGGAAGCTGGTCAGCAATAGGATCGCCAGAGCGATGAGATAATCTGGTTCTAGTAGATTTTGGAAATTCACTTTTTTACCTCGCAAATACTCAATAACGCAGTAGAATATTATATCACGTTTGTCGGAAAGGGGCGAACGTATCCCGCCGGTTGCCCTCCCTGTCGATGGTGCTATAATCCTGTCAGAACGTCCAAATAGCGTTAGCCTAACCCTAGTGCTGACTTGCCTCTAGACAGAGAATGCACTGCCCTGACATTTTCGTGAAATTCGCACATTCGTGTCATTCGTGATCTGACACTCAAGCTTTCGTCAAAAACGTTTGCTGGCAAAACAGGAGCATCGCAATGAAACTGAGTCGAGAAGAAGTCCAACACATCGCCAGTCTGGCCCGGCTGGATCTATCCCTCGATGAACAACGTCTCTACGGAGAACAGCTTTCGGCGATCCTGGAGCACTTCGAGAAATTGCAGGCGTTGGACACCGAGGAGATCCCACCCACGGCGACAGTGCTCCCGCTCCGCAGCGTGATGCGCGACGACGTGGCGCGACCGGTTGAAGAAAACGCGCGCCAGGATATCCTCGCCAATGCCCCCGACGCCGAGGATGGCTGTTTCCAGGTGCCGGCCGTGCTGGAGTGACGCGATGACGATACACCAACTGACCATTCACGAAGCCCACACCCTCCTCGCTACCGGCGAAACGTCAGCCATCGAACTGACCGAGGCGCTCCTGGCGCGCATTCAGGCTACCGATGGGGCGGTCAAGGCCTACCTGAACGTGACAGAGGAGACAGCGCGCCAGCAGGCCCGGGCGGCCGACGAGCGTCGCGCCGCCGGCGAGGACGGCCCGCTCCTGGGGATTCCATTAGCGATCAAAGACGTGCTGTGCACCCGGGGCACGCCGACGACGGCTGGCTCCCGCATCCTGGAGAATTTCATCCCGCCGTATGATGCCACGGTCGTCACACGCCTGCAAGAGGCCGGCGCCGTCATCCTGGGCAAGACCAACACCGACGAGTTCGCCATGGGCTCCTCGACCGAGAACTCCGCCTATTTCACCACGCGCAATCCCTGGGATTTAGACCGGGTGCCCGGCGGCAGCAGCGGCGGCAGTTATGACCCTTAAAGCAGCCCCACTGTTGGAAAAAGAGGTGCCCGTTTTTCGAGTAGACCATCCTTTCCTTTTCCTCATCTTCGATGAAGAAAGAAAAGTAATTCTTTTTATGGGACGAGTAATGAATCCCAAAGAGAGCTCTTAACGACCAGAGAAATAGTAAATAG
>Ga0209614_1001748_pt1 | contig 15441 bp, 14 predicted proteins | sample BlaSprsedimmetaG_FD_185484 | JGI IMG/M metagenome (GOLD analysis project Ga0209614, IMG submission 185484) | Hot spring sediment bacterial and archeal communities from California, USA to study Microbial Dark Matter (Phase II) - Blank Spring... ... | reverse complement strand
AGGAAGCCTTCTCAGGTCAGCCGTCAACAGTCCACCGTCCTCCGAAATCGACGAAAACCGCGAAAAGATGAGAGAGCGAGACGGATGAGATGAGATCCAGTTTGAGCGCTCAAGCGTGGATTAAGGATTTTGCTTCGTTGGGAGCATCTGTTCGCTGAAAGGCCCGAAATCCGTCAACGGTCCTCCGTCTTCCGAGATCTCCATCATTGGAATTTCTGTTTCGTCCTTTTCTGTGTTGAACCCTCCGCACTGATCATAATCCCAATGGAGATCACAATCATCAAAACTCGCTGTCAGAGAGTTATAATCAAGTTAAGCAGTATCTTCTGAGAATAACGACTCGGGTGTTGAGGTGGAACTACGGTGGATAGGAGCAAGAAGCAGCCTCGCGCAGTAAGTAAGAAAAAGAAAGTTCTTGACAGAATTGACGGGCATGATGCTCTTCTTATATTGAAAGCCTTGGCCAGCGAAGATCGGAGCATTGCAAAACGTATTGAACAAATCGCATTGGAATACTTGCGCGATATAGATGTCGAGAACGTTGCTTCTCAAGTGTACTATGCGTTGGAAGGAATTGAAGTTGAGGATCTCTGGGAACAGTCAGGCAGCGTGAGGTATGGGTATGTGGAACCGTCAGATAGAGCGTGGGAAATGTTTGAAGAGGCTTTAGAACCATTCACAAATGAATTGAACAGATATTTCGACCTTTCACTGGACAACGAGGCGAAGAAATACTGCATGGGTATTCTGAAAGGGATTAACCAGTTCGGCAAAGAATCAACATCTCAGTTCAAAGACTGGGTAGAAGATGCTCCAGATGAGCTTTTCGAAAGGGTCTTGGATGACTGGAAGAAGGCCTGCAAAAATCCTGAGCATATACAGGAAATGGAAGACTTCATCGAACGGGGTTTGGGAAAGTGACGGTTTGGAAGAAGACGAACAGAAGCTGGGAGCTTGGAAGAAAGGTGCACACATATCTTGATCTTGACAACAAGCCAATAATCGACTTTTCACCCTTTTTCATACGTACCCCAACCACTGTTATATGAGTGCGGATAGACCACTCTGCAGTTAGTGACTGCTATAACGAACATATTTTGCTATTAATGTCCAGTATATAGGACGCAATTTCATATTATCGCTGTAGAGACCATTGGATAAGGAACGCAGAGCTGGTATGTTCTGCAACAAACAGCAAAGCTGTATCAGTCGTTCGGGGTGTTTATATGCTGCATATGGATCTCTTTCTCTTCTTCCCCACTGTGCGTTGTTGCTTTCAGATCGTGAGAATAGCTTCATGTCTGATATTTTGTCCGATTTGAAACCAGGTAATAGAGTTATGAAAGCGGTGAGAGCTGTAATGAATCAGAATGATTGAAAATAGAATCGAAGCGCAGTCACTTCAATTTTGCCTTCCGGTGAACTTTCTTCATCTTCGAAATTGATTTCTTCCTCTCAATGAGTACTTCCCCGGACACATTCCGCAAATCGACCTCAATTACCATTTCCGATAAACTGCCGATATATTTCCGATAATCCATATCTTCGATTCTTGTTCGAAGGATCGAGTACTTCGAGAAAGCCTTTTTGGACCCACTTGTTTACCATGTTTCTCGCCATTCTCTCTGAAAGCCCCAGGTTGTTTGCCAGCTCTCTTACAGTCAAGAAATCTCTTGAAGCGAACATAGAGAGCACGTTCTTCTGGCGATGGTCAAGCCTTCTCAAGAGCACGGGGTCTGAAGGAATCGCTCCTTGAGCGAGGACTTCATTTCCAGCTGCTTCGAAAACCTTTGCGAGCAATTCCACGAAGTATCCAACCCAGCCGGTGAGGTCGGCTTTCTCTCTTCCTTCATAATAGTTGTGGTGAGGATGGGTGACTAGAGAGTTGTAATAGAGCTGAAGGTCGCTAGCGTGGTACTCCTCTAGAGAAAAGATTCCGTTCAGTCCATAGCCTTCCTTTTGAAGAATGAAGGTAGACAGGAGTCTTGCGGTTCTTCCATTCCCGTCGTAAAAGGGATGAATAGTAACGAATTGGTAGTGAACGAGCGCGGCGATCAGCGGGACAGGAGTTTTGTTCCTGGCATCTTGTTCCCAGCTGACGAGTCCTCTCATAAGTTCTGGAGAATCCTTTGCTTCCGGAGGAAGGTAGATGATCGCATTAGTCAGTGAGTCTCTAATTACGTTTTGTTCGCTTCGATACGCAGAGGGCTTTGCTCTGAGACCCTTTTCGACAATCGAGTGCGTTTTTTTAATAATATATTCATCGAACGGTCTGAGTTCTTGAGCCCACTCCTCGATTTTTAGGAGGGCATCCCAATAGTTCTTCACTTCTCTTGCATCCCTAGCTTTTTCTTGTGTGATCCTCTGATTATTTACAACATCGCGCGCTTCCTGGAGAGTCAGGCGATTGCCTTCTATCTGTGTTGAAAAGTGGGTCGATCGGATCCTTGCGCTTTCTCTAATTCTCGAAAGAGAGCTTAAAGGAATCTGTGCGTTCTCAACTTGAATCCTTATCTTTTCTATGGTCATGAGATCTGAGGCTATCTTATCGGTAATTGAGTATTGGGGGTCCCACTTCACTTTCACAACCATCTCTCCTCTCATCACACTTCAATTATACTGGATTTCCGATAAACTGCCGATATATTTCCAATAAGAGAGAGACTCAAGGCTGGCTTCGCCAGGAAGTGATGCTGGAATAAGACATCAGACGCAACGCTGGGCAAGCACGACCCAGGTCGCAATGCCGGCTAAGAACATGCCGGGACGCAAGGCTGGCGAAGATCACGCCAGGTCGCAAGGCTGCCTTCGGCAGGAGGCAACAAAATGGCTAGTGAAGGCTTCGCCTTCGCCAGTACCACTTCGTGGTGCCAGTCTCGCCTTCAGTGAGCCCAGTCATTGCAGGCAGTGGCGAGAAAAACTAAGAAAACATTAAACCGATTTGACGAGTCCAGTTCAGATTTCGTTGGGCGAAGAAGGCGCTTAACGCTGCAAAAGTTCGGTCATCGCTTGATATAACACGCTGGACGCTGTGAAGAGCCGTCCTTAGTTATTGGTCAAGGATCATGAGCCAGTCCATGGATATAATCGAAAGCGCTTGAAAGGACAGAAGGAATCTTTCTAAACGAACCCGTCTGAGAATGCTGGCAGATCGTTGAATTCAGTTGAAGCTCTTTAGGTTTGCGAAAACCTGTCAGAAATAGTGTAATTATCTGCTTGGGAGGAAATCCTCAATAAGAAGCCATTTCCAGATAGGGATCAGCTCAATGGTCTTGTCGTGAATCTTCAGCGTGTCTTCAATGTCGCTGTTGAGAAGTATCCTGCGGGATCTCTCGCCCTCGAATTCGAGTAATCCCCGGAGTTCACGTTCTCTCAAATCGAGATCATCCAGATTTGACATTGTGACATTGATAACCAGATCGCCAGTTTTTCCAGAGGCGACGAAATCAACTTCGGTTTTGTCAGTCTTCCAGAAAGTCACTTTATAGCCCCGCCTCAAGAGCTCTAGAAAGACAATGTTCTCTCCATCTCTTCCATAGTCCTCAGTGAGTGGCTTGACAACGGCTTTTCTCAGGCCAGTGTCGACGGAATATACTTTTCTTGGGTTGATTAGGGCTTTCTTGACGGAATTCGTATGAAGCTCTACTTCAAACAATATGTATGCTTCCGATAGGTGCGACATGTTCTCTGAAATTGTGCTGGTTGAAGTTTTTCCCGAGATCTGTTCGAGAGCCTTCTGTATTTTTCTGTAGCTCAAGAGATTTCCGCTGTTCTTCAGAGCGTAGAGGGCGATTCTTCTTGTAAGCAGAGCGTCTCTGATATTCCAACGCTCTACGATGTCCCTGTATATGATGTCGTCGAAATATGCCTCGAGAATCTTTGTCCCGTTTTCTTCCGGGAAGTTCAAGAGAATCTCAGGAAAGCCTCCAGAATCCAAATAACCGAAAAGCAGATTCTTGATGAGATCACTTTTGAGTTCAACTGAAAGCGAAGAGACTTCGATTCCCTTCGATCGCACAAAGTCCGCAAATGAAAAGGGCAACAGAGTCAGATCTATGTGCCTTCCTGTCAACAGCGTTCCAAGCTCCTTGGAAGAAAGCTTTGAGGATGAGCCGATAACAATGAATTTGACCTCTCCGGACTCCCTGTAAGTCTCTATCCATTGCTCCCAGCCTCGTATATGCTGGATCTCATCGACAAACATGTAGGTTTTCCCAACGGGATTGACTCTCTGCCTGTAAAGCCTGTAGAGTTTTTCAAGAAGGACAGGTGTTTTCTCTTCCATCGAGAGAGAGACATCTTCAAGGTTCAAGAACAGAAAGGAGAGTTTATCAACAGATTCTAGGAGCTTTCTGTACACAAGCTTAAGAAGAGATGATTTGCCGGATCTTCGAGGCCCTCTTACGATCTGCACGAAATTGCTGTCAAGAAATTCTTCAATCTCACCGACCTCTCTTCTGTAAACAAGGTCCGGAAGGGATCGATCTTCCCAGTAATTCCATCTTGCAAGGACGGAAAACATCTGTTGATCTGTCATATTAACCACCTGGTCAAGTAATGACCTTTATAACAAACACATTCTAGCATAAGTGACCAGTATATTGAACAGTATTTCAATTCATTTCTGTATAGAGATTGTTATAGGAAATTCAAGGCCCCTTCGAAAGCCCAGATCCCGAAACAAGTTCGGGATGACAGAACAAGCAGTTACGAGGGTCGGTACGGGAATTATATAGTGAGAGTTTCACAGGAATGATGGATAGAGGAATTTCCAAAAAGCCATTGTCAGTTGACGCAGTAAGAGCTGCGGGAAAGCCACTAATGAATAACGATGTTTGATGATTTTCGGAAATTCCGGCAAACTCCGGGGTTTCCACACAACACTCTGCCAGATAGAATTACTTCTTTGTTGTAAAACTCCATATTGGACCAATCACCGGCAGCGAGCCCGCGTTCTTCGCAGCTATCTTCCAGTAATATGTCGTATTGGGAAGGAGACCGCTCTTGTTATAGGTATTGGTAGTTCTATTCGATATGAAAAGGGAAGGATTGTGAGATGTGGAAAGGTATAGATCGTACAATACCGCATCCCCGTCGGGATCTCCGCCTTCCCAAGACAAGAGAACTTCAAGATCAGTGTCCTTCGCGCCATTTGCCGGGGAAGGGTTCGAGGCAACGTTGGGGAATGACTTGACCGTTACTGTGAATGTCTTGTCAGATGATGCTTCCTTCCCGTCTTCTGCTCTTATAGTGACTGCAATATCGCCGAGTGGTCCGCTGACTGTCCATTCATAAAGGCTGCCTGAAACGGTTCCCGGTCCTCCAATGAGGCTATATGAAAGAAAATGGCCGTCCGGATCTGAGCAATACTCGGCAAGGTTTATCTGGATAAGCTCTCCAATATTCTCGACAATTGCTTCTATGACTCCCCATTCAGGCTTGCTATTCTTTATTGGACAGGCCGTAAGAAATAGTACAGTAAGCACAAGAACCACCGTCAGGCGAAAACTCTTCATCTCATTATCCTCCACAGTCCGAATTAGGAGATGAGATTGCTGCTTTGTCTGAAAAGCAGTGGTTCTATAACAACATCTCCTTATAGATTTTAGAACAGCATCGGACGATTCAGGCGCTTTTGGGCAGAGTGTTCTTTCTGACTCTTCGGGGAAAGAGTTAAGATGCACGTGTTTCTACGATAAGATCACCCGAGAAAGCGAATTATAGAGAGTTTGCCGCGCTAACGCGAGACGAGAAATGGAGAAGCCAGTCTGCTGGCGCAGGCAAGCCAGAAGGCGAGAATCATCGCCGCCAGTGAAGGCTTCGCCTTCGCCAGTACCACTTCGTGCGGCCAGTCTCGCCCTTGGCGAGGACAGTCACTGCAAGCAGTGGCGAGAAAAACTGGAGGAGTCCATCATCCCTAATCATGAACCCATCCTTTGAAAAGATCGGCTCTAAGAAAGCTCTCCGATGCACACTTCTTGGCAATCTCAAGGTTCTGCAAAGAAGTCTCGCGTTTCGATTCTCATTTGCGGTAGCTAATCGAAGAGCCGCTTCCTGAATAATCGCGAACGTTGAAGATCACTACTGAAGTACTGACACTTTCCTCGATTTTGTTGTTAGAGGCACTTACTCCGGAAAGTGAAATATCCATTATAACCCTGTCGTCCTGCAGAGTTCTGAGCTCGAAGGCAAGATCAGTTACTAACACGTCAGAAACATCGCTCAGGTTTTGTTCTCCCGACCTGACTTCAGATGTTCCTCTATACCTCTTTACAGCCCCTTCCTCAAGAGTTATAGTGATCCAGCCTTCACCTTCAAGAGAGCTGGAGAACTCAATCAAAGTAGCCCATCGCAACTCTTCAGATATTCTTTCCGCAGCGGTCCTGAGATTCCTTCCCAGCAACGACAAGGACTGAGATGTCATATATACTCTCCATCCCGCAGAGAAGACGGACAAAGCAGTTGCCGCTATGATTCTTGATGTAAGAATTACAACAAGCAACTCTGCAAGTGTTAGTCCTCTTCTTCTGTTCATCGAGGTCTCTACCTCTCTCTCAGGAAGATATCGATTTTCTTGTTCTCAGCGAACTCCTTCGATACGAGTTCACCGGAAAGCACAATATTCTGAGCATCTAGATTAAGCACTACCGAATACGAACCGCTCCTTTCAGGAACGAAGTACTCCTCTTCAAGAGCTTTCTGAACCCTCGATAATTCGGTGGTCAGGTGTCTATTCCTGTTTGCCTGTTGCATGCTCTTGGTCAATGCTGGCAAGACGGCCGCAATAATCACCATAACTATTACCAGACTCATCACGATCTCGACTAGTGAGAAGCCTTGTTTCCTTGCCGGGCGATTTCCAATCACTTCGCTCACTCCCTATCTACTCCAGAATTCCGTATCTTCTTGTCCCTCTTCGTCACCAAAACCAATCGTTCCCGGAGGGAAAAGTTCTTCTGTTTCGCTCTCGAAAACCACTCTCGAATTTCCACCAGCCACGAATCTGTCTGCCACAATAGCTCCCCTGACCGTGGCACTTCCGACCATATTTACTGTGGAGTTTGGAGCATAGACAGCTATAACATTGGCAAGAAAATTACCGTGTAGGTTTACATTTGGACCGCCGCTGATTACCAGTCCATCGATCTCGCCAGAACCGCCTAAGCTTGCGTTTGCTTGAAGGATGTTGAGAATACCTGTGTATCGGATATTGCCGGTTAGGTCAAGATTGTTTGTGCCTGCATAGTCAACCCTTACGGCATTCCTGTCACCACCGTCATTGAGTGTGCTGCTTCCACCCATATTAAATCCCATACTGGCAAATACTTCGAGGTTTCCTTCTTCGGCAATGTTGATATGCCCTTGTTGTATGTTTAGGGAGCCACAGTTTATCACTCCATTACTGATTCCATTCATGACTGCATTTCCTGTCAAAGACATGGTATTTGCGATCTGGAATTCTTGTCTGGAACCATTCATAAAGTCAACTACTCCACTCGAGAACGAAGCAGATGAAGCCTTAACGAGAACCTCAGAGGATATTCTGAGCGTCCCGTTTCCTGAAGTGGAGAATGCCTGACTAGAGTCTACATAGAGCTTATCCAAAGTCATCTGACCGCTGTTGCCGAGTTCGGTCAATCCTTTTGCATGCAATTCTGTTAGCTAAATATTGTTGTTCCCTGAAGATGTGAAGCTGCCATTCACGTAGAGATTGAACCTGGCCGAGTTCAGAGAAGCTATTCCATTTCCGCTTATAGATACGTTCCCGTCGACAAACATATTCAAGGTGCCAGGACCGATCACGGTTATCTTTCCGCTGCCCGATACCTTGAGCGAGCTTGCCCTTATCGAGAGGTCTCTTCCACTCAAGTCGAAAATCAGTTCTCCACTACCCAACACATTTATATTTCCGTACTCGGCACTATCAGAAGCAGTTCTCTCGTTATTACCACTAACTGAGAGATCTCCCAAATCAGGAAGTCCTTCAGGAAAGTTCGGAAAGGATGGAAAAGATATGGAAGGAGGAGCATCGGGAAAATCAGGCAATACATACTCCCTGTATTGATCAAGATTCTGTATTGGATGCGAATTGAGCCAGGTGTTATTCCATATGCCATTTCTAGTGACAACGGCATCGGGGTATTGAACGGCCATCCAGTGCGCATCTGGATCTGGCGAAGGATTGACGTGAACATCACCATCTACTCCGACGTAAATAGTGTCCGTGACCATCACACCTCCCCCATACAGATCGACCGTTCCCGGTGTAACGGAATTCGTCCCTGCTCTTCCCTCTATTCTTGCACTGCCTCCCAATCCGATATAGCTGTCAGAGAAGACAGCCATATCGAAAATTGGGAACTCATAAGTCCCGCCGGAAAAAGCAAGATTCAGAACAATACTTTCTAGGGTGAAATTCCTATTTCCGTAAGAGACTATCTTTACTTCGGAATCATCGTCATTCGATAGTATCGCAAAGGCTATTTCGCTCTGCGTGCTTTGTATCGTCCCAATAACCGCTTCTCGTACAACTTGTGTTTCTTCTTCCCAGTATTCTCCTACATCGAAGGGTTGTAAGAAGTCGAAGACGGCGGCTTCTGACTCCGAGATTCTTCCGCCGAAGATACCCCTTAGATTCTTTGTGGCATCCTTTTCGAGAATCGCCCTGGCAACTTCTACACCTGACAAAGCTCTGTAATGCGCCTCGAGTCTTGCCTCTGCCTTGTTGAGCTGCATCGAATCGTTGAGAACGAGAGTGAGAACCGTAGTTGTCAGAATCGACAGAACCAGAATAACAAGCAGTGCAGTGAAAAGAACGTAACAGGTCTGTCTTTGTTTTGAATTCATTCAGTATTCTCCTCCAGCTTCGGTGGCTATTAAACATAACTGCTGCAATGTTATGCCAACGCTTGACCGCAATTTCATCTACACTGCGCAGGAGAACTTGAAGCACACACTTCCGTTTATCGTAAAGATCCAACCAAGTCTTGCGAAGGCGATTATAGCAAAGGGTCTGGTTAACGAGCATGCAAGGTACTATTCTCTCAGCGGGAGACACAATCGAATAGTCTCACCAGTCGGCTCTGCTAATGCATATTCTATTCATTAGGAGGTTTGATGAAAGTGATTTCACATGCAAGTCGAGTTCATGGAAATTCAGTTCCAACGATCGAATGTTTTTTGATCACAACTGTGTGTAATCTCCTTTCCTTATATGGCAAACGCAGCGATTATGCTGAACAATAGCGTACTGAGCAATCTTTGATTTGTTGGGGTAACATGAGTCTTGGGTGAGGCGCGAATGTTACGTGGGCACTCAGCCGAGGAACAAACTGCCAATCCGAAACACAAGAGAAGCGACAATGAATGCGAATACAGTTGTATAGATAGCGGTGAAGAGAGCCCACTTCACTCCGGCTTCCTTCCAGATTGCTCCAAATACCGCTACGCATGGCATGTATAGCAATGTGAAAAGCATGAAGGCATACGCCGAGAGTGGTGTGAAATACTCATTCAAGGTCAGTTCGAGGTTTCCTTCTCCTATTAGCGTCTGATAAGTCCCAACCACAACTTCCTTTGCGAGACCTCCCATTAAAACTGCGACCCCGCTCTCCCAGTTATCAATTCCCATCGGCTTCATTAGGGGAGCAACAGCCGAACCAATAACGCCTGCATAGCTTTCTCTGGAACCATACTCCACTCCAGCAGGGAAAGATGCCAGAGCCCAAATCACCAAGACAACTATGAAAATAATTGTACCGGCTCTCTTGAGAAACATCAGGCTCTTGCTTCCCGCAAATCTCAGAGTCTCTTTTACCATTGGCGGCCTATACGGTGGAAGCTCAAGCACAAACGGAGAGCTTTCTCCCTTAAGGATCGTACTTTTGAACAACCTTGCCATTCCAATGGCGGCTACTATTCCGATCACATAGATACTGAAGACAATGGTACTTTGATGTTTTGAGAAAAATATGGCGGTGAAGGTAAGATAGATCGGCAGTCTCGCGCTGCATGACATGAAAGGCGAAACAAGAATAGTGATCAGCCGATCCTTTCTCGATTCAAGGGTTCTTGTAGCCATAACTGCAGGAACTGTGCATCCAAATCCGATTATCATAGGTATGAAAGATTTGCCGTGCAGCCCAATCTTGTGCATCAGCCTGTCCATGACAAATGCAGCCCTGGACATGTATCCTGACGATTCTAGAACCCCGATCATGAGGAACAAGAAGAAGATGTTAGGAACGAAGACCATTACGCTTCCCACACCTCCGATAATCCCGTCCGAAACAAGAGAGACCAATATTTCCGGCACGTTTCCGACAAGCAGAGAAGTTGCAGATTCAGATAGCCATTCGAAACCGATTTCTATCTGTTCGAGAAAGAAGTTCCCGACAGTAAAGGTTACCTGAAAGGTGAGCCACATCAGAAAGAAGAAGATTGGAATTCCGAGCCATCTATTGGTGAGTATTCTGTCAAGTCTATCTGTGAAATCGGCACGAACAGTGTTTTTTTTCACACAGTCTGTTTCTATCTCCTGAATGAATCTGTACCTTTCTTGGGCGATCGATACAGAAGCGTCTCCAACACTCTTTTCGAGGTCTGAAACGATTTGATCGACTGCGCCCTTTATGCCGCTTGAAGCTCTTTCAAGTACCAATTTGTACTCGGGGTCCCTTTCAATGAGTTTTATGGATAACCATCTGGGGTCTAGCTCATTGCAAATATCTGAATGCGATACCAGTGACTCTATCTTCCTGATTGCCTCTTCTATTCTCTGGTCGTTAAACTTCCTCTCTGTTTTGGACGAGATCTTTCCCCTATAATCGACAATCTTTTCTTTCAAATCCTTAATGCCAGTATGTTTCAGCGCGGAAATCATAACGACCGGCACTCCCAATTTTTTGGCCATGCCTTCCGTGTCAATTGAAATGTTCTTAGCCTCCAACTCGTCCTGCATATTCAGAACCACAATGATGTTTAGACCCATTTCAATGAGTTCGAGGGTCAGATAGAGGTTTCTTTGGAGGTTCGTGCTGTCGATTATCGACAAGACCAGATCGGGCTTGCTGGTCACCAGATAGTCACGGGAGATTCTTTCATCTAATGAAAAGGCATTCAAGCCGTATATCCCCGGTAAATCGACTACTTTCGCCTTTATTCCGGCGAATGAAAATACTCCTTCCTTCTTCTCTATCGTAACTCCAGGCCAATTTCCAATCTTTTGGTGCATCCCTGTCAGAGCATTGAACACCGCTGTCTTCCCCACATTGGGATTACCAGCCAGTGCGATATCTATAACGTTTTCTTCTACCGAAGCGCCCTTTAACGGCATTGTTCTCCTCCCCTCCATCTACAAAGCGGATTCTTTCGTCTATAGGTTCCACTACTATCCTGCTTGCAAGAGAGTTGCTCAGACCCATCCGAGATTCCCCAATTAGAAGAATCAACATCCCCTCCGCTGAGCCCCTCATAACTTCAACAACGGCGCTTTCAATAAGGCCAATGCTTCGCAGTTTGGATTTCTGCGTTTCGCATCCTGAAAGATCTACTATTCTGCAGCGGCCCCATCGAACATTGTTGAGAAAGAATCTCTCAGATCCTTTCGACGACAATGGCCCTCGCCTCCTCTTTACGAAGACTAAGTCTGTATCCCCGCACCTTTACCTCGATAGGATCTCCCAAAGGAGCGATAGCCTCAAGCGAAATCTCTGTTCCCGGAAGCACTCCCATGCTTAACAGACGTCTCTTCAGCTCAGGATCACCCCTGACGGCCTCTACCCTGTAGACATTTCCGCTTTTTTGCCTATCGAGAGTTACTTGTGACTCCTTCTCATAATCGTCAACGTAAGTCTGCATCTTTTTTAGAAGATCAGGGTTTTCAGCGAAAAACCTCGTTACGGCCTCCATTTTCGTCAGCAATTCCTGATTCAGATGATGCTCGAGACCGTGTGCAAGCTCATCCGCTTTGCTACTCTCGATATACAGCACTGCTTCGAGAAAGGTCTTGACAGAGTTGTGTTTCTCGAACAATAGACTGGCCTGCATAAGTCCCGCCTGAGTAAGTTTGATGTAACTGTACTTTTCGTAGTCGACGAGTCCGTTTTCGCTCAGCTTCTTCAAAGCAGAAATCACAGAGGAAGTTTTCACGCCGAGGATCTCAACGACATCTTTCACACGTGCAAAGTCCTTCTCGATCTGTATCTGATACACAGATTTCAGGTAATCCTCAAGGCTCTCTGAAATAGTCACTCTGAAACCACTCCTTCCATATGAAGATAATGTAGTTACATCTACTAATAGTATATTTATGTACCTTATCTTTGTCAAGACTCCTCTAATGCATTTTCAAGAGCTTGGAGTATCCGGCTAGTCTTGTGATTTTTCATCCGAAATCCGAAACAACCAAAGCTTGAGGAAATACCGTGAAGAAAGAAGTGAAAGGAAGCGTTTCTATCCGGGGAGAGGAACGATTTTGATGATGGAAGAATGCAGAGCACATAAACTCCCTGATCCAATATTCAGGGAAGAATCAGGGGGCTTTTCGGTAAGTTTCTTCAACACATCCTACAAAAGTGAACTGCAGATACCGGGGCTTACGCCAAGGCAGCAACAGATAGTAGAGTTTGTCATGAAAAACGAAAGTATTACCAATGAACAGTGTAGAGAACTCACAAAAGTCTCAAAAGCAACTGCGACAAGAGACCTTGCTGATCTTGTTGAAAAGCGCGTTCTTGATCAGAAAGGAAAGAGCAAAAAAACCTCATATTACACTCTGGTGAGCCATAATGAGTCATAGGTGAGCCATAAATGAGCCAGGACTTTTGAATCTCTGATAAGAGACATGATAAATAGGGACTCCATTTTTGGCGAGAAGAACGAAAAAGCCGTCCTTGGTTGACCCGGAGCATGGACCCGCCCTTCGAAAGAGCGGAAAGAACCGTCCAGCAGCCTCCGAAAAGAGCTTTCTCTAATGGTCTTACACATCACCCATGACTCACAACGCACCACCCATGAGCCCGACGCGCGCGTACAGGGTATTGGTTGGTAGAAGTGTTGATCGTTCGTAGTCAGCTCTAAATACGGAGTTTAAGTCCTCCCTTCCCGTCATGCCGGACACACTTAATACGTCATTCTGAGCTTGACTCAGAATCCCGTCCTTTTTCAGAAAGGAATCCTGGATGACATAATGAGATGAAATATGGGTTTCAATTCCTCATAGGTAGTCTGGAAGCCCGACTCTTGCACAGATAGGGACAGAAAAAATGGAGACTGTTGTGTTTTTTTGATTCTGTCAAACATGATCACTGTAATCACCCCCGGTGCTTTATATCTAAATAATAATGCAAAATCAAGAATTGGAATCTGACCCTATTTATGTTCTTTGATAAACGAATGAATATTCACTTGTGAAAATTGCCGTCTCAGGGATCTGTTTCTTAGTTCATAATCGTGGCTAATCTCTCTATATAATCTCTCCAATCCAGCACTTATAAAGGCTAGTTCGGGATTGACTATTAGCACGGGAATGAACATTTGAATATGGGGGAAAAGAATCCGATAATCCCCGCAAGAACCTAAACGAAACTGGTGTAACGATATTTCCCACAAAAAGGGCTTTCGTAACTGATTTTCTCGTTTTGTAATCGTTTTTCCTGTGGTGTAGTGAGTGCATAGAGGTTCGTTCGTAATTATTTTTCTTGACGTGTGCTAAAATATAACAATAATTCTTGGATTGTAATCATTTTTCCGGAGGACGCTATGCCTGAAAACGATCAGGATAGATCAACTGAAAGACTCGCGGGGTATGCGACACTTATCGAGCGATATGACTTAGATGTTATTCCAAATTGGCACAGGTCCCTGATGACCACGAGTGGAATCCGCCGGATCGACTCGAGCGAGGGCATAGTCGAGGAGGCATATCCTTCTAAGTACTGGCCAGGGGATACTCTGGGCAATCATCTTGAATTTGCGCTTAAATATGACGGGACGAATCTCGCCATACTCGCCAGCCTGTTTCGGGAAGCTTCAGAGGAAGACTTTCTCCAATATGTCCGCTCAAGACCAACCGGAAAATACGCTAGGCGGTTGTGGTATCTTTACGAGTTTCTTACCGGGAAAATGCTTCCTCTAGATGACTTGAAACAGGGTAACTACATTGATCTGCTTGAGCCGGATGAATACTTCACGGTTAGCCCGGCCCGCCAGATTCGTCGCCAGCGAATCAACGACAATCTACTGGGTGACTCACGCTTTTGCCCAACTGTTCGCCGAACTGAAACCCTTCGAAGCTTTGAAACAGCCGATCTTGCCGGGAGATGCCGCAGGGCGGTGGCTGGCTATTCCCCGGAGTTGCTGAGGAGAGCACTAGGGTATCTGTACACCAAGGAGACAAAATCCTCTTTTGAGATCGAAAATATTAAGCCCACGTCGACCAGAACCGAGCGATTTGTAGCGTTACTTCAGCTGGCCGAGCAGGAAGACTTTTGCAGAAAACCGCGCTTGATCGAACTTCAGAATCGCATTGTCGATCAACGGTTTCGCGATTACGATTACCGGACGTGCCAGAACTACGTCGGGGAAGCAATCGCCTGGCAAAAGGAAAGGATACATTTCATATGTCCAAAGCCTGAAGATCTGGCTGACATGATGGAGGGTCTAATAACTGCCCATAAGAGCATGGGCGATAGCGATGTGTCGCCCGTGGTTCACGCCGCCGTTATTTCCTACGGGTTCGTTTTCTTGCACCCTTTCCAAGACGGCAACGGCCGAATCCACCGTTTTTTGATCCACAACATCCTCGCCCGCCGGGGTTTTACACCCAAAGGCGTCATGTTCCCCGTATCGGCATCGATGCTGAAGAACCCTGCCGACTATGACGCCTCTCTGGAAGCGTTCTCACGGCATATTATGGCCCTGGTGGAATACTCTCTCGATGAAGAGGGCCGCATGACCGTTCACAACGATACCGCCAGGTGGTACCGCTATATCGATATGACGCCCCAGGTGGAGGCTCTCTTCAAGTTCATCGATCAGACCATTGAGGTCGAACTAACCCAAGAATTGGCGTTTCTAGCCAATTACGATGAAACAAAGAAAGCCATCCAGAAAATCGTTGATATGCCCGACCGGTTGATAGACCTCTTCATCCGCTTTTGTCTGCAAAACAATAGCAGGCTTTCAGCACAGAAACGCAAGAGTCACTTTGACTTTCTGTCAGACGAGGAAATTGCCCATATGGAGCAGGCGGTTCTTGCAGCCTACGGCAACATGACCTCGAACGCAGATTGATGGCGCCCCCACGAAACTCCTGCGCCCGCGACACTCATTTCGGTCGCGACCTTCGTCACAAATCATGGACTTGTCCTTCGAAGCGCAGTTACAAGTTGTCAGTTCCAAGTTGCAAGAATAAATGACGAGGTTCGGGGTTGGTGGTTG
>Ga0209614_1001746_pt1 | contig 15466 bp, 8 predicted proteins | sample BlaSprsedimmetaG_FD_185484 | JGI IMG/M metagenome (GOLD analysis project Ga0209614, IMG submission 185484) | Hot spring sediment bacterial and archeal communities from California, USA to study Microbial Dark Matter (Phase II) - Blank Spring... ... | reverse complement strand
CTGGCGGCCGAGCGCCGAGGCCGGCGGTTCGCCCGGCTGGGACGATACCGGCGTTGTCCCCGATCCCGGCGCCGTCGTGATCAATGAGGTCCTGGCCCACTCCCACGCCGGGGCCGCCGACTGGATCGAACTGCACAACACCACCGCCGAGCCCATCCATATCGGCGGCTGGTTCCTCAGCGACCGCGACACCGACGATGCCGCCCGCATGAAGTACCGCATCGCCGATGGGACCGTCATCGACCCCGGCGGCTACGTCGTCTTCTACGAAAACCTGCATTTCGGCAATCCGATGGACCCGGGCTGCCTGACCGCCTTCGCCCTCAGCGAAAACGGCGAGCAGGTCGTCCTGTCCTCGGCCGTCGACGGCGCCCTCAGCGGCTTCCGCGAAAAGGAAGACTTCGGGGCCTCGCCCACCGGTATCGCCTTCGGCCGCTACCGAAAGAGCGGCGGCACGTTCAACTTCGTCCTGATGAGCGCCAACACCCCCGGCGCCGCCAACGCCTACCCGCGGGTCGGCCCCATCGTCATCAACGAAATCATGTACAACCCGCCCTCGGGCAACCAGGACGAGGAATACATCGAACTGCTCAACATCAGCAGCCAGCCCGTGACGCTCCTTGACCCGCTGACCCTGGAGCCGTGGAAATTCACCGACGGCATCGAGAAGGTCTTCCCGACGAACCCGGCCGTGACGGTCGCGCCGGGCGGTTTTCTTCTGGTGGCCAGAAACACCCAGGCGTTCGTTGCCCGCTACGGCCCGCCGCCGGTCGGTGTTCAGGTGCTCCAGTACGACAGCGGGGCCCTGGACAACGCCGGCGAGAAGCTCGAGATCTCCATGCCCGGCGACGTGGACGGGCAGGGCGTCCGCCAATACATACGCATTGACCGCGTGGTCTACAGCGACGGCTCGCACCCGGTCGGCGAGGACCCGTGGCCTCCGTCGGCCGACGGCCAGGGCCACAGCCTCCACCGAATCGCCCCCGCCGAGTACGGCAACGACGTCATCAACTGGCAACCCGCCGCCCCCACGCCCGGTGCGCCCCATCCATGAGCGTATTACGTCGTTCGGTTCTCGTGGCGAGGGCGTCTCGCCCTTGCGTAGCACGGGCATCCCATTCGCTTCGCTCAGGATCCGCCGCAGGCGGACCCGTGCATAAGGAATCCGCCGCCGAAGGCGGCTCCACGCATGCAATACGCGATACGCACGACGCAATACGACCTCAGAGCACCCAGCCCGGCCGGTACTCGCGTCGAATGTACTTGTCCGCCTGGGGGCAATCGACCGCCCTGAGGTTCTCGGCGTCCCAGGTGATCCTGCCCCCGACCCGCAGCGCCACGTTGCACAGCAGCGCCGCCTCCGTAAGCGCCCCTGAGTAATCGAAATTGCACGTCGTCGGCCCGCCCGTCTTGCAGGCCGCCGTCCACTCCCGATGGTGTCCTATCGAATCCGGGATAAACGGCTCGGGCCGCTTGAAGGCCGCGAACGTGTCTTCCGGGAGCAACTTGTGCTGGCCGTAATCAGCGATCAACATCCCATCGGACCCGACAAACAGTACGGCGCTGCCCCATTGGGGAATGTTCTTGTCCTTGACGATCTCCGGATAGCCCCCGCCACTGTGCCAGGTCAGCGTCACCGCCGGCAGATCCCCTCTTGCAGGGTACGTCTGGCGGGCGTTGGTCCAACGGGCCGCGCTCTCCGGGTGCACCGGCCCCTGGGCCTCGACCGTGATCGGATGCCGCAGCTTCAACGCCCAGAACGCCAGATCGCAGTAATGGCAGAAGAAATCCCCCAGGACCCCGTTGGCGAAGCTCCACCAGTACCGCCAGCTGAACGGCGCGTAGGTCGGATGATACGGCCGATACGGCGCCGGCCCCAGCCACAGGTCCCAATCGAACCCCTCCGGCGGCGTCGGCGTATCCGTCGGGGCGTCCGGCTGCCGTCTGTCCGTCGGCGTCGGCGGCCCGGCGAAGTCCGCCCCCAGCCACACGTGCACATCCCGCACCACCCCGATCACCCCGCTCTGCACCAGTTCAACGGCCCGCCGGTAGTTGCCCCCCGCATGAATCTGCGTGCCCATCTGGGTCACCAGGTTCTTCTGTTTGGCCGTTTCCGCCATCACCCTGGCTTCATAGACACTATGCGTCAGCGGCTTCTCACAGTAACAATGCTTGCCCATCTTCATGGCCATCACGCCCGCGACGGCGTGGGTGTGGTCCGGGGTCCCGATCACCACGGCGTCAATTTTGTCGCCCATCTCCTCCAGCATCCGGCGAAAGTCGGTATAGCGTTTGGCCTGCGGGTGCCGCGCGAACATATCGCCGCCCCGCTGCGCATCGACGTCGCACAAGGCCACAATGTTCTCGTGCTGCACCCCCTCGACATTGGCCGCCCCGCGACCGCCGACCCCGATGCCCGCGATGTTCAGCTTCGAGTTCGCAGCCGTGCCGCAAACCAGCCGACTATCCGACAAGATAACCATCCCCGCCGCTCCAAGGGCGGCCCCACGCACAAAACCACGACGAGTCGTCCGATGCTGCATCGAACACGCTCCTTTCTAAAGGCACTTCTCGACACGGATGTTTTGATGCTACGCCGGGCCACATTCTACACCAGCGAGCCGGCCGGCCGCAACCCGCCCTTGACCGCATGCATCGCCAAAGATAGAGTACGGCCGTCTCGTATCGAAAGGATGGACCATGAGAACACGGCCGTTGATCCTCATCATCGCAGGTATCTTACTCGGGCATCCGACAGTGCCCGCCCCGGCGGTGGAGACCGTGCCGGACCTGCGTCTGACGTCCGATGACACGCGTGTCTCTCAATCCTGCCGCATCGTCATCGACCGCGGCGTTGTGATCGAAGACCGTAACAACAATGGTGTCCTACACGTGGCCGCATCGAATATCACGATCGAATTCGCCGGCGGCTCGGTCCTCCGCGGCGGCCCCGACGGTGTGACACCCGATCAGTACACCGGCTATGGAATTCGCATCGACGGGCAGCACAATGTCACCATACGCGGCGCACGAATCAGCGGTTTTTACGCAGGGCTCTGGGCCACCGACGGTGACGGTCTGACCCTCGAAGACATCGACGCCTCCGACAACCGCCGTGCACGGCTGAGGTCCACGCCCCTGGCCGAGGACGGAGCCGACTGGCTCTTTCCACACAACAACGACGACAACGAATGGCTCGTCAACTACGGCGCGGCCCTCTACGTCGAGGACTCCAACAACGTCACCGTCCGCCGATGCACCGTCCGCCACGGCCAGAACGCCCTCTGCCTCGACCGCGTCAACGATTCGCAAGTCTACGACAACGACTTCTCCTTCAACTCCGGCTGGGGCATTGCCCTGTGGCGGTCCAGTCGTAACACCATCACCCGCAACGCCTGCGACTTCTGCGTCCGCGGCTACAGTCACGGCGTCTACAACCGCGGCCAGGACTCGGCGGGCATCCTGATGTTCGAGCAGAACAACGACAACCTCATCGCCGAGAACTCCGCCACCCACGGCGGTGACGGCTTCTTCGGCTTCGCCGGCCGCGAGGCCCTTGGGGAGACCTCGCAGCACCCGCTCGATTGGTACAAAGGACGTGGCAACAGCGGCAACCGGCTGATCGCCAACGATTTCTCCTACGCCCCCGCCCACGGCATCGAGATGACGTTCTCGCATGGCAACGTGTTCTACGGCAACCGGCTCGTCGGCAATGCCATCTGCGGCGTCTGGGGCGGCTATTCACAGGACACCCTCATCGCCCGCAACCACATCGAAGGCAACGGCGAGATGGCCTACGGCCTCGAACGCGGCGGCATCAACATCGAGCACGGCCGGGGCAACCGCATCCTCGCCAATGCCTTCGTCAACAACAAGTGCGGCATCCACCTCTGGTGGGATGAGGAAGGGGACCTGGCCAAGCGACCCTGGGCTCTCGCCAACGGCACGGATTCCAAAGACAATCTCATCACCGGCAACACCTTCAATGGCGATGCCCTAGCGTATCAATTCCGGGGTCCCAGCGAAGTGACTATCGGCCCGAACATCCTCGACAACGTCCGGCAGACCATGCAGGTCGAAGAAACCGTCACCCGTCACGAGACCACCGATCCGGCCGCGCCGATTGAACAGCCGCGATACGGTGCCTTGGGAACGACTCGTCCTGTCGGGGCCCGCGAACACCTCAGAGGCCGACACAACATCATCATGACCGAATGGGGCCCCTGGGACCACGAATCGCCCCTGATCCGTCTATTGCAGGACAAAGGCGACGCCGTCGAATACAGCCTTCACAAGATGCCCCCCAACCCCCGAATCACCCTCCAGGGTCAGGGCGTAACCGGCCGACTTTCCCAGCCCGCGACGGCGGATGCCGCCCGTGTCTACACAGTCTCAACGACCGAACCCGGCCTGCACCCCTACCTGCTTCAGATCGAGACCGATGACTTCAGAGACCGGATCCGGGGCACGCTCAGCCGGATCGATTGGGACGTGACATTCTTCAAATGGACGCCCGATACCGACCCCCGCGAGAACCTTGACGCCTGGCGCGGGCTGGCTCAGGACCCTTCCGCGGTCTCAGTGCGAACCGGACGCCTCGTCTTCAGCTACGGCTATGGCGGCCCCAGCGACCAGGACCTCCCGAAGGCCCTCAAAGACGCAGACCTCGGCGGCGACCGCTTCGGCATGATCGCCAGGGCACATGTGCCTCTGCCCGCAGGCCGATGGGTATTCACTACGCTCAGCGACGATGGCGTCCGGGTGGTCGCCGACGGCCGCACCCTCATCGACAACTGGACCTGGCATGTGCCCGCACGCGACAGCGGAATCCTCGAACTCAACCGCGCCGGGACCGTCGAAATCCTCGTTGAACACTTCGAGATCGACGGGTACGCCGTCATGGAACTGGCCATCTCGCCCGCAATACCCTGACCCCATCCGCCACCGAAGCCCCCCCCAGCTTTCAGCGGCGTGTGTTGAGACATTGCCGAATACGCGGCCACTGGCGGCGGCCAGATGCCGCCGTGGGCGAGAATCACCCTCGGCTGCGTCCTGCAACGCCTCAGGCGGACTACTCCGCCGCTTGCCGGCCCCCGCCATGCCACAAGCCGGCCAGGGTCCGAACCGTCTTGCCAACGCGGAAGACCACATAGGCCACCCCCGCCAGCAATGCGATGTTCTGTAACCAGTGCGCCATAACTTACCTCTTAGAATGGGTGTGCGTCATCATTTGCGCCCTGCACACACAATTCATACAACGGCCCCGTGAACCGCCCGTCAGAGGCATGTTAAAATTGTGTAAATATGGCGGCGGGCCGACAAAAGAACCGGCCCGGATCCTTTTCCGCCGAACAATCATTGCGTGCCGGCCGATCCGGCGTTATACTCGCTTCCGAACAGCCGCCCGTGCTGGGACGACCGAGAACAACTCATTGGCGGGGACCGATATGGGCCAGGTCAAGATACTGGTTGTCGATGATGAGCAGGACATCTGCGAACTTGTGCAACTGAACCTGATGCGGGAGGGCTACCAGGTCGTCATTTGTGAAACCGGGGAGCAGGCCCTCGAGGTGGCGACCTCGAAACTGCCCGACCTCATCGTCCTGGATCTCATGCTACCGGGCATGGACGGCATGGAGGTGTGCAAGAAACTCAAGGCCAATCCCCGAACCGCGCACATCCCCATTGTCATGCTCACCGCCAAGGGCGAGGAGGCCGACATCGTCGCCGGCCTCGAACTCGGCGCCGACGACTACGTGACCAAGCCCTTCAGCGGCAAAGTTCTCGTCGCCCGCATCCGGCGGCTGCTGCGCCGCACCACCGAAAAAGTCGATGAAACCGCCGTGGTCAAGGTGCACGGCATCGTGATTGACCCGGCCCGCCGTGAGGTCCGCCTGGGCGATACGACCGTCGAACTGACCTTCACCGAGTTCAACATCCTCCATACGCTGGCCCGCCGTCCAGGTCTGGTCTTCACAAGATACCAGATCGTCGATTCCCTGCACGGCAACGACTACGTTGTCACCGACCGGGCCGTCGATGTTCAAATCGTCTCGCTGCGAAAGAAACTCGGCGAGCACGGCAAGCTGATCGAAACCGTTCGCGGCGTCGGATACCGTTTCAAGGACTAAGACCTCCATGACCGGCGGAAAACTCATCTGGCAAATCTACCTTTCCTTCCTTCTCGTAACGATCCTGTCTCTCGTGGCCATCGGGTGGTACGCCACCGGCTCCCTGCGGCCCTTCTACGTCAACGAGATGCGGACCCGGCTGACCACCCTCGCCGGTGTCGCCGGCGAACACGCCAGGCAACTTATGGCCGATCCCAACGACGGCCGTATCGACCTGCTCGCTAAGAGAATCGGCCTCGTCCGCGGTGAGAAGACCCGCTTCACCGTCGTTCGCCCCGATGGAAAGGTCCTCGCCGACTCCGACGAAGACCCCAATGCCATGAAGAACCACGCCGACAGGCGTGAGATCCAAGACGCCCTCAGAGAGGGCCTCGGCTGGTCCCTTCGTTTGAGCGATACCCTGGGTAAGAACATGATGTATGTGGCGGTCCCCATCCGGCAGGACGACCAGGTGGTCGCCGTCGTCCGCGCCGCCGTCGACGCCACCGCCATCGACCGGGCAATCGCCGATGTGTATGGGGGGATCATCCGGGTCGGGTTGGCCGTCGCGCTGGCCGCCGCCGGGATGAGCCTGCTGGTCTCCAGGCGAATCACGCGGCCCATCGTGGCCATGGAGCACGCCGCCAGGAAGTTCGCCGCCGGCCGCCTTGATCAGCGGGCCCCCATCCCCAATACCGTCGAGCTGGCGCAACTGGCCCGCACGCTCAATACCATGGCCCAGCATCTCGACGAGAGGATACGAACCGTCACCCAGCAACGCAACGAAGTCGAGGCCATCCTCACCAGCATGGTCGAGGGGGTCCTTGCCGTCGACACTCAGGGCCGCGTCGTCAGCGTCAATCGAGCCGCCGCCCAACTGCTGGACATCGACCCGGCCGCCGCCCAGGGCCGCAACATCGAAGAACTGGTCCGAAACGCCGATCTGAGGGACTTCGTGACCCGGACCCTCGCCGATAAGGGCCCTGTGGAGACCGATATTGCCCTGCCCGTCAACGGGGGTCGTTTCTTCCAGATTCACGGAGCGCGCCTGACCGACACCCGCGGCGATGCGGCCGGCGCCGTCATCGTGCTCAACGACACGACGCGGATACGCCGCCTCGAAAACGTCCGGAGGGATTTCGTCGCCAATGTGTCCCACGAACTGCGGACGCCCGTTACCTCCATTCAGGGCTTCGTCGAGGCCCTTATGGACGGCGGAATCAAGGATGCCGAACAGGCGGGCCGCTACCTGTCCATCATCGCCCGCCACGCCGACCGGCTCAACGCCATTATCGAAGACCTTCTCAGTCTCTCACGCCTCGAAGAAGAACAACAGCACCGCAGCATCGCCTTTGAAAGCGCCCCACTCAGACCCGTCCTTGAGTCCGCCATCGAAATGGCCGCTCCCAAGGCCGCCGACAAGAATATGCGCGTCGGACTGAATTGCGATGAGAGCCTCCGCGCCAAGATCAATACGCCCTTGCTGGAACAGGCCCTGCTCAACCTGCTTGACAACGCCATCAAGTACAGCGATCGAGGAGCTGAAATCAACGTCTCGGCGGCCAGGCAGGCCGGCGAAATCGCTATCGCCGTCAAGGACACCGGCTGCGGCATCGGCCGCGATCATCTCGATAGAATTTTCGAGCGTTTCTACGTCGTCGACAAGAGCCGAAGCCGGCGGCTCGGCGGAACCGGTCTGGGGCTGGCCATCGTCAAGCACATCGCACTGGCCCACGGCGGCCGCGTCACCGTCGACAGCACCCCCAACGCCGGAAGCACCTTCACGCTCTGGCTGCCCGCGGCTTCCGCATAGGACATCGTGTCACTTTTCCTCATTCTCCAGGTCCTTCAGCCAGCCCAGGATTCTCTCTTCGATGCGGTCCCTGAGACGGCGGAACTGCTGCCGCCTCTCATCGTCGGTCCCCTGGAAGTACGCAGGATCGTCAAAGGGCCAGAAGAGACGTTTTCCGACAGAGGGCCAGAGTTTCGGGCAACTCTCATTGGCTCCGGCGCAGACGATAATGAGATAGTGTACGAAGAACTGGCCCAGGTACACGCGCACGCCCTTGGCATACTGGCCATGAAGGTCCAGGGCGACCTCGGCCATCACCTGGCGGGTCATGGGGTGGATTTCCGCAGGGTCCAGACCGGCGCTGTAGATGTCAAACCGGTCGCCGGCGTGCTTTTTGAGAAACGCTTCGGCCATCTGGCTTCGGCAGCTATTGGTGGTGCAGAGGAACAGGACGGTCTTTTTGTCGGTCATGGCTGTACACCCGTACTGACACACTTCGATCCGGTGCTATTGATAGAGGGCCTCTGTGAAGACTCCGTGAAATTGCCGTTAGAATCGCGCTAATACTCCCCCAACCCGAATATCACACGCCATCAACACGCGGCGTGCGCAGCGCCATGCGGACTCGTACCGCTGGACCACGGGGATTTCGAGCACAACCACCGAGCCTGACACCCCCAGCCGCGGTGCGCGCATGGATTGATCATGGGCGGATATAGGACTAAGACGGGCCTAATTATACATTAGCACAGAGTTAATACACATCTAAATGCCCTCTAATATCGCACCCATATCATCCGCCTGTAAACAAACAACCCGTATCAACACACGATTCCTTTGGAGGCGTACACATGAAGAACCTGGCCAAGACCAAAGTGCTACTCCTGATCGTTGTGCTGACGGTCGCCTGTTGCCCGCCCAGGGCGTCGGCCGGCGAATCTGACGAGATACAGTTGCTCAGGGAGCAACTCGAAACACAAGCCAGACTCCTGCACGAGATGCAGGAGCGCCTGGCCCAGCTTGAGGCCCGTCAGGAGAGCAAGGAGAAGTCGCTGACCGAGAAAATCGAAGAAGTCGAGCAGAAAGCCGACAAGGCCGAGGCCGCCGTCGCCGCCGCGCCGACCGGCCCCAAAGCCACCTGGCCCGACCGTATCAGCCTCTCCGGCGATTTCCGCTACCGCCATGAGAGCATCGACGCCGAGAGAAACGCCAACGGCGGCGTTGACTGGCGGGATGGACGCAGCCGACACCGCATCCGCGCCCGCGCCATGATCAGCGCCATCGTCAACGATGAGTGGGACGCCATCATCCGCCTGGCGACCGGCCAGCGGGAGCTGTTCGTCGATAACCGCCGGGACATGATCGCCGACCCGATATCCACCAACCAGACCCTCACCCAGAGCTTCTCCAAGAAGGACTGGTGGCTGGACCTCGCCTACTTTGACTTCCACCCCGCCTCGGTCAAGGGCCTCAACGTCTATGGCGGCAAGATCAACAATCCGTTCTTCACCCCCGGAGCCACCGAGCTGATCTGGGACGGCGACCTGACGCCCGAAGGCATCGGCGTCGTCTACTCACGGCCGCTGTCCGAGAAAGACACGCTGAACCTGGCCGGCGGCGGTTTCTGGGTCCAGGAAAGCTCCGCCGGGGCCGACACCTCGCTGTGGGGCATCCAGTCCTACTGGAAGCACGCGATGGACAAGGACTACATCCTCGCCGGGGCGGGCTACTTCGACTACGCCAACATCCAGGGACTCGCCGACAGGTACGGCGTCCTGGCCGGCAACACCCCGACCCCCGGCGGCGGCGCCTGGGGCAGCGACTTCAACCTCTTCGAGATGTTCGCCGAGTACGGTACCCACATCGGCGGCCTGCCCATCAGCTTCTACGGCGACTGGGTCAACAACCTCTCGGCCGTTACCGACAAGGACACCGGCTGGCTCATCGGAACTTCCATCAACAAGTGCAAGGACCCCGGCTCCTGGGCCGCCCGCTACAATTACCGCGAACTCCAGGCCGACGCCGTCGTCGGGGCCTTCACGGACTCCGACTTCATCGGCGGCGGCACCGACGGCAAGGGGCACGAATTCGGCTTTGACTACCAGCTCCATAAGAACGTCCAGCTCGGTCTGACCTACTTCCACAACCAGCTCGACCGGGGCGCCGGCTCCAACGGCCTCGACTACCGACGCCTCCAGGCCGACATCGTCGTCAAGTTCAAATAGGCCGATGCGCGGGCCGGCGGCGTGTCCGGCGGCCCCCTGTGCCTTTTCCCGCAGGCGCTCCATCCCGGACTCGGGATTGTTGTTCCCGCCCGGCCGCCGATATGGTATAATAGTATGGTTATGGCCGAAGACGCATCGGCGTATCCATCGATTCAGCCTGCATCGGTACGAGGCGTGATTAGAAGCCACTGTAACCGCCGGTTCACTATCACGACAGCAACGCCATGGGTCGTCTGCCTGTTGTGGCTGACCGCTGCGCCTCTGGCGGCCGCCCCGTATGACGGCGAGCCATTCTCCCTGCTCCAGCCCGATCTGACCCATGTCGAGGTCCTCGTCTACGGCGACGAGTTCTACCAGCGTGTCGAGAGCCCCGACGGCTACACCCTTATCCGGGACCCCGATACCGGCTGGATATGCTATGCCGAGCGGTCGGCCGACGGCTTTGAGTTCCTCTCCACGGGCGTGGTCTACACCCCCACCCGCACCGATGACCCCGACGATCCCCAGGTACAGGTCCGCCGGCGTCTGACCAGAAGCCTTCGCCTCGAGAAGACCGCAATTCGCAGGCAGGCCGCCCGGCGCCGCCTCCTGTTGCTCGGCGACGACGCAGGGGATGAGCCCACCGCCCGCCTCTCGGCCGCCCCGGCCCCACTGATCGGCACGGTCGTCGGCCTGACCATCCCCATCCAGTTCCCGGATGTGCCCGGCACCGTCAGCCAGTCCGAGATCGACAACTTCTGCAACCAGGTCGGCTATACCGGCTACGGCAACAACGGCTCGGTCCGTGACTACTTCTACGACGTTTCCAACGGCAACCTCGAGTACATCAACATCGTCACCCAATACTACACCGCCCGATACAACAAGTCCTACTACGACGACTGCACCTCGGCCCGGACCAGCACCCTAATCAGCGAGGCCCTCAACTGGCTTGAAGGCCAACGGTTCGATTTCACCGTCCTGAGCACCGATTCGAGCAAGCAGATTCTCGCCCTCAACTTCTTCTATGCCGGCAGCCCCGACTGCGGCTGGGCCAAGGGCCTCTGGCCGCACCAGGGCTCCTACACCGGCTTCACCAGCAGCAGCGGAATCAAGTCCCGCAAGTACCAGATCACCAACATAGGCAGCAGTCTGCGGCTCGGCACCTTCTGCCACGAGAACGGCCACATGGTCTGCAGTTGGCCCGACCTCTACGACTACGGCTACGAATCCAGCGGCGTCGGCGGCTACTGCCTCATGGCCTCCTCCGGCAGCTCGAACCCCCGTCCCCCCAACCCCTATCTGCGCGACCTCAAGGGCTGGGAGACCCTCATCGAAATCAGCGCCGACCCGCCCGGCACGCTCCGCGCCCACCAAGTCAATTCCTTTATAACCTACCGTTACTCGCACCCCCTCAACACCCGCGAGTTCTTCCTGCTGGAGAGCCGCCGCAAGACCGGCCGCGACGCCGGCCTGCCCGACGAGGGCCTGCTTATATGGCACGTCGATGAAGACGGCTCCAACGACTACGAACAGATGACCCCCGAGCGGCACTACCGCGTCTCCGTCGAACAGGCCGACGGCAAGTTCGAGCTGGAAAGGGGTATCAACAGCGGCGGCAGCAACGACCTGTTCCACGCCGGCAACAACGACCGCTTCGACGATGATACCCTCCCGGACGCCCGCTGGTGGAGCGGCGTCGAGTCCGGCATGGCGATCACGAACATCAGCGCCGTCAGCGACAACATGACCTTCGTCGTCGATAACGTGCCCGTCGATCTCATGATAGTCCCCGGCGCTGTCCGCGAGATTCGCGGCCTGACCGGCGGCCCGTTCGCCCCCTCGCCCGTGTCCTACGCCCTTACGAACCTGGCCGCTACGCCAGTGACCTGGACCGCCTCCGCCTCCGCCGACTGGCTGTCCGTCCCGCCCGGCGGCACCCTTGCCGGCGGGGCCCAAACGGCCGTCAACGCCACCCTCACGGCCGTTGCCGCCACCCTGCCGCCAGGCATCTACGAAGACGCAATCCAATTCACCGACACCACCCACGAAGCCACACGCCGTCGGCCCATCCGCCTTGTTGTCCAGCCCGCCGAACTCGTCGCTCAGTGGGCCTTCGACGAGACCTCCGGCACGACCGCCGCCGATGCCACGGGCCACGGCCACTCCGCCACCCTCCAGGGCGCCACCTTCGCCTCGAACTCCACGACGGGCAAGTTCGGCCGCGCCCTCGACTTCGACGGCCTCGACGACACCGTCTCCGTCCCCGGCTTTACCCTGCCCAAGCCCTATTTCACCATCTCCCTCTGGATCAATCCCGATACCAGCCTCAACAGCGCCTCCAGCCGCTTCGACCTGCTCTACTGGGACAACGGCAACCACCCGCACATCACCTTCAACCGCGCCCGCAAGGGTGAAATCGGCCTCTACGTCGAATACGAGACCGTCGAATACGAGGACATTCACACGGCCACCCAATCCTGGCCCGCCGCCACATGGAAGCTCGTCACCTTCACCTTCGACGGAACCAACTACCGCGTCTATGTCGATGGCGCCCTGGAGCGGACCTACAACCATCCCGGCATCCATATCGACACCGCCGACCCCTACATCGGCTCGCACCTCGGCGAGAACAACTTCTTCGACGGCCAAATCGACGACGTGCGTTTTTACAACTATCCTCTGCCCGCCCAGGCCGTTGCGGCCCTCTACAATGGAGGCCGCGCCGAGAATCCGGAGCCCGTGAGCAGCGGCGTGTCCGTCCGGCCCTACACCGCCCTGCGCTGGCTTGGCGGCGCCGACGTCGCCGGTCACCACGTCTACGCGGGCTCCGACTACGCGGCCGTCCAGAATGCCACGGCCGCATCTCCCGAATATCGTGGAAGCACCCAGGCCCCATTTTTCACCGGGCTGGCCCTCGACGTCAACAGCGAGTACTTCTGGCGGGTCGATGAAGCCGCCGACCGCGCCACGCTGGCCGGCCAGGTCTGGCGGTTCACCACTGGCGGACCCGCCGGGCCCTACGAAGACATCTACCAGGCCGAAGACGCCCTGCTCAGCGGCCCCCAGTTCGCCACCAACCGCGAAGGCTACACCGGCAGAGGATTCGCTGATTACATCAACAACAGCAACGATTACATCGAGTGGACCGTCTTCGCCCACTACACCGGCCAACACCGTCTGACCTTCCGCTACGCCCTCGCCGCCGGCAGCCGTCCCCTCGATATCCGCGTCAACGGCCAACTCGTCGCCGCCGCCCATCCCTTCCCAAACACCGGCAGCTACGACGTCTGGACCCACACGCCGAACCTCTCCGTTGTCCTCAATACCGGCTACAACACCGTCCGAGCCACTGCCATCGGCTACCAGGGCCCCAACGTTGACTACCTCAAGGTCATCGACGTGTACGATTACGCCCCGCCGGTCACCGGCCTGCAACTGGCCCTCCAATTTGATGAGTCTTCGGGCACAATCGCCTCCGACAGCTCCGGCAACGGCCGCCACGCAACCCTCTACAACAGCCCCCTGTGGGACTCCCGCCGCGGCCGCTTCGGCGGCGCCCTCAAGTTCGACGGCATCGACGACTACGCCGAGATACCCGGCTACAAGGGCGTCCAAGGCAAACGCCCGCGAACCGTCGCCGCCTGGGTCAGGACCGCCGACACCACCGGCGCCGACATCCTCTCCTGGGGAGCCGACGCCCCCGGCGCCCGATGGTCCCTGGCCACCGACCCGGCCACCGGCGCCCCCGGCATCCTCGTCGGCAACGGCCGGGTCTTCGCCGACATGCCCGTCAACGACAACCTCTGGCGCCACATCGCCGCCGTCCTCGATGCCGACGCCGACCCCGACGTCGCCGAGGTGCGACTCTACGTGGACGGACTGCCCCGTCCCGCCGCCGCCGTCGCTCAGCCCATCGACACCGCATCAACCGCCGGCGTCAGGCTCGCCACCTTCGACGACGGCGCCTACCGGTACTTCCCCGGTTACATCGACGACGTGGTCGTTTTCGACCTGGCCCTGACCGACCGCGAGATCGCCCGCCTGTGCCGTCTGGGGGCCGCCTCACTGCTGGTCCCGTGCGGCCGCATCCCGCGCGACCGCGACTACGACATCCGCGGCGACCTCAACCGCGACTGCGTCGTGGACGCCACCGACCTGCTCTACCTCGCCGAGAACTGGCTTCGCGACGACCCGGCCGCCTTCGCCGACGTGGACGGCAGCGGCGGCGTCGATGGGCTCGACTTCTCCATGCTTGCCGGCCACTGGGCCGATCGCGTCGCCTACTTCGACAAGCCCGCTCCGGCCCAGTTCGACCAGCCGCCCCACAACGCCACCGGCGTCTCCGCCACGCCCACGCTCTCCTGGCTGCCCGGCGACGGGGCCGTCTCCCACAACGTCTACTTCGGCCCCGACTATCCCCCCGCCTTCCAGACCAACCAGACGCACACCACCTTCACCCCCGGCATCCTCGCCTGGGAGACCACCTACTATTGGCGCATCGACGAGATCAACGCCTTCGGCGCCGCCACCGGAACCACCTGGACCTTCACCGTCCGCGAAAAACCCCCCAGGTAGCCGCTCGGCGTCAGGCACTGCGAAGCCGGCAGGCAGCAGGCAGCGGTAGGCAATAAACAGCCAGAAGAGCAGGCCCGTTGCTTGGCCCTCAATAGCGTTGCACACCTATGACGCCGATCGCACATTCTCAGTCGTACAAAGAACGTGCCCGACGTTTTCAAAAAAAATCCCGCCCCCAATTTGCACCCCGCCGAATCTATCGTATCCTTTACTCAGAAGGGCAAAACACGGCAGTCAGCGTAGCACAGAAAAAGCCATAATACTCCTTCCTTTGCCCGAGGAGGCAAGCGTACCGACTAGACAATATTCGGGGGGTCGCTTGTCTCCTTTTTATTATCTTCAACCACCACCCCTTCGCCTTGCGCCTCTTGGCTGCGAGCCCCTGACTGCGTGCTGCTCACTTTGCCGCCTCCATCGCCGCCAACCGCGCCTTCAACGCCTCATTCTCCTGCTTCAACTCATAAACACACTGCCGAAGCCGCGAAGTCTCGCCTCCCATATCGTATGCGCCACACGACATAACTAACAGATTCTTCCCGTCGTCAATAAAAACAGGTGGCTGTCCCTATTATTGTTATGGCTTGTGGCGCCGCCATGTGCCGGCTGCGTCGGCGTTGCCTGACCGGCTCTATGGCTTTGCACGACCCAAATCCCCCGTCAATCGAGCACCTGTGAGAAATGCGGGTTAGCAGCGTTCATCACCCGCCGCCGGCATCGAGACCGTCACCGTCGTCCCCATCCCCGGTTCGCTGTCAATCGTCATCCCGCACCGATTGACCTGC
>Ga0209614_1001744_pt1 | contig 15472 bp, 15 predicted proteins | sample BlaSprsedimmetaG_FD_185484 | JGI IMG/M metagenome (GOLD analysis project Ga0209614, IMG submission 185484) | Hot spring sediment bacterial and archeal communities from California, USA to study Microbial Dark Matter (Phase II) - Blank Spring... ... | reverse complement strand
GATCAAGGTGAACGGTTGCGCCAGCAGCGCCTGGGCCTGGCTGCGCGCCGGCTCCGGTTCGGCCAGCGTTGGCGGCAGCGGGATCAGTACCAGGGCGACCTCGTCCGCGCCCTCGGCGAGCGCGGCAAGCACCGACGCGAGGCTGGCCTCCACATCAAGCGCCTGGCCCGGCTGGCCCGACATGGCCCGTACCGCGCCGCCGGTGATGTCCAGGCTGGCCTCGGTGGGGGGGGACGAACACCGCGTCGGCGTGCTGCGTCAAGATCGCGCCGACGCGCGCGGGGTCAGCATCAATGCCGCGCGGGGCCACGTCCACGCCATCGAAGCGTACTCGCCAGGCCGCCAGACTCCCGGCCAGCCCGCTCTCCTCACGGCCCGCATCGAAGGCGGCCTGCGCCGTCGCGGCGTAGTCGTAACCCTGCCCCGCCTCCGCCCAGCTGAGGCGGAAGCGCTGCGCGCCCGCGACGAGCGTCACGCCCTGTTCGGCAGGATCGGGCAATTCAGCCTGCAAGCGAGTCGCGGCTTCTGCAAGCGTCAGCCCGCCCACCTCCACGCCGTCTACCGTTACGCCGGGATAGATCGCCGCCTGATAGCGGAGGGGATAGCTCGCCCCTACCGCGAAGGCCACCGCCAACAAGCATGCCGTGATGATCGCTCCAATTTTCAAAGCGCGCATAGCATACTCTCCTCAAATGTTCTCACGTTCCCACATTCTATTGTACAGCTGGGTCAATCGCTTGCCGGTGCGCTCCCAGGAAAAGTGTCGCCCGGCCCGTTCCCGGAGTTGCTCCCCCAACGTCCGGCAGACCTCCGGGTTGCGCAGCAGAAAGGCGATGGATTGCGCCAGCGCCGAAACATCACCCACGGGGGTTGCGTAGACGCCCAACCCGCCCAAATACTCGCGGCTCACCTGCGTGTCATACGCGACCACGGGCAGCCCCATCGCCATGTAGTTGAGGATTTTGCCGCTGCCCTCCGTGGCGGAAAGTTTTGGCGCGATTGCAAAATCGCCTAGAGCCAGATAGTGCGGCGCTTTCTCATAAGGGATTTTGCCGGTGAAGATCACGTCGGCGGCGCTCAATCCCAAGCGCCGGGCCTGCTCGCGGTACTTATCGAGGTTCGGAAAGCCCATCACCAGGAAGGTGACGGGATACTCCCGCGCGCGCAACCGCGCCGCCGCTTCCAACAGCTGCGGAATCCCCTGATAGTCGGCCAGCAGCCCCAGGTAGACGGCCACCTGACGCTCCGGCGGGATACCGAGCTCCGCCCGGCGATGGGCGCGCTCCTCTGGGAGCAGGCAATCAGAACAAAAGTAGGCCAGATTGACGCTATCGGGCAGTGGATAGACCCCCGTCTCGCGCCCAAAGGTGCGTGTGACCAGTTCGGCGCTGTGGACGGTGCTGGTGACAATGAGATCCGCCATCTCGACGATGCGCTGTTCCAACCGCCGCCACCAGTAATGCGCCACCGAATCCGGCTGGATGAAGCCATGATCCAGCATCTCACCGGTCAGGCTCCCCTGAAAATCGAAGACCAGGGGCACGCGGAGCAAGGTCGCCAGTACCCGGCCAATGAGCGCGCCCTCGTGCAGATGGCCGTGAATCAGGTGCGGACGCCACCGCAGCGCCTCCATCAGTGCGCGCCAGCTCAGCAGTGCGTCGAAGGCAATCTTGTGGCGCGAGGAGCCGACCTCGTACTCGGAGCGCCAGGGCGTCGAGGCCGAGCGCACGATCTCCAGCCCCGGCCAATCACGGCCCAGGTAGTAGGTGACGATGCGCACCGCGAATCCCTGCGCCTGCACCGCCTGCGCCTCCTCCAGGATGCGCACGTGACATCCGTAATCGAGGAAGAATGACGTAGGCGCGATCATCATGATGCGGCGCGGTGCATCCATCGGTTGCGTTTCCTTCCTCCTTAGCGCGGCGCGCATCCGGCAGCTCAGATTTCGTCGGCGGCCTGCAACGCGGCGAGGGCCTGATCTGTACCGGGGGGCGCGTGGTGCTGACGGATCAGGGCCACAGCGCGCGCGGGCGCGCCCGCCTCCTCCGCCAGAGTCGCGCCCCAGGCGGCGTGTTGATGGCGGATGGCGAAGCCCCGCCGCCACCCGCGCGGCGTGCCGGCTGCCCCCCAACGCCGGGCGCGTTCGGGCCAGGCGCGCTCCGCGAGCACGACGAACACCCGCTCCCAGAGGCGCGGCGGCGTCTGGATTTTGCCCACATCGTGCAACAGGGCCGCGATCAGCAGCGCCGGATCAGCGTACCCTTGCACCTCCAACGTCTGCGCCACCGCGATGCCGTGGTGTTGCTCGGCGTGGGGCATCCGCCGGAAGAGCTGCAACAGCGCCGGTGAGAGGCGCGCCGCCGCATACGCCACGTCAACAGCGCGCCAGGGAGCGGTCAAGGTATCGAAAAATTGCCGCGCTCGATATTGCACGCGAATCAGCTTCACATCCCCAACAACAAGCGCACCATGAAGAACATCACCGGCTGGATGAGCCAGCGCACAATATCCAGGCCGATCATGGGCAGGATGAAGAGCACCATCATCAGCAGGTAGGGCGCGACGGGTTCCAGGTTCTCGATGAAGTCGGCAATGTTGGGGGCGGCCACCCCGGCCAACACCCGCGAGCCATCCAGCGGGGGGATCGGAATCATGTTGAAGACGGCCAGGCCGATGTTGACGACGATAGCCATCACCAGCACATAATATAATCGCTCGGCCTGTCCAGCGGGCAAGTGCGCCAATAGCCCCAGGCGAATGGGCAGCGCCAGCAACACGGCCTGGATGATGTTGGAGAGCGGCCCCGCCAGCGCCGAGAGCGCCATCCCCATCCGGGGATTTTTCGCCCGCCACATCCGGTGAGGGTTGACGCGCGCCGCACGGCCCCAGCCGAATCCTGTCAGCAGGATCAACATCGTCCCCATCGGATCGAGATGCACCAGGGGATTCAAGGTCAGTCGCCCCTCCAATTCCGGCGTCTCATCGCCCAGCATGTGCGCCATCCAACCATGCGCCCACTCGTGCAGCGGAATGCCCAACACGATGACGATCAGGCGGCCCAACAATACATCCGGTGTCAATCCCATAAACGACATACGCTACTCCATTTTCCTATTTTTGGGCGCTATGGTAATTTTGTCACCCTAAACACAGAAGCCCCTCACTTGCTTAATGCGCAAGAGATTATAGCATAGGAGAAAAGAAAGAGAAGCTTTAAGAATTTTCCCGTGCAGAAGGACAGGAAACAACTGTGCTTCGATTTACTGCTACCAGAGACCAGAGGATAAAAGGAGCAATGTGGCACTCACCCGCGAGGAAGTGATGCACATCGCCGCTCTCGCTCACCTGGAGTTGAGCGAGGCGGAGATTGCCCTGTACCAGGAACAGCTCTCTGCGATCCTGGCGTATGCCGCCGCGCTGCAACAGCTCGACACCGCCGACATCCCGCCCACGGAGACGGCGCTTTCCGTCACACGCGCGCCGCTGCGCGAGGACGAGCCAGAGGCGACGCTCTCCCCGGCGGAGGCGCTCCACAATGCGCCCGCGCGCGCCAAAGGGTGCTTCGTCGCGCCCCCAACGCTATGAGGCCCCCGACCGTGCCGAATTCCCTGCCGGATTTGACCATCCACGCGGCACTGGCGCAGCTGCACAGCGGCGCGCTGACCGCCACCGCGCTCACACAAGCCGTGCTCGACCGCATCCTCGCCGTGGATAACCACGTCCGCGCCTACCTCACGCTTGACCCGGAAGGTGCACTGAAACAGGCCGCCGCCGCCGATGCGCGCTACGCCGCCGGCGAGCGCGCCCCGCTGCTGGGCATCCCGCTCGCGCTCAAGGACAATCTGAGCACCAGAGGGATGGAGACGACCTGCGGCTCGCGCATTCTGGAGCATTACATCCCGCCCTTCGATGCGACCGTCGTCGCCCGCCTCAAAGCCGCCGGCGCAATCATCCTGGGCAAGACCAACATGGACGAATTTGCGATGGGGTCGAGCACGGAGAACTCCGCTTTCTTCCCCACGCACAACCCCTGGGACCTGACCCGCGTGCCGGGCGGTTCCAGCGGGGGAAGCGCCGCCGCCGTCGCCGCAGGGGAGGCGCTGGGCGCGCTCGGCAGCGACACGGGCGGCTCGGTGCGGCAGCCCGCCGCGCTTTGCGGCATCGTAGGGCTACGGCCCACCTACGGCCTGATCTCGCGCTATGGCCTCATCGCCTTTGCCTCCTCGCTCGATCAGGTCGGCCCGCTCACCCGCGATGTGACCGACGCCGCGCTGTTGCTCAACGTGCTCGCCGGCCACGATCCACGCGATGGGACCAGCCACACGGGCGCGCTCCCCGATTACACCGCTGCCCTACACTCCGATTTGCGCGGTATGCGCATCGGCGTGCCCGCGAATGCCTTGATCGCCGGGGTACAGCCCGCTGTGGCCCAGGCCGTGCGCGCCGCACTGGAGCAGCTCGCGGCGCTGGGCGCGGAGATCGTCAACATTGACCTCCCGCACGACGAACACGCGCTCGCCACCTATTATCTCATCGCCCCGGCGGAGGCCAGCGCCAACCTGGCGCGCTTCGACGGCGTGCGCTACGGCTATCGCGCAGAGGCGGAGACGCTCGACGCGCTAATCTCTCGCACTCGCGGGGAGGGCTTCGGCCCGGAGGTGAAGCGGCGCATCATGCTGGGGACGTATGCGCTGAGCGCGGGCTATTACGATGATTATTATCGCAAGGCGCAACAGGTACGCACGCTGATCCGCCAGGATTTCGAGCGGGCGTTCGCCGAAGTTGATCTCATCGTCAACCCGACCTCGCCGACCACGGCCTTCTCGTTGGGGGCGCGGCTGGACGATCCGTTGCAGATGTATCTGGCGGATCTCTTCACGCTGGCGCAGGCCATCGCCGGCCTGCCCGCCATCAGCGTCCCCTGCGGCTACGATGCCGACGGGCTGCCCATCGGTTTGCAGTTCGCCGCGCCGCCGCTGCAAGAGGCACGCTTGCTCCAGGCGGCCTATGCCTACGAACAGGCGACGGCCTGGCATCGCCGCCACCCCGAATTTATCTACACGCAAGAAGGAGAGCTATCCTCATGAAACTCGTTATTCCTATGGCTGGCTTTGGAACGCGGATGCGTCCGCACACCTGGACACGCCCCAAGCCCCTGCTGCCGCTCGCTGGCAAGCCTATGCTCGCGCATATCCTGGAGCGCTTCCGGGAGCTACCCATCGAAGAGTACATCTTCATCACCGGCTGGCTGGGCGAGCAGGTGGAGACCTACATCCACGAAACCTATGACATCCCCTCGCACTTTGTGGAGCAAAAGGAGCTTCTGGGCCAGGCGCACGCGCTCTGGCTGGCCCGTGAGCAGATGACCGGGCCGCTCTTTGTGCTCTTCGTTGATACCCTCTTCGATGACACCGATTTCAGCGATTTGCAGAGGCCCGGCCTTGATGGCGTCATCTTCACCAAGCACGAGGAGGACCCCCGGCGCTTTGGCGTCGTCGAGACCGACGCGGAGGGGCGGGCCACCCGACTGATCGAGAAGCCTAGCAGCGTTGAGAACAAGAACGTGCTCATGGGGCTGTACTACTTCGCCGATGGGGACTGGCTGGCGCGAGCCTGTGAGACGCTCATGGAGCGCCGCATCCAGACCAAAGGGGAGTATTATCTGGCCGACGCGGTCACGCTGATGATCGAGGAGGGTGCGAACTTCCGCACCCGCGAGGTGGGTGTCTGGCAGGATACCGGCAAACCGGAGACCACGCTCCTCACCCATCGCTACATTCTGGAGCACGGTTACGACAACAGCATGGAGGCGCTACGCCCCACCGTGACGCTCATCCCGCCGGTCTACATTCACCCCCGGGCCATCGTGGAAAACGCGATTATCGGCCCCTATGTCTCCATCCACGCCGAGGCGCAGGTGCGCGACAGCATCGTGCGCGACAGCGTCATTGACGAAGGCGCGCTTGTGGAGGCGGCCTTGTTGGAAGATTCGTTGGTGGGACGGTGGGCGGAAGTTACCGGCGCGTTCCAGCAATTGAACCTGGGAGATTCCTCCACTGAGGCGCTGTGAGGCGCTTCCCAAAATACCCCATATCCAATCACTACCTTAAAAAGGAGATTTTATGAATTCGAATCGTTTCACTTCAGCACGGGTCCGGGGCATTGCCCCTTCGGGCATTCGGCGGTTCTTCGATATTGCCGCCACGATGGAGGATGTCATCAGCCTGGGGATCGGCGAGCCGGATTTCGACACCCCGGAGCCTATCGTCCGGGCGGGCATCGAGGCGTTGGAGCGGGGGGAGACGCACTACACCTCCAACTCCGGGCTTATCGAACTGCGCCGCGCTATCGCCGAGCATCTCGATAAGCTGTACGGGCAGACCTACAACCCTGCCAGCGAGATCCTTATCACCGTGGGCGTCTCCGAGGCGCTCTACCTGGCGATGGCAGCAATTCTCGATCCTGGCGACGAGATCATCTTCCCAGAGCCGAGCTTCGTCTCCTACGAGCCGACCGCGCAGCTAGTCGGCGCTATCCCGGTGAGCGTCCCCACCACCGCCGACACTGGCTTCCAGATCACCGCCGAGGCCATCGAGGCCGCCGTCACCGAAAAGACCAAGGTCATCTTCATCGCCTCGCCCAACAATCCCACAGGCACGGTGATGAGCCGCGAGCGCCTGAACGAGATTGCCGCCGTCGTCAAAAAACACGATTTGGTCGTCATCTCCGATGAGATCTACGACCGCCTGGTCTACGGGACACAACACACCTGCTTCTCCAGCCTGCCGGGGATGTATCAACGCACGGTGGTCTTGCAGGGCTTCTCCAAAGCCTATGCCATGACCGGTTGGCGGGTCGGCTACATTGTTGGGCCGGCGGAGATGGTGGAAGAGATGCGCAAAATTCACCAGTACCTCATCATGTCCGCGCCGACCCCTTCGCAGTGGGCGGCGCTCAAGGCGCTGGAAGTCGGCGAACCGTACCTTCAGGAGATGTACGCGGAGTACGACCGCCGTCGCCAACTCATTGTGGGCGGGCTTAACGCTCTCGGGCTGAGCTGTGTGGAGCCGCAAGGCGCTTTCTACGCCTTCCCCTGCATCAGCGCCACCGGCATGGACGACAACACCTTCGCCGAGATGTTGCTGAAGGAGGAGCGCGTCGCCGTGGTTCCGGGACAGGCTTTCGGCAAGTCGGGCGCGGGCTACGTGCGCATGTCCTATGCCACCGCCTACGACAAGATCGAAATCGCGCTGGAGCGCATCGCGCGCTTCGCCCAGCGGCACGGGTAAAGGTGCTGCGTACTACGTAATGCGTAAGCTGTTATGAATTACGAAGCGGTCATCGGTTTGGAGGTACACGCGCAGGTTCACACCCGCACGAAGATGTACTGCGGGTGCCCTGTGGTGGAGGATACCGGCGATTTGCCGCCCAACACCTGCGTCTGCCCGGTATGTCTGGCGCTGCCGGGCGCACTGCCGGTCGTGAACCGCCACGCTGTGGCGTATGGCGTCGCCGCTGCGCTGGCGCTCAACTGCACCGTCCATGCCACCAGCATCTTCGCCCGCAAATCCTACTTCTATCCCGATCTACCCAAGGGCTACCAGATTTCGCAGTATGCGCACCCGCTGGCGACCGACGGCTACCTGTTGCTCAGCGACGACCTCACCGGCGAGCGGGTGGGCATCACACGCGTGCATCTGGAGGAAGACACCGCCAAGCTCTACCACCGCGAGGGGCAAGACCTGGTGGACTTCAACCGCGCGGGCGTGCCGCTGCTGGAGATCGTGAGTGAACCGGAGATGCACACCGCTGAACAGGTGCTCGCCTACGCCACCGCGTTGCGCGAGCTCCTCATCTATCTGGGCGTGAACACGGGGGATTTGGAGAAGGGGATGTTGCGCTTCGAGGCCAACATCAGCCTGCGCCCGGAGGGAACGACCGCGTTGGGGACGCGCACGGAGATCAAGAATCTCAACTCCTTCCGTGCGCTCACCCGCGCCGTCGAGTACGAGATTACCCGCCAGCAGGAGGTGCTGGCCGCCGGGGGACGCATCGCGCAGGAGACGCTCGGATGGGATGAGGGCCGCGAGCAGACCTATCCGCAGCGCAGCAAGGAGCACGCTCACGACTACCGCTACTTCCCCGAACCTGACATCCCGCCGCTGCACGTGGACCTGGCCTGGCAGCAGGAAATCGCGGCGACGCTCCCGGAGCTGCCCCAGGCCAGGCGACAGCGGTGGATAGCAGAGTACGGCATTCGCTCCTACGATGCAGCGTTGCTTGCGGCCACGCCTGCTATCGCTGCCTATTTCGAGGCAGCAGTAGCGCTCGCCGAGGCCACCGGCCTCTCGCCCCAAGAGCTCGCCAACTGGATCACCGGCGAGCTCTTCCGACTGCTCAACGAACACGATCAGGCCATTGATACGCAGCGCGTCACTCCACGTTTGCTGTGCGAGCTGTTGGGCCTCTGTCAGCAGAAGATCATCAGCGTGACGGCAGCCAAGACGGTGCTGGCCGAAATCTTCCACACAGGTGATGCGCCGCAAGCGATTGTAGAGCGACTGGGACTGGCTCAGCTCTCCGATGCCGATGCGCTCACCACTATTATCATGGAGGTGCTCTCAGCGAATCCACAACAGGTGGCCCAATATCTCGATGGCAAAGAGGCCGTCTTGGGTTGGTTTGTAGGGCAGGTGATGGGACGTTCGCGGGGCAAGGCGAATCCCACGCAGGCTCATCAATTATTACAGCAACACCTGGAGCAACGACGCTCCAGCTAAACTAAATCTCATAGCAAAAATTCAAGGAGAAGTCTAACATGTCTAAAGAGTTGAACGCTTTTGAAATGGCGCAGGCTCAGTTTGATAACGTGGCAGATCAGATGGATATCGATCCGGCAGCTCGCGAGATCATGCGCTGGCCGCTACGCGAATTCCGCTTCCAGTTGCCTGTGCGGATGGATGATGGCTCGGTGCAGGTCTTCTTTGGCTTCCGCGTGCAGCACAATGACGCGCGCGGCCCGGCGAAGGGCGGCATCCGCTTTGCGGCCAACGAAACGCTCGATACGGTGCGCGCGTTGGCGACCTGGATGACCTGGAAGTGCGCCGTGGCCGATATCCCCCTGGGCGGCGGCAAGGGCGGCGTCGTGGTGGATCCCTCCACACTTTCGGATGCGGAGAAGCAACGGCTCTGCCGCGAGTGGGTGGACGCGGTCTGGAAGAATCTCGGCCCGCGCCAAGATGTGCCCGCGCCCGATGTCGGCACCACCCCGCAGATGATGGGCTGGATGATGGATGAGTATTCCAAGCTGGCGGGCGAATACACGCCCGGCGTAATCACCGGCAAGCCGGTAGGCGGCGGCGGTTCCAAGGGCCGCACGGCAGCGACCGGTTTCGGGGTCGTAGTCACCATCCGAGAGGCGCTGAAGGTCTTGGGGATTGACTCAAAGACGACAGTCGCCTCGATCCAGGGCTTCGGCAATGTGGCGCAATACGCGGCCATCACCTACATCGAGATGTTGGGCGGCAAGGTGCTCTGTGTCTCCTGCTGGGACCGCGAGGATAAAACCGCCTACACCTTCACCAAAGAAGATGGGATTGACCCCTACTTCTTGCAGAAGATCACCGATCAATACGGGACGATCAACAAGGAAGAGGCCCAGAAGGCTGGCTACATCGTCGAAGATGGCGATGCGTGGCTGAGCAAGGATGTGGATGTGCTGATCCCGGCGGCGCTTGAAGGCGTCATCAATGGCGACAACGTAGAGCAGATCAGCGAGCAGGTGAAGATCGTGGCCGAGGGCGCGAACGGGCCGGTCACATTGGAGGCGGACGCGACCTTCAAAGCGCGCGGCATCTTCGATATCCCCGACTTCCTCTGCAACGCCGGCGGCGTGACCTGCTCCTACTTCGAGCAGGTGCAAAACGACATGAACTACTACTGGAGCGAGGAAGAGGTTCTCACCAAGCTGGATGAGAAGATGACAGCGGCCTTCCACGGGGTCTACGACAAGGCGCAAGATAATGGGCTTTACATGCGCGATGCGGCCTACCAGGTCGCCATCAAGCGCGTGGAATGGGCCATGCGCCTGCGCGGCTGGATCTAATCCAACGAGCACAGACTAACCACCGGCCCTGACGTTTGTCAGGGCCGGTTTATTAGACTTGTTCCTGAATAAGCCCAGAGTAGGTATTGGACGCAGATTCACGCTGATTTCCGCTGATTTTAAGAAATATCTGCGTTAATCTGCGAAAATCTGCGTCCTGATCCCGATTGGCATTATTGGGGAACAACTCTATTTATCCTGCGTGAGTTTTTCCAATCCCCAGAAGAAGATCCACAGCAGCACCAGAACGCCCGCGCCAGGGAGTAAACACAGCAGGGCGGTCCACACCGCCGACCAGCCGTAAATCAAACCGATGAGCAGGCTGCCCATGCCCACGAGTACGATCACCACACCGATCAAGAGCTGGCGCTCTAATTGCCGGCGATAGCGGCGTGGATTGAATGGGGGTTTGGAGGGCATCTGTAGGCTATGAAAAGCGGGGGGCCGTGCGGCCCCCCGCTCCCTGGTTCCTTTTAGTAGCGCAAAAGCGCGCCGATATGGGCCTCGCCCATCGTGTCGTTATCCACCACCTCGATGGCGCCGCCCTTTTCGACGACCTGCGTGACCACCGCCTCGGCAGCATCGGGAATCTCTTCAAACTTGTTGCCGCAGAAGGGACAGTCGCCTAGCGCCTGTGTGGTCAGATAGCCACAGCCTGAGCAGCGATACCCCGGTTGGTGATAATCGCGCTCGACCAGGAGCACCTGCACGCGCCCCTCGTGGGCCGCGCTCAGCGTCTCATCCAGGCGAATAACGCCGTTAAGCCCCTTGGCAGCCGCAGTGATGACCGCCTCGATTAGCTGTGCCTTGCGCTGGATCGCTAGTTGCTGCAAGACTTCCAACGAACGCTCGCGGATGTTCACCTCGCCTGCTTCCATATCGGCGGCGAAGGCGCCCACCACAATCTCCTGCAATGGCGCGGGCAGCGTCTCCTGGAACTGCGCTACCGTTGGATCGGCGCCGGCGAGCAGCAAGCGGCGCGGTTTGTGTTTCTGGGTAAAGTGGGTGAGCGCGCTGGCTACCTCTCGCAGGTTGCGCTGCACCACCTCCGCCTCTTTGCGTCCAGAGGCAGGCGCGCCGCCGCGCATCCCCACCATCGAAGAGCCGCGCCCCTTGCGGGTGCGGCGGATCTCCTCGCCCATAACGCCTTCCTGGGCTACGAGCTCTCCCATCTGGAAGAGGAAGAAACGCGCGCCCTGTTTATCAATCAGCGCGACGGCATAACGGCCATAGACGCCTTCCAGTTCGACCAATGGGGAGATATAGGGTTTGCGCACCACCGTCACCCCGGATTGCACCGGGACAGGTAGCGGTAAAGCGTACCAAATATCCTCGGCCTGTCGCGAGAAGATGACCAAGCCGCGCCCCGACCAATCGTACTCCAAATCCATGTAGCGCCTAACCGCATTGATGTCTTCGCTATCCACTTCCGCTTCCGCTTGCTTGAGCATCTCCCGGAGCGTCAATTTGTACTCCTCGGCGCTCCGCTGCTTGGGATCCACATTCAGATAAACGCTCAAAATCGCGCCATCCGCCTGCGTTGAAGCCAGTTCTTGCAACACACTTTTATCAAACATAGCCACGTCCTTTCATGCTGGAATATGGTATGGGGTTCATCATCAGAGATTCAAGTGAGGGGGAGAGTATCTCCCAATTCATCCGTGGGCATCACCTCCTTATTGATCTACCAATTCACGACCGCTATTCAAATGCACAACTGCGGGCCAAGCCAAGCTTGACCCGCAGCCACCTCATTGAGTGAATACAACGTATTCTCGCATTGTCTTTAACATACCTCTCAGAAGGTTATTCTCATTGTATGCGCTTTTAATATCCTTGTCAAGAATCAGCGCCGTTGTCTCACAACAACGGGGGCGCTTCTTCTTCACCAGCGGGGAGCAAAAAGGTTGTCCGCAATCCCTGCCCTGGGGAGCTATCGAAGTTGAGTGTGCCGTCCAACATCTCGATGCGCTCGCGCAAGGCGACCAGGCCCAACCGGGAGGCATCGGCGCTGGTCAAATCATCATCCAGCTCAAAACCATTGCCGTTGTCCTCAACCACCACCCGTACCTGCGTCTCGCCCATGTCCAGGGCGATTTTGATGTTGGTGGCCCGCGATTGTTCGCGCCCGATGTGGATCAACTCCTGGGTGACACGAAAGAGTGTGACCTCTTTGTGCTGCGCCAGTCGCCGTTCCTTGCCGGTGATACTGAGCGCGATCCCCGCATAGCCGCTTTCCGATAGCCCGTCCGCGTAGCGCTTCATCGTGGGAACCAGTCCCAAATCGTCCAGCATCATGGGGCGCAGATCGAAAATAAAGCCCTTGACCTTTTGAAAGGTACTGATGACATTGCTCTTGAGCTCGCCCAACTCCACGCGCGCGCGGTCGGCATCGCGGTCGAAGAGCCGCTCGCAGATTTCGGCCTGGAGCACGAGATTGGTCAGGGCCTGAGCGGGGCCATCGTGCATCTGCCGCGAGAGGCGCAACCGCTCGCGCTCCTGCGCTTCGATGATGTTCACGACCATCATCTGTTGTGGCGCTGCCGTTTCCCCTTCTTCCTCTTGCAAAGAGACATCTTGCGGCCCTAGATTCTGACTGACCAGCTGCAAAATCTCCGCCAACTGCGTCAGGTACCGCTGATCGCTCTGCAACTTCTCCAGCTGCCCGCGCATGGTAAAAAGGCGCTGCTGATTTTCCAACAACGAATTGAAGGTCGCCTTGATGTCATCGCGGGGCACGGTCTCGAATTGTGATTCGATCTGCCGCATCTGCGCCGCCGCGCGGGCATTTTGTTTCACCAGACGGTCCACCTCCGAAGAGGTCTGCTGGATCAACATGTCAATCTCTTTGAGCTGTTCTTGAGTGCGCTCGTATTCGCGTTGACTCGTCTCGACAAATTGCTGCCAATCGTTCTCTGTCATCATACCTCCCCGGATTTGCTGCTGCACCGGCTCACTCGTGCTGCGCGGGCGGCAATCGCACCCAGCCACGCCGTAGCGCGTAGATCGCGGCCTGGGTGCGATCCGATAGATTTAACTTCGCCAGGATCGAGGTTACGTGATTCTTGACCGTCTGCTGGCTGATCCCCAATCTATAAGCGATGAGCTTATTGCTCAACCCTTCGATGATCAGCTCCAAAATCTCCATCTCCCGGTTGCTCAAGGGCGAGAAGGTGACGTCTTCCGGCTTGACGCCATACAGGCGATAACGCTCCAGCAGCCATTGTTCCGCCTGCTCCGGCGTCATGCGCGACCCGGCGATGACATAATACCCCTGCGCCACCATGCGGATCGTCTGCACCAGTTCGTGCGGGTCAACGTCCTTGGAGAAGTAGGCCGAAGCGCCAATCCGCACCGCGTGGTAGATTTGCTCCTCGTCATCATAAGCGGTCAGAATGATGAAGTTGATCTCCCCATGCTGGCTCTTGATCCGTTGGGTGATTTGCAGCCCGTTCAGACCGGGTAGATTGACGTCCATCAACACGACATCGGGATGCAGGTCTGGCAGACGTGCAAGCGCCTCGTCGCCGTGCTCCTCTTCACCGATGATCTCGATATCCGGCTCGGCGACCAGGACATCGTGGACACCTTGCCGAAAGAAGGGGTGGTCATCAACAATCACCACGCGGATTGAATCGTTGGTATCGGCAGGTTCTGCTGGCATATGCTAGCTCCTTACTTGAATATCATCAGTATAGCACAGGATAGCCAGCGCAAAAGCGCCACCTGAATCATGCGAAGCGCTGGACGTTCAACAGCGTCGGCGCGACATCTTCCAGCATCAACGCCAGTAGCTGCGCGGTCGCCACAAAGGCCCAGCTGAAGCCCCACGGCCCCAGTCCGCTCACCGTGTAGATGCGCGGGAAATCGGGCAGCTCGCCCACCACCGGCAGCCCATCCACGCTTTGCCCCACCCAGCTGGCGGGACGGCGTCGCACGGGCGCGGTAGGGCAGAATTGCATCGCTGCGGCCAGGAGATCATCCAACGCTTCGGCCTCGGTCGTGGCGCGCCAGCCCACGAACTGCCATTGCCCCTCCGCCTGCGTGACGACTTGCCCGCCGGGCAGGACGAGGGGGAGCGGCAGCGCTTCTGTCATGGAACAGGCCACCGCCTGCACCGGCAGCGGCTTGACGTGCTGTCCCAGCCCTCGATGCAGCCGGACCGAGTGCGCCCCACCCGCCAGAACCACCGCCTTGGTGCGAATGTAATGGTTGTGCGCCCAAATCTCCAGATCGGTCTCGCTGGGCAAGATCTGCTGGACTTCCGTTTCGGTCTGCAAGATGATCCCCGGATGATCGAGCAGGGCCAGCGCCAACGCGACGGGATCAAAGGCCAGGTCTTCCTTCACCTGCAGCCCCAGCGGATACCCCAACCGGGCGGCATCCTGAAGCGCGACCGCAAAGCCTGCCTTCTGGAGCAAGTGCGCCGACTCGCGCCACACCTCTGTCTCCGGCCCGGCCAACCGCAGGCTTCCCGTCGGCTTGACCTGCTGCCCCAAACGCTGCGCGGTCGCCTGCAACAGCGCGAGGTTCTGGCGCGTCAGCTCCCAGATCTCCGCCGCCGTTTCGCTCCCGCGCGCCGCGACCAGCTGCGCGTAGGGTTGTGGCGTCCCTAGCAAGGCCAGGGGCGCGCCACGCGCCGTCGCGCCGAGCGCCGCATCCGGCGCGGCCTCTAACACCACCACGCGCACGTCGTGATCCACCAGCCTGCGAGCCAATAAGGCCCCTGTCAGCCCCGCGCCAACGATAAGAACGTCACACGCTGTAGGTATCTGCTGCATCGAGACTCCTTTACCCGCCTAAGGTCGCGGCGGCAAAACGGTCAGTTGCGCCCGATCGAAGAAGGCCGCGTTGTTCACATCTGGGTAACGCGGCTCCGCGAAGAAGCAGACCGTCACGCGCCCGGACTCGCCAACTGTCACCTGCCGCGAGCGCAACGTGACCACGCCGCTATCTTGATTGATGGCTTGTTCCGTACCCCACACGGCCTCCTGGCAGCCCTCATTGCCTTCGGGATCAACTCCCGCCCTGACCAGCAGTGAGTCAATGGATGAGAACGCGCCCGCATCAATTTGGAATGTCACCAGGCTCCCGGTCGTCACCGAGACGGTCTGATAGACCCACGCGCGGAACTTGAGCCAGCGGATGGTCTCGATTTGCAACGTCGAGCCGTGGATGCGCCGCACCGGATCATCTGCCGCAGAGAACATCGGCTCCGCGTAGGAGGTGGCGGGATCGTAGTCTCCCCCCGGTTGATAGTTGATGTAGGCGTCCCACTGCCATCCGGGGATGCGATTGGTCAACAGCAGGTCGAAGTCAGGATTGACCAGCTCCACAGGCGCGGGCGTCGGCGTAGGGCTGGGGGTG
>Ga0209614_1001743_pt1 | contig 15473 bp, 5 predicted proteins | sample BlaSprsedimmetaG_FD_185484 | JGI IMG/M metagenome (GOLD analysis project Ga0209614, IMG submission 185484) | Hot spring sediment bacterial and archeal communities from California, USA to study Microbial Dark Matter (Phase II) - Blank Spring... ... | reverse complement strand
CTGCTCCCACGGGCCGTTGACGCTCGTGCTGCGGTAGAGGTTGAAGCCGAGGTTATCCAGCTCCGAGGCCGTCTCCCAGGTGACGAGGATGGCGTCGCCCTGCGGCGTCGCGGCGAAGGCGGCGAGGGTGATGGCGGTGGGTTGGTTGCCTCTGTAGTTTGCAAAGTCCCCATCTTCTACTTCCCGAGGCTCTCCCTCGATAACTTTTTCTTTTGCAGAAACTGTTGCAGTGTTATTTTGCAGCCCGTACTCATCTACCAAAATCGGGCCTAAGATGCAAACGGCGATATGGTCAATGTTGTTGACATTGTTGACATCCGCTACCGGCAGAGTTTCCGGCCAGTCGCAATCAAAATCCTCATCTTCTCCAAGCTCTAATAAACCCCTCAAGATCTCGTCTGAGAGGGTAATATCGGTCAGTGCAGTCTCCCCGATGTTCTCGATGGTGAACCTATAGTAAACGTTTTGTCCAGGAGGAACAACATCAAACTCCGTGTAATCCGACCAGACGCCATCCGGATCGTCGCTTAGGCCCACTTCCTTGCGCAGGGCGATGCCGGGGATGGGGTTGTCCACCACCAGCGTAGCTCTGGCGATGTTGCCCTCGTAGGTGGTGCCGTTGAATTCGTGGCTGACGCGACTCGTTACGTTTTCGAACGCCACCGGGCCTTCGGAGACGTCAACGTCTGGTACCTTCACAGCAAGCGTGATTTCGCAGACTTCCCCTGCTGCGATCGCACCGCCGCTAAATGACAGCGTATTAGTAGTGTCGGCCCAGGTGAAACTATGATCCACACCACAGTTATTGTTGTGGGTGTAGACAAACGGGCTAACAGGCACCATCTGTACCACGTCAGGATCCTCGCCAATTGCTGGCAGTACGTCGTTGAAAGCCACCTCCTCTATGCCCAGATCCGGGTCGTTGTTGGTGATGCGGAACGTGAGCGTGGTGGACCCATCAGGATCGAGCAAAGGGTTGGGATCGAAGAATTTGACGATGGAAGGCGTCGCCGGCGGCGGCAATACATCGAGCGTGGCCTCGGCGCTGTTGCCGGCCAGCGTCTCGCGCGCGTCAATGGGATCGCTGAGGTTCAGGTTCTCGCCGATGCTGGTGGAGATTACGTCCACGGACAGGGTGCAGGATGAATCTGCCGCCAGTGTGCCGCCAGTGAACAGCAGGATTGACGGGTTCTCGTTTTCCAGCCCCCAGGTGCCGCCACAACCATCATTTTCAAAAGAATTCTCCACCACCGTCATTCCTTCCGGCAGTTCGTCGCGGAAGGTGACGCCGGTCAGCGCATTCGTCGTGTTGGGGTTGGTGAGGGTGAAATTCAGGGTTGTTTGTTCGCCGACGCGCACTTCAGCGGGGTCGAAGGCTTTGGCGAGCTCAGGCGGATCGGGGGGCGTTTCGTTTTCGTCAAGTGGGGTACAGATTTCACCTTTTCCCGTAATAGTCACGTCATCTATTCTCAAAGGGGAGTTCCCGCTACCATTGTACATATAAACCCTGAACACTGTTTCGCCAGAGTCGTTCAAGTAGTCAGTAAGATCGTTGACAACAAAGTTGTTCCCTGTAGGTTTATCGCTTTGTTGTGGCACAGTAAACTCTATGCTTTGTTCCAAACTGCCGGCAGGGCCATAATAGAGGCGTATGGTTTGGGGCGCATTTCGGTTTTGTGCCCAGGCGGTCAAACTGAAATTGACGGAATCAACGCCGGTTGTATTCACACGGAATTCGAAATAGGCACCAGCAGTTATGGCCTGACTTTCATTGCGATTCGTGCCTGTTGCAAAACGCCATTCGCCCTGTGTTGCACTGAATGTCCCAGCTGTCGGAGAACCACTCGAGGCACTCGCAATACCCTCCACCTTCTCATAAGTTGGTGCAGGAGCTGTTGCACTATTGAAATTTGTCCACTGCGCCAATCGCTCACCATCAGCGTTTAGTGGAATACAGACTAACGGCGGCGGTGGTTCTGCGGTTACATCAAGGGTTGCGGTGGCGTTCTTGCCAGTATCGACATCTCCGATGAAAAGGTTGTCCGATTCGTTGAAATATGACCCCGCAGTCGCTACGGTCACATTCACCCGGATGGTGCAAGTACTATTAGGCCCGATAACGCCGTCCTCGAATTCTATAAAGTCTCTACCCGTGTCGTTGTTCGTGCCGGTCGTGATTGTGCCGGCGCAGGTGCTGCTGTCGTTGGCTGGATCGGCCACCTCCATCCCTTCCGGCAGCAGATCGCGGAAGTTGTAGCCCGATACCGTCACCGGGTTAGGGTTATAGATAGTAAAGCGTAGGGTGGCTGTGCCATTGTCCCCAATGGTCGAGGGGACGAAGCGCTTGGAGAAGCCGGCGTCGGTTGTGTCAAAAATTACGATCTCACCGGGCGATTGGCTGAAGTCGGTGTTGTAGTGGAAACTGCTGCCCGAACGGTCGTAGATGAGGGCCTCAAGCCCGACGGAATCGCCGCTGCCGCTAACAATGCGAATTTCGTACAGCGTTGTGACGATCCCGCCAGCCTTGCCGGTATCAAGGCAAGAGTTGTAGTTGTCGCTGCTGGGATCGCTGTCCCACAGGCAGCCATCGGCCCAGAGTTGGGGGTTGGGCTCGGGAACGCGATCCGCCGGGGCGGTTTGGTCAGTGTAAGTCGTTTCAACCGATAGAATCTGAAAGATAGTGTTCGACAGGGTTAAAAAGGACTGAAGTTGCTCGTAGGCAGTCGCAGTCTCCGTCGTCAATTCGATGAAGTAGGTGTTGCCCACCGCCATGTTGATGCTGCCGCCGCCGCCGAGTACCGTCCAATCGCCGTCTTTATCCTGATCACACTCGTCAGGAGCAACGCTCGGATCGCAGTAGCGGATCTGCGTGGTGGAGTTGCGGTTCTGGGAGACCAGGCGTTCGATATAGATTTGGCGACCTGCGGGTGTGGAGGCCTCGACTGGGGTGCCATTGTCATCGTATGAGGCCACGATGGTGTACCCACGTGATTGCCCAAAGGATCCTGGTTCGCGGGTCAATTGAATCTCGAAATAAGCATCAACACATTCCCCAGAACCAATCTCGTCAAACGTAAGCTTGGTTTGTGATCCAGGACGAGTGATGATGTATGTTACATCGGATTCTGTCCATACCATTTCTACCTCAACATCGCTGATGGTGGTCTCGCTGGTATTACAAACCCTGGCGCCCACGGGGAACAGTTCCGGGCCGCTGGTGGCTGGCCGGTTGTGATCCAGCCCCACCACATCCCAGGTAATCGGGGTGACGGTCAAGCCGTTCGCCGCCAGCACCGGTTCCACCGGCGCGAACACCATCACGCTGCTAAAGGCCAGCGTAAAGGCCACTAATAGATTCAACAGTTTGTGGTACCAAAGTTTCTCGTTCATTTTCCTCTCCTTCATAAAATAGCGGTCGTAAGACAGGTTGCCAACCTGTCTTACATTGACATTCATCACAACTCAATCTGCGGTGCACAGGTCTGCGCCTGCAAGAAATTGACCAGCGCCTCCAGGGTGGCGAAGCCCAACCGCTCCCCGGTGCGGGGATCCTCCAAACTAAAGCGCCACCGCCGATCCGCGCTCTTCTCCTGCTGTGTAGACCACAGCCGCAGCATGTAAGCCTGGTAGTTCAGTCGGGTATCTTGTTCCTGAGTGCTTATCATCTTAACCTCTTTATCTCCAAGCCTTTTTGTAGTTTATCTAGTGTAATGATACAATAGGAGCGTTAAGAGATCGTTAAGGGGGCGTGTGAACGTGCGCACGTTCACACGTTCACACGTGGATATACCAGCGAGAGGGCGGGGTTTTTCCAAAATGACCATCAGCGATGATCTGTTGCAAGTGCAGTGTTTGGGCGGTCTCTTCGTCTTCCAGGGGGAAGCCCCCCTTACCGATTTCATCTCCCGCAAAGCGCCGGCGCTGCTCTGCTACCTGGCGGTGACGGGGCGACCCTACAGTCGGCAGGCGCTGGCGGGCCTGCTCTGGGGCGAATCGCCCGAATCCAAGGCCCTCGCCAGCCTGCGGACGGTCCTCTCCAACCTGCGCCAACATCTGGCCCCCTATCTCGATATCACCCGCCAGACCGTGGGCCTCGATCCCGAAAGTACCTGGACGCTCGATGCCAACCGCTTCGTCGAACTGCTCAACTTCGGCCTGCAAAACGAGAACGACCCTTCCGAGGAGCAGGCGGCGGCGCTGGAGGCAGCCCTGGAGCTCTACCGGGGCGATTTTCTCGAGGGCTTCTACCTCGATGACGCCCCCGCCTTCGAGGAGTGGGTCTGGGGGCAGCGCGAGCGCCTGCGGCAGCTCGCCCTGCGCGGCCTCTACGTGTTGGGCGAAGTTTACCTGAACCGCGAGGACTACGCCGCCTCCATTGATACGGCCACCCGCCTGCTGGCTATCGAGCCGTGGCAGGAGGCTGTCCATCAGCAGCTCATGCGCGCGCTGGCATTGAGCGGGCAACGCAACGCGGCCCTGGCCCAGTACGAGACCTGCCGCCGTGTCCTCCAGGAGGAGTTGGGCGTCGCGCCGACGCCGGAGACCACCGCCCTCTACGAACAGCTCCAGCAGTTGCGCGTGGGAACGCCGCTTGCCACACGCGAGCCGCTCGTCATGCCGGTTGCGCCGCCGCACAACCTGCCCCGGCTCCTCACCCCCTTCTTCGGGCGGGAGCGGGAGCGCGCCCAGCTGCACCGGCTCGTCCGCGAGCCATCTAGCCGGTGGATCACGCTGGTGGGGCCGGGCGGCGTGGGCAAGACGCGGCTCGCGCTCGCGGCGGCAGAGGCGCTTCTGCGCGAATTTCAGGATGGCATCTGGTTCGTCCCCCTGCTGGAAGATGATGCCGCGCCCACGCCCCGGCTGGAGCGGCTGCGCGCCCGCCAGCTCCTGCTCGAATCCATCGCAGCGGCGCTGCGCCTACCGGCGGCGCTCTCCCTGCTCGATTATCTGGCCGACCGCCAGCTGCTCCTGATCCTGGACAACTTCGAGCCATTCACCGCCGCCGGCGACCTCATCGTGGAACTGTTGCAGCGCGCCCCCCAGGTGAAGGTGTGGGTCACATCGCGCCAGCGGCTCAAATATCAGGCCGAGCACGTCTATCAGGTGGGAGGATTGGAGGTGCCGGAGGCGGCGGATGTGGCCGATGCGGCGAGCTACAGTTGCGTGCAGCTCTTCGCCGAGCGCGCCGCCCGCCTCGCCGCCGATTTCTGGCTCGATGCGGAGACGCTGCCGGAGGTCGTCCGCCTCTGCCAACAGGTCGAAGGCAACCCCCTCGCCATCGAGCTCGCCACCGTCTGGGTGGGGCAGTTCGAGCTCTCGCAGATTCTCGATGCCCTCCAGCAGGATATTGACCAGCTGGCAACGACGATGTGGGACCTGCCGGGACGGCAGCGCAGTATGCGCGCGGTCTTCGAGCACTCGTGGCACCTGCTGCCGGCCTCGGAGCAGGCGCTCCTCACGCGGCTGACGCTCTTCCAGGGCGGCTTTAGCGAGGCGGCGGCGCAGGCCGTGGCCGAGGCGACGCCGGCGCAGCTCGCGGGCCTGTGCGAGCGCTTCCTGCTGCGCTGCGGGCCTGAGGGGCACTACAAGATGCAGCGCCTATTGCGGCAGTACGTCGTCGAGAAGGTGCGCGCCGCGAGCCTCGATGGGGCGCTGGCGCTGGATGACTGGCGCGCGCGCCACGCCGACTACTATCTGCGGCTGGTCGGCGAGCGCGCCGCCGCAATCTGCAGCGGGATGGCGGCCCCTGTGTTGCAGGCGCTGCTCCAAGACCTGGGGAACATCGAGCGGGCCTGGGATTGGGCGGCGGAGCAGGGGGCGCACCCCTTGCTCGCGCTGGCCCTGCCCGGCATCGTCAACCTGTGGGAGGTGCGCGGCGCCTTCGAGGAAGCGGCCCAGCGCTTCGCCATCGCTGCCTGGCGCGTGCGATCGCAATGCGAAGATCCCCCTTCCGCCGAGGCGCTGGCGCTGTGGGGGGCGTTGGTGGCGGCCCAGGCGCACTTCCTCAACCTGCAGGAGCAACATGCCGAGGCGTTGGCGCTGGCTGAGCAGGTCATAGCGCGCGTCTCCGATGCGCAGGTGCGCGCGCGGGCCTACTTGCAGGGCGGGCGGGCGCTCTGGTATCGGGAGGAGCGCGCCGTGGCCCGCGACTATTTGGAGGAGGCGCTGGCATTGGCCGCGCCAACGGAGACGCTCTGCGTGCTGGCGAAGGGATCGCTCTTGCTGGGGCGGATGGCGGCGCAGGCGGGGAACTACGGCGAAGCCACGCTGCGCGCCGAAGCGGCCTGGCAGCACTACCAGCTGCTGGGCGAGCGGCGCGGGCAGGCCGCCGCGTTGGAGCTCTTCGGCGAGATCGCCGCCGGGCAGGGGCAATACAGCGAGGCGGTGGAGCGCTATTGGCAGGGCTTACGCTATTTTCGGGATATGGCCGAAGCCGGTGCGGTGCAGCGGGTCTTGAACGCGCTCACAGCCTTGTTGCTCGGCCTGGGGCGCTTCGTGGATGCGCAGGCGGTGTTGAAAGAGCTGGCCCAGGATTTCGAGGCCCAGCACAACGTGTCCGGGGCCGCGCTGGTGATGGGCTGGCAGGGCTGTCTGGCCCTGCGCCTGGGGAACTGGCCGGAGGCCGGGCGGCAGTTGCAGAGCGCGCTCACGCTGGCGCGCACGCTCGGAGATCGGCGATGGGAAGGGCGCGTGTTGGGCTGGCTTTCGCAGCTGGCGCTGCGCCGGGGGCAGCGCGGCCCGGCAGTCGTCCGGGCGACAGAGGCGCTGGCGATCCTCCAGGCCCTGACCGATGGGCCGCTGGTGGGCTGGGGCCATTGTTGTCTGGGGATGGCGCACCTGGCCCAGCGGGAGTGGAGCGCCGCGCAACGCGCCTGTGCGGAGGCGGCATCACGGGCCATCATGCCCGGCGCGCGCGCGGAGGCGCTTGTCTGTCTGTTGCAGGTCGCGGCGGCAGAGGCGGCCCCGGATCGCGCGCAGCTCGTCGCAACGCTGGGGGCGCAATTCGCCGCCGATCCCGCGCTGGTGGGCGCTTGTCATCCCGGCTGGTGCTACTGGGTCTATTACGAGGCGCTGCTGGCCTCGGGGGATGCGCGGGCGGAAGCGGTTCTAGCGCAGGGGCGCGCTCTGCTCCAGGAGCGGGCCGGGCAATTCGCCGGCGAGGTGCGCCAACGCTACCTGGAGCGCCCGCCGGGACATCGGGAGCTGGTGGGCGCTCAGGGCTGAGAGATCAGCGGGAGGAAGAGGGTGTAGCGCAGTGGCGCACCGGACGTGGCCCAGGTTGGCCCGTGAAAGGTGCGCACGCCGTAGATGTCAATATCCTCGAGGCGGTAGTAAGTGGTCCCGCCGGGCGTCACATCCGTATCGAACCACTCGTAGAGGCCGCCGAAGACGCTGCCGGGGACCTTTGGCAGGATGAGATCGGCGTTGAGCCGCGTCCACGGGCCGGAGGGCGAGGCGCTGCGGTAGAGGTTGAAGCCGAGGTGGTCGAGCTCGGCTGCGGTCTCCCAGGTGACGCGGATGCCGTCGGCGTGCGGGGCGGCGTCGAAGGCGGCCAAATCCACCGCCGTGGGCTGGTTCATGATGACGCTCGCGTTGGCGGGGCCGAGGCTCAGCTTGCCCACACGTCCCTTACCTTGTTGTGTATAGGTCCCATTGATGGGCGGGACATTGATCCGCAGCACCAATTCCAACACGCCCGGCGCCTCCGGCCCGGTCGCCGCAGGCACGGTGTAAGAAACCCCCGGAATCCCGCGCCAGCGCAGTGTGTCGGTCGCGCCGGTGGTGGGGGAGAGGCTGGAGTTGCTCGCGTCCACGTCGCTTGTGGGGGCGTAGCTGGCGAAGCTCAGCCCGGAATCGAGCGTCACGGTGATGGCGTTGAGCTCCACCGGTTGGGTGAAGACGTTGGTGAAGCGCACGGTGTACGTCACCTCCCCGGCCTGCGTCAAGTAGGTGGGCGTGACCTCGCTGGTCACATCCAGGGAGAGGCTGGCTTCGGGGAAGGTGGTGAAGAGCGCGCCGTACTTTTTGGAGTAACGATTGTTGTTTCCAATGGTGCTCCCGGCCCAGGGTTCAGTGATGGATTCGGATTGACATTGCGCCTGCCAGTAGTAGATCATCGTTACCTTGCCACTATCTTGTTTTTCGAAAAAATACAGTAGTTGATCGCGTGTGCCTTGCGGAACGTCTTCCAGTTCGGATGCTGCAACTTCGCTCCCTACCAGGCGGAAACAGGCGTCATCGAAGCCCGCGTTGCCGGTGGGTTGGAGCAATACGCTGGTAGAATTGGAGAATGCGTATTCCGCTGTCTGGGTGAAGATTTGCCCGATGGCGATCCCGCTCCCCTGGCTGGAGCTGATGATGTCTCCCGCGCCGATGCTGTTGGCGCTCCGGGTGGTGAGTTGATCGGTGTAGCGCGCCGACGCGCTGAGGTTATCCGCCCGCACGGTCAACGTGTAAGTATCGCTCCGGCCTGCCTGACACGCCCCGTTGTAATCCACGTACCAGTAGCCGTAGAAGGTCGCGCCGGGCGCAAGGTTGCCCGCGTAGCGTTCGGGGTCGGCGGTGAGGGTGTAATAGCTCGAGGCAAAGCCGGAGAGTTCCAGCGTCACCCCGGTCAACGTCTCGGTGACGTGATTGTTGGTCACGCCGATCTCCAGCCACATCGCGCGCGGACCTTCCGGGGGATCGGCGCACGCATTGTTATTGTCCAGCCAGGCTGTGTCGCCGCTGAGGAGCTTGAAGGAGAGGTCGTCAGGTTGGGCCTGGAGATGGTCGGAGAGCGGACCAGCATAGGCAAACGCGACCCATCCCCATAGTCCGAGGATCAGGGCCAGCGTTACAACTATCATAATACGGGTGATACTACGCACGCGATTTGTCTCCTTTGCAACCGGGATTATAGGACGCAGATTTTCGCAGATTTTCGCAGATAATTCTCACAATCAGCGTGAATCTGCGTCCAATGCCCACGCCAGGCTTATTCAGGAACAGGTCTAATCTTTTCACGTTCTCATCTTACATTATAAACGTCAAGGGTTCGTTAATTGTATATAATCTGGTGGTTTGTGCGTTAAGGTTGCGTTAAGGTTACGTGAAGATAGCATGAAAAAGCCCCCTTGAGACGCCTCAAGGGGGCTGAGGGAACAAAAAGCGGCTCAGGGTCGAGAGATCAGCGGGAGGAAGAGGGTGTGGCGCGGCGGCGCTTCGAACGTGGCCCAGGTTGGGCCGTGGAAGGTGGGCGCGCCGTAGATGTCAATATCCTCGAGGCGGTAGTAAGTGGTCGCGCCGGGCGTTACGTCCGTAGTAAATTGCAAGACTCATCCCACATGCAATTCCCTAAAACCGCTATTTTGTGATATAATCATCTTATCAATTGCGCTTATCTGGAGGCCCCACATGGATGGGAAAAGAGAAGCTGGGTAGCGGGTGATGGGTAATATCAACTCGCTGGATTCGCTGACTTGCACAGGAGACACCGGTGCTGGCGCACACCATCCAGCACGAAAATTCTTATCAGCAGATTGAGCGGATTTAGCAGATTTTTGTTTGGCTATTCGCCATTCACCATTCGCCATTCACCATTCGCCATTCACCATTCACCATTCACCATTCGCCATTCACCATTCGCAGATTCGCTATTTTTGAAGGAGGTGCAGGATGCATACGAAAACATTGCCCCGCTTGGGGCTTACGCTGATTCTGGTGATAGGCGCGCTGGTTGCGCTGCTGACGTCGTTGCAGATGCCGTCCTCGCAGCCGGTGCAGGCGGCAGCGCCTGCTGTGGCCCCGTCGGAGCTCCCGCCCGGCGTGCGGATCGTCGCGGAGGATGCGCAGGGCGTCACGCTGGAGCTTCTCACACCCGACTTCGCGCTCACCGAGGGCGACTGCCAGGCGCTCACCGTGCCGGGCTACGGGACGCTGGATCGCGCCGGCGCGCCCGCGATGCCGGTGCGGGGGGCGCTGCTCGGCATCCCCGAAGCGGCCCGCGTCACGCTGACGGTGCTCGAGACCGAGGCCACCGTGCTACCTGGGACCTACGATCTCTGCCCGGTCGCCACGCCCATCGTCGAGTTCCCGCTCGATGGCCCGCCCGACTATCAGGGCTACGCCCTCGTGCGCGACGAGGCCAGCTACGCGCAGGCGAACTTCACCCCGACGGTGGCGGCGGAGCTGATCGAGACGGCCTTCATCCGCAGCCAGCGAGTGGCGCAGGTGCGCTTCTATCCCTTCCAGTACCAGCCCGCCGCCGGGCAGCTGCGCCAGTTGACGCGCATCCGCGTGCGACTCGACTTCAACCTGCCGCCGGGGACGCTGATGCAATCGGCGGAGACCCCGCCCGTGGAGGAGGCCTTTGAGCCGCTGTTGCAGAGCGCCTTGCTCAACTACGAGCCGGCGCGCGCGTGGCGCGTCCCGCCCGCCGCAGCAGAAGCGACGCTCCAGACGGCCTTGCCGAGCGCCTACGAGGTGCTGGCGGCGCAGGGCGCTCCCCTGTACAAACTCACCGTCAACGCCGATGGCCTCTACGCTGTCACCTTTGAGGATTTGGAAGCGGCTGGCGCTCCCCTCGACACCCTCGATCCACGCACCTTCCGCCTCTTCAACCAGGGTGCGGAGGTCGCTATCCACATCGAGGGGGCGGCGGATGGCGCTTTCGACAGAGGGGATGCGATTCTCTTCTACGGGCAGGGCCTCGATACCAAGTACACCGCGACCAACGTCTATTGGCTCACCTGGGGCAGATTGCCGGGGTTGCGCATGGCCGAGCTCGATGGTGCGCCGGATGGGACGGGCACGCGCCCCACCTATCACGCCACGACCCTCCACCTGGAGCAGAACCGCACCTATCAGAGCAAGATGCGCGACAGCAATGGCGATCACTGGTATTGGAACTACATCTACGTCGTTGACGGCGTGCCGCGCTCCAACAACTATCCCTTCACCCTGCCCGCCGTTGCTACGCCGCCCTTGAGCGCCACCCTGCGCGGTCTCTTGATGAGCTACGATGCCAACCCAGAGCACCACACCCAAATCTTCATCAACGACCAGTTGATCCTGGATGAGACCTGGCTGCCCAACACGGAATACGCCTTCGCAACGGATTTTCCTTCGGCGTGGCTGCAACAGGGACCGAACACCATCACCGTGCGCGCGGGCCTCAGTGCGATGCGCGATATCCCCTTCATCAACTGGTTCACGCTCGACTACTATGCGCCCTATCAGGCCGTGGCGAACCGGCTGACCTTTGGCGGCGACGCGGCGGGGACGTGGGAATACGTCGTGGGCGGCTTCACCACCGAGACGGTGGCGCTGCTCGACATCACCGACCCCCACGCGCCCGCCCGCATCACCGGCGGCGAGATTGTCGCTGGCGACGGCTACACGCTCACCTTCCGGCAAAGCGCGCCGGAGCCGCGCCGCTACCTGGCGCTGGCGGAGGCAGAGCGTCGCACCCCGCTCACCATCATCGCCGACCGCGCCTCCACCTGGCGTAGCCCGGACAACGGCGCGGACTACATCGTCATCAGTCCCGCCGAATTCCATACCGCGCTCGCGCCGCTGATCGCGCGCCGTGAGGCCCAGGGCCTGCGCGTCGCCCTCGTTGACGTGCAGGACGCCTACGACGAGTTCGCCGAGGGCATCTTCACCCCCGAGGCCATCCATGACTTTGTGGCCTACGCCTACCACAATTGGAGCGCCCCCGCGCCTGCCTATCTGCTCCTGGTGGGCGATGGACACTATGATTATCGCAACTACTTCAACCGGGATCAACCCAACCATCTGCCCCCCTATATGGGATACGTGGACCCCTGGATGGGCGAGACCGCCGCCGATAACCGCTACGTGACCGTCGCCGGCGACGACAACGTCCCCGACCTGCACCTGGGCCGCCTGCCCGCGCGCCACGTCACCGATGTAGAGATTCTGGTGGACAAAATCCTGGCTTACGAGGACGCGCCGCTCGCCGATTGGCAGGCGCGGCACCTCTTCATCGCCGACAATGCGGATTATGCTGGCAACTTCCCCGCGCTCTCCGACGTCATCATCAACCATCACCTGCCCGCCCCCTACGAGGCGGAGCGCGTTTACTTGTACATCACCCATGCCAGCGCCTCGCTGGCGCGTGCGGCCAACCGGGATGCCATCAACGCGGGCGCGCTCGTCGTCAACTACGTGGGCCACGGCTCGATCCAGTTCTGGGCCAGCGAGCGGCTGATGGACTTCGGCCTGCTCAACACCTTCACCAACACCGACCGGCTGCCGCTCTTCCTGCCGATGAACTGCTACGAGGGTTATTACGTCATCCCCAATCCCTCTAACCGGAACTACCATTCCTTCGGCGAGACGGTGGTGCGGCGGGCGGGCGGCGGCGCGATTGCCAGCTGGTCGCCTACGGGGCTGGGCGTCGCCTCCGGCCACGATTACCTCCACCGGGGCATCTACGACGCCCTCTTCGCCGATGACGTCATCGCGCTCGGCCCGGCCACGACGCTGGGCAAGCTCTACCTCTACGCCAACAGCGGCGGCAGCTCCCGCGAGCTGCTCGACACCTACATCCTCTTCGGCGATCCGGCGCTCGCGCTCAACGCGCTGCCCGTGGATGTGCAGCTCGCCGCCGAGATCGTCCCGCCGACCGGCCCGCTCTATCCCGGCGACCCCCTCACCTTCACGCTGACCTTCACCAACACCGGCCCGGCCACGGCGCACCACGTCGTCCTCACCGACCTGTTGCCCACCGCGCTGACATTGGTGGATGTGACCGCCACCGGCGCGACGATCACCCCGCGCGCGGGCCAGCCCTTCGTGTGGGACGTGGCCGATCTGCCCGCCGGCGCTGGCGGCGCGATCACCATCGAGGCACACGTCGCGCCCACCTTCGGCGGCCTCTTCACCCACACGGCGGAGATCGCCACCTCCTCGGTGGATATTGACCCCGGCAACAACGTCGTTGCCCCCAGCGTCTTTGAGGTGCTCGCGCCCGACCTCGTCATCACCAAGCGCGGGCTGGTTTGGGCCGACGCCGGCGACCGCATCACCTACACGCTCGCCTACGTTAACGTGGGTACTGACCTCGCCGCGCAAGTCGTCATCACCGATCTGCTGCCGGGGGTGCTCCTCAGCCCCACCGTGACCTTTGCCGGGCAGACGATCACGCCGCAGCTGGGGACAACGTACGTGTGGGACGTTGGTACCTTGCCCCTCGGCGCGGGCGGGATCATCACCGTCTCCGGCACGCTCTCCCCTTCCTTTTGGGGACGGCTAACCAACGCCGCGACGATCCACGCGCCCGGCGGCGATCTCAACTGGGCGAATAACACGTCGCATTGGAGCACCGGCGTGAATATCTCCGACCTGGTGATCGAAAAGTGGGGGCCGAGCGAGATTCTTGTCGGCGAGCGCATCACTTATACGCTGGCCTACTCCAACGTGGGCACCGCCATTGCCTCGTCGGTGGTCATCACCGAGCTGCTGCCCCTCTCGCTTGGGGAGCTCTCCATCGCCTACGCGGGGCCGGAACCTACCCCGCGTCCGGGCGCGGCCTATGCGTGGGAGCTGGACGAGCTGATCCCCGGCGCGCGCGGCGTGATCACACTGGCGGGCACGCTCCCCACCACCTTCACGGGGGCGCTGGTTAACACCGCCGTCATCACCACCCCCAGCGTCGAGCGGGACGTGGACAACAACATCACCCCGCCCGTCGTCACCCAGGTGCTCGCGCCCGATCTGGTCATCGAAAAGCGCGCGCCGAGCATGGCCCTGCCCGGCGAACGCCTCACCTACACGGTATCCTACGCCAACATCGGTACAGCCCTCGCGTCGCAGATCGTCATCACCGACGCCTTCCCCGTCTTGCTGCAAGAGGTCGTCATCGCCTACGAGGGGGTGGAACCTGCGCTGCGTCCGGGCACGGCCTACGTGTGGGAGCTGGCCGAGCTGGCCCCCGGCGCGCGCGGCGTCATCACGCTGGCGGGGACGATCCCCGCGCACTTCACGGGGGCGCTGGTCAACACCGCCGTCATCACCACCACTGGCATCGAGCGGGATGTGCGTAACAACGAGAGCGTTCCCGTCATCACCTACGTGGTCGCGCCCGATCTGGTCATCGAAAAGCGTGGCCCGGCGCGGCTCGTGGGCGGCGCGCCGATCACCTACGTGCTCACCTACGCCAACGAGGGGACGACCGCCGCCATGGATGTGGTCATCACCGACACGTTGCCGGCGGCGTTGACCCAGGTGCAGGTGACGTGGGACGATTCCGAGCTCGTCGCGCGGCCTGGCACGGCCTACGTGTGGGAGCGCGCCGAGCTGCCCGTGGGCGGCTGGGGCGCGATCACCATCACTGGCGTGCTCCTCCGCGACTTCGAGGGGGCGCTGACCAACGCGGCCTCCATCGGCTCCGCTACCGTGGAGCCGCGCCGGGGCAACAATCACGCCCAGGTCACGACGGAGGTCTACTTCCACAAACTCTACCTGCCGGTGATGTTGCAGGCCTATTCGATGCCGTAGCTGGCAGACGACTCTTCACCGCCCTCGCGCTTTGCGAGGGCGGTGTGGTGTATAATAGAGGCGAGGAGGCGCGCATGAACAAACAAACCAACGCTGGATTGCTGTCGGGGCTACAACTCTACCTGAACCGCCAGGCCGATAACCTGGGCCGCTATCTGCTGGAGCAAACCTTGCAGGCGACCTGCGGCTGGGTTCCGACGCTGGCGGGCGTCGGGCTGCGGGCGCTGCTCTACCGGCTGATGCTTCACATGGACGGCTGGGCCGCCATCGAGGCGGGGGTGCGCCTGCGCTTTGCCAATCGCATCCGCCTGGGCCACGGCGCGTACCTCGACCAGGGCGTCTACATCCACGCCTGCCCCGGCGGGGTCGAGATCGGCGCGGGGACGCTGGTGATGCACGGCTCGGTGCTGCACGTCTACAACTTCCGCGAGCTGCCGCACGCGGGCATCCGCATCGGGTGCGAGAGCCTCATCGGCGAGTACAACGTCATTCGCGGGCAGGGCGGCGTGACCATCGGCGACCGCGTCTACACCTCGCCCGGCACGCAGCTCATTGCCGTGAACCACATCTTTGCCGATCCCGCCCGCCCCTTCGTGGAGCAGGGCATCACCGCCGAGGGCATCGTCGTCGAGGATGATGTGTGGATCGGCTCGCAGGCGGTCGTGACCGATGGCGTGCGCGTGGGGCGCGGCGCGGTGGTCGCGGCGGGGGCCGTCGTCACGCGGGACGTGCCGCCGCACACCGTTGTCGGGGGCGTGCCCGCGCGCGTCATCCGTGAGATTGACGGTGCAGCGCCTCTGCCGGAGATTCCCATCTATCTCTGACCTGCGCTTCACCCGTCACCCCTTCCCCTTCCCCTGTCACTTGTCTTTTTGTATTTTTGCCAAATCTGTTATAATTCAATGCGAAAGGGGGGTGCGATGAACAACGTGTGGCGGATGTGTGTTGGCTTGGTTTTGTTGCTGGGC
>Ga0209614_1001739_pt1 | contig 15487 bp, 11 predicted proteins | sample BlaSprsedimmetaG_FD_185484 | JGI IMG/M metagenome (GOLD analysis project Ga0209614, IMG submission 185484) | Hot spring sediment bacterial and archeal communities from California, USA to study Microbial Dark Matter (Phase II) - Blank Spring... ... | reverse complement strand
GGGTGACAACGTCAAGATGACGGTGTCGCTGATTGCGCCGATCGCGATGGAAGAAGGCCTGCGTTTCGCGATCCGCGAAGGCGGCCGTACCGTCGGCGCCGGCGTCGTGTCCAAGATTATCGAGTAATCAGGCACTTCGTTAGTAGCAAGCTCTGAGCGGAGGGCGTGGCGCCCTCCGTTCTTTCACGTTTTAGGGGTTTACAGGCCAGTAGCTCAATTGGCAGAGCAGCGGTCTCCAAAACCGCAGGTTGGGGGTTCAAGTCCCTCCTGGCCTGCCATCTTTCACAGGTGGCACGCCGTCCCCGCTGAACATCAGGCTTAGGCAACAGACAACGCATGGCTGGAAAAGCCGAAGTACAAGGTTCCGGTTTCGACACTGTCAAACTGGTGGTGGCGCTACTGCTCGCGATTGCGGCGGTCGGCGCTTTCTATTATTTCGGCGACCAGCCGGCGCTGTATCGTGCGCTTGGCCTGATCGCGGTGTGTGCGGTGGCCGTCGGTATCGTCCTGACGACCGGGCAGGGGCGTCGGCTCTGGGGGTTCGTCCAGGAGTCGCGCACCGAGGTGCGCAAGATGGTCTGGCCGACCCGCGCCGAAACCCTGCAGACCACGCTGATCGTCCTCATCATGGTGCTGATCGTTGGCGTATTCTTCTGGTTGCTGGACATGTTCCTCGGGTGGGCGATTAAGCTGCTGATCGGAACTGGAGGTTGATCATGGCTATGCGTTGGTACGTCGTGCACGCCTATTCGGGGTTCGAGAACCAGGTCAAGCGTTCGCTCCAGGAGCGCATCAAGCGCTATGGCATGGAAGACAAGTTCGGTGAGATTCTCGTGCCGACCGAAGAGGTCGTCGAGATGAAGGAGGGGCAGAAGCGCCGCTCCGAGCGCAAGTTCTTCCCGGGCTACGTCCTCGTGCAGATGGAGATGGACGACGATACCTGGCACCTGGTCAAGGACGCGCCCAAGGTGATGGGTTTTATCGGTGGCTCCTCCGACCGTCCGGCCCCGATCTCCGATCGCGAGGCCGACGCCATCCTGCAGCGTATCCAGGAAGGCGTAGAGAAGCCCAGGCCCAAGGTGCTGTTCGAGCCCGGCGAGGTCGTACGCGTGACCGATGGTCCGTTCAATGACTTCAACGGCGTCGTCGAGGAAGTGAACTACGAAAAGAGCCGCCTGCTCGTGGCGGTGCAGATTTTTGGCCGTTCGACCCCGGTGGAGCTCGAGTTCCACCAGGTGGAGAAGGCCTGATCGATCCGCGGGGCTTGCCGGCCCCGCGGTGGTTAAGGGGAGCCGCAAGGCGTTCGTACCCACAGGAGAGCAATCATGGCAAAGAAAGTACAGGCGTATATCAAGCTGCAGGTACCTGCCGGCCAGGCCAACCCGAGCCCGCCGGTCGGTCCGGCGCTGGGTCAGCACGGCGTGAACATCATGGAGTTCTGCAAGGCGTTCAACGCCGAGACGCAGGGCATGGAGCAGGGTCTGCCCCTGCCCGTCGTGATCACCGTCTATAGTGACCGCAGCTTCACCTTCATCAAGAAGACCCCCCCGGCCGCGATTCTGCTGAAGAAGGCTGCCGGTATTCCGAAGGGCAGTGCCACCCCGAACACCAACAAGGTGGGCAAGGTGACGCGTGCTCAGCTGGAAGAAATCGCGAAGGCGAAAGAGCCCGATCTGACCGCCGCGGATCTCGATGCCGCCGTGCGCACGATTGCGGGCAGCGCCCGTAGCATGGGTCTCGAAGTGGAGGGTGTGTGAGATGGCTAAGCTGAGCAAACGCATGAAGGCCATCCGCGAGAAGGTCGAGGCCGGCAAGATCTACCCGATCGCCGAAGCCCTGGGCCTGCTCAAGGATCTGCCGAAGGCGAAATTCGCCGAATCCGTGGACGTCGCCGTCAATCTCGGCGTCGACCCGCGCAAGTCCGACCAGGTGGTGCGCGGTTCCACCGTGCTGCCCAACGGCACCGGCAAGACCGTGCGCGTCGCCGTGTTCGCGCAGGGAGCGGCCGCTGACGCCGCCCGTGAGGCCGGCGCCGACATCGTCGGCATGGACGATCTCGCCGAGGAAGTGAAGAAGGGCAACATGGACTTCGACGTGGTCATCGCCGCGCCCGACGCCATGCGCGTGGTCGGCCAGCTGGGCCAGATCCTGGGTCCGCGCGGCCTGATGCCGAACCCCAAGGTGGGTACCGTGACCCCGGATGTCGCCACCGCCGTGAACAACGCCAAGGCGGGCCAGGTGCGCTACCGCACCGACAAGGCCGGTATCATCCACTGCTCCATCGGCAAGGTCGAATTCGACGTCGCCAAGCTCGAGGAAAACCTGAACGCGCTGGTGGCCGACCTGGTCAAGGCCAAGCCGTCTGCTGCCAAGGGTCAGTACCTCAAGCGCGTGACTGTCTCCACCACCATGGGGCCGGGTATCCAGGTCGACCAGTCGTCGCTGGCGCTCTGAATGTGAACTTTCGGGGAAAGCTGCTGTCTTAGGCTTTTCCCACTGGAACTTGGACCGCCCGGCCATGCCGGGCGGATGCTCCGACACCGGGAACGGTGTCAGGGGTGGCGGCCTTAGGGCCGCTCAAGGCCTGATATGCAAGGATGCGTATCGTCATAGACCGTAGGTGCCGGTCTCGGCCGGCTTAATGGCCCAAATGCCTACGTAGACGGTTAACCCGAATCCAGTATCCCTGGTGGAGGGGGCGCCGTTAAGTGACTGTCCGCCGGAAGGCGGGTGGTTTCGACTCAACGGTGGTGGAGTGATCCCCGCCGAAACCAGGAGGTAGTTATCGTGGCATTAACGCTTGAAGACAAGAAGCAGATTGTCTCCGAGGTTGCTGCGGTGGCTGCAGAAGCTCATTCCGCGGTGGCCGCCGAGTATCGTGGCCTGTCCGTGGAACAGATGACCGCCCTGCGCAAGAAGGCTCGCGCCGGTGGTGTGTATCTGCGAGTGGTGAAGAACACGCTCGCGCGTCGTGCAGTCGAAGGCACCGACTTCGAATGCATGCAGGAAGGGCTGACCGGCCCCCTGCTGCTCGCGTTCTCCCAGGAGGACCCGGGTGCGGCCGCACGCGTGATCAAGGACTTCGCCAAGGAGCACGACAAGCTGAACGTCAAGCTGGTGGCCATCTCCGGCCAGCTGCTCGACGCCTCGCAACTCGACCGCCTTGCCAGCCTGCCGACCAAGGATCAGGCCATCAGCATGCTTATGGCGCTGATGAAGGCCCCGGTCGAGAAGCTGGCGCGGACCGTGAACGAGGTCCCGGGCAAGCTCGTGCGCACTGTTGCAGCCATTCGTGACCAGAAGCAGGCATCTGCCTGATTTTTTTAACAGATTCGGGTTTTTAACAGGAGAAACATCATGGCCGTTTCCAAAGAAGATATCCTGGAAGCTATTTCCAACATGTCCGTCATGGAGGTCGTCGACCTGATCTCCGCGATGGAAGAGAAGTTCGGTGTGTCCGCCGCTGCTGCCGTTGCTGCCGCTCCGGTTGCCGCCGCTGGTGGTGAAGCCGCCGCTGAAGTCAAGGACGAATTCGACGTCGTCATGAGCAGCTTCGGTGACAACAAGGTCAACGTCATCAAGGTTGTCCGCGCCATCACCGGCCTGGGCCTGAAGGAAGCCAAGGAAATGGTCGAGGGCGCTCCCTCCACCATCAAGGAAGGCGCTTCCAAGGACGAAGCCGAAAGCATCAAGAAGCAGCTGGAAGAAGCTGGCGCCAAGGTCGAACTCAAGTAAGTTCGCAGTTGGCGCAGCACTTCTGCTGTTGATCGCAGGGGGCTGGCGGTGTTATTCACCGCCGGCCTTTTCCTGTTTGTTACATGTCGTTCGCGTGCCCGGTCGAGGCAGGCTAGTGGATTCAACGTGAGGAATCGCGATGGCTTATAGCTATACCGAAAAGAAACGCATTCGTAAGGATTTCGGCAAACGTCCGCAAATCCTGGATGTACCTTATCTTTTGTCTATACAGCTCGAATCCTATCGGCAGTTCTTGCAGGTCGACCGCAAGCCGGAAGAACGCGACGAAATGGGGCTGCACGGTGCCTTCCGCTCCGTCCTGCCCATCGTTTCCTACTCCGGACACGTCCAGCTCGAGTACGTGAGCTACCGTCTCGGGCACCCCGTGTTCGACGTGAAGGAATGCCAGCTGCGCGGGATGACCTATGCCGCCCCGCTGCGCGTGCTGCTGCGCCTGGTGATCTACGACAAGGAAGCCCCGGCGGGCTCCAAGGTCGTCAAGGACATCAAGGAGCAGGAAGTTTACATGGGTGAGCTGCCGCTCATGACCGAAAACGGTACCTTCGTGATCAACGGTACCGAGCGTGTCATCGTCTCGCAGTTGCACCGTTCCCCTGGCGTGTTCTTCGATCACGACAAGGGCAAGACGCATTCCTCGGGCAAGCTGCTGTTCAATGCCCGGGTGATTCCGTATCGCGGTTCCTGGCTCGACTTCGAGTTCGACCCCAAGGACGCGATCTTCGTGCGCATCGACCGTCGCCGCAAGCTGCCGGCCACGATCCTTCTGCGTGCGCTCGGCTATGACAGCGAGCAGATCCTCGATACCTTCTTCGAGAAGAACACCATCAAGATCACCAAGGACGGCTTCGAGCTGGAACTGGTGCCCGAGCGCCTGCGCGGCGAGACCGCCGGTTTCGACATCGTGGTGGGTGGCGACGTGCTGGTCGAGAAGGGCCGGCGCATCACCGCGCGTCACATCCGCGAGATGGAAAAGGCGAAGCTCAAGAGCCTGGCCGTTCCGAGCGAATACCTCGTGGGCAAGGTGCTGGCGCACAACATCGTCGACACCGACAGCGGCGAGATCATCGCCAATGCCAACGACGAGGTGACCGCGGACATTCTGCAGAACATCCGCGAGGCCGGCCTCAAGACCTTCCAGACCATCTACACCAACGATCTGGACCACGGCCCGTTCATCTCCACGACGCTGAACATCGATCCGACCCGCTCCGAGCTGGAGGCCCAGGTCGAGATCTACCGCATGATGCGTCCGGGCGAGCCGCCGACTAAGGAAGCGGCGCAGAATCTGTTCAACAGCCTGTTCTTCACCGAGGACCGCTACGACCTGTCGGCCGTCGGTCGCATGAAGTTCAACCGTCGCGTCGGTCGTGACGAGCCGACCGGCCCGGGCACGCTGGAGAAGGAAGATATCCTTGCGGTGCTCAAGACCCTGATCGACATCCGTAACGGCAACGGCCAGGTGGACGACATCGATCACCTGGGCAACCGTCGCATCCGCTCGGTGGGCGAAATGGCCGAGAACGTGTTCCGCGTCGGCCTGGTTCGCGTCGAGCGCGCCGTGAAGGAGCGCCTGACCGTCGCCGAGAGCGAAGGCCTGATGCCGCAGGAGCTGATCAACGCCAAGCCGGTGGCCGCTGCAGTGAAGGAGTTCTTCGGCTCCTCGCAGCTGTCCCAGTTCATGGACCAGAACAACCCGCTTTCCGAGGTCACCCACAAGCGCCGTATCTCGGCCCTGGGGCCGGGCGGCCTGACGCGTGAACGCGCGGGCTTCGAGGTGCGCGACGTGCACCCGACCCATTACGGCCGCGTCTGCCCGATCGAGACCCCGGAAGGCCCGAACATCGGCCTGATCAACTCGCTGGCCGTGTACGCCCGCACCAACGCCTACGGGTTCCTCGAGACCCCGTACCGCAAGGTGGAAAACGGCAAGGTCACCGACGAGATCGTGTACCTTTCGGCCATCGAAGAGGCGCAGTACACCATCGCCCAGGCGAATGCGACCCTGGACAAGAACGGCAAACTCACCGACGAGCTGGTCTCCTGCCGTCAGCAAAACGAGTTCACGCTGTCGACGCCGGACAGGATCGACTTCATCGACATCTCGCCGAAGCAGATCGTCTCGGTGGCGGCGTCCATGATTCCGTTCCTCGAACACGACGATGCCAACCGCGCGCTGATGGGCTCCAACATGCAGCGCCAGGCCGTGCCCTGCCTGCGTTCGGAGAAGCCGCTGGTCGGCACCGGCATGGAACGCGCCGTGGCCATGGACTCCGGTTCCACCGTGAAGGCCCGTCGTGGCGGCGTGGTCGACTCGGTCGACGCCTCCCGCATCGTGGTGCGCGTCAACGACGAGGAGACCGTGCCGGGCGAGCCGAGCGTAGACATCTACAACCTGACCAAATACACCCGTTCCAACCAGAACACCTGCATCAACCAGCGTCCGCTGGTGAACCCGGGTGACGTGATCGCCGTCGGTGATGCACTGGCCGACGGTTCGTCCACCGACATGGGCGAGCTGGCTCTGGGCCAGAACATGCTGGTGGCGTTCATGCCGTGGAACGGCTACAACTTCGAGGACTCGATCCTCATCTCCGAGCGTGTGGTGCAGGAAGATCGCTTCACCAGCATCCACATCGAGGAGCTGACCTGTGTCGCTCGCGACACCAAGCTGGGGCCGGAGGAAATCAGCGCCGACATCCCCAACGTGTCCGAAGGCCTGCTGTCCAAGCTGGACGAGTCCGGCATCGTGTACATCGGTGCCGAGGTCAAGCCCAACGACATCCTGGTTGGCAAGGTGACGCCCAAGGGCGAAACCCAGCTGACGCCGGAAGAAAAGCTGCTGCGTGCGATCTTCGGCGAGAAGGCCTCGGACGTGAAGGACACCTCGCTGCGTGTGCCCTCCGGCATGGAAGGCACCGTCATCGACGTGCGCGTGTTCACCCGTGACGGCGTGCAGAAGGACAAGCGTGCCCTGCAGATCGAGGAAGACGAAATTGCCCAGGTGCGCAAGGACCTCAAGGACCAGCTGCGCATCTACGAAAACGACGTCTACTCGCGTGTCGAGAACCTGCTGGTCGGCAAGGTCGCCGAGGGTGGCCCGAACAAGCTGAAGAGTGGCGCCAAGGTCACCAAGTCCTACCTGACCGAACTCGAGCGCGAGAAGTGGTTCGAGATCCGCATGAAGAACGAGGACGTCAACGTCCAGCTCGAGGCCCTGGCCAACCAGATCAAGGACCAGAAGAAGGCCGTCGAGAAGCGTCTCGTCGAGCAGAAGGAAAAGCTAACCGCGGGTGACGACCTCGCCCCGGGTGTGCTGAAGATGGTCAAGGTCTACCTGGCCGTCAAGCGCCGCATGCAGCCGGGCGACAAGATGGCCGGTCGCCATGGTAACAAGGGTGTGGTTTCCATGATCGTGCCGGTCGAGGACATGCCGTACTCCGAGGACGGCGAGCCGGTGGACATCGTGTTGAACCCGCTGGGCGTGCCCTCGCGTATGAACGTGGGTCAGGTGCTGGAAACGCACCTGGGGTGGGCTGCCAAGGGTCTGGGCAAGAAGATTGCCCGCATGATCGACGCCAAGGCCAAGCTCGATGAGCTGCGCAAGTTCCTCGACACCATGTACAACACCGGTGGCGGGAACAAGGTCGATCTGTCCGAGCTGACCGACGAGGAGGTCATGACCCTGGGCCGTAACCTGCGTGCCGGTGTGCCGATGGCCACCCCGGTATTCGACGGTGCCTCCGAAGACGAGATCAAGGCCATGCTGAAGCTGGCCGAACTGCCGGAAAGCGGCCAGACCCGTCTGTACGACGGCCGCACCGGCGATGCCTTCGACCGTCCGGTGACCGTGGGCTACATGCACATGCTCAAGCTCAACCATCTGGTCGACGACAAGATGCATGCGCGCTCCACCGGTCCGTACAGCCTCGTCACCCAGCAGCCGCTGGGCGGCAAGGCCCAGTTCGGCGGTCAGCGTTTCGGTGAGATGGAAGTCTGGGCGCTGGAGGCCTACGGTGCCGCCTACACCCTGCAGGAAATGCTCACCGTCAAGTCCGACGATGTGGCCGGCCGTAACAAGATGTACAAGAACATCGTGGACGGCGACCACCGGATGGAAGCGAACATGCCGGAATCCTTCAACGTGTTGATGAAGGAAATCCGCTCGCTGGGCATCAATATCGAACTGGAGCAGGACTGAGGTTCGCCTCGGTCCTCCTATTAGCACACTCAGTGTCAGTCTGAGGCGGGAGAGACGATGAAAGATTTACTGAATCTCTTGAAGCAGCAGGGTCAGACGGAAGACTTCGATGCCATTCGCATCGGTCTGTCCTCGCCGGAGATGATCCGCTCCTGGTCCTACGGTGAGGTCAAGAAACCCGAGACCATCAACTACCGGACCTTCAAGCCGGAGCGCGACGGTCTGTTCTGCGCCAAGATCTTCGGGCCGATCAAGGATTACGAGTGCCTGTGCGGCAAGTACAAGCGCCTCAAGCACCGCGGCGTGGTCTGCGAGAAGTGCGGCGTCGAGGTCACCCAGACCAAGGTGCGTCGCGAGCGCATGGGCCACATCGAGCTGGCCTCGCCGGTCGCGCACATCTGGTTCCTCAAGTCGCTGCCCTCCCGCATCGGCCTGCTGCTGGACATGACCCTGCGCGACATCGAGCGCGTGCTCTACTTCGAGGCCTTCGTGGTCGTCGATCCGGGCATGACCACGCTGGAGCGCGGTCAGCTGCTGTCCGACGAGGCGTACCTGGAAGCCATCGAGGAGCATGGTGACGAATTCGACGCCCGCATGGGCGCCGAGGCCGTGCTCGGCCTGCTGCGCGGCATCGACATGCCGGCCGAGGCCCAGCGCCTGCGCGAGGAGATCGGCGAGACCAATTCCGAGACCAAGCTCAAGCGCCTGTCCAAGCGCCTCAAGCTGATCGAGTCCTTCGTCGAGTCCGGCAACAACCCGGAGTGGATGATCATGACGGTGCTGCCGGTGCTCCCGCCGGACCTGCGCCCGCTGGTCCCGCTCGACGGCGGCCGCTTCGCGACCTCGGATCTCAACGATCTGTACCGTCGCGTCATCAACCGCAACAACCGCCTCAAGCGCCTGCTGGAGCTCAACGCCCCGGACATCATCGTGCGCAACGAAAAGCGCATGCTGCAGGAGTCCGTGGACGCGCTGCTGGACAACGGCCGTCGCGGCCGTGCCATCACTGGTTCCAACAAGCGCCCGCTCAAGTCCCTGGCCGACATGATCAAGGGCAAGCAGGGGCGCTTCCGCCAGAACCTGCTGGGCAAGCGCGTCGACTACTCCGGCCGTTCGGTCATCGTGGTCGGCCCGACCCTGCGCCTGCACCAGTGCGGCCTGCCCAAGAAAATGGCGCTGGAGCTGTTCAAGCCGTTCATCTTCGGCAAGCTGCACCGTCGTGGCCTGGCCACCACCATCAAGGCCGCCAAGAAGCTGGTCGAGCGTGAAGGGCCGGAAGTCTGGGACATCCTGGAAGAGGTCATCCGCGAGCATCCCGTGATGCTCAACCGCGCGCCGACCCTGCATCGTCTGGGCATCCAGGCCTTCGAGCCGGTGCTGATCGAGGGCAAGGCCATTCAGCTTCACCCGCTGGTCTGCGCCGCGTTCAACGCCGACTTCGACGGCGACCAGATGGCCGTGCACGTGCCGCTGTCCATCGAGGCGCAGCTCGAGGCCCGCGCCCTGATGATGTCGACCAACAACATCCTCTCGCCGGCTAACGGTGAGCCGATCATCGTGCCGTCGCAGGATATCGTCCTGGGCCTGTACTACATCACCCGCGACCGCATCAATGCGAAGGGCGAGGGCATGGTGTTCGCCGACGTGAACGAGGTGCGTCGCGCCTACGAAAACGGTCACGTCGAGCTGCATGCCCGCGTCAAGGTGCGCCTCACCGAGGTCAGCATCGACGAGGACGGCAACCGCGAGTCGAAGACCCACATCGTCGACACCACGGCAGGCCGCGCCATGCTGTGGGAAATCGTGCCGGAAGGCATGCCTTTCGAACTGGTCAACCAGGCGATGGGCAAGAAGGCCATCTCGCGCATGATCAATGCCTGCTACCGCAACCTGGGCCTGAAGGCGACGGTCATCTTCGCCGACCAGCTCATGTATGCCGGTTTCCGCTACGCGACCCGTTCCGGCACCTCCTTCGGCATGGAAGACATGGTCATCCCCGACGAGAAGGATGCCATCCTGGCCCGTGCCGAGTCCGAGGTGAAGGAGATCGAGGACCAGTACGCCTCCGGTCTGGTCACCAAGGGCGAGCGCTATAACAAGGTCATCGATATCTGGTCGCACACCAACGACCAGGTCGCCAAGGCCATGATGGAAAAGCTCGGCAAGGACGAGGTGGTCGACGCCGAGGGCAACGTCACCAAGCAGCCGTCGTTCAACTCCATCTTCATGATGGCCGACTCCGGTGCGCGAGGCAGTGCCGCCCAGATCCGTCAGCTCGCCGGCATGCGCGGCCTGATGGCCAAGCCGGACGGCTCCATCATCGAGACGCCGATCACCGCGAACTTCCGCGAGGGTCTGAACGTCCTGCAGTACTTCATCTCCACTCACGGCGCCCGTAAGGGTCTGGCCGATACCGCGTTGAAGACCGCGAACTCGGGCTACCTGACCCGCCGCCTCGTCGACGTGGCGCAGGACATGGTCATCACCGACGTGGACTGCGGCACGACCAACGGCATCCTGATGACGCCGATCATCGAGGGTGGCGACGTGGTCGAGGCCCTGCGCGAGCGCGTGCTGGGTCGTGTCACTGCCACCGACGTGTGCCGCCCGGGTACTGACGAGGTCGTGGTGCCGGCCGGCACCATGCTCGACGAGAAGCAGGTCGAGCTGCTGGAGGAGAACGGCATCGACGAGGTCCGTGTTCGCTCGGTCATCACCTGTGAGAACCATCACGGTGGTTGCGCCATGTGCTACGGCCGCGACCTGGCCCGTGGTCACCTGGTCGGTCACGGCGAGGCGGTGGGCGTCATCGCCGCCCAGTCCATCGGCGAGCCGGGTACCCAGCTCACCATGCGTACCTTCCACATCGGTGGCGCGGCCAGCCGTTCGGCGGCGGCCAGCAGCATCCAGGTCAAGTCGGCCGGCACCGCCCGCCTGCACAACATCAAGACCGTGTCCAACCGCCACGGCAACCTGGTGGCCGTGTCACGCTCCGGCGAACTCGGCGTGATCGACGAGCACGGCCGCGAGAAGGAGCGCTACAAGGTGCCCTACGGCGCGGTCATCACCGTCAACGACGGCGACAGGATGGACGCCGGCCAGGAAGTGGCCACCTGGGATCCGCACACCCACCCGATCATCACCGAGGTGGCGGGTCGTGCCCAGCTGTTCGACTTCGTGGACGGCATCACCGTCAACAAGCAGACCGATGACATCACCGGCCTGTCCTCGACGGTCATCACCGATCCGAAGTCCCGCGGCTCCGCCGGCAAGGATCTGCGTCCGATGGTCAAGCTGGTCGATGCCAAGGGCAAGGACCTGTGCCTGGCCGGCACCGAGATCCCGGCGGCCTACCCGCTGCCCCCGGGCGCCATCGTGGCCCTGGAGGACGGGGCCGACGTGGAAGTGGGTGACGTGGTCGCCCGCATCCCGCAGGAGTCCTCCAAGACCCGCGACATCACCGGTGGTCTGCCGCGTGTCGCCGACCTGTTCGAGGCCCGCAAGCCGAAGGAACCGGCCATCCTGGCCGAGATCTCCGGTACCGTCTCCTTCGGCAAGGAGACCAAGGGCAAGCAGCGCCTGGTCATCACCGGTGACGACGGCGAGACCCACGAGGAGCTGATTCCGAAGTGGCGCCACGTCAACGTGTTCGAGGGTGAGCACGTGGACAAGGGCGAGTACATCGTCGACGGCGAGCCGACCCCGCACGACATCCTGCGCCTGCTGGGCCCGACCGTGCTGGCCGAGTACCTGGTCAAGGAGATCCAGGATGTCTACCGCCTGCAGGGGGTGAAGATCAACGACAAGCACATCGAGGTGATCATTCGCCAGATGATGCGCAAGATCGACATCACCTCTCCGGGCGACAGCAAGTTCCTCAAGGGCGAGCAGGTCGATCGGGCCCGCGTGCTCGAGGAGAACGAGGTCCTGATGGCCGCCGGCAAGGAGCCGGCGAAGTACGACTCCGTCCTGCTGGGCATCACCAAGGCCTCGCTGGTCACCGAGTCGTTCATCTCCGCGGCCTCCTTCCAGGAGACCACCCGCGTGCTCACCGAGGCCGCCACCCGTGGTGCCCGCGACGACCTGCGCGGTCTGAAGGAGAACGTCATTGTGGGTCGCCTGATCCCGGCAGGTACCGGGCTGGCCTACCACGAACACCGCCGTCGCCAGCGCGCCGGGCTCGAGCTCGAGCTCGACCTGCCGGCCGCCGGCGAGGTGGCCGAAGAGGTCGAGACCGAAGCCGCATCCGGCGACGACTCGGCCGAATAACCGGAGGGTAGCCCATCCCCCTACTTGACAGGGGGATGGGGACTCTCTAAACTTTCGCGTCCGTCGTCAGGCCCCTGCCGGGGCCTGACGTCCGTTTTTAGGGTTGGAGAAACGTTTGTATGGCGACTATCAACCAGTTGGTGCGCAAGCCGCGCAAGAGCAAGAAGGAAAAGAGCAACGTTCCTGCTCTTGAGGCCTGTCCGCAGAAGCGTGGGGTTTGCACGCGCGTCTATACCACGACGCCGAAAAAGCCGAACTCCGCTATGCGTAAGGTCGCGCGTGTGCGTCTGACCAACGGCTATGAAGTATCCAGTTACATTGGTGGTGAAGGCCACAACCTGCAGGAACACTCCGTGGTCCTGATCCGTGGCGGCCGCGTCAAGGATTTGCCGGGTGTGCGCTATCACACCGTCCGCGGCAGCCTTGATACGCAGGGTGTCCAGAACCGCAAGCAGGGCCGTTCCAAGTACGGCACCAAGCGCCCGAAGGGTTAATTTCAGGATCTAGCTGAGTAAGAGCTATGCCGAGAAGAAGAGAAGTTCCGAAGCGCGTCATTCTGCCGGACCCCAAGTTCGGAAGTGAAGTGCTGGCCAAGTTCATCAATACCGTCATGCGTGACGGCAAGAAGTCGACCGCCGAGCGCATGGTGTATGGCGCGCTGGACCAGATCTCCGCCAAGAAGGGCGGTGACGGTCTGGAGGTGCTGGACCAGGCGCTGGACAACGTTCGTCCCATGGTCGAGGTCAAGTCCCGCCGCGTCGGTGGTGCGACCTACCAGGTGCCGGTCGAGGTTCGTGCGGGTCGTCAGAACGCGCTGGCCATGCGCTGGCTGGTGGAGTCTGCCCGCAAGCGCGGCGAGAAGGGCATGGCCCTCAAGCTGGCCGGCGAGCTGATGGATGCCGCCGAGAGCAAGGGTGCGGCCGTGAAGAAGCGCGAAGACGTGCATCGCATGGCCGAGGCCAACAAGGCCTTCTCGCACTTCCGTTGGTAAGGTATTTTTTCTAGGAGTCCCACGTGGCACGCAAGACACCGCTTGAGCGCTATCGCAATATCGGCATCATGGCCCACATCGATGCCGGTAAGACCACTACGTCTGAGCGCATCCTTTTCTACACCGGCCTGTCGCACAAGATTGGCGAGGTGCATGACGGTGCTGCCACGATGGACTGGATGGAGCAGGAGCAGGAGCGTGGTATCACCATCACCTCCGCGGCCACCACCTGCTTCTGGCAGGGGATGGACAAGCAGTTCCCGCAGTACCGCATCAACGTGATCGATACGCCCGGGCACGTGGACTTCACCATCGAGGTGGAGCGCTCCCTGCGCGTGCTCGACGGCGCCTGTGCCGTGTTCTGTGCCGTCGGTGGCGTAGAGCCGCAGTCCGAGACCGTCTGGCGCCAGGCCAACAAGTACAACGTGCCGCGCATGGCCTTCGTCAACAAGATGGACCGCTCCGGTGCCAACTTCCTGCGCGTGGTCAACCAGATCAAGACCCGCCTGGGCGCCAACCCGGTGCCGGTGCAGCTCCCGATCGGCGCCGAAGAGAACTTTGCCGGCGTGGTCGACCTGGTGCGCATGAAGGCCATCTACTGGAACGAGGACGACATGGGCATGACCTACGATGCCCGTGATATCCCCGCCGAGATGGAGGCCGAGTGCCAGGAGTGGCGCGAGCACATGGTAGAGGCCGCTGCCGAGGCCAACGAAGAGCTGATGGAAAAGTACCTCGAGGGCGGTGACCTGTCCGAGGAAGAGATCCGCAAGGGTCTGCGTGCCCGCACCCTGGCCGGCGAGATCGTGCCTGCCATGTGCGGTTCCGCCTTTAAGAACAAGGGCGTACAGGCCATGCTCGACAACGTCGTCTACTACATGCCGGCCCCGACCGACGTCGAGGCCATCAAGGGTGTGCTCGATGATGCCGACGAGACCGAGGCGCTGCGCAAGGCCGGGGACGACGAGCCCTTTGCCGCCCTGGCGTTCAAGATCATGACCGACCCGTTCGTCGGTACGCTGACCTTCATTCGCGTGTATTCCGGTGTGCTGCAGGCGGGTGACACCGTCTACAATCCGGTCAAGGGCAAGAAGGAGCGCATCGGTCGTATCCTGCAGATGCACTCCAACTCCCGCGAGGAGATCAAGGAAGTGTACGCCGGCGACATCGCTGCCTGCGTGGGTCTGAAGGATGTCACCACCGGCGACACCCTTTGCGATCTGAACAACGTCATCACCCTCGAGCGCATGGAGTTCCCCGAGCCGGTGATCTCCGTGGCCGTTGAGCCGAAGACCAAGAGCGACCAGGAAAAGATGGGTATCGCGCTGCAGAAGCTGGCGCAGGAAGATCCGTCGTTCCGCGTGCGCACCGACGAAGAGTCCGGCCAGACCATCATCTCCGGGATGGGCGAGCTGCACCTGGACATCATCGTCGACCGCATGAAGCGCGAGTTCAAGGTCGATGCCAACGTGGGTGCGCCCCAGGTGGCCTACCGCGAAGCGATCCGTAACAGCGTCGAGGCCGAAGGCAAGTTCGTTCGCCAGTCCGGTGGTCGCGGTCAGTACGGTCACGTCTGGCTCCGCCTCGAGCCGCTGGAAGGCGAAGAGTACGAATTCGAGAACGCCATCGTCGGTGGTGTGGTGCCGCGCGAGTACATCCCGGCAGTCGACAAGGGGATCCAGGAGCAGATGGCCAACGGTATTCTGGCCGGCTTCCCGATCATCGGCCTGAAGGCCACCCTGTACGACGGTTCCTACCATGACGTCGACTCCAGCGAGCAGGCGTTCAAGATCGCGGGTTCCATGGCGCTGAAGGCCGGTTTCGCCAAGGCCAACCCGGTGCTGCTGGAGCCGATTATGAAGGTCGAGGTCGTTACCCCGGAAGAGTACATGGGTGACGTGATGGGCGACCTGAACCGCCGCCGTGGCCTGGTGCAGGGCATGGAGGATGGTGTTTCGGGCAAGGTCATCCGCGCCGAGGTGCCGCTGGCCGAGATGTTCGGCTACGCCACCGACCTGCGGTCCGCGACCCAGGGTCGTGCGACCTACTCGATGGAGTTCGCGAAATACGCCGACGCTCCGGCCAATATTGCCGAGGCCGTGATCAAAAAGGCTTCTTAATTCAAGAATTTAAGGGGTAACAACCGTGTCCAAGGAAAAATTTGAGCGTACGAAACCGCACGTCAACGTCGGCACGATTGGTCACGTTGACCATGGCAAGACCACGCTGACGGCGGCTTTGACGGTAACGCAGGCGAAGAAGTTTGGTGGTGA
>Ga0209614_1001734_pt1 | contig 15524 bp, 7 predicted proteins | sample BlaSprsedimmetaG_FD_185484 | JGI IMG/M metagenome (GOLD analysis project Ga0209614, IMG submission 185484) | Hot spring sediment bacterial and archeal communities from California, USA to study Microbial Dark Matter (Phase II) - Blank Spring... ... | reverse complement strand
CCCACTCATATCCCGACCGGCTCGGATGAATTCGCGCCAGCAATACGTTTTGTTCACCGGCTGTGATGTTGTAAGCGCGCCCGAATCCCAGAAATCCCGGTATGCGTTGGCAGGTCAGAGGCGTGTTTTCCGGTTCGATCAACGGCCTATGTAGATATTGTAAGTCGGCGGGCAGCCAGGGCCACGTCTGTCCCACTGGGATCACCAATTTCGCGCCAAGCCAGGCCCAGTTTTCCAGGCTCAGATCGGGACGGTCGCTGATACCGGCGGCGCCGGTTGCCCCCGGAAGCGTCACGGGCGTGTAGGGCAGTTCCGCTTCGGCCCGCACGGTGGTGCCGACACCCGCCTGGCTTTCCAACGTCAACCGCCCACCGACGTTGAGCATACGTTCCTGCATATTCGCTAAACCCAGACCGGGGGTGCGTTGCGTGGTGTCGAAGCCCACGCCGTTGTCTTCGATGGTCAACGCAACGCGCTCGACGCCACAGCGCAAGTGTACGTCCACGCGCGTGGCCTTGGCGTGCCGGGCGATGTTGTGCAGCGCTTCCTGCACCACGCGATAAAGCGCCTCGCTTACGGCAGGTGGCAAACGCTTGTCGTCTCCCGTCACTTCCAGGTAGATGAGCAGATGTTCCTGTGCGCCGAAGAGCAGTGTATAGTCGTTAAGCGCGGCGGCCAAGCCCTGTTCGTGCAGCGAACCGGGCCGCAGGTCCTCGATAAGCCGGGTCGTCTCGCGTTGTGCGTGCTGTGCGGCAGCTTCGATCTCGCGCACCATATCGCCCAATGCGGTGACGGTGGCCGGCGATGCGCTTTCCGGTGTGTTTTCCAATGCCTCGAGATGGGTGCGGACGGCGCTCGCAGTCATCGCCAGACTGAAAAGGTGCTGTTTGACGCTGTCGTGCAGTTCGCGGGCCAGCCGGTTACGTTCTTCCACCACGGCCAGCGCGCGCACCTGGTCGGTCAGGCGGGCGTTGCGCTCGCGCAGAGCGATCAGGTCTTCTTCATCCTCCTCAAGCTGTTCCGCCAGGGCGTCGAGTTGATCGGCGAACTGGCGCACGTCATCGGCGTGCGTGTCGTAGATGCGCAACGCCAGGTTCCCCCTGAGCCACGCCTGGCTGATGTCGTGCATCCGCCGCAGTCGCCGCGTAAGTGGCCGGCTGAGCAGCGCGCCCAACAGCAGTCCGATGACGGCGGACACAATGATGATGACGCCGATGTGCAAGCCCCACGTGATCTGGCCGTGTAACAGCGCCAGCAATCCCAAACCGACCATCTCGGCGAGTAGAACGCTTCCGGCAGTCACGGTGGCGTGTGTGAATGCTAAGGTAGACCCCACTTTTAAGCGTGGGGTGCGCAAATCGCGGCGCAGGTTGTTTCGCATCGTTGGCACTCCTGTGTTTTTAAGCTACGGCGCGCGGGTGAGACGCGCACGCTTGAGTTTTTATGATGCTCTTATTGTAGCAGGAGTGCACGGTTTTGTCATCAGGCATACGGACAGACTTCTTGTTGTACCTGAGTACAGGTATGGGCCAGATTACAAAAGTCTCACGATTAGCCTGGTCGAATCGACACCTGTGTTGGACGAGGGGCTTGCACGCAGTCCTTTCACTGAGGCTATTATAGTCTTTGCATTCAATCTGTCTTTTGTTGCAGTGCCATAGCTTGGGCGAGATCGACGCGTGCGCCTAATTTCTCGAAGGTCTCGACGGCCTCGCGCAAGTAAGTCTGTGCCTGGTCGGTAGATGCGCTCTCTTCGGTTAGGGCCAGGCGGGCTAACGCGAGTTTCGTTCTGGCGATTTCGTGCTCATTGTTCAAGGTGCTGAGCATATCCAGGCTGTTGGATAGCGCCTCTGCGGCCAACTGTGGCACAGCATTTGCCATGTGAATTTGGCCTAGCAAACGATACGCGATGGCTTCCTCCAATGGATCGTTGTAGGTCTGGGCCAGGGTAATGGCTTGCTGGGTGTGTTGTATAGCCTGCTCTACGTCGCCGGTCTTCAGGTAGTATTCGCCCCAGAGGCGTTCAAGCTCGGGGAGGAATTCTTTGGAGCCGATGTCGTCAAAGAGAGCCTGGCTCTGCCCTAGGTATTCCTGCGCCTGGGCCCAGTCTTCCTGATGGATATAGACCTGCGCCAGGTTGATAAGCGCCACGGCCTCACCACGCGGGGCACGGATGTTTTGCCAGATGGCGAGGGATTGCGCATACATGTCGCGCGCCTCTTGCCACTCCCCACGTTTTAGGTGGAGATTGGCCAGATTGTTGCTGCCGATGGCTTGCCCGTAAATGTCGCCGATCTCGCGTTTGATGGCCCACCCGTGCTCATAGGCGGTGCTGGCCTGATCCCAATCGCCCCGCAGGACGTAGGCGCTGGCGAGATTGATGTGTGCGTTGGATTCGCCGGAAAGATCGCCAATTTCCTGGTAGGCGCGGATGCTTTCCTGGCAGAACTTGATGGCGTCATCGAGCTTGCCGAGACGCATATCGATGCCCGCTTGCGTGTAGAGGGCGGCACCGTACGCGCGCAGGCCCTCAGGGGTGGTGATCTGCGTGGCAATGTCCAGGCTCCTTTGGCACCACGCGAGTGCCTGGGTGTTGTTGCCTTGCCGTGAGTACACCTTAGAGCCGAGCAGGTAGATACGTGCTGCCTCGACGGTTGGGGCCAATTCCGCGACTGTCTCCAGACCTCGTTGCAACCAGGCAAAGACGGTATCGTAGTCATCGCGCAGTTCGTAGACGTTGGCAATCTCGTAGCATAGTTCGGCCACCTGCCGGCGCTGCCCATCCGATGGAGGCTGGCTTTCGAGCAGGGCTTGCGCAACGGCAAAATGCGCCAGCGCTTTGTCATATTGTCCGGTCAGAGTCAGTACGATGCCTGACGATTGATGCGCGAACAGCAGACATTCATGGTAACGCGTCACATTCTCTGGTTCGATTTTGTGGAGCATCTCCAACGCCCGTGCGTACCACTGCAACGCAGTGGCGTTGGCATATGTCAGGTGGGCTTGCCGCGCGGCCTGTAGGCTATAGGTGATCGTCTTGTCGATTTCGTTGGCCTCACCGAAGTGATAAGCCAGTTCCTCGGCGAAGGTGTCGCCAAAGCTGGCGTTATCGGTTTTCCCGGCGGCACGCTGTTCTAACGCCTCGCCGGCTTTGCGATGCAGGAGTCGTCGCCGCAATGGGCCGAGGTCTGCGTAGATAACATCCTGGATCTCCGTTTGGCGAAAACGCAATCGCGGTCCGCGTGCCTGCGTACTGGCAGGGATTTCTTCGATGAGCTGGCGCTCGAAGGCTTCATCCAGACGTTCCAAGAGCTGCCACTCAGAAAGGCCGCTCATCCTTTGCAGATCTTCAAAACGGAACACCTGGCCCAGGACTGCTGCCTGTCGCAGTATCCCGCGTGTTTCGACACTCAACTGCTCAATGCGTTTCCAGACGGTCTCGCGTGCACTCTGCGGGAGCCGCACCTCTTTGAGTGCCTGCTCGTGCCACATGGGATCGGCACTCACTCCGGACGGTGGGATCAGGCCATCGTCTTCTAAAACTTTGGCGACTTCCTCTATGTAAAATGGATTACCGGCGGTCTGGGCGTATATCTTTTCGATGAGGGCTTCGGGGACGGCCCGGCCCCATAGATAGGTCAGCGCCATTTCTACTTCGTCCTGATTCAACCGCTCAAGCGGCACGTGACGATACGTCGGATGGCTGCGCAGTCCGCGCAGTGTTTCGAGTAGAGGGTGCCCACATTCCACTTCGGTATCCCTGTACGTTCCTAGCACGAAATTGGCATCGTTGGAATGTGCCGCCCTAAATAGAGTAAGAGTTCCAGGCTGCTGGTATCGGCCCAGTGCAAGTCTTCGAGGATGAGAAACCACGGGCGTTCTCGTGTCGCGCGACGGATGAACTGGGTGAGACTCGTCATCAGACGCAGTTGTTCCTGTTTGGGGTCCAACGGCGGCGCTACGTGTAGTTCGGGTAGCATCTGGTGTATTTCAGGGATCAGTGACGCGAAATTGGCGAGTTGCTGACGGGCCTCCGTGTTGAAGAACTCCGGTGGGACAGTGTTGAGATACTCACGCAGCACTTCGGTAAACAGGCGATAGGCTGGTTGTCCCTCGCTATCCTCGCAGTGGCCGACGAGGAGCACCGGCGGGTGGCTTTGTGCCGCGACCTGTTGCGCCAGACGTGTCTTGCCAATCCCCGGTTCCCCAGTGATGAAAGCCAATTGTCCGTGTCCGGCGACAGCTTCTTCCCAACAGGCACGCAGCGTTTGTACCTGCTTCTCGCGTCCTACCAGGAGCTGTGTGCGTGGACGCGCTGCGGATTCTATGTCGCTGAGTAAGTTGCTGAGGATACGCCGGACTTGTTGTGCACTGGCGTAACGATTGTTCGGATTTTGATCCAACAACTTGAGGATTAAATGATCCAGGGAAGCGGAAATCTGCAGCTTGCCGTCGGGGCTGTTGAAATCGCGTGGGTGACGCGGCGAATAGCGCAGGTGACTCTGCAACACGGCTTGTTCGCTTGTGTCGGCGGAGATGGAAGTCTCACCGCGTGCTGGTTCTTCAAAGGGCAGGTGCCCGGTAAAGAGCTGGTACAGGATCACGCCGAATGCGTACAAATCAGTGCGCGCGTCAAGGGCTTCACCCAGGATTTGTTCAGGGGCCAGGTAATCGGCGGTGAGAAAGAGCCGGGGGGTATCCAGGAGATTGCGGCCTTCCTCTAGACGCCCCAGGCCGATGCCGGTCAAGCGCGCGCCCTCGGGGGTGAGGAAGATGTTCTGCGGCTTCAGGTCTCCCAGGACGACGCCATGGCTGTGAGCGTATTCCAGCGCGCTGATCACATCCAGGGCGATTTCGAGAAGGTACGTCGGGCTGGTGCTAAAACCAGACGGGGTTCGCGCTTCATCGGTGCTAATTTCCCGTTCGTTCAAAAAGTCCTGGAGCGTGGGATGGGGAACGTAGGCCTCGACGCTCAAGACGTAGTTCTCCTCGCGGTCCCACGCGAACACTTCGACGATGTTGGGATGATCCAGAGCGACGATTTGCTGGGTCTGTTGCATGAATCGCTCGATAGTGGTGGCGCTGAAAGCTGGTGAGAGGATTTTGAGCACCACCGTCCGGTTTTCTTCAATATCGGTGGCTTTGAGCACAGTGCCCAGAAGGCTCTCGCCGATTTTGCTTTCGATGCGGTAACGGTTTTTGATGACCTGTCCCGGCAGGTTGAGCGCCTCGCGCGCGTGGACGGCGCTGAGCGCCGCGTCGACGGAGGGATAAACGGTGAAGAAGTCGGCGCACCCCCCCAGTTCGACGATGTGTTTGACGTTTTGCGGCGGATTGGCAAGGATGATGGGCTTGCCACGCCATTGCTGGCGGAACGCGACCAGCGATTTGAGGCTGGCCGTTGTGAAGGTTTCCACCTGGGATAGGTCGATAATCGAGCTGGTCGGCGAGTGCGGATCGGACATTTCGGTCAATTGCCGTGCCAGCGCGTCGATGCCGTGTTCGTCGAAGATGCTGGTGGGGGTAACGATGGCGGTCTCGCCATTGGGTGTGAACTGCAGGTCCATGGCCCCTGGCGGCGTCAGATCGAAGGTCATCCCCTCGTAGGCAACGACAGTTTCTAGGTTGAACCCGCGTTGGTTCCGGTACGCGACGGCGGTCGCATAGATCTCCTCAATTTTGGAGTCGGGGTAGGAAGGATCATGGTGGAAGAGGATAAGTCGCTTGACGCCCGCAGCCTCCGCCAGGTCCACACCGATCATCGCCGAACTGTGCCCCCAGTCCTCTTTGATCCAGGCCTCCTGGAGCGTGTACATCGCATCGAATACGAGTGCGTCGGCGTTGCGGAAGAACGTCACGTGAGGATTGACGACATCGTCCTCCAACTTCTTGTACTCGGCATCACTGGCGTATACGAAAACACTGTGTTGGTCCTCGAAGCGATAGCTGTAGGCATCGCCGGGATGTGCATTTTTAAGCGTTTCGATGCGGACCTTGTCAATGGTAAGGGATTCGCCCGGAATGACTCGTACAAACTTGATGTCCGCTGACAGGTAATCCAATGATACTGGCCACGTTAATGGGCGCTGTTGAATTTCAAAAGCGGTTGCTAGATCATGGGCTCCATAGATGAAAATGCGATTACCAGGGATAAATGCCGGTGTAAACATGGGGAACCCTTGAATATGATCCCAATGGGTGTGGCTGATGAAGAGATGCATGGTGCCCTCACCTCGACCAAAAGGTCCCTGCATCAGTTCGAGACCTAGAGGGTAGAGCCCCGATCCGGCATCGAGAACGAAGAGTTGTCCTTCGGCCTGTACCTCGACACAGGCTGTGTTTCCGCCTGCCGTTCCGCGTACCATGGGCGGAAGTTTGCTCACGTAGGCGCGTACTGCTTCGGGATCTTGCGTGTTGATCTGTGGCATAGCCAGGATCGCCTGGAAGATTTTTTCTTCGATATGTGCGGAACTAAGTGGGGCGGGAATAGAACCACGTGTACCCCAGATTCTAATCTTCATCTATCTCCTCGTCAGCTCAGCTATTGTGCCTCATCTTCTGGCAAGGGTAGGGCAATATAAAAAGTGCTTCCCTGATTCGGGGTACTTTCGGCCCAAACACGTCCGCCATGCCGCTCGATAATCGACTTGACCAGGGCGAGGCCCAATCCAGTCCCCTGGATGTTGCCGGTTTCGCGGCGTTTGATGCGGTAGAATTTCTCAAACAATCGCACTTGATCTTCCGGCGCGATGCCAATGCCGGTGTCGGAGATGTGGATCACGGCCTCGTGGGCTGTGGTGCCCAATCCCACACTCACCTGACCGGGTGCGGGCGTGTATTTGATGGCATTGTCCACCAGATTGCTCACAGCCTGTCGCAAGAGCGTGCGGTCGCCGGTCACGGTGGGTGCACCTTCCGTTGGCTCCAAGCGCAGCGTGACGCCTTTCGACGTCGCCCGCGCGCGCATTGCATCCACCGCTTCCACCAGGATAAGGCCCAGACGGCATGGCTCTTGACGGATGCCTACGCCGGCTTCGATGCGTCGCAGGTTGAGCAAATCGCCGATAAGGGCACTCATTTGATCGATGCCTTCGAGGATGCGGTCGAGATAATCGTGTTGTTTCTCGTTTAGATCACCGACCATCACCAGCATGGTGGCGTAACCTCGGATAAACGTGAGCGGCGCGCGTAGGTCGTGCGATACCGTTGCCACGAACTCAGACTTCATCTCATCAAGTTCTTTGAAGTGCGTGATATCACGCATCACCGCGACCATACCTAACGTTGCGCCTTCAATTCCCGTAATAGGCGCGATACTTGCGTAGTAGATGCGGCGGTCGTCAATGGGAACTTCTACGGTAGGTAATTGTTGCTCATCCCTGGGGGGCGTCAAGGCTTGTGACAGAGCTTCAGGCAATGCTAAACCGCTCAATGGGCGTCCCAGGGCAGATTCATTCAGCTCGAGCAGGTTTTGTGCTGCCGGGTTAGTCAGCAGCAACCGCCCTTCCGCGTCGGTGACGAGGATGGCGTCGCTGGTGCTGGCAAGGATTGCCGCCAGTCGCCGTCGTCCGCCCTCCGCGGCCTGGAACAACCGCGCGTTTTCGACCAGGACGGCGGCCTGGCTCGCCAGTGTGGAGAGGAAGTTGACACGCGCTTCGTCGAATGCGTCTTTCTGGTCATCACCCACCCACAACACGGCCACGGTGCTGTTCTGCGGGCGCACGGGAAAGATAGCGACACTTTGCAGTTTTTCAGAAACCGTCGCTGTCCCCTTGAGCTGCGTAAGGTCCTGGATCACCAGTGGATCACGCCGTCGTGTAAGGACGGCGGCAAAGGCGCGATCTAGCTCTGCGTAAGCGCTGCTTTGGTTGGTCGCGGGATCGCCACCGACGACAAAGGCGCGCTGTGGGCGCTCGCCCCCGCCAAGCATAACGAAGCGCGCTATGCTCGCCCCCGTTTCCTCAAGCGCGCCTTCCAGGATCGGATGCACGCCACGCTCTAGATCGAGCGTTGCGGAGACACTTTGTGCGATATTGAGCAACAGTGAAAGGTCATTAAGGCGTGCTTGCAGCCGGACGCGCATTTGTTCGAAGGCGTTGCCCAGTTGTGCGACCTCATCCTCGCCGGAAATAGCCACCTGCACGGTCAAGTTTCCGCCAGCGATGTGATCGGCAGCTTCGGCCAGCGTGTTGATCGGTTGAATGATGCGTGTGGCGAAGAAGGGGATGGCGACGAGCAATAACGTGCCCATAACAATCTGTACCAGTAACAACGGGCTGGAGATTGTAGCCGCCGTTTCCAGGACGGTGCTGAAGGGGAGTTGCAGCACGACCCGGTAAGGTGTGCCTTCAACGTTGAGCGTGTAGATCAAAATGCGGTAGCCATCGGCACTCACGTCTTCGTAGGCAGTTCCCCGCTCGATACTGCCGGTGTATTGCAGGGCATCTTCGTTAGGGGACCAGGGCCGCATGACATACTCTGAGTTGGGGTGGGCGATGATAACGCCACTCTCATCCAGGATGAAGCCGGCGCCTGATCCGCCCGCAGCCTGGAGCGCTTCCAGTGCCCGTCGCATCTCTGGATTCATATCCAACTGCACGCGGCCTAGAAGATAACCTTCTGGAGGTTGCTCGGTATTCTCTCCATCTCTGAAAATCTGCCGCACGAGCGTGATGCCGTATTGGCCGGAGGGCAATTCTGACATTCGGGTTACCGAAGAGAAAGGAATGAAAGCATTGGATCGTTCCAACGCCATTTTCTCCTCTGTCGTCAATCCGAGCAAACGAGCTTCGTCGGGAACGGCCTCGGTGATCTCCATATCTTGATCGACGAGCAACAGCTCTTGGAAGAAGGGTACAACTTGTCGCGCCGTCGTCAACGCCGTAGTACGCCGTTGGGGATCTGGGCTAAGCAATGCTGAATCCTCAGCGAAGGTTGCGATCAAATTTTGACCGGAATAGTGAAAATAGGTAAGGCTGTTGACGGCATTTTCAGCACTGCGACGCATCTCGTCGAGCGATTGCTCGCGGGCCAGCTTGATCGCGCGCGAGGTAACGGCGACCATCGACAGCATGAAGCTGAGCAAGATGAGCGGGATGATGAGGATGATGAGCCTGGCGCGGATGGATTTGCTGTACAGCGATACGGTGTCGGCACGTTGGAACGCGCGCCAATTGGGATTGAGGAAGAGCAACTGGAAGAGAATGCCAAGTGGCACTGCGCCGACGAGCCAGAGCGACAGCTCGTTATTCCAGACCGAGATCACATAGTCGATGGCTAACAGTCCTCCTGGAGGGAGGTTGGTCACCAGGCGGCTAACCGATAGGAGAGCTAATGGCGAAAGTGTGGCGGCTGGTAGTGCAACCAGAGGGCGACGCAGGATATCAAATAACTCACCTTTGTAGGTTTGATGGAGCAGATAGCCGACAGCCAACCCCCACGTGGCTATCGCCATGACATCGGTAAAGGTCAGCGGTCCGAACCAGGCCCACGTGAGAGCGGCAACCAGGTTGGCGATCAATCCCGGTCCTGGCCCTAGCTTGATCGCGACCAGGGCTACGAGAAACAGCCCAACCAGGGAAAGGGTAGGCGCGGCAGGTAATACGCTTATCGGTGAAGCCGGCAGCGCTCCAAATTGCTGGCGGTAAAGCACCAGCAAGGGGCGAGTGGGGAAGAGCAAAATCAGGCAGATTACAAAAAGTATCCATGCTCTACCATCCATCTTTGTGAAGTCTGAGGAGCGCATCCACAGCGCCCAGATAAACAGGCCGATGTAGATGATGGATAAAGCAATGTTTGGCAACTCCAAGGGGAATTCTAACGCAAATCCCCCCAGCGTGCGCCAGAAATCGAAACCCATAATGCAATCCTTTTGCTGAGCGTGCTGGTGCGAATGGTGTTCTTTCCTACACTGATTCCAATTATAATAATACTCAAATGCTGACAAACGGCAAGTTAGAGCCTAACCACGCAAATTCTTGCCCAACGAGCAAGAAGCGGGCGGCGCCGGCCCTTTTTGGTTCCGGTTTATCCGGGTTAGGGTAAGAATAAGGGTCACAAAAATCAGCCCCGTTCTGCGAACGGGGCTGATTTACTATTTATGTAGGGATATCTGGGCGACGCGTTTAAGAATTATGATTCGTCCCAATCCTCGTCTTCGTCGTCTTCGTCATCCCAGTCCTCCTCATCCCAATCCTTATCTTCGTGGTCCCAGTCTTCATCGTCGAGATCGTCTTCCATAAAGACCCAATCAAGCTCGACGGGGTTGACTTCGATAACTTCCAGATCAGCCTCGCATTCCAGGCAGGTGATCTTCTGACCAATCTTGGGATGGTCGGGGAGTTTGACCCACTCGCCGCAAGACGGACAAATTGCTTTCGCTGGCATACAATTTCTCCTTACACGCAATAGCAAGATTTTTATTGGTCTACTTACTGGTCCAAACGTAACTTTCTAAGGAACGAGAGTTATAAACTGTCCGAATTCTTTCGCCCTTCAAGCGCAGAAACCAGACACTTATTCAATCCGCGTTCCTAAACGTCTATGCGCTTTTGGGTGAGCCGAAATAGTTTAGTTTCATACGAGCGGATCAGTAAATATTAATGTCATTCTACCGCGAAAATTGAGTTTTGCAATAGGCGTTTCACTCGCAAACAGGGAAATTTCGGTTATACTATGAGGCATGAGCGCTGAAAATCTGAAGGATAGCGCCAGAGACAGGCCAAGGAGGTAGCCATGACTGCACCAACATCACAGTACGCGATTGTGGGGGAAACGCGTCCCGCTTGCGGAAAGTGCTGTGGCACGTGCGTCTGTCTGCCGGAGGATGAACGTCCTATACCTCATCCCGGCTTCCTCGCGCGTATGCGCGAGGATGTTCAAACCGTCTTCACCAAAGACCCGGCAGCGCGTAGTGTTATTGAGGTACTGACGTGTTATCCTGGCTTGCACGCGATCTGGCTCTATCGTGTAGCACACACTTTGTGGGTGCGCAAGTTTCACTTTCTGGCACGCCTGCTCTCACACATCGCTCGCTGGCTGACCGGGGTGGAAATCCATCCCGGCGCGACGATCGGCCGCCGCGTCTTTATCGATCACGGGATGGGCGTGGTGATCGGCGAGACGGCAGAGGTGGGGGATGACGTCTTGATCTACAAAGGCGTGGTACTCGGTGGCGTCTCACTGGAGAAAGTGAAGCGCCATCCAACCATCGGCAGCGGTGTCGTCCTGGGCACCGACGCGATCGTGCTTGGTCCCATTGAGGTGGGATATAATGCGCAGATTGGCTCCGGTTCGGTGGTCGTAAAGCCTGTGCCCGCGTGTGCGACGGTGGTCGGTGTGCCGGGACGCGTCGTTAAGATCGACGGCGTTTCGTGTCGCTTCAAGCCCGATCTGCATCACGAACAGCTCCCTGATGTGATGGTGGATACGGTTGATCTACTGACGCAGCGCATTGCGGCGCTGGAGGCGCGCTTGAGCGACCTGGAAATCCAGGGAGTTCCGGCGGAAGAACCCTTCGCTTTGGAGGAAGCTGAATCATGGATGTAGAAAAGAGCAATTTTCACGGTTTAGTGGCAAACAGTGTCCTCGAACTGGTTGGTCGCACACCTTTGGTGCGTCTGCAGCGCGTTGTTGCATCAGGGATGGCGACCGTGTGGGTGAAGTTGGAACGCCAGAATCCGGGCGGCTGTGTCAAAGAGCGCATTGGCCTGGCGATGATCGAGGCTGCCGAGCGCGAAGGACTTCTAAAGCCGGGTGGGCTTATTGTGGAACCCACCAGCGGTAATACCGGCATCGGGCTGGCGATGGTCGCCGCCTTCAAGGGCTACCGCGTCATTCTGGTGATGCCGGACTCGGTGAGTGTCGAGCGCCGGGCGATCTTCAAAGCCTATGGCGCGGAATCCGTGTTGACGCCGGGCGCACAGGGCATGAAGGGGGCGATTGCCAAAGCGGAAGAGATCGTGCGCGAAAATCCCGGCGCGTGGATGCCGAACCAGTTCGCAAACGCCGCCAATCCTGAAGTGCATCGCCTGACGACCGGCCCGGAAATCCTCGCTCAAGTTCCGCATCTGGATGCTTTCGTCGGTGCGGTGGGGACCGGCGGCACGGTCAGTGGGGTGGGGCAGTATCTCAAGGCTGTCGCGCCGCACGTGTACATCGTGGCGCTCGAACCGGCAGAATCGCCCGTGCTCTCCGGCGGGGAAGCTAAACCGCACAAGATTCAGGGCATGGGCGCGGGCTTCGTGCCCCCTGTGTTCGACCGGAGCGTGGTGGATGAGATCATCCCGGTGACGGAGACCGAGTCCGCGGCGATGACGCGCCAACTGGCCCGGCGCGAAGGCTTGCTCGTGGGCATCTCTTCGGGGGCGGCGGTTGCAGGGACGCTCAAAATCGCGGCGCGGTTAGGCGCAGGTAAAACTGTGGTCACGCTGCTGCCGGATACCGGCGAGCGGTATCTCAGCACAGATTTGTTCGATTAGGTTGAAGAGACAAACCACAAATCCGCACGAATTTTCACGAATTGAGAGGTGGGGAAATTCGTGTGGATTGGTGAAGATTCGTGGTCAAAGAGCTTCTTAAGGTTGTTCTCGCCACTGCATGATTGCCCCGTGCTCCAATCTCGCTTGCCTAATCCCCGGCTGCGCGCCGCGTGTCCACTGGGCGACGAGTAGTTCGTTTTCCCCTGTGCGCCGTAAGATGCCTTCCGGCAGCCAAAAGCGATGTTGTGGGGCGCGGCTATCCGCATAGCGTCCAATCAATTGCCCGTTGAGAAAGATGTACGCCCGGCTCGGCGTCTGGTCCAGGCACAAGAAGAGTGGCATTTCTACGTCATCCGGCAAGGCCAGCGCGAAGACCGCGCGATGCCAGATGATGTGCGCCGCGCCGTCGTCAGGAACGAGCGTCCAATCCGCGTAACCGGGGAAGCCCTGTACGGCGCGTTCACCACTTAGCCCCCACCGCGAGCGCCAGATGATGGGCGCGCCATTGTCGAGTGAGCAAGCTGCCAATCCCCGTGTGTATTCCGTGACCTCCCAATTCTGCTGTTGCCCGCCGTTTTCCACGAGGATGCTGAGGACGTTGTGTTCGCGTTGTAAAGGCGTGGGCAGCGGCAGCATCTTGGGTGCACCGGGCGCACCATACGGCGGCGTGTTGAGCGCCGCGATGAGCGTTCCGTTGAGGAAGACGTCGCACGCTTGATCGCAGTACAGCGTGACTTCGCTGGCCGCGCCGTCGAAGCGCCCGCGATACCACGTGAAGCCATCGGCTATAGTGGAATGATCAGCAGTGGGGTGCGGCGGGATTGCGACGAACGTCCATGCGCGGTCATCGTAGTCCGGCGCGGTTTCGTGGACGGCAGCGCGGGACTCCCACATGAGTGACGGCAACTCGACCGGCGGCGCATCGCGCCAGATGATAGGCGCAAGCCACGTGTGCGGATCGCTGCCGCGCCACGGTCCCCAGCGGTAGCCGACCCCTTTTTCTCCGGCGAGGTAGCTGTAACCGCCGTCGGCGTGTGGCTGTACCAGTTCGGAGCCGATGACGAGGCCGCGTGCCGGATCTTCGGGTTCAGGCTGCCACGCGGCGGGATAGGCCGGGGTGGTGCGCCAGGCGTCGTCCAGGGGCCACACGCGCGCTGCGAGGCGCGGCTCAAGCGCCAGACATTGCAGCACACCCTCCGGCCCATCGAGCAGCAGCGAAACCCAGCGCGCCGCCTCGAAGTGTACCGCCAGTCCCTCGCCCGTGCGCTGCGTGCGTACCGGCCCCCGCGCATGCCGGGGACGAAAATCATCGGAGAGCAGCAGATCGCCGCCGTTCTCGTTCGCCAGCACGAGCAAATGCCGGCCCGCGACCGTCATCTGCAGCACCGGTTCCATCGTCGTCGTCAGCGCGTAGCCGCCAGGGATGGGCCAATGCAGCGGCAGGACGCGCGCGGCCTCCTCCGGCAAGCTGATGGCGGGTGTGGCGAGCAGCGCGTCGCCGAGGGCCAGCGACAGGCGTGTCTCTACGCCACTCGCGTTAGCTGTGTCGAGAAAAGCGACGGTGGCGGTGTCTGTAGCGCGCGTTGCACGCAGGGTGCGGTTGGGGGTTGCGTAGACCGTGGTCGCGGGCTGTGCGCCCGTCAGCGTACTGCCGAGCGTTTCGACGGTGAGCGCCAGTCGCCGCGTGTAGAAGTAGGCCGGCGTGAGCGTTGCGCCTTCTTCCAGCGGCGCGCCAACGCCGTGAGCGGCGCAAGCATCCGTTGCGCCCCAATATCCCCAGTTGATGCCGGCATGCGCGGGCGCGAGCGCATAGCTCAACGCGCCCTGGCCCAGGACACGGTTGATGTGGATGCGAGGGTGTTCCGGGCCGAGTCGTTGGCGTAACCGTTCACGGCTTTCGCTGTCGCGGGTGAAGGATGGCGCAGTTTCGAGCATGTGGAAGCCCTCCGGTTCATTTGCCCATTGGGTCTCGGCGAGTAGTGTGTCGCGCTCCCACCGGTGCTGCGGCAAGATGGCGTCGTCGTCGCCAGGGGGAAGGTGGTGCGCGAGGGCGGCGAACGGTCCTCTTGCGCCGAGTTCTCGCGCCAGTTCAACCAGGGTGCGCAGGTAACGCGGCAATCCTTCATTGTCTTCTGCACACGAGCCAGGATCGACGGTGAGCAGCAACAGGTTGGGGCGCTCGATGAGGAAGGGAAACAGCCGCTCCCACCACTCCCGCACGTAGCGCAGAAATGTAAAAGACGGCCCAGGGGGTACGCTGCTGGCGCAATCGGGACGCACGCCGGGCGTGTTGACGAACCACGCCGGTAGACCGCCTGCGTTGAGGTCGGCGTCGATCCACGGCCCTACATCGGCGATGAGCCACAGCCCCGCCGCCTCGATTTCGTCCAGTAGTCGCCCTATGTCACGTGGGCCGGTGAAATCGTACAACCCTCCCGCTGGACTGTGATAGGCCCATGGGAAGGGAACAACAACCGCATTCAAGCCGCCCGCGCGCATCCGTTGCAACACCGGCGCCCACAGCGCGGGGTAGGGCAGCCGGAAGTAGTGCAGCGCCCCGGCCTGGATCAGCGCTGGGTTGCCGTCGATGCGTAATTGAGTGTCGTAGGTTACCTGTAACCGCATTGCCATGGTGGAATGAGTATAATGCGATCATTGAGTATTGCAAAGTTCCATTGTGCCGGAGTTGCCGAAAGAGATGGTTTGCATATAATGGCGCTATTGCATTTTACGCACGCTGTCTTTGCGAGAATTCAGGTATCTTCTCAAGAATCTGAGGTGGGGGTTTGGGGGCGGGTTGCACCCGCCCCCAAACCCCACCTCTAACCTTTTTGTGTTGAGATGATACGAATTTTGTGTTATGTCATTACCCGTCGAAAGGAGTGTGTATATTATGTTCCCTTCTCTGCGTAAACTACTGCTGGTGGCCCTTTTGTTCCTGTTTTTGGCATCATTGCCGACCTCTGTACAGAGCCAAGAACCAACTCCTCACTTCCATGGTTTTTTGGAGATGTATACCCCTGAGCAATACTCTGTTTCTTCTCA
>Ga0209614_1001733_pt1 | contig 15525 bp, 12 predicted proteins | sample BlaSprsedimmetaG_FD_185484 | JGI IMG/M metagenome (GOLD analysis project Ga0209614, IMG submission 185484) | Hot spring sediment bacterial and archeal communities from California, USA to study Microbial Dark Matter (Phase II) - Blank Spring... ... | reverse complement strand
CAAAACAACTGGTCCCCGTCCCCGCGCCGTCGGCGCGGGGACGGGGACCAGTTGTTTTGGATGGAAAGGGGGGATTGGGACGGCCAGCCGGGTGCTGCCCGGGGAAGCGGGCGGCTACACCGTGGGGGCGCTGGTCCAGTCCAACTTCGGCCATCCGCGCGATTTGACTGTCTGCGGCGTGCCGGTGGGAGAGTACGTGCAACCGCCCGGGGTCTCCGAGGGACGTCAGCCGGAGAAGGGCTCGGTGATGGTCGTGCTGGCGACCGACGCACCGTTGAGCGCGCGCCAGTTGCGCCGCCTGTGCGTGCGGGCCGCCGCCGGACTGGCCCGCACGGGCAGCCACTATGGCCACGGCAGCGGCGATTTCGTGATCGCCTTCAGCACGGCGTTCCGGATTCCTCATCGTGTCTCTTTCTCCTCTTCTGTAGGTACAGGAGATTTGACGTGTACCCAGACGATGTTGTCCGACGAGGCCCGGGCGATGGCTTGGCTCCTGCCGGCGGTCGTCGAGAGCGTGGAGGAGGCGGTGCTCAACTCGCTGTTCCGGGCCGAGACGCTCGTCGGGCGGGATGGGCACACGCGCTACGCCCTCCCGGTGGATGAGGTAGTGGCGCTGACAAAGGGCCGGGGCTCTTCACGTTGAAAGAGCCCCAACCCTCGAGCGGCCTCGGTTAAACCCAATACCCGTGAATGAAATCTTGACTTGGTCACGCGGCGCGTTGAAAGGCCCCGCTGATACTCGAAACCGGTTGAAAACCGGTTCTGACCAACATCCCAGTGCGTTTGTCGGATGCTGTGTATCCGCACGCACTTGAAGTATCAGGCGACGATTTCAATTGTTGCAGGGCCGTGAGCAAGCATATTTCGTCAATGAGCCGCTACTCATTCACGGGTATCGCGTCTAAACCCCCTTGGATTTGCTTCGTTTTCCCTTTGGGTGCCTGACTTGAAATCTGCGCCACATCAGCTATAGTTGGAAGAGATGAAATGCGGGGAATCCGCACAGTTTCTTTTCTCAACGAACAGGGAGGATTTCGATGAACATTCGTTCGATCACGGTCTTTGTCCCCGTCTCTCCAGACATCGACAGCGACCAGATCGCCCGGTGGGGCGCGTTCGCCGCGTTGGCGCGCCGGGCTTACGAGGAAGCCGGGTTCGACGTCCAGACGACCCGGCTGGCGGCAGATGCCTTCTCGGCGTTGACTGGCCCACAAGAAGCCCGACGCCTGGTCGAGTTTGCCACGACGCTGGAGGATGTCTGCCTGGATGAGGGCTTCGAGTACATCGGCATGGGGCCCGCCGGGATAGATGCGCTCCCTCACCTGCCGGACGTCTTCGCCGCGACCCGGGCCGTCTTTGCCACGGCCCACATGGTCGATCCGGCGCGGGGAGTCGTGGATGGCGCGGCGGTGCGCGGCGCGGCGCGTGTGGTGCACCGAATCACGCCTTTCGAGGACGGCTTCTGTAATCTGCGCTTTGCCGCGCTGGCCAACGTGCCGCCCGGCACGCCTTTCTTGCCGTCCGCCTATCACGACGGCGGTCCACCCGCCTTTGCCATCGCCACCGAGGCGGCCGGTTTAGCCGTCGATGCGTGCAGCGATGCCCGCGACGCTGAGGGCGCCCGGCGCCGCCTGGTGAGCCTGATCGAGGCGCACGCCGCCCGCTTGGTGGACGTGGCCGAGCGCCTGGCGCAGGCCCACGGATTGCGCTTCGGCGGGATCGACTTCTCGCTGGCGCCGTTCCCCACGCCGGAACTCAGCGTCGGGACAGCGTTGGAGGCGTTGAGCGGCCGGCCCGTGGGCGCCGCCGGGACGCTGGCGGCGGCCGCCGTCCTCACTGACGCTGTCGACCGGGCCCGGTTCCCCCACGCCGGTTTCTGCGGGCTGATGTTGCCGGTGCTGGAGGATCGGGTGCTGGCCCGGCGCGCCGCCGAGGGGCGTCTTAACGTGGGTGAACTCTTGCAATGGTCGGCCGTCTGTGGGACGGGGCTGGACACGGTGCCGCTCCCGGGCGATGCCAGCGAAGCGGCCCTGGCCCGCGTGCTCTTCGACGTGGCGGCGCTTTCGGCCCGGCTGTGCAAGCCCTTGACCGCACGCCTGATGCCGCTCCCGGGCAAGGTCGCCGGTGACCCAGTCCATTTCGACTTTGCCTATTTCGCCGACGGGGGTGTGCTGCCGTTGGATGGGGCGGGAGAGATGGGCTTGCTGGGGAAGGCGAGCGCGCTGGCGCTCCACGCCAAGGCTGAAAATAGGACGCAGGAAAACGCAGATGAAGGCTGAATCTGTGTCAAACCGGACGACCTGGGTAGTTACTCCAGATGAAAGACTTATCAGTCAAGCAGCACGTCCCTGGTCGCTAAAAACAGCATATAGAGACCCGTCCCACCGCCGATCAGCCATATCATCAGTTGAATGATGTGGCTCGCCGGCGCAAACGTCAGCCGACCCAGCGTCGCGGCGAGGGTGAAGAGTGCGGCCAGACCGCCTAATGTCTTCCAGGAGAACGGGATGGCTGGTGGAGGATGTGCAGCCAGCGATGTACCTCTCGATTTTCGGAGATTCAAGGCCAGGAGTGCAATCAACCCGGCGTAGCTGAGCCATATCGCCGCTTGAGCGCCCAGGCCAGGCAGCGCCTCGGGCCGCAGGCTGATCCCCAGGGCGACGTACAGCGTCACCAACAGGAAAAGCAGCACCGGGAAGGCGCGCTTACCGGGGAGGAGCGCCTGGACGTCGTAACGCTGCCCCCCGCTTTTCTCCCGCCAGAGACAGGTCAGCAGCAGGGTCACTGCCGTCGTCGAGATTCCGGAGAGCAGGGCGTGGACCGGCGAGAGGGCGTTGGACGCGGCGATGAGGCCCATGGCCAGCGCCGATAGTGCCAGCGTGACGCGCGCTTTCCTCCCGGAAGCGAACAGCCGCCGGACGGGATCGGGCAGGCCGTTCCACCCGCGCCGGGAGCGGGTCAGCAGTGTCTCCCCGGCGAGCAGCGGGATGATGAAGGCGAAGATGGGGTGCCAGAAGAGCACCAGGACGATGAAGTCGGACACGGCGACGCCGGCGAACGCGATGGGATCATCGGTCCACGGCGGCGCCCACAAGACCTTGGTGATGTAGGCCTCGTAGAGCCCAAAGATCGTCCCGGCCAGGAACAGGGTGGTGAACCGGGGCCGGCCATAGGTGAAGACGACGTAGGACAGGACCAGCGTGTGGAGGGTGTACAGCGGGACGACAGCGCCCAGTCCCCAGGGATGGAAGAAGGGGAACGGATCGGAGCCGGAGACGACCTCGGCGAAGAAAGTCGAGTAGACGCCGAGGATGAGCCAGAAGAATAGCTTAAGTTGGGGCGATGGTTTATCTTGGGAGTGGTTCATCTCACTCACTCTTGCTCGGGCCGGTCTCTGACCGCGCCCGCTGCTGATATGCCGGATTAAGCAAGAAGCCATCTGCTGCAGTCGGTGGCAATTGGTGGCGCGGTCAGAGACCGGCCACAGCGTAGCTGAGAGTAGCTGAGCAGTTTCCAATGCTGATGTCACATACTGTCTGACATTAGAACGTTGTCGATGGTGTGACGGCCTGTTGCAGATGAGGTAACGTCAATATGAAAACAACGGCGAATAGGACCACACCACTGGTTATCCCGATGAGGATCCATTTTCTGTGCCGGACATTCAGCTTTCGCTGATAGGCCCAATGGACGATCGCGATGCCGAAAAGCAGCGGCTCAATCAGGAAGACGGGATCGGTCAGGTAAGCCCAGACGCCGCCTATCACAACTCGCCGGGGAGCCAGGCTGAATATCCACATAGAGACCGGATAGAGCAGGGGCGTGCCGTGGGCGACGACGTCCAACAGGAGGTGCGAAAACCCTCCGGCGGCGACCAGGCCCGCCCAAGTTCTCAGGTAGGGCTGGCTGTTCAGCGCGTGTAACGCGAACCAGAGTAGGCCGAAACCCAGGTAGACGAAAACGCTGTGCGTCCACAAGGTGCTGTGGTTGAAGAAGCCGCGAAAGAGCGCGTTGTATATGACGTCCAGGTCCGGTGCGACGGTGCTGGCCAGCGCGGTGGTCCAGAGCCATCTGCGCTGTGCCTTGCTCCATTCCGGTCTCCAATGCGACTGGGACCTGGACGCGGCGAAGTAACCGGGGACGAGATGGGCGGCTAGCATAGGCGCTTTCCCTTTCAAATCTACGGCCCGGCGGCCCGGACGTACTCGTGCACGTCGGCGTTGTAGACCACGTGCTCGACGTTGAATACCGCCCAGGGGGATCCCTCGTCGAACCAGGTGACCGCGCCAGCTGTGGGGATCGTGTATCCGTCGACCGCGCCCCACGCCCGAGCCTCGTTGATCCAGAGGATCTTCCTCTCGACGGTGACTTCTCGGTAACGCATCGCCTCCAGGAAGCGTATCATACCGGTATCGGGGCTAAAGCGCACCACAAACATCTCCTCGGTCTCGCCAAAGGGGACCACCAGGACAGCCGTGTGATCGTTGACGGGCTCCCAGCGCACGCGCGGGTCGGTGATGAAGATCCCGGGCAGCCAGACGGATTCGGCCCATAGTCCCAGGTTGGCCGCCTGGTCGACCTTAGGCTCGCCCTCGGTCACCCCGAAGGGTAATTCCATCCGACTTCGCCCCTCCAAAAAGTACTCGTTGGCCTTGAGAATGGGCACGCCAAAAAGGGTCGCTTCTAGGTAGTGCCGATAGTCCCGCCTGGCGACGTGGACGAAACGAAAGCGGGCCGGGAAGGTGATCCCGGCTACGCGCATGGTCCCCCGCCCGGAGATGACCGCCGACTCGATGACGGGGACCTGGTCGCCGTAGATCGCTCGATAGAAGCGCGCGACAGGGGCGGGTAAATCGTCTGGCAAGGGGACAGTCGCCAGGTCCGACGCCTGGGCGGCGTACGGGGCGAAGGGCTTTGGTTTGATCCGCAATCCCAACCAACCCACGAGCGCCATGGCGACGAGGACGATGAGTATCCCGAGACCCATTTCCATTTATCTCTCCTTCCCTGTAACTGCTCAGCCTAGTGCCCGTTTGCAGCAGATGGGCGGGGGCCCCCACTCTCCATCGCAGCAAGGGACTGGCCTGAGCAGTTGCCAAATATGAAGAATTGCAGTATATCCGATCTCGTTAGGTTGTCAACACAGCAAGTCACAGGATGAAAAAAAATTAACAAATTTTAGCTTTTTTAACACCCAGGTGTTACTGAAACATTATAGAATAGTACAGAGGTTGCGCCTAACCTGGACGAAGCCGCTGCGCTTCCGAGCCAGAACCAAGAAGGGTCATCGACGTATCTTCTCAATAATTTGGGGAGCTGTGGCCGGCCTCCCGACCGAGCCACAGCGGGCACGGTCGGGAGACCGGCCCGAGCGAGTTTCCCTGGTTTATTGAGATGATACTCATCGACGATAGATTCTTGCTCGACGTACAAGGATTCTAACCTGATCAAGCCAGATTTGATAAGGATACCGACAGCAAATTCTTGCTCGCCATGCAAGGATCCCATTGGTTAGGCCTTATGGGTTAGGTCCTAACCATTGACCGATCGCTAGACGTTGAGCAAAGATTTGCCAGTTGAGAAAACCCTTTTACCCTGCCGTTGTCCAGGTCAGGAAGGAGGAGACGTTCTTTATGAAGCGCTTGAAATTTTTGGTAGCCGCTCTGCTCGTGTGGTTGTTCTGCTTTTATAATATCGAGCGATTGAGCGCACCCATTGATCTGACCGACGTCGCGTATACGTTTGTGCCGTTGGTCGCCGTCGCTTTCATTTTTATCCCGCACTTGCGAAAAATCCCGTTCGGGGTATCACTAGCAGGTTCTGTTTTGATCTTTCTCGTCCTTAAGGCTGGGGTGAAATCCAGTATCTGGGGAGCGTCGCTTCCTTTGACGCTCATGGAGATTTGTTTCGTCGGCGTGACAGGTCTATTAGCTTGCCAGGTGAACGAGCGCATCCAGGAATTTGAGCAAGTGGTCGACCGGATCAGCATCGGCAAGTTTTGGAAACCAGGTACATTTTCATCGGACCAGGCCGAGATGTATCAAGAGTTAAGGCGCGCCCGGCATTATCAGCGTCCTCTATCCCTGATCTCGGTGGGCGTCGACGAGGCGTCTATGCAGGTGGCGCTGGACCGGATGGTGCAAGAGGCGCAACAAGCGATGATGAAGCAATACGTTTTATCGGACGTGGCCAGGATATTGAGTGAACAATTGGAAGATTACAACATCATCGCTCAGAAGGATGGGGGATATCTGGTTCTGCTGCCGGAGGTGGGAGGGGAGAGCCTCGCGGAGTTGACCGATCGATTGCGTGAGATCGTAGAGCGCCAGGTGGGCGCCGATTTGCAAATTGGGACGGCGTCTTTTCCTCAGGATGCAGTGACCTTCGAGGGATTGGTGAGAAAGGCCTGTGACGGGATAAATCGGAGAGGCATGGTCGAGCGTGAAATCGTTTTTGAGCGATCCTTAGAACGGGAGAGGGAGATAAACTAATGGAATTTGTGATTGTCAATTATTCGCCGAGGGTATATCCACATCGGTGGCCTGATCAGGTTGCCAAGCGCTTGTTCGATGTTATACTATGCATTCTGGCATTGCCATTTCTTATACCCATCTTAATCGTTTGTGCGATAGCGATTCGGCTTGATTCACCCGGCCCAGCATTTTTCATCCAAGAACGTGTTGGCAAGGATGGACAGATCTTTCGGATGTTCAAGTTCCGGACGATGAAGCATAATCTGGACGATAGTTTTCATCGGGCCTTTATGAAGGCTTTCGTAAAGGGCCAAATAGGCGAGAGATATAATGGAACGGGGAAGAATGGCAAACAAAGCGATCCGCCTAGCGCTTTCAGGCGCGCTTTCATCGAGTCGGAGGCTGAAGAGAAGAAAAACGGCGCTCAAAAGACTTACAAGCCTTTTCAAGATTCACAGGTGACCTGGGTGGGGCGTATTTTACGCAAGACGAGCCTGGACGAACTGCCGCAGGTATGGAATGTGCTAAGGGGCGAGATGAGCTTGGTGGGGCCGCGGCCGAACGTGCCGTGGGAGGTCGAGGCGTACGAGCCCTGGCACTGCGAGCGTTTGGAGGTGCTGCCCGGCATCACCGGCCTGGCCCAGGTGAAGGGACGGAGCAGTATCTCGTTTGACGCAATCACCGAATATGACATCGAATACATTATGCAGCAGAGCGTGGCGATGGATTTGAAGATCTTGTGGTGGACGTTTAGCGCGGTTTTCAGTGGGGCGGGGGCGGAATAGGAGCGCTTCTACTTATTTCAAATATGGACCTGCAAATATATTTTGACATCCTAAAAAGACGCTTTCTTGTCATTGTAATTGTTGTTGCAACGACTGTAGCTGTATTGGCCCTGTCTAGCTTTTTTATTCCTCCTATCTACAGAGCTAGGGCTACAATACGTGTGCTTTTAGATGTGGGTGTCACAGATTTCGCTTTTCGGGAAGACTACAGCAAGCGACTGCTCAATACGTATACTTACATACTAAGAAGTGGGCCAGTTTTGCAAGAAGTGATTGATCTTGTGTTGCCTGGATATGGTTTGACAGTCGGTGACTTGCGAGAGAATGTTGAAGTGCAAGTTGTTCCAGACACCGAGTTGATCACGATTGCGGTATACAATCGTGATGCAGTCCTGGCGCGAGATTTGACTAATACGTTAGCAGACCTGCTAGTCGATCATGCTCAAAGTCTTTACGTTGGTAGCAGTAAAAGCACACGCCAAATTTTGGAAGAGCAGTTAGCTATGATGGAGAGCGAGATTGAGCAAGATCGGCAACGTTTGACCATTTTACTCAGCCAGCAGGTTTCCAGTGATCAGATCGAGACTCTGAAAAACCAAATTGAGTTTAAAGAAGATTCCTTCAATCGTGTGTTGAGCCGTTACGAGTTTGCGCGCTTAAATGAATCGTTGCGCGCTAACAGCATTACAATTATCGAGCCTGCCAATACACCCACTATTCCAGCTAACAGGCTGGCGTTGAGGCATGTTGGTCTAAGTCTGGTCATAGGGTTGTTTGGTGGTATTGGTTTGGCCTTAGTCTTTGAGAATCTGGATACACGCATTCATAGCATTCAACAACTCGAGCACCTGGTCCGCCCGCCTTTGCCGGTGAAGGTGTTGGGCGCTGTCCCCCGTGGTTTACTGACTGGCAGTGATTGGACAGGCGGTCATAGGACGCTGTTGGATCAGGCAGTGGTGGAGGCATACCGGTTGTTGGAGCGGAGCATATGGGCCGAAGAAGGAGAGGGTAAGAGAGTTAAAACCATCCTTGTCACCAGCGCTGTAGCCAACGAGGGTAAATCGACGGTTGCCGCCAATTTGGCTCAGACTTTTGCAGAGCTTGGATTGACGATATTCCTGGTGGACGCTGACCTGCGCCGACCAACAATTGGCAAAATCTTTGGACTTAATGCGGAGATAGGATTAAACGATTTGTTGCAAAGCAGACAATCAATTACGGGCGAATTTTTGAGTCAGGTTATTCAACCTGTTGATATGCCTAGCTTGTTTGTAATCACGAACACGGCTGCTATTCCAAGCCCGACATCACTGCTGTCAACGCCGACTATGGCCTCTTTGATAAACAGTTTGAAGACACAAGGACAGACGACTTTCTTGGATGCTCCTCCGGTTCTGGGTAGAGCGGATGTTTTGATTCTTGCGCAAATGGTGGATGATATTATCCTGATCGTCAGGCAGGGAAGAACCCGGCGCGAGCATTTGCTTTCGGCCATCAAGCAATTACAATCAGGCCGGCAACGAGAATTAGGGCTCGTTTTCGTCAGAAAAGATGGTAAGGAATGGGAGTATTGATGGGGAATAGGTATGGGATGTGAATTTTTACAGATCATATGTCGATGGTGACCATTCAGCCTGCTCTAAGCGCAATACCCGTGAATGAGTAACGGCTCATTGGCGAAATATGCTTGCTCGTGGCCCAGCAACGATTGAAATCGTCGCCTGATACTTCAAGTGCGTGCGGATACACAGCATCCGACAAACGCACTGGTGATTGGGTCTGAACCGGTTTTTAACCGGTTTCGAGTATCAGCGGGGCGTTTCAACGCGCCGCGTGACCAAGTCGAGAGTTCATTCACGGGTATGGCTCTAAGTGGGGCCGATTGCACCCCAAGGGGCAATCGGCCCTAACCTTGTGGGTTCTGCTTCTGCAAGCATCAATTAGGTATATTTTTTGTCTGCCAGGATTCCCTGTGGCCTTCTCTGGTTCAAAATGAAGCGATTCAAATTTCTCCAAAATGAAACCGCATATATTTTGTTTTGGTCTATCTTGGTTGGATTTGGGCTGGGTGTTTTATCTCTCGTCGCCCAAAACGTTTCATCTAAGTGGGTTATCGTCATCGTTGGCACTGTGTTTGCACCAATCATCGTTTTATTGGTCAAGGATATTAAAAAACTTATCCTGATATCGTTTATCGTTGATTCATTGTTAGGGATTGACATTGCCATTCAAAACAAGGGTTGGCATCGTGGGGGGCCAACGGGCTTTCTGGTATCATTGATGACCATAGGTCTAATCGTCGGGTACGCGCTCTGGATAATCGAAAAAAAACCAAAACCACGTTTTTGCCTGGTAACGACAGTTCCTGGACTGCTTATCCTTTTAACGGTTGCTCTCTCTTTCTACAACTCGCCGTACTGGCAATTAAGCGCATTTGGTCTTTTTCTAAAAGCCCAGGCGTTCTTGATGTATTTCTACGTGATCAATCACGTTACCACATGGCAAGATAGACGATTGGTTCTCATTATCCTGATAATCTGCTTATTGCTTCAGGGTAGCTTGATGATTCTCCAATATTTTTCGGGAACATCGTTGAACATCGGCGGCTTGATTACCAGTGAGTCTATGGCAATGGGCGGAGAGGGAGTTGTTGGTGATCGTGTTTCGGGCACCTTGGTTCGACCAGGTAATGCAGCTTTATATCTAAACTCATTGATCTCCATTATGTTAGGGCTGATGTTCGCCGATAGTTTGTTGACCGAATGGTTTCCCTGGATAGTGATGGCGGCGATTGTCGGTATAATGGCTTTGCTCTTTACCTCTTCCCGTGGTGGGTGGATAGCTTTTGCTATTTCGATGATAATTGTGATTGGTCGAGGGCTGTGGATTAAGCAAGGGCGTAAGGCCATATTTATTTTTTTAGTACTGATGGCCGTGTTTTTACTTATCTTTGGCGGTCAGGTTAAAGAGCGGTTGGTCACCATTGAAGAAGACAGATCGCGGGAATGGCTGGATACGATGGCTTATAATATCATTCGGGCCTATCCGTTCGGTATTGGTGAAAACACGTATGATCTATATATGAGCGACCGGTATGCTCATCCGGCCATGGTGGGACACACCCATCTACCCGTTCACAATCGATATTTGATGATTTGGGCGGAGACAGGTCTCCACGGGTTGATAGCCTTCATTCTATTGCTGGCGGCTCCGTTTTGGCAAGCCAGAGAATGGTTCTTCAATACTCAGGCCGATCCGGATAGAGTTGCTTTAGGTGTTGGCTTGCTAGGTGGTCTGACGTCACAAATTGTCCATATGCGAAGCGAGAATTTTTACGGCTTGCACCAGACTACTTTACTGTGGTTTCTGATTGCTATGATCGTCTCGGTCAATCAAAATGGAAGGGATTAAAAAGTGACCTTTTCAGCCGAAGATCAATTGCTGATCCAGTGCGCCAGGGAAAAATTGAACAGGTGTGCGCTTCAAGCGGCATCCAATCTCTTGGGGCAAGATCTGGATTGGGAGTACGTGCTTGATGCCGCCATCTTACATGGAGTGGCTCCCTTACTCTATCGGAGTTTGGATCAAGTGCGAGGAGCCCATGAAGATATATCGATTCCCACCGCCATTCGGGAGACGCTTAAGCACCTATATGCTAATAACGTCAGGCGTAACCAGCGATTGTACAACACACTGGGCGAGGTCATCGGGGCACTGGAAGCGGAAAATATCGAAGTGTTGGGCTTGAAAGACATCGTGCTGGCGCAGACAGTCTTTTCTGATATCGGATTGCGTCCGATGGGCGATATCGACATCTTGATTCATAAAGAGGACTATGATCGATTTGCAGCGTGTATAGCCGATCTGGGTTTCAGCCCTCTGCCCAGCTCCACGTGCCCGTACCTATTAAAGTATGCCTGGGCCTTGCATTTCCGTCGTCCGGCGGACGAGCTGTGGTTGGACGTCCAGTGGGGCGTGCTTCAACTCGAATGGGACATCTATGGCGAGGGTAACTTTGATCTGGAAACTGATCGGATGTGGCGTAACGCTCATCGTCTCAGGATTGAAGATTATGAGATTCTGGCTCCTAAGCCGGAGGATATGCTGTTTCATCTTTGCATGCACTTGGAGGGCCATCGATATGCGGAGTTGATTCTTTTTAGTGACATCTTGGCGTTTATCCATCACTATGGTGAGGAGATAGATTGGTCATATTTCATCACATTGGGTAAGAAATACGGCGTGGAGGCTTCTCTGTATTACACCCTGTTGTTTGTCGAGCGACTTTTTCATTGCCCCCTGCCCTTTTCTTTGAGTGAAAGTGATCTGGCCCCGGATTATTTTAAGGCCGATCTATTCGCGCCCCTCTTTGATAACTTGACGACGTTGCATGGGTCGCTGGATGAGATTTCCCGCACCGCGGCGCCGCTCAAGGATGTGATGGATCGGTTCGAGCAGGTGGTGCGCCATCAAGCCGTTTGTTCGATGCGGGGCTATGAAGAGTTGGACAATTTGGCGAGTATGCTAAACCAATTCGAGACGGAGATAATCTTGTTCGATAGCCGGGGATCGACTAAAGCTTTCCCCAGTCGGGCGCTCCCAGAATTTCCTGAGATTTACATGTTTGCGTTGCAAAAGGCCCGACCATGTGTGGAGCAGGCTTTGGCTACCTGCGGATTTGTGGAACGAACCGCCTCAGAGTATGTGAAGCGGGGCGTATATGCCTCTGTGGACCCGGCGCTCTCTGAGATTCCCGTGCGTCTGGATATCCACGCGAGCTTTTTGGCGAGCTTGGATGCCGTGTTAGATTTGCAAATCGCATCGCCTGGGTCTCAATCCAAAAAAGAGATGGCGCTACAAGCGCTATTCGGTGCCTTGCGCCCGAAGGGTGTCGATGCGGCGGCGACGATGACCTTGAATGTGGCGCTCTTAACTCCTGAAGAGATGGTGGTCTATTTCGCGGCCCGGATAGGGCAGCGGGAGTATGAGCGCCTCTTTAAACTATGCGATCTTATCGAGTTCTTGCGACGTTATCCAGGGGAGATCCGTTGGCAAGCTGTAGCCGAGTTGGCTATTGTCCACGACGTGGCCCCAGCGGTTCATGTGGGATTGTTGGCCGTCAACCCGCTGTTGGATCAACCTTTCCCTGCGGAGATCTTCAGTTTCTTTGAACCATTGGATGCGCCGCCTCGGCTCTTCAATTGGGCGCGCTATGGGCCGGGTTCTCTGGAGCGTTATACGAGCTTTAAAGCGCTCTTCTATTGCATGTTTAGCCTCGCCTCGACAGAAGGTCTGGCTGCCAAACTCAAGTATGTATTGGGGATCTCTGACCAGCGGCGTCAGAAAGTGATTTGGATGACGTGCGCCGATCACGCCGTGCGGTTGGGATGGCAAATTTTAACCTCTCCTTTTCGCAAAAAGAGAGAATATACAGTGAAGGACTTCGCGTATTGGACTCAGCCTGAGTCCGATATGGGACCTTGACTTTTGGATGAGCCAATGAACACACCAAGAAATATTTTCAAGAATACAATGGCGCTTTTCATCTCCCAGATCATCTATATGGGAGGGAGCATCCTATTAGTCTTCTACCTTTCTCGGTTGCTCCAAGCGGAGGGCTTGGGAAGCTATTCAACCGCTCTGGCGTTTTTTGGACTCGGAGAGTTGGTATGCGAGTTAGGGCTTTCGAATTTTATTCCCAGAGAGCTATCGAAGGATTTAACCAAGACCAATCGTTATCTCATCCATGCCGGGTTGTTGGTTGTGGCTATCTCTCTGGTATTGATGGTGATCTTCGCTGGGATCGTGCCCTTTTTTGATTATGCTGATGAGACGACGCGGAGCATTTACCTGGTTTCGCTGGCCTTGATCCCCACCGCGTTACGGGTCATTTTGGGCGCTATCTTTATCTGCCATCAAAGAGCCGAATTTGTGACGCTGACGACAACGCTGTGGACGACGGTCAAAATCTTGGTCAGTCTCTACCTGCTCTATCAAGGCTATGGTGTCATCAGCCTGATTTTAACGTTTACGGTGATGAGTTACCTCTCTTTGTTTACGAGCTTGGGTTTCTACATCAAATACATAAATAAACCCCGGTGGGAATTTGATATGACCTTCCTAAAACGGATGGCTTATGATCTCCGGGCCTTTGTCGTGTTAGCAATCGGCGGCAGCATTTTTACCCAAGCGGAGCTCCTGATCCTCTCTTGGATTAAGGGGGAGGCCGAAGTCGGAATTTACAGCGCAGCTTTCAAGTTGATCACTATCTGGTATGTCATCCCGACCAGTTACATGCAAGTCGTCTTCCCGATCTTGACCCATACTTACCAGAAATCCTCGCGTCAATCCCACCATATCCAGCTCAAATCGCTTAAATATCTCTTGGCGTTGGCGTTTCCCCTGGCGGTAGGTGGATTTGTCGTCGCCGAGCCGGTGGTGAATTTGTTTTATGGTCCCGGTTTTGAGAGATCGGTGATGGTGTTCCGTCTCATTGCGTGGCACACGATCTTAGCCTTCATCAACAATGTGCTTTGGCGCGCCCTACTCGCCCGCGATGAACAGCATCTGGCCCTGCGCGTGCAGATCATCAGCGGAGTCATCCGAATAGTCGCTTCGTTTCTGCTGATTCCTATGTGGGGCGCGGTAGGTGCGGGTATGGCATTGATGACGGGTTACACGGTTTACACGCTTCTACACATCTATTATATCCAGCGAAACGGGATGCAACTGCCGTTCCTCAAACTCGGTGGACGGTTTGCTTTGGCTTCCGCGCTGATGGGGGCCTTTGTATCGGTTTTGGTCACGCGCGTCAATTTGTTTGTCTTAGTCCTATTGGCGGCGTTGGTGTACGTCGGCTTAGTCCTCTTACTGCGCGGTTTTTCTCAAGAGGATTGGGCTTTATTCTCGCAGGTCTGGCGGCAACGCGTGGGCAAAAAGGTCATTGATTCTGAGCCGGTCGTGGAATCTGCCGGGATAGAGAGCTGAGATATGGAAGCATCCCAAGACATTCAAGCTTCGTCCCTCCACGTTGTGATCGTTGATTTTAATTTTTTCGCCTACGCGGTTCAACTATCCAATGCTCTATCCGAGGTGTGCGAGGTCAGTCTCTTCTTCCCGTATACCACACCTGAGATATACACGGGCTTGATCAAGCCAGGGGTAAACTTTCATAGCTTGCATACGTCAAGATTGCGCGATCCCCGCAACATGTTGATGATAGCATCTCTCTTTAAGACGCTGCGTCAATTACGCCCCGATGTCGTGCATCAGTTGGGATGGCATCCCTGGCTGAATTTGGCGTTGCCGCTCTTCCCCGACATCCCGCGTGTGACGACGATTCACGACGCCAGTGTGCATCCCGGGGACAAAGAATCCTTCACCTTTTTTCAGAATCGACAGTGGCGCGGCGCCGCCAGAATCATCGTGCACGCCGAGGAAATCAAACGTCAGATGATAGAGGGTTGTGGTGCACCTGCGTCTAAGATTCACGTGATCCCGATTGGGGCGTATAGCTTGCTTAGGGCTTGGCGGAGCGATCCGCCTATCGATCAAAGCCCTACAATTTTGTTCTTTGGGCGAATTTGGGATTATAAAGGACTTCAGTATTTGATCGAAGCTGAGCCTTTGATTACCCAACAGGTGCCGAACGCCCGCATCGTCATCGCCGGTCAAGGGGAATCTTTTGATAAGTACGAACAGATGATGGTCCATAAAGAGCACTTCATCGTTCATAATTACTACATCCCCGATAAGATGGTCTCTCGCCTTTTTGAAGAGGCATCCGTTGTTGCACTGCCCTATGTTGAGGCATCTCAAAGCGCTGTTTTAGCGATTGCTTACGCTTTTGGTAAACCGGTCGTAGCGACGACGGTGGGAGGTATCCCGGAGGTGCTTCAGCACGGCGAGACCGGCTTTTTAGTCCCGCCCCGTGATGCTAAAAGCTTGGCCCAAGCGATCATCAATTTGTTGCAAAACGATGCTCTACGGGCAGAAATGGGGCGCAAGGCTCTGGATAGGGCCGAAGGCGATCTCTCGTGGCAGAGCGTGGCGCGCAAAACGCACCAGGTTTATCAGCAAGCGGTAGCTCGTCATTCTGGGCGCGGCTAGGAGGTAAGGGCAAAATGAGAATGGGAAAAGCATGGTTGTACTTTGTCTTCTTTTTGGCGTGCATGCCCCTTGCCAGCGCTTGTGTTCCAACACAAGTGACAAGCGCGTTGGACCAACCGATGGATTCCCGGATGACCGGTGAAGGTCGGATAGATGTA
>Ga0209614_1001732_pt1 | contig 15527 bp, 16 predicted proteins | sample BlaSprsedimmetaG_FD_185484 | JGI IMG/M metagenome (GOLD analysis project Ga0209614, IMG submission 185484) | Hot spring sediment bacterial and archeal communities from California, USA to study Microbial Dark Matter (Phase II) - Blank Spring... ... | reverse complement strand
GGGGAAGTGTCGGAATGGGCAGACGAGCGTGACTTAGGATCACGTGGGGCGACCCGTGCGGGTTCAAATCCCGCCTTCCCCATCAAAGGCTTTGGAGGTCTCGCAGACTTCCAAAGTCTAAATTTGAAAGAGGAGGCACACGGATTGTGAATATCACCACCGAATCCCTGGAACATTGTCAAGTGCGCTTGACGATCGAGGTAGACGAAGGCCAGGCCCGGCAGGCGATGCGAGATGAGGTCCGCCAAATATCGAGACAGACCCGCATCCCTGGCTTCCGACAAGGCAAAGCTCCCTACGAAGTCATCGTGCAGCGCTTGGGAGAGGATACGATCCGCCAGCGGGTCGCCGATACATTGACCCAGGACCTCTTCCGCCAGGCGGTGGAGGAACAGGACCTCCAAATCTATGCGCCCGCCAAGTTGGAGGACGTTCAGACAGACCCCTTTGTGTTTAAATACGTCGTCTCCCTGTATCCCCAGGTGGATTTGGGCGACTATCGCGCGTATCGCCTCAAGCCCCAGGAGGCCAAGGTCTCTGAGGACGAAATTCAACAGGCCCTCCAAAACCTCCGCCAGCAGAACGTCCTCATCGAACCTGTCGAGCGGCCGGCCGCCCTCAACGACGGAGCCCAGATCAACGTGGTGGGACACACCGCCACCGGCGACCAGTTCATGGCCCAAGAAAAGATTCGCGTGGTGTTGAAAGGAGGCGCGGAACAGCCGACGCCAGGATTCATCGAGAATATTGTGGGGATGGAAGCGGGAGACGAGCGCTCCTTCACCCTGGTCCTGCCGGACGGCTTTTCCGATGAGAGTCTGCGCGGACAGGAAGTGGAATTTACCGTCGAGGTGCTACAAGTCTATGAACGAACTCTGCCAGACCTGGACGACGATCTGGCGCGGACAGCCAGTAACCTGGACTCGTTCGAGGAATTAAAAGCCCAGGTCACGGAACAACTGGGGCAAAAGGCCCAGCAGGAAGTGGACCAGGCGTACACCAGCCAGGTGCTTCAGGATATGATCGAACAGGCCCAGATCGAATATCCCCCCGAAATGCTGACGGAAGAATTGGACAAACAAGTCCAAGAAATGGAACAAGCTGTCAAACAAGAGCTCAAGCTCTCGTTAGAGGACTATTTGCGGTACCAGGGACGCTCCACAGAAGAGCTGCGCACCGACTTGACCCCCCAAGTCCAGGACGAACTTGAGCGGGCCTTGCTGCTGGGTGAGGTAGTGGCACGGGAAAAGCTGACGGTAGATGAAGAAGAGATCAACACGCGCATCGAGGAGATCAGTGCCGCTTGGGGGGAGCGGGCTGACGAGGTCCGCCAGGTCCTTGGCTCCCAAGAGAGCCGCGCCTCGATCCTCAAGCAGTTGCTGGGCGAAAAGGCGATCCAACGGCTCGTTGCCATCGCCAGGGGCGAGGCCCCAGAACTGGATTCAACCCCAGAGCAAGAGACCGGCCAAGACGAAGAGACCCAAGTGGCAGACGAAAGAGAGGTAGAATGAACGGCAGTTTACCCAGCGCGTTGATTCCCATGGTGATCGAGACGACCGGGCGCGGCGAACGGGCCTATGACATCTATTCCCTCTTGCTCAAAGAGCGGATCATTTTCGTCGGCATGCCCATCAACGACCAGATTGCTAACCTGGTGGTCGCCCAACTGCTCTACCTGGATCACGATAACCCAGACCGGCCGATCATGATGTACATCAACTGCCCTGGTGGGATTGTTTACCACGGGCTGGCGATTTACGACACCATGCAGCAGGTGCGCGCTCCGGTATCCACCACGGCCGTGGGCGTGACGGCCAGCATGGGGACCGTGTTGTTGGCGGCCGGCGCCAAGGGACAGCGCTATGCCCTGCCTCACGCCACCGTCCACATGCACCCGGCCGGCGGCAGCGCCCAGGGATACGCCCCCGATGTCGAGATCCAGTACAAAGAGCTAAAGCGAGTCGAAGACCTGATCCACAAGTTGTTAGCGCAGCACACCGGTCAATCGGTGGAGCAGATCGCGGCCGACTTTGACCGCGACCGGTTCATGTCCGCCCAGGAAGCGGTCGAATATGGACTGGTGGACCAGGTGCTGGATCCAACAGAGAAGAACGAACAGTAGCTTGACCTGGCTTCGATCCAGTCAAACGTCGTAGGGCGAATTTTCAATCTTCCTAACCCGTCCATCGAAAGCTGCCCTGAACTGTAGCGGGACTAGCCTGCTCCCCTCTCAGATACCACCCGGACCAGGGATGTCCCTCGTGTGGTGCTGAGCTGATACAGCGCCCCCTCGGGCACCACAGTCAAGTCGCCAGGATGAAGATGCGCCATGCTCTGATCGGTGCGCACGGTGGCGGTGCCGCTCTCGACCAGGAGCAGGACGTCGTGAGCGGCCGGAGCATCCACCGACCATATCCCGTCCCCCCATCCCACCTGCACACACGAGTTATCCACCCGCGCCACGGTCCGAAACTGGAACGGCATTGTGAGGGTGCGCACGATGCCAGCGGGACTGACGTGCTTCAATTTCGCCTCGCCGGTGACCGCATAGATGCGCCGCCGGCCATTCTTGCGCTCGGAGAACGGGCCACCGCGCATCAGCAGTACACTGGAACGCACGTCCGAGCTGGAACGGTGCCCCACTCCCTTCGGCACGACGGTCAGCTCGCCCGGACGCAGCCGCACCTCCCCCCATTCACTCTCCAACAGGATGGCCCCCTGGTGAACCCAGAACAATTCATCGGTGTCCAGGTGCCTGTGCCACTCCAACGTCCCCTGGCAGATATAGATGCTGACGACCAGATCTCCCACCGTGGCCACGTGCGCCATAGAAAACGGGCTTTTCAATCCGGCTGCTGCTTTTGAGATGTTGACCGTTTTGAGTTGAGTCATCGTGACGCCATTATACTGTCGGTTGCCAGAGATGCAAGCGGGCGCACCCTGAGCTTGTCACCCCTCAACCCCTCAAGTATAATGAACACAAACCAGCACGAGAGGAAATTCCATGACACTGGAACTGGGCAAATTGACCGGACAAGTGCGGTCCATGGGAGAGGATGCAGCCGCTCGCCGGCGCCAGGCTGCTGACCTAGCGGCGCTGGCCCGCCGCTGGCTGGCCCAGTACGCCGACCAGGGCCCACACCTATGCCACCCCGCCCGCGCCGTCCACGCCGCCATTCCCACCGCCGAACCCCTCGACGCCGTCCAGCCCCTGCCCGCCATCCCGGAGCGCTTCACCGTCGCTGCTGCCGATGGCTCCCAAATCCAGCCCGACCCCCACGGCGCGGCGCTCTACTATCTCGTCAACGTCGGCAGCCTGGTCTATCGGCACGGCAGTGGTCAGGCCCCCCTGGCCCACACCGAACCGACCCTCGGCTACGCCGAGGCCGACCTCTACGAGGATGGCATGCTGGTCGCCGGCAACCTGCTCGACGTGCGGCGCGACCTGGCCGAGATCACCCGTCTGGCCGACCTGTGCGCCGCCGAACCGTCCGGCCCGACGGTGGCCATGGTGGATGGCACGCTGCTCCTGTGGGTGCTGGAGGAACGCTCCCAGGAATGGAAACAGGCCAGGGTGATGGCCTACCTCGACCAGCTTCAACGCATCCGCGAGAGCGGGGCCGCCGTGGCCGCCTTCATCAGCCGCCCCCGCCGCGCCGAGGTGACCCGCCTGCTCCACCTGGCCAGCGTGGAGGGGAACGCCAACCGGGCGATGGAAGAACCCAACCCCCTGGAACACCTCCCCGACCGGGCCGTCTTTGGGAGCCTGCCGCCCGGCGCTCGCTCGGCCCTGTTCGTCAGTCCGTCCTCCATCAACCACGGCTATTACACCCCCCTCGGCCACACGATCCACTTTTGCTACCTCAACCTGGCGGCGGAGGAAGGCGACCCGGTCATCGCGCGGGTGGAACTGCCCGCCTGGGTGGTCCAGGACCCCGCCCAACTCGCCTTGGTCCACGCCGTCGTCGTCTCCCAGGCGCGCATCACCGGCGACTATCCCTACGCCCTGGCTCGGGCCGACGAACTCGCCTTTATCAGCGCGGCGGAGCGGGAGGCGTTCGAAGAGATGGTCGCCACGTCACTGCTGCGGGCCGGGGTGATCTCGGCCCCATCGCCCAAAGCCCATTACAAGAGCCTGACCCGCCGGGGCAGAAGGAGACATCGCCTATGACCAACAGCGGCATCCGAGTGGGACGCGTCTTACGGGCCGGAACCCGCGGTTTTGCCATCGGCTGCGCTGTGATGCGGCCCGACATCCCCGCCTTTGGCTCCTTCGTGCGGGCCGCCGGGCTGACTCCGGACAGCGCCATCTATGGCCTGATTTACGACGTCACCGTCGAGGACGATCTGTTCGTGCGCCAGTTCGTCAGCGCCGATCCCCCCGATGAGGTTGTGCTCGACCAGCGGGAGAACCGCCAGGTGCCCATCGAGGTCAGCGTGCTGGCCGTGGGCTGCGGAGATGGCGAGCGAGTACGCCACTGCCTGCCCGCCCAACCTCCGGTCACGCTGGACTGGCTGTACCAGTGCAGCGACCAGGAGGTGCGGGCCTTTACGACTCGCTTCGACTATTTCCGGCTGGTGCTGGAATCCCGCGAGGTACCCGCCGACGAACTGTTGACGGCCAGCCTGCGCGCCGCCGCCGCCGCCCGACTCGAATCGGAGCGGGACTCGTTCCTGGTCGCCGGCGGAAGGGAACTGGCGCGCCTGCTCTCCGGCGACCCGGTCCGGCTGGAGGGCATCCTGCACCGCCTGCGCAACCCGTAGGAATGAGGTTAATTACCTGGGACACAGAGCAGCTCTGAGATGGCCCAGAGATTCAGAGTACAACAATTCTCCGTGTTTCTCTGCGCATCTCTGTGTAATCGCCCTGGCTGAACTGCTATGAATGGAGAGCACATGACAACTCAACACTCCCCCGAACAAGAGCTGGACGCTTTCTTCGGCCCCCGCCCGGCCCAACCTCCGCCCCCCCAACGGCTGGGGATGGTCGTTGGTGGCAGCCTCTCCCGGGGGCTGGACGTCAAGCTCGACCCGTCCACCGTCATCGAGGGGCTGGCGGTGGGCCGCTACGTCGTCGTGCGCGGCCAGACCGGGCGGCGTTTCTTTTGCATCGTCACCGACGTGCAGTTGGACGCCCTCAACCCGCTGATCGAAAAGGCCCCCCCCGATCCGGCCGATCCCTTCCTGGCCCGCGTCTACCAGGGCACGGCCGTATTTGGGCGTATCCACGTCGCGCCGATGTTGGTGCTGCATCCGGGCGGCGGCGAACCGAAACCGGTCAAGACCATCCCGGCCCACTTTACCCCGGTCCATCCCGCCAGCGACGAGGAAGTCAGCCTGATCTTTGGCCGGGAGGAAGATGAGGGGTATTTTTACGTCGGCGACCCGCTGGAGATGGAGGGGGTGCACGTCGCCCTGGACCTGCGCCGCCTGGTCGAGCGCTCGGCTGGCGTATTCGGCAAGACCGGCACCGGCAAGACCTTTCTCACCCGCACGCTGCTGGCCGGATTGGTGCGGGAGAACGTGGCCGTCAACCTGATTTTCGACATGCACAACGAGTACGGTTGGAAGAGCGAGACCGAGGCCCGCCAAGAGATCAAGGGGTTGCGGCAGCTTTTTCATTCCCAGGTCTCGGTCTTTACGCTGGACGAAGAGTCATCTCGCCGCCGGGGCAGCCGGGTGGACGGCGTGGTGCGCGTCGGCTACGACCAGATCGAGCCGGAGGACGTGGACAGCCTGGCCAGCCTGATGGCTCTCTCCGATGTGCAGATCGGGGCGCTCTACTTTTTACGGCGCAAACTCGGCTCGACCTGGATCGCCCGGCTGCTGAACGAGAGCGACCCATTGGGGGAACTGGAGGGAGCGTTGGAGCGGGGGACGATCCACGGTGGGACGTTGGGCGCCATCCAGCGCAAATTGGGCATGTTCCGCCGTTTCGATTTCCTGTGCGAACAGGCGCCGGAAGATCCCATCCGCCAGATCCTCGACTATTTGGCGCGGGGGGTGAACGTCGTGCTCGAGTTTGGGCGGTACGGCAACAGCCTGGAGGCCTACCTCCTGGTGGCAAACTATATCACCCGCCGCATCCACGCCCACTATGTCCGTCGCAAGGAGGCCGCCCAGGGAGGGCAGGGGGAGGAGCCGCGTCCCCTGGTCATCACCATCGAGGAGGCCCACAAATTCCTCGATCCGGCCATCGCCCGCCACACCATCTTTGGCACCATCGCCCGCGAACTGCGCAAATACAACGTGACCCTGCTCATCGTGGACCAACGGCCCAGCGGCATTGATCCCGAGATTATGAGCCAGATTGGCACCCGCATCACCTGCCTGCTGGACGACGAGACGGACATCCGGGCGGTCTTTGCCGGCATCAGTGGGGCGGGGGCGCTGCGGGAGGTGTTGGCCCGGCTGGACACCCGCCAGCAGGCGCTCATCATGGGCCACGCCGTCCCCATGCCGGTGGTGGTCAAAACCCGCACCTACGGCACGCCCGAGTTCTACGCCGCGCTGGGGACACAGGAGGACGAGGACCCAGAAGCAGTGCTGGCCCGGGGCCGGGCCCTGCTGCGCGGGGAGGGGCTGGAGGAATGGTAGCGCCTAGCGGCGGCCCTCGACAAAGAGACTGGGATCGAGATAGCCATAGTAGTCGGGGTGTGCCCGGGTTGGGTCGTCGTCCCAGGTGTACCCCACCCCCGCCACCTGACGGTTACAGGTCCCCCGGGCGCCGGCCGTCCCGGCCGGAAACAGGTCCGACCCGTCGCGAAAAGTGCGCATCTCCCAGTGCAGGTGGCTGTTGAGGCCCATATCGTGGACCACCGCGATCATCTGCCCCAGCGTCACCGGCTGCCCCGCCTGTACCGGCACGTGACTGACGTGCCAGTAGACCGAGTAGACGGCGCTCCCATCCGCCAGCCGGTGCTCGATCCCGACGACCTGCCCCTCCTGGCCGGCGTCCAGCACAAAGACGACCACCCCGGTCGCCACGGCGTGGACCGGGGCGTGCGTCGCCTCACCCCACGCGATTCCCCCGCTTCCATCCCGCGCGAACAGGTCCACCCCGGCGTGGTAGAGCCGGCTGAAGGGAACCGCGCCGCCGTCGCCATCCCGGAAACAGTTGGCGCGGTCGCCCTGGGCCGGGTTCTGCGTGCCATAGCGGGTGTCCACCGCCAGCGGCCCGGTGACCCCCTGGACGTACGGCCCGTAGGACCCGGCGGGCAGCAGTGGGAAATCGAACGTCGCAGCGACGGCCGGCGTGGGCCATGGGGTAAAGGGGGCGGCGGTGGGGAACGTGGGCAGCGCACGGGGCAGCAGACCATCGAGCTTGCCGACCGCCCCCCAGATGCCGACGACGACGCATAACCCGATCAATACGGCCAGCACCTTGATCAGGGCGCGACCACAACCAGTTTCTTGATCCTCCACGCGCTATGTGTAATCCTCGCGTAGGGGATACCAGGCGTCAATGGCGAGAGTAGGGGCGTCGAGGACGACCGCCTGGTGGGGCACGCCAGGTGGACAGCAGGCGCCGTCGCCAGCGTGCAGCGTGCGCGTCTCATCCCCCAACGTGAATTCCATCGCGCCGCGCACCACATAGGTGATCTGCTCGTGGGGATGGCTGTGCTCCGGGACGATCTTGCCCGGCTCGAACTCGAAAAACGTCATCATCACGTGATCCAGGTAGACGGCCCGGCGCAGGACGCCCGGCAGCATCTCGGTCCCCGGCAGTCCGTCCATCCTAAAGAACGTCATCGCCATAGGTTTCTCCTCTCACAGGATCAGTATCCATCCTATCCCAACCGCGACCAGCGCCCCTACCCCGGAGGCGATAAAGTTGACCAGGTCGTTTCCCAGCCACACCCATCCCCGCAGCAGCCGGGTCTGGGCATGGCAGCGATGCACCCGCTGCTCGGTCTCCTTTTGACAGGTGTCGCACCAATAGATCGCCTGGACGGTCGCGCCCAACAGGCTGTCGAACAGGGAGCCGCCCATCCCGCCGCCCACGGCCGCCAGCAGCAGCGCGCCGGCGGCGCCCCATCCCTGGCCGCCCAGCAGCGCCGCCAGCCCGCCCAGCAGGCCGATCAGGAACGCGCCGGCCAGCGACGCGCCGGTCCCCCACCAGGTCACGCCCCCCGACGTGCCCACCTCGACCCGCCGACCGTTGGTCAGCAAGCGGGGCGGTTGGGGGCTGAGCACGCCCAACTCGGTGGCCCAGGTATCGGCGTTGACGGCTGCCATCGCGCCAGCGGCGGCAAAGAACCAGGCCGGATGGGGTTGCACCTGAGAAAAGACCGCCAGCAGGGCCATCCCCCCTCCGTTCGCCAGGGCCTGTCCCAGGTCGCGCTGATGTCCCTTGGCAAACTTTTCCGCTAACCCCTCCTTGTCGCTGGCCCGGTAGAAGGAGAGGAGACTGGAGGAGATGAAGAAGGCGATCAACAAGACGCCCCACTCCCACCCCCCCAGGCCAAAGATCAGCGTGCCGGTGATGAGCGCGCCCACCACGCCGCTGCGGCTCAACGCGCCCCGCCGGTAGCCGATCAAGCCGATGATCGTCGAAAAAAAGAGACCGAGAACAATTTCCCCGAGATTCAGAGAACCGGGCACGCTCTACCCCTGTCTCAAAATACCGATAGCGGCCGTCCACACCAACACCTGCACAAAGGCCGCGCCGCCCCACAGCAAATAACTCGCCATCCGCTCCCGGCGGTACAGCAGGCCGCCCAGCAGACCGTTGAGCAGCAGCGCCAGCAGACCGATGAGCGGAATGATGAAAATCTTGTTCCGGGGGTCCAGACGATCTGGATTACCCGCCAGGTCGAAATGGAGGGGCACCATGCGGGGCAAGGCCGGAAACCAAAAGCAGAGCAGCCCGATCAATGCCAGGACGGCCACGATACCCCCGATCAGCAGCGCCAGCGCCAGCCGGTCTCCCCAAATCTCCCAATCCAGGATGGCCGGCCGCGTGGACGACTGCTCCACCACCTGGGTCGGCCCCATCTCCAGCCGCTTGTGCAGCGATTCGAGGAATCCCTCCGGGTCGGCGGGGGAGATGCCATAGGTGAGGCCGGGGGTGACGATATAGATTTGGTGACGGGGCGGCGCAGTGGCATAAAAAAGCGTCGGCCCGGCATCGGGGATCTCGCCGTAACCAACGCAGTGACCGGGCCAGATGCCGCCGTAAAAGTGAATCCGCTCCTGGATCTCGGCGCCGGTCAGCACCCGCTCGATCTGGTTGGTGGGGATAATCTGCTCCGTCGGCCCCCAATGGATGATGAGCGCGTTCCGGTCCAGGGAATATCCAGAGCGAATCAGGCCATACAACCAGTAGCCGAGCAAGCCCAGGAAAAACAGGCTCATCAGTACGGCCAGGCCAATGACGAACGTGCCGATGGCGAGCGGGCGGTTCATCGCCAGCCAGATCAAATTAAAGTTCACCAGCAGGATGGTCAACATCAGGCCGATGCCCGTGACCAGCCCCAATCTGATCTCGATCTTCCACTTGGTCATCATTCACCTCTCATTTGAACGGGAGCATTATACCAGGGGGAAGGAGGAGGAGCAAATTCAACCCGAGGGGGTAAGGGAGATTGTGCCGCCTGGGTCTTTGTAGTATACTGAGGGAGATGGACGCAGACACAACGATCCCACGCTTGGCTCTGAACCAACTCCGGGTGCTCGACCTCTCCCTGCTACTTCCCGGCCCCTACTCCACCCGCATCCTGGCCGATTTTGGGGCCGAGGTCATCAAGATCGAGCGCCCCGGCGGCAGCGATTGGGTGCGGCACACCCCCCCGCTGCGGGATGGCGTCGGCCTCCTGTTCCACGCCCTCAACCGAGGCAAAAAGAGCCTCACCCTGAACCTCAAGTCGAACGCGGGGCGGGAGCTCTTTCTGCGGCTGGTCGAGACCGCCGACGTGCTGGTGGAGAGCTTTCGCTCCGGCGTGATGGAGCGGCTGGGAGTGGGATACGAGCGGTTGTCTCGGGTCAACCCCCACCTGGTCTACTGCTCGCTGAGCGGCTACGGGCCGTTCGGCCCCTACCGGGAGCGTCCGGGCCACGACCTGAATTATGCCGGCCTGGCCGGCCTGCTCGACCTGACCGGTCCCCGCGACGGCCCGCCGGTCGTCCTGGGCGCGCCCATCGCCGACATCGGCGGCGCGCTGTGGGCGGCGGTGGGCATCCTGCTTGCGCTGCTGGTGCGCGAGCGCTCGGACGCCCGACCGGGGCAGCGGGTGGATGCGTCGTTGTTGGGCGGGGCGCTGGCTTGCATGCCGCTGGCCATCGCGCACGCCGTGGGCGGCCAGCCGTTGGCGCGCGGCGCCAGTGCCCTGACCGGCGGCGCGGTCTGCTACACCCTCTACGAGACCCAGGACGGCGGATACGTGACGTTAGCCGCGCTGGAGCCCCAATTCTGGGCCGCCTTTTGCCGGGCGGTCGGGCGGGAGGATCTGATCGGGGAGCAGTTCGCGCCGGCCGCGCCCGGCCAACCGGTCTACGACGCGCTGTGCGTCCTCTTCAAGACCCGCACCCGCCAGGGGTGGGTGGAAGCGTTGGAGGGCATAGACGCCTGCTGTGAGCCGGTCTATGCCGTGGCCGAGGCGATAGAAGCGGCCCCGGTGGAGGCGTTGGGGATGCTTAGCGACGCCGGACTCTTGCCGCCTGTCCAACTCTCGGCCCAACCCGCGCGACCGCCCCGCCCGGCACCCGCCCTCGGCGCTCACACCGATGGGTTGTTGCGCGAGCTGGGATACGACGACGCGGTCATCGCGTCCCTGCGCCAGCAGGCCATCGTGTGACCGCGACATGCGCGTACAAGCCCGCGCATCACAGACAGGAGAATTGCATGTCCGAAACATCCACATCCCTCGACCGGGTCCTAGTGATCGCCGCCCACCCGGACGACCCCGAGTTCGGCTGCGCCGGGACGGTCGTCAAGTGGGCCCAGGCCGGCAAGAGAATCACATATATCCTGCTGACCAGCGGCGACAAGGGGAGCTTTGACCCCGACCTGCGGCCCGGCCGGCTGGCCGGCCAACGGGAGGAGGAACAGCGCGCCGCCGCCCGCGACCTGGGCGTCGAGCAGGTCGTCTTCCTGCGCTACCCAGACGGCCTGTTGGAGAACACGCTGGAACTGCGCCGCCAGCTCTGCGGCCTCATCCGCGAGCACCGGCCGGACATCCTGATGACGATTGACCCCTGGCGGCCCTACCAGCTCCACCCCGACCATCGCGCTGCCGGGCAAGCGGCGGTGGACGCGCTCTATGCCGCCCGCGAGTGGTACATCTTTCCCGAGCAGTTGATCGGCGACGCCGAGCCGTGGCGCGTCCGGGAGCTGTACCTGTTCTGGACCGACAACGCCGACTATTGGGAGGACATATCCCTCTGTCTCGAAACCCGCATCGCGGCGCTGGCCCGCCACGCCAGCCAGGTCGGCCTCCGCATGGAGGAACTGGCCGACCGGGTCCGCCAGCGCGCCCGCGAGGCGGGCCAACAATCCGGCTGCGAATACGCCGAAGCCTTCAAGCGTTTCCAATTCTAACCCGGGAGGTCAACGTGCCAGCTACCCACGCCCTCGTCGAGGATCAACCGGCGGTTCCCCGCTCCCAGGAAGGGGGCCAGGAATTCCAGGCCGGCCACGTGGTCACCATCAGCGTCGGCCACGCCGTACACGATATTTACACCGCCTTCCTGCCCTCGCTTCTGCCGGTCTTTATCGCCAACCTCTCCCTTTCCAACGCCCAGGCGGGCCTGCTGACGGTATTCTTGCAGGGCCCGTCGCTGCTGCAGCCCTTCATCGGCCACCTGGCCGACCGCGTCAGCCTGCGCGCGTTCTTCATCCTGGCCCCGGCTGTCACCGGCGTGATGATGAGCTTGTTGGGCCTGGCACCGGCCTATGGCCTCCTGGCCCTGCTCCTGGTCGCAGCCGGGATCAGCTCGGCCAGCATCCACGCCATCGGGCCGGTGATCGCCGGCCAGCTCTCGGGTCGCAAACTGGGGCGGGGCATGGGGTTCTGGATGGTCGGCGGCGAGTTGGGCCGCACGCTCGGGCCCCTCGTCATCGTCAGCGCCATCCAACTCCTGACGCTGCGCGGCACACCCTGGCTCGCGCTCGCCGGCCTCTTGACCTCGGCCTTCCTCTACGTCCAGTTGCGGAACGTCTCCGGCGCTCCCACCGCGGCCGAACAGAGCCGGCCGTGGCGGGCGGCCCTCAAGCGCATGGGGCCGCTGCTCGTTCCCCTGACCGGCATCGTCGTGGCGCGCGCCTTTATGCTGGCCGCGCTGACCACCTATCTGCCCACCTTTTTGAGCGCCGAGGGGGCCGATCTCTGGTACGCGGGGGCCGCCCTCTCGATTCTGGAAGGGGCCGGTGTCGTGGGGGCGCTCCTGGGAGGGTCCATCAGCGACCGCTGGGGCCGCCGCCTGATCCTCCTCATCTCCCTGCTGACGACGCCCCTGCTGATGCTCGTCTTTCTGGCGGTGGAGGGCTGGCTGCAGCTCCCCCTGCTGGTGATCTTGGGCTTTACCAGCCTGTCCACCACGCCGGTCATCATGGCGATGGTGCAAGAGAGCTTTCCAGAGAACCGCGCCCTGGCCAACGGCCTCTACATGGCCCTCAGTTTCGTCATCCGCTCGGTGATCGTGGTGCTGGTGGGTGGGCTGGGGGATTGGCTGGGGCTGCGCTGGTCCTTCACCGCCTGCGCCGTCGTCACGCTGCTGGGCCTGCCCCTGCTGTTCCTGCTGCCCGAAAAATGAACGGGTTCGGCCCCCTCCGATTCGGGCCGGTCTCGAGACCGGGCCCGGTGTTGCTGCAACAGCAAGCACCACTCGTAAGCCGGCGAAATCCTCGCCGCTGACAAGGTGCGACCTTTTTTGAAACACACCCCTATGACCTGGAGTCTCCCTCGCCCTGCCCAGCGAGCGCGGCCGCGAACCGTTCGAGCTGCTCGAGCTGCGCCGACTTGAGCCGGATGAAGGGCCGCACTGCCCGGATGCGCTCCCAGGCCTGGTCCGGCGTCAGGCCGGTGCTGACCAGGTAGGCTGCCGCCGTCGTCGGGGCGCGCCCGATCCCGGCCCCACAGTGGACATAGACGCCGCCCCCCTGGGCCGCCTCCTGGGCGATGAACTCGCTAGCCCGGCGCAGTTGTTCCAGCGTCGGCGGGTTGTCGTCCACCGTCGGCAGGTAGAGGTAGCGGGACGGCGCGATGCCGGCGGCCTGGTCGTCGAACTCGGTGCGCAGGTTGACCACTGCCGTGACGCCCCGGGCCGCCAGCCGGCCCCAACCGCGCCGCCGGTACTGTCCTCCCACGTGCAGGTGGGGCGTGATCTGGCTGACGCGGCGGATGGGCGCGCCGGTGGCGATGCGCACCAGGTGATCGGCGGTCCACAGTGCCGTCAGCCGCAGCCCCTGCTGGGTGAGGCGGCTCCACAGGATGTCGAGCCGTTTCGCGATCGCTCTCAGCGGCTTCATACGTCAACCAACTCGTATGCCTGGCTGCCCATCCCGATCTGGGCCGCCGCGTCGATGTGCAGTTGACCATCCACCCCCAGGGCCTCGGTCAGGACGCGCTGCCCCGCCTCTACCCCCCGGTCCGCAGCCAGGGAATCGGGCAGTGGAATCGCCCGGTTGATCATGTCGAGGGTGGCCTGCTCCACCGCCACGATGTCGGTCGCGGCCAGGATGCCCTGATCCTGCACGATGGGGGTATCCGCCATCGGCATACAATCACATTCCGGCTGCACCTCGAGGGCGAAATTGAAATAGACCACCTTGCCCGGCTCGAAGGTGCTCAGCACCGCCTGGGCGCCCTCGGCCAACGCCATCTGGAACTCGTCCTCGCCCCGCTTCTCCAACTGGATCGCACCCTCCGGGCAGACCCGCTCGCAGCGCCCACACCGCCAGCACTTTTCCTCGTCCACGATCAGCCCGCCATCCGCCTCCGAGATCGCCTCGGTGGGGCAGACGTGCAGGCATTGGAGGCACATGGTGCACAGCTCCGCGTCCCGGACGACGGTCGACTCGCCGCTGGCGGCGTGCAGATGACCGCGCGCCTGTTTCCAATCGCCGCTGCGGTGCCGCCCGGCCGCCCCCCCCATCGCCAAGTTCTTGATCGCCCCGCCATAGCCCGCCCCGATGTGCCCCTTGCAGTGACTGACGACGATCATGGCCGTGGCGTCATAGATCGCCGCGGCCACTCGCACACTGCCCAGCACCGGCCCGGCCTCCACCTCGATGCTGTCGCAGCCAAAGATGCCGTCGGCCAGGATCACCGGGCAGCCCACCGCTTGGACGTTGATCCCATTCTGGTTCGCCACCTCCAAATAATCCCAGCCGTTGATCCGTACTGTATCGCAGACCAGGGGTTTGCCGCCCACTGCCTTGACCGCGTCGGCCAACACACGCAGAAAGCGCGGCCGCACCACGCGGTGCGCCCCCGGCGAGCCAAAGTGGGTCTTGATAGGCACGTACTCTCCCTGCTCGATCCACCCCCCAAAATCCATTCTCTCGATCAATCGCTCCAACCCCGCCACCTGGCTAGCGCCATAATCCCAGCGCGGCGTCCGGGCGGTCGCAAAACAGACGGTGCTGCTCATACTCTCTATCCTTTCACTCTAACGGTTGCAACATTTCGGCAGGCATGCTATCATACCCCACAGCGTTGGCTTTGACAAGGAGGCAGTTATGACCGACCCAACCCGCCCTCGGGGCAGATATTTCGAGGAGTTCGAGATCGGTGACAGCGTCGAGTCCCCCGGGCGCACCATCACCGAGACGGACGTCGTGCTCTTTGCCGGCCTGTCGGGGGATTATAACCAGCTCCACACCGACGCCGAGTTCGCCCAGGAGACCCTCTTTGGCGAGCGCATCGCCCACGGACTGCTGGGACTCGCCATCGCCAGCGGTCTATCCACCCGCATGGGCTTTGTCGAGGGGACGGCCCAGGCCTTTACCGGGCTAGACTGGAAATTCCGGGGGCCGATCAAGATCGGGGACACCATCCGCGTGCGGGCCCAGGTCCGCCAGAAGAAAGAGATGGCCCGCCTGGGAGGTGGGTTCGTCGTCTTTGACGTCGCTATCCTCAATCAACGGGACGAGACGGTGCAAAAGGGCACGTGGACTGTGCTGGTCAGGAGCGCGTCCGGTTCTGATTCCTAGCCCCCGACCTTTTTCCATGCCACGTCCCCGTTTCGTCCGGCCAGACGGAACCTGATGGACCTGTAAATCGTCTATGACATAGATGATATAGACGAGGACCGGTATATGCCTGAAGACAAACAGTCGGACGAAAACAGCCGACGGCCCGAATTCGTTCAGCCGCTGCACCCTCCGGCCTGGTGGAACGGCGAGCATCCCAGATCCCCGGAACCAGCGCCGGAATTGGCACTCTCTCCTGATGACATCGAGACCGGGGAGGTGCCGGGGAAACTGGGCGATCCCACGCTGCCCAAGCCTCGCCTGCCCACCGGTTTGACCCCGACGGCCGGTCTGCCTCGCCCTGTACCGCCTCCCCAGCGGCCCGGCTACGTCC
>Ga0209614_1001731_pt1 | contig 15529 bp, 14 predicted proteins | sample BlaSprsedimmetaG_FD_185484 | JGI IMG/M metagenome (GOLD analysis project Ga0209614, IMG submission 185484) | Hot spring sediment bacterial and archeal communities from California, USA to study Microbial Dark Matter (Phase II) - Blank Spring... ... | reverse complement strand
CGGAATGAAGGCCGGGGTTAACTGGCAGTTCACTGCTGAAGATGCCCGGATCAAACTGAACCGTCTTTATCCAACATTAGAGATGTGACATGACACTAGCGATCATTTCGCGGATGAATCGTTTTTTCTCCGGCGCGATGCCGGCCAGGTTGATTTCCGCCTCCGACGCATCGATGCCGGCGCCGTGCAGAGCCGCCAGAGCCATGCGCCACGGCTGGCGGGCGGCCATGTCTCCGCCCGGCATCGGCAGGGGAGACAGGCGGCCGAGCCGGCGGAATTCCTTCAGGGTGCAATGGAGGACTTCTCCGCCCCACACCGTCCGGTCGGGACCGTAGCCCGTACCGTCCAGGATGACGGCCAGCGATTCCGTCAGGCCGTGCTCCGCCATGACCGAGGCGGCATGGGCAAAGTGATGCTGAACGTGGAGCAGGGGCAGGCCCAGCTGTTCGGCGAACCTGCTGCTGAGGTAGTCCGGATGGAGGTCGGCGACCACCAGGCCGGGGTCGATGTCCAGCAGGTCACGGAGCCGGGCCAGGGTCTGGACGAAAAAATCAAGGGTGGCAACGTTGTTCAGATCGCCGATGTGCTGGCTCATGAAGGCGTCCCGGCCCCGGGCAAGGCAGAAGCAGTTTTTCAGCTCCGCGCCGGCCGCCAGCAGGGGGGGGACGGCAGCGGCCAGCCTGACCGGGGTCGGGGCGTAGCCGCGGGAGCGCCGCAGAAAACGCGGGGTGCCGCCGATGATGCGGACACGGAATCGTCCACCCTGGTGTGGATGTCCCTGTCGTGCAGGAGGAAATTGTCGCAGAACCGGCCGAGCCGCTCCAGCGCCTCGTCGTTGTCCTTGCACAGCGGTTCCCCGGCGGGATTGCCGCTGGTCATGACCAGGCAGTCCGGGGTCCGGGGATGGTTGAACAGCAGGAGATGCAGGGGGGTGTAGGGCAGCATGACCGCCAGCTCGCCGATGCCGGGCGCCAGGTTGGGGGCCAGGCCGGTGCCGGACCGCTTTTCCAGGAGCACCGCCGGGCCGGAGATGGAGGTGAGCTGTTCCTCCTCCCCGGGAACAAGCACGCACAGCCTTTTGGCCGTGTCCGTATCCCTGACCATCACGGCCAGGGGCTTGGCCGGCCGGTTCTTTCGCTGCCGCAGAAGGGCGACTCCCGACGCCGAATACGCGTCCACCGCCAGGTGGAATCCGCCGAGGCCCTTGATGCCGACTATGGAGCCGTTCGCCAGCGCCGCCTCCCCCAGGGGATCATCGGTATGAATGAGGCCGCCGGCCCGGTCGCGCCATTCGAGCCGGGGACCGCAGCGGGGGCAGGCGTTGGGTTGGGCGTGGAAGCGCCGGTCGGAGGGGTCGCCATACTCGGCCAGGCAATCGGGGCACATGGCAAAGGACGTCATGGTCGTTCTCGGCCGATCGTAGGGCAGGGTCCGGATGATCGAATACCGGGGCCCACAGTTGGTGCAGTTGGTAAAAGGATAGCCGTGCCGCCGGCCGTCCGGGGTAAGACAGTCCCTCCGGCAGTCGGCGCAGGTGGCAATGTCCGGAGAGACATGGGTGTTGCTCTGCTGGCCGGTATCGCTGTCGATGATCGCAAAGCGGCGGCAGTCGCCGGTCAGGGTTGTTTCAGATTGCTCCAGCGATATGATCCGCGCCAGAGGCGGCGCCTGCTGCCGGAGGGAGTCGATCAGGGCGTTGATTCCGGCGCTGTCGCCGGCAAGTTTGATAACGACCCCCTCGGGGCTGTTCGTTATGAACCCGGCCAGGCCGTACTGCACCGCGAGCCGGTAGACAAAGGGCCGGAAGCCCACTCCCTGGACTATGCCGTTGACGCGTATTTCCGTGGCCGGGGTTTTCATGGGCTGCCGGGCGGGGGTTGACCGCTTGGCAACGATTACCCCTTTTTCAGCCGGCGGGCATAGGTGGCGGCTTCCATGCCGGCCACGCACCCTTCGCCCACGGCCTTGGCTATCTGCCAGGGGGGGCCGGCGATGTCCCCGGCCGCATAGATGCCCTGGATGTTGGTCTCCTGTTTCCGGTTGGCGGCGATGTACTTGAAGGATTCGAGATCAAGCTGGACCCCGACCTGGGTGGCCAGCTCCAGGGCGCCTTTGGAGCCGAGTTCGATGAACACTCCGTCGGTCTTCACCGTCTCCCCGTTTTCAAGCCCCAGGCCGGTGACGGCCTGGTCGCCTTCGATGAGCTTGACGCCGCTGTTCTCGATTATCCGCACTTCGCTCTGCATGAGCCGGTCCCGCAGTTCCGGCGAGACGTCGAGTTTTTTGCTGATCAGGTACACCTTGGCGGCATAACCCAGCAGGGTCAGGGCGCCGTCGACCGCGGCGCTGCGGTCACCGACCACTGCGACGGTCGCTCCCCGGTAAAAGTTGGCGTCGCAGTCGACGCAGTAGCTGACTCCCCGGCCGGCCAACTCCTTTTCCCCCGGTACGCCGAGTTTTTTCTTGGATACCCCCATGGCGAAAATGATGGTTCGTGATTCGATGGCGGCGCCTGATTCAAGTTCAAGGTGAAAATTTTCGCCGTCCCGGGAGATTTTGAGGACGTCCTCGGGGAGAATTTCCGCTCCGAACTGGCGGGCCTGCCGGTGTCCGGCATCGAGCAGATCCTTGCCCGCCTGCACCCCCTCGCAGAAAGCATAGTTTTCCACGTGGGCGGCATACAGGGCACTGTTTTCGATGCGTCCGAGCATCAGCACGTCGGTCTTCCGGCGCGCGGCATGGATGGCTGCCTGTATGCCCGCTGGTCCCGCTCCGATAATAACAACATCATACACCCGGTTCGTCATTTGCTTGACTCCTTGTGGCTCTGATTATACAGATACTGTCTGACCGGTTGAAAGAATGCGGCAGGGGGGACATGTTCGTCCCGAAACCGTCTTCACGCATTTTGTACACCATCCTCAGAACAAGGTCGACAGATTTATGTTTTTCAGGTATGTTGTTCAATTCTATGAAAATTGACTGTTAGTCCTCACTTCTTCACCGCGGTTGCCGGAGAGAGGGGAAACGAACCGGCCGGTGCTGCCGGCCGGAAAGGTTTCGCGGGCCCGCAGTCCCGACGGCCTTGGCCGGGCCGGATGGTATCGGCTCGCGGGTGCGGCCCCGGGCATGTCCTGCGGTTCGGGCCTTTTCCTCCGCGATCGGGAATGAGGGAAGAAAGCACCCTCTCCCGGACGAGTGGCCGGCCTGGCTGGCGGAACCGCATTCAACAGTTCATCTGATAACCGATTTTCGTAAGGAAAAGTTGCCGTGAATATTTCAATTGTCGATATGATGATGAATGCCGGTCTCATGGTCAAGGCCGTCATGTTTGTTCTGTTTGCCTTCTCGGTGGCGTCATGGAGTATCATTATCATGAAACTCCTTCTTTTCAAGAGGTCGAAAAGAAATTCCGCCGAATTCCTCGACCGTTTCTGGGAAAGCAAGACGCTGAGCGAGGCCTATTCCGCGGCCCGGGACTTTACCCTCAGTCCCGAAGCGGCGGTGTTCGTTTCCGGCTTCCACGAGCTGAAAAAAATCAGCGCGGCCAGGGAGGGGCACGGCAGCGAGAAAGAAACCCTGGAAATGCAGCTGGCGACAATGGACAACGTCAAGCGTGCCATGCGCAAGGCCCAGGTTATGGAGGTCAACCGTCTCAACCGCTGGCTGCCCCTGCTGGCCACGACCGGCAGCGCCACGCCGTTCATCGGGCTTTTCGGCACGGTCTGGGGCATCATGACCTCCTTCCATGATATCGGTCTCCGGGGCTCGGCCTCTCTCGCCGTCGTCGCACCGGGTATTTCCGAAGCGCTGGTTGCCACGGCTGCAGGTTTGGCGGTTGCCATCCCGGCGGTTATCTTTTATAATTTCTATTCAAACAGGGTGATCGAGTTCGATTCGAACATCGAACACTTCACCGCCGATTTCATCAATCTTGTCGAGCGTGATTTTCTGACGCGGGCATAGAAGTTATCAGAATATTTTTTCCAGGAGAACGGAACAATGGCGATGGGGCCGGTTAACGGCGGCAACAGGCGCGGCCTGATGGCGGAAATCAACGTGACGCCCTTTGTGGATGTCATGCTGGTGCTGCTGATTATTTTCATGGTCACCGCCCCGATGATGACCCAGGGGCTGGAAGTGGAACTGCCGCAGACCACGGACAAGGCCCTGCGCCAGGAGGAGGAGCCGCTGGTGGTGACCATGAGCAGGGAGGGCGAAATATCCCTCGGCAAGGTCACGGTCTCGCCGGTCCAGCTCAGCCAGCAGCTCGGCTCGATGGCCGACGAGGAAAAAAAGAGGCCGATCTATCTGCGGGCGGATAAAAATGTCGCCTACGGCGACGTCGTTCAGATCATGGACGTTATCAAAAAGGCGGGATTTGAAAAGCTGGGCATGATCACCCAGCCGGCCGAGGAAAAGCTTTAGGAGATGGACAACTGAACGGCGTGAGTTTCAGCGATACGGATTTTTTCCTGCAGCAGCGCGAGGCGGACCGGGGCTGGATGCAGCCGGTTACCCTTGCTCTGTTGTTTCACTTCGTGACTTTTGCCCTCACCCTCGGCTTGCCGCAGATTTTCGACCGTAAGCCGATTCTGGACGAAGTGGTGACGGTCAATCTGGTTTCGATGCCCGAAACGGCCTCGACGGCCGCGCCGCCCGCGGAGGCGCCGCCCGTTGAGCAGGCTCCGCCGCCTGAGCCGCCACCGCCGGCAAAGCTCGAGCCGGTCACCCCCAAGGTGGCGGTTCCGCCTCCGGTGCCGCAGGAAACAGTGGAAGCCCCCGCGCCGGTCAAGCCTGTTTCCCTGCAGCCCTTGAAGAAAAAGGTGCAGAAGGCTGACCCGGCAAAGCTTGCCGAGGAGCAGGTAAGGCGGCAGCAGGAGGTGGAACGGCAGAAGGCCCTGGCCGCTGCCCGGGCCGAGGAGGAGAGGGCGCGTCTGGAAGCGGAGCGGGCAAGGTCGGCCCTGGCGGAAGTGATCCGGCAAAGGGGCGTTCAGCAGTCCGCGTCGACGGCCAGAAGATCGTCGGGCGGGAAGGAGGTGCAGTCCATCGTTCTCCAGCAGTATCTTATAGCGCTGCAAGACAGGGTACAGCAATTCTGGATCCTGCCGGACATGCGCCAGTGGGACCCCGCCCTGGAGACCGTGGTGGTGCTGACCATCCGTCCGGACGGGACGGTTGCCGAAACCCTGGTCGAGAAAAAATCGACCGATCCGTTTTTCGACCAGTTTGTCATGAAGACCGTTCAGAACGCATCACCGCTGCCGCCCTTCCCCAAGCTGATGAAGGAATCGTCCATCGAAGTCGGCCTGCGCTTCCGACCGGGTGGAGTGGTGACAATGTAGCGAATCATGAGGTACAGAATCGAGCCATGAAAGCAATGATCAACAGTTTCCGTTTCCTGTCCTGCCTCGCGGCCCTGCTGGCCCTTCTGTCCGGAGGCGTCACCGGTGCCCATGCCGAGCGGTTTTACCTGGACATAACCGCCCAGGACGTCCGCAAGGTCATGGTTGCCGTTCCCTGGTTTTCCGGAGACGCGGCGCAAGGTAAGCAGATGGCGGAGCTGCTCGCCAAGGCCCTGGAATTCCACGGTTTCATCCAGGTTGTCGATCCGGCGCGCCATGGCGGAGGAAGCGAGGCGGACTGGCGGAGCCTGGGCGTGGATTACGTGATTATCGGCAGATATGAAACCGCCGCCTCCGGCATGCTGGTGGAAGGCCGCCTGCTCGACGTGGCGGAAGACGAAGTCCGTTTCGGCCGGCGGTTCCGGGGAACGATCCAGCAGCAGGACGGCATGGTGCTCAGGCTCTGCGACGCGATCATCGAGGAGTTCACCGGCGAGCCGGGCATCAGCCGCTCCAGGCTTGCCTATGTGTCCGACGTCACCGGCCGGAAGGAGGCGTACGTTGCCGACGCGCTGGGTCTGGGGCACCGGCAGATCACCCGTCACAAGCACCTGGTGGTCTCCCCCCGATTCCTGCCGGACGGCATACACCTTTCCTATTCATCATACCATACCGGCAACCAGAATCTTTATCTCACCGATCTGCGGCAGGACAAGGAGACAAGGGCTATTTCGCGGCGCAAGGGCATGAACCTAGCCCCCGCCTGGTCGCCCGACGGCCGGTCCATGATAATGACCCTCAGCAAGGACGGCAGCCCGGACCTGTACCTGATGGACCCGCAGGGCAACATCAAGGAGCGGTTGACCAGTAATGCGGGCATCAATGTGTCGCCTTCCTTTTCGCCCGACGGCGGCACAATCGCTTTTGTTTCCGACCGCAGCGGCACCCCCCAGGTCTACCTGATGAACATGGCCACCAGGCAGACCCGGCGCCTTACCTTTGAGGGCCGCGAAAACACCGAACCGGCCTGGTCGCCGAAAGGCGATCTCATCGCCTTTACCGGGCGCAAGGATGGTACGTACCAGATTTTCACCATCAATCCGAATGATCCTTCTTCCCAGCGGCAGATTACAACCGGCTGGGGAGACTGCGAGTCCCCGACCTGGTCGCCGGACGGCAGGCAGATTGCCTTTTCTCGGCGGGGGGGAAACCGACAGCAGATCTGGGCCATGATGAAGGACGGCAGGGAATTGCGCCTGCTCTACAATTTGAAGGGCAACCAGTCCTACCCGCAATGGACCGGTCCCATGGAGTAGAACGGCAGGCTGCGGAGAATCTCATGAAGTCATGGCGATGAACAGGGGCGGCCCGGGCGGCCGCCGGAAAAGTGCTTCGTCTCCCGACGGGCGGAGGAGCACGGTCTGGATGAAATGAAACCATCGTTTTCGGGTATATAACGATCACTTAGGGGTACGCGAATGAAACATGTGAGAAATCTGGCTGTTGCCGGCTGTACGGTTCTGCTTTTGTGTCAATGTGCATCGAAAAACGAGATCAGGGATCTGAATTATCAGATCCGGGCGGTCAACCAGAAGGTGGAGGATGTCCGCGGCACCACCGTTGATCAGATGCAGAAACGGCAGGCCAGTTCCGTCAGCCGCATCGACGAGGTGCAGAACGAGGTTGTCCAGCTGCGCTCCGCCATCGACGAACGGGCCCACCAGGAAAATCAGTTTCGCGAGCAGACCAGGGAGAGTACCGCGGGTCTGCAATCGATGATCGAGAGCATGCGGACTGAGAACGACAGTCGTCTTAAACTTCTGGAGGACAGGGTCAGCCAGTTGGAAAGGAATCTTGACCAGATGAGCGAGGCGCGCATCAGGGATGCCGAAGAACGGGCCAGGGAAGCGGCCCGAAGGGCGGAAGAGGCCAGGCGGCGGACCGCTGCGGCATCGGCTGCAGCTCCAGGCCCAGGCGCCCAGGTGGCTGTCAAGCCCGAAGGCCGGAAAGTCAAGGTCGACGCCGGCACCAAGGTTGAAGCCGCGGTCCCGGAAGCGAAGCCCGCTCCGGTTGCGGAGCCGGCGGCCCCCGCGGTCGCTTCGGTGCCGCCACCCGCCGAATCCGCCGCGCCCGCCGCTCCTTCAGCCGCCGACCCGTTGGCCGAGGCCATGGATCTGTACAACAACCAGCGTTATGCCGAGGCATATAAAGCCTTTGAGCAGATTCTTGCCCGCAACCCCCGGGGAGATGAGGCGGCTGAAACCCTGTTTTACATGGGGGAAAGCCTGTTCGCCCGGGGAGAATTCGATCTGGCCATCCTCGATTATCAGAAAGTGATATCCAATCATGCCGGGCACAAGCGGACGCCGACGGCCCTGCTCAAGCAGGGAATGTCGTTTGAGAAGCTGACCGATCACGAAACGGCGAAAATAATTTATAAAAAACTGATAGCCGAATACCCGGACAGCTCTGATGCGGCAAAGGCGGAACAACAGATACAGAGCCTGCAGTAAAGGGGACTTCCTCTCGGAAGGTGCGGAAGCGAAGACTGGACAGCCTTCTGGTTGAGCGCGGCCTGGCCGAAAACCTTGCCAGGGCGGGGGCCCTGATCGGTGCGGGCAGGGTTGAGGTTGACGGTTCCCGCGGCGAAAAGGCGGGGACCATGTTCAGCCCCGACTGCGCCATCCGTCTCCTGGCCGGGCCGCCCTTCGTCGGCAGGGGGGGAGAAAAGCTGGCTGCTGGACTCGATGTTTTCGGAGTGGACCCGGCCGGCCTGATCTGCGCAGACATAGGCTGTTCCACCGGCGGTTTCACCGATTGCCTGCTCCAGCGCGGCGCGCGGCGGGTATACAGCGTTGATGTCGGTTACGGCGTGCTGGACTGGCGGCTGCGGCAGGATGTACGGGTAGTCGTCCTGGAGCGCACCAATGCCCGCTATCTGACCAGGGAGCATATTCCCGAGCCCCTGGATCTGGCGGTCATAGATGCGTCCTTCATCTCGCTGAAGCTGCTGCTGGAGCCGGTCAGCCGGCTGTTTGCCGGCCCCGTATCCATCATTGCCCTGGTCAAGCCGCAATTCGAGCTGCCGCGGCACAAGGTGGCGAGGGGGGGCGTCGTCAGGGACAGCCTTCTCCACGAGGAAGTGCTTGCCTCGGTGCGCCGTCATGTCAGGGAGATCGGCCTCGTCTGCCGTGACATAATTGCCTCCCCGATCAGGGGAGCCAAGGGGAACAGGGAATTTCTGATGTCCATTGGCACATCGGAGGGGAAAACAACGACACTTGAATGAAGTGAGCCAGATAAGGAGAGAACTATGAAACATCGGAGGACAAAGGGGTTGTTGACCAGGACGGCTCTGCTCATGGCAGGCATGATGATGACCGCGGCAACAGCGGCGGCCCAGGATTTTGTGAGCATCGGCAAGGACGGCGTCAATCTGCGTTCCGGCCCCGACACCAAATACAGCGTGGTTTACGAACTCCCCCAGGGATATCCGCTCAAGGTGCTGTCCAAACAGGGGGACTGGCTCAAGGTGGCTGATTTCGAAAATGATCAGGGCTGGGTGTTCGCCCCGCTGGTAACCAATGACCGGTACGTGATCGTCACCGTCAACAACGGCAACGTCCGGTCAGGCCCGGGCACCAATCACGATACGGTGGGCACGGTCGTCCGGGAGGTTGTCCTCAAGCAGATCGGCCAGCAGGGAGACTGGATCCAGTTCGAGCATCCGCAACTCACCGGCTGGATTCACCGGAAGCTTGTCTGGCCCTGATCCGGTCCTGGTCGGTCTTTGAGGATATGGCTGATCTTCCGTTGAAAATCAACGGGGAGCCGCACAACGCTGCCGGCCTTGTTGCGGAACAGCAGGTAGCGCTCCCGGAGTCCGAAGAGAAAGAGATCCCGGGTGATTTCCACGTCTTTTCGGCAATAGCCGGCGAGCAGGTCCAGGCGCCCCTGTTGGAACCACTGGAGGGCAAGCAGACCGTTCCCTTCCTTTTTCACGTTCAGGGTGTGCTCGGCTAAGCGGTCCAGGCTCAGGCGGTAGCCAAGCTGGACGGTAATTTCCTCGAGCAGGTCAAGGGTGGGGAGGCGGGCGAGTTTCCGCGTGGTGTAGGCGGACAGCACCCGGTTGTCGAACCGCTTGTTGTTGAAGCCGATGACAAGCTCGAGGCTGAAGAGATGGTCAATCAGCCGGTCGGTTTCTTCCTCCAGATAGCTGAAGAACCTGTCCTGCCCGCCGTCATAGAGCACGGCCAGGCTGACGCCCATCTGCTCGGCCTGGTGCCAGCCGCCGACATCCTGGGCCGATCGCTTCGTTTCCATGTCAAAGACCCCGAATCGTTCCGGCAGGGTAAAGGGCGGTGCCGCCGTTGCCTCGGCGCACTCCGGCCCCGGCAGGTGAATCTGCTTCCCTGCCTGCGGCACCGGCCGTTTTCCCTCCCCCGGCCGCATCAGTCCCTCCAGCAGGTCCAGGCAGCACTGTTTGTCGATGGGACGGTTGCCGGAGCCGCATTTCGGCGAGTGGACGCAGGAAGGGCAGCCCAGCTCGCAGGAACAGTCCCGGACAGCAGCCAGGGTTCGCTCCAGGAGGCGGTCGATGAGGGAGAACGCCTTGGCGGTCAGGCCGACACCGCCGCTGTACCCGTCATAAACGAAGACCACGGGCCCCTCCAGTTCCTGGTGCCACGGATGGGAAATCCCGCCGATGTCGTTTCGGTCGCAGAGCACCAGCAGCGGCAGCATGGCGATCATGGCATGCTCCAGGGCGTGAATGCCGCCCATGAAGTGCAGCCGGTTCCGTTCGGCCCGCCGCATAAGGGGTTCCGGGATCTCAAGCCAGAACCCCTCGGTCTCGAACACCTGCGGCGGCAGGTCAAGGGGGCAGCGGCCGATGACCTTCTGGCTGCCGATGAGAATTTTCAGGTAGCCGGTAATGACCTCCGTGACCCGCAGGCGGCCGAAATGCACCCTCGTGCAACCGACGGTCCTGGAGTCGAAAATCTGGAGAAGAGTGGTGGTCTTGGTGGTGAGGGGTCTGGTGAAATAATGGCCCTTGAACGGGCTGACCGTTATTTCCCTGCCCTCGATGTCGAGGTGGTCCACCAGCCAGCTCCGGGCCATATGCAGGTACACCGCGCCGGGATGGCATTCCTTGAAGGCCCTGAAGCCGTCGATCTCCCCCAGATCTTCCCGGCCCGACCGGTGAAGTATCCGGTAGCGCGCCCCGCCTCCCCGGAGATCGACATCCCGCTGGGGGTATTTCCTGGCCGCGAACCACGTTTTGCCGTCCGCTGAAGACAGCAGGCTCCCTTTCCGGGTCAGCCCGGCGAGCAGGTCCGGGATAAAGGAGGGGGAGCAGATTCGGTCGCCGGCGGTCAGAGGGGCCTCGGCGGCGGCGCAGACGAGATGCTGTCCGGCGATGGTCCTGTTGTCCGGGTTGAGCACGGCCGCCTCCACGTCGCGGCTGAAGAAATCTTCCGGGTGGCGCATGAAATGCTGATCAAGGGCATCTTCGTGGCCGATGAGCACGACCAGGGATTCCTGCCGGCCGCGGCCCACCCTGCCGGCGCGCTGGAGAGTGGCCATGATTGATCCCGGATAGCCGACCAGCAGGCAGATATCCAGGCTGCCGATATCGATGCCGAGTTCCAGGGCCGAGGTGGAGATCACGCCCAGCAGTGTCCCGTCGGCCAGGCGCTGCTCAATGGCTCGCCGGTCCTCGGGCAGGAAACCGGCCCGGTACGAGGCGATCTTGTCCTTGAGGTCGCCGATTCGCCGGGCCGCCCACATGGTGATCAGCTCGGTCATCTTGCGCGACTGGGTGTAGACAATGGTCCGCAGGCCTCGCCGGATCGCCGCTTCCAGGAGAAGGGTGGCGGTGTAGGGCGCCGAATCCAGCGGGTTGAGCAGGATCATGTTCCGCGGCGGGCGGGGCGCGCCGGAAACGGTCAGCGATGCCGCCGGCTCGTCGATCAGGGCCGCGGCCAGCTCCCCGGGATTGCCGATGGTTGCCGAGGCCAGGATGAACACCGGCGAGGAGCCGTACAGGCGGCAGATGCGTTTGAGCCGGCGGACGACCCAGGCCATGTGGGAACCGAAGACGCCGCGGTAGGTGTGCACTTCGTCGATCACGACATGGGTGAGGTTGGCGAACAGGCTGCCCCAGAGGTCATGGTAGGGAAGCAGCGAAAGGTGCAGCATGTCCGGGTTGGTGACCAGGATGGCCGGGGGGTTTTCCCGGATTTTCCTGCGCCGGTGGGAGGAGGTGTCGCCGTCATAGATCGCCGCCGGCGCGAGTCCCCGCTCCCGGAAGCAGTCGGGCAGATGGGCGGCAAAAGCTTCGATGGTCCGCAACTGATCCTGGGCGAGCGCCTTGAGGGGAAAGAGGTAGAGCGCCCTGGCCGAAGGATCGCGCAGTAGGGCGTTGAAGACCGGAAGATTGTATATCAGCGATTTGCCGCTGGCCGTCGGGGTTGCGGCCATGACATTTTTCCCGTCCAGAATCAGTTCGACCGCCTCGGCCTGGTGGGAATAGAGACTGTCGATCCCTGCCTTGTCGAGCAGCTCCCCCAGGGCGGGGGCCAGCCCGGCCGGCGGAGCCGCGGTTTGCGCTTCGGCCGCGGGTTGTCTTCGGCGGCCCGCGATCTGGGGACCGAAGCGTTCGGATCCCGTCAGGGCCGCGATATATTCCACAACCGAGCCATTGTCGTGATTCATGTTGCGACCTGCGGTACTTTACGGTTTATCATTATCGGTATTTATTATATCCTGTACCTTTCCCTGTGATTGGTTGAATGGGAATTTTCCCGAACAAGTGGAAACGGAAAGCGGAACAATGATTACAATAGCAACTCTCGGACCGGTGAATTCGCATTCCTGGCAGGCGGCGGTCCAGTATGCCCCCAAAGCCCGGATCACGACCTATCCCCATACCGGTGCGCTGATCAGTGCCTTTTCCAGCGGTGAAATCGCCCTGGCAATCGTTCCTATCTATAACACCAGGGAAGGGGAGAATAAAGAGTATTTCCGCCTGTTCGACAAAATCAGGTCCGGCTACTGGATAGACAATATCGTCCTGCCCTCCTACCTTTCCCTGGGAGTAATCGACCCCGGCATCACCCGGGAAGACCTGCGGATGCTGGTCGGCAAGGGTTCGGTTTTCCCCCAGTGCGAGGAGTATGTCGGCGACAATTTCCCCCAATTGTCCCGGCTGATCGTCCAGGACATCGACCAGGCCATGGAGGAAATCAGGCGGGACGGTCTTCGCGACCGGGCGGTGATCGAAACCGAGGAGATGCTCAAATCGCGCGGTTTCCATATCATTGAACGGGAGGTCGCGCCGCACAACCGGACCAGGTATGCCGTTCTTGGGCCGGAGCTGGCCGTCCGGACCGGCTATGATGCCACGGCGTTCATTACCAGGCCGCTGGATGACCGGCTTGGCCTGCTGGTCGACATCCTCGGCGAATTCTCGCGGCGGGGCATCAACATTCTCGACATGCGCGCCGAAAGCGACATCAAGACCCAGAAGCTGCAGATCTATATCGAGGCCGAAGGGCACATCCAGGACGAACATATCGCCGGCGCCATCGCCCACATTGAAAACCGGGTGATCGGCAGGCGCGGCGCGGTGCGGCTGCTGGGCAGCTTTCCGCGGGTGGACATGCGGACCAAGTATATCAAATCCTTCGGCTTCATCGGCACCGGCGACATGAGCAAATGGTTTGCCGGGCGTCTCGAGAACGAAGGATATCACGTCCTGATGACGGGCAGGACCACAAAGCTGCGGCCGGAGGAGATGATCCCCGAGGTCGACGTGGTGGTGGTCTGCGTGCCGATCAGCGCCACCACGAAAACGGTGCGCAAATACGGCCCCCTGATCCAGGGGGGCAAGGCCCTGATCCTGCTGGCGGGGGAATCGGAACACACCCTGGATGCCGCCCTCGAGGTGACGGACGGGGACGTCGAGGTCATGCTGGTGCATAATCTCTGGGGGCCGCAGGTCGTGACCATGAAGGACAAGAACGCCATTGTCGTCCGGACCGCCAGGAGCGGCAGGCTGTGCTCCGAGTTTGAGCAGTTCCTCCACAAGCACGGCGCCGACATCTACCACGACTCCCCGGTCCGGCATGACCTGCTCATGGGCATCGGCCAGAAACTGCCGACGGCCATATCCGTGGCCCTGGCCATGACCCTCGATGAACACGGCATCACCAGCGAAGATATCGCCAGCCACTGCACACTGACCTCCCTCTACCCGATCCTGGCGATGGCCAGGGTCCATTCGCAGAACCCCCGGACCTATGCGGAAATCCTGTCCACCGGGGGGGACAGCCGCCGCATCGTGCACGATTTTGCCAGGAACCTGCAGCGGGTCATCGGCCTGGCGGATGAATCCCTCATTGGTGATATCTGCCGCCTGATGGACCGCAACCGCGAGCACCTGACCAGCGATTTCCTCCGGGACCGGATGCTTCAGGCCAAGGCGGTCGACGAGGTCCTTGGCAGGATGATTTAGCCGTCGTGGTTGACCGTTATCCGGGCAGTGGTTATTGTTGTATTGCTATTTAATTCATTTCCCTGAACCCGGAGTGTGTTCCATGATGAAAACCGTTTCAGTATTTGATCTGCTCGAAGAAGAGCATGAGTGCCCCCACTGCCGGTCCCGGCTTACCCTGTGCCATGCGCCGCCAATCCATGTCGGCGACGGGCTCGGCTGGGGATCGGAATATCTTTTCGTCTGCCTGAACAATGAATGCCGGCTGTTCGTCAACGGCTGGAAGAATATTGAAGACAACTACGGCCATGTCGGTTCCTACCGGTATATGAAGCTGCCGGACAGCAACGAAAGCTACAACATGATGGTGGCCGGCAAGGATGCCTTCACGGGCTGCATTGTCGATCCGGAAGCGATCAGGAGGGCGGACAAGCGCTACCTGAAGGAAAAAGAGGCCGTTGCCAGGCTGGATTCCTGCGTCGAGGAAAATGATCTGGAGCCGGTGCTCTATCTCCTGCTCGACGATCACGTTTCCCTGGCGGTGAAAAAACGTGCGGTTGCGCTGCTGGAGGGCTTGAATGACCTTGCCTGCATAGAGCCCCTGCGCAATCACAATTTCCGCGATTCCTACCTGGAGCAGGAGATCAATATGGCTCTTTCGGCGATCATGGCCGCGCATTATGTCAAGGAGTGTCCCTACTGCGCGGAACTGATCAAAGCAAGGGCCAAACTCTGCAAGCACTGCGGCAAGGAGCTGGCCTGATCCGACTTTCTGCTTGCCAAACACCCGGCTTGCGGGTATAAAAGGGGCGCGTGTGGTGGGAGTAGCTCAGCTGGTGGCAGCACCTGGTTGTGGCCCAGGAGGTCGTGGGTTCAAGTCCCATCTCTCACCCCATTGACAAGTCCGGCACCGTCCGATGAGATACAGAAAACCCGCCTCCAGCAATGGACAGCGGGTTTTTTGTTGTCCGGGGAGGGCAGGTCCTCCATTCAGGCTACTTCGTCCTGGGCATTGGCAGGTCAACGATAAACACGGTTCCGGGACCATGATGTTCGGATCCGGTGAAGTCTCCAGGTAAATATTCTTCAGGCGGCGGGCTCAGAACGGAGATATTGCCGCCAAGATCCTTGATGATGCCGAAGGAAACGGAAAGGCCAAGGCCTGTTCCCCTGCCGACCTGCTTGGTGGTGAAGAACGGCTCGAATATTTTGCCCAGATGCTTCTTGTCCACACCCTGGCCGGTGTCGGCCACGCTTATCTCGATTCCCTGCCGCCGGATGTTGCGCCTGGACTGAACAAATATCACCCCGTCCTGACCAATGGCATCGGCGGCGTTGTTGAGCAGGTTCAGCCAGACTTTTCTTCTACAGTTGGCGGCCATTTTTGGTCGATCTTGCCTTGTAACCTGTTGATTTTACGTGATCGAGTTTTTTTTGAGCTCAAAAGCGTGGTGCCAACGATTTTCTTCTTTTTCCTTGATTTCATCAGCTGTCAGCTGGTATTTTCATGGTGTCCTCAGCAAAGGAGACATCATGTTTGCACGCGTCAAGAAGTCCGGCCACTACCAGTACCTGCAGATTGTTGAAAACAGCAGGATCGGCGGCAAGGTCCGGCAGCGAGTCATCACCACGGTCGGTCGGCTGGACCAGCTTCAGGCCAAGGGTAATGTCGAAACACTCATCCGGT